>Ga0187783_10002067_pt1 | contig 14943 bp, 9 predicted proteins | sample 1015_SJ02_MP02_2_FD_132471 | JGI IMG/M metagenome (GOLD analysis project Ga0187783, IMG submission 132471) | Tropical peat soil microbial communities from peatlands in Department of Meta, Colombia - 1015_SJ02_MP02_20_MG | ecosystem: Environmental > Terrestrial > Soil > Wetlands > Peat | place... | reverse complement strand
GGTGGTGCTGAAGGACAACTTCGACACCGCCGATATGCCGACCACCGGCGCATCGCTGGCGCTTAAGGGCATGCAACCGTCGAAAGATGCGTTTACGGTGGCACGGTTGCGTCAAAACGGAGCGTTGATTCTCGGGAAGACGAACATGCATGAGCTTGCGCTGGCCGGGCTAACGGCGAGTTCGCTGGGAGGGCAGACAAGGAATCCTTATGAACTATCGCGGACTCCGGGCGGTTCTTCCGGCGGCACCGGCGTGGCCTTGGCGGCTAATTTTGCGACGGTGGGCACCGGTTCGGACACGGTGAACTCGATTCGTTCGCCAGCTTCTGCCAATAGTCTGGTCGGCATCCGCCCAACGCGCGGGTTGATCAGCCGCACCGGTCTCATCCCTGTCTCGTTTACGCAGGACGCCGCTGGGCCTCTGGCACGAAGCGTAGCCGATGTCGCAGTCATGCTCGATGTTATGGCCGGCTACGATCCCGATGATCCCGTGACGGCACTGGGCATCGGCAGGATTCCTGCGACCTACACTGCCTCACTCGACCGCCATGGCCTAAGGGAGGTTCGCCTTGGGGTGCTGCATACGCTGTTCGGAACCGGTCCTGATCACCAAGAAGTCAACCGGGTGATGGCCCATGCTCTCGAAGTGCTCAAGGGACACGGCGCAATTCTGGTAGATATCGACGATGCGGCGTTTGACACCGGCAAGCTGAACTCGGACCTCGATGTGCAAAAGTACGAATACAAGTTCGATCTCAACAACTACCTGAAAGCCCAGCCTGACCCTCCGGTACACTCGCTTGCCGAACTGATCGCTTTGGGCAAATACCATAAGGCTTCGCTGGAGAAGTTCCTCGCTTCGGCGGAAAGCTACGAGAATGGGCTGAACGAGCCGGACTACAAGGACCGGCGCATCAAAATCGATGACCTGCGGGTGCGGTTGGCGAACCTGATGGCGAAAAACGACGTGGTAGCGATGGTTTACCCACACCAGAAACGCCTGCCGGTGATGATCGGCGAGATGAATCAGGTTGAGCGCAACGGCATTCTGGCCTCACTCGCGGGATTCCCCGCCATCACGGTTCCGGCGGGTTTTTCCTCGGCAACGGAGAGCGCACCCATCGGGGTGCCGGTCGGGATCGAATTTCTCGGCCAGCCATTCACCGAGCCGAAGTTGTTGCAGATCGCCTACGGCTTCGAGCAGGCGACGCACGCCCGCAAACCTCCACAGTCTGCGCCGCCGCTCAATGGCCGCTGAATTGAGGAAGTAGAATGAAGATCCTGAGGCAACCTCTTGGCGCGGAGTGGCGATCGCGCCATTTTCAGGGCGGACCTCCCACCTTGCGATATTTCGACCGATGTTCTACGCTGGACATTTGATTTTAGAGAAATTTGACAAATACCCATCAAGCTGAATGTGAAACCAGGTTAGACCGGCGTTAGGCAGTTGACGTAATATGTCGACTGCACGCAGTATAAAAGGCACAATCCGTAGAGGAGCGGCCCCTTCGTAAGAGTATGGCTTCTACCATGCGCCTCGGACGTTTGCTGACCCTGCTAGTGCTCTTGCCCGGGTGCAACAGCCTAAATCCGCTCTGTGGAAGTGCACGTCCTGTGCCTGTGCTCGATTCCGTATCTCCGGCGACGATTGCATTTTCGCAACTGCCCGCAACGATCTCTCTGATCCTGACGGGTAGCCAGTTCGTTTCTTCGTCGGTCGTGATGTTCAGCGGCACTACGGTGCCTACTACAGTAAATAGCAAGTCTCAACTGACGGCTACCGTTCCATCCTCTCTGATTACCGCTCCCGGGAGCTACAGCATTCAAGTGCAAACTCCCGCCGGGAATTCCGCCGACTTCGGCTGCTCAAGTGGCGGCAAAAGTGCGACTCTGAAATTGGCTGTCACTTAGACTTCCCATTTTGGCGTCAGCAGACGGTCGTACTTGCCAGACGCACCGTAGAAATAGGTATCTTTGGTAAAATTCGGCCAGGCAGAAAGTCCAAAAGCATTTTTTCTTCACCGGTGGGTCGCTCGATTTCGGCCTGAGCCAAAGCTTGGCTACCAGCGACTCCCTGTTTCGGAGCAGCGCATCGCTTGGGGGTTCACTCCAGTGCCGAATCACCAGCCGTCCTGAAACTCTCAGCAGCTCGAGATCCAGTTTTCCTGGCCGGCGCAGAAGTTTTGGGGAGCGGATAGGGATCGGATAACGCCGCCGACTGGAAGTCGTCTCTTAACCCGAGTGGGCTTTCTCTCGTGAGCCGGGTGCACTTCCATTTCGCGATCAAGACACCGCGGTATTGCCGATCCAGCTGTTGAACGTCCAGAAAAGCAGGGCGGCCAGCCCGATCGACGCCGGTAAGGTCAGCACCCAGGCCATGGCGAGGTTGCGAATCGTGCCCCACTGTAAGCCCGATTTGTTTGCCCACATTGTGCCCGCAACACCGGACGATAAAACATGGGTCGTACTCACGGGCAATCCGTAGTGATCCGCTGCGCCAATCGTGGCCATGGCGGTGATTTCGGCCGCCGCGCCCTGCCCGTACGTCAGGTGATCTTTCCCGATTTTCTCTCCCACCGTCACCACGATGCGCTTCCAGCCGACCATCGTACCCAAACCAAGAGCCAGAGCGACGGCCACCTTGACCCACGTAGGAATAAACTTGGTGGCTCGATCCACGTGACTCTTGTAGTTGTCGAGAACCTTCCAATCAGCAGTAGTAATCGGAGGCTTCTGCGTTTTCTTCATAAGCCGCAGTGACTCGCTGACCAAGTACATGTCATTGCGGAAGTTGCGCACCTGGTCTTCGGGGATCGCTGCCAGTTCCTTAAAGTTCGCCGTTTCGGTTCCAATGTCATTCACCAGGTTGCGCAGCGACATCATCGTGGCTGGCGTGAACTCACGGGTGCGGACGTACTCCTTGACGTCGTCGCGCGGTTCGGCTATCACGGCGCTGGGATTGACATACCGGTCAAGCACATTTGCCGCGTCGTGAGATACGGCAATAAAGTCTTGTGAGTCCTCGTAGGTCAAAGCGTGATTGAGCGCGTAGGCGGTGGGCACCGTCCCGATGAGAATGAGCATGATCAAACCCATACCCTTCTGTCCGTCATTGGACCCATGAGCAAAGCTCACCCCGGTACAAGTCAACACCAGTAGGGCGCGAATCCACCCGGGCGGAGGGGCATCTCCCTCGGGTGCTCGGTAAAGCCTGGGGTCACGAACGAAGAGCTTGAAGAGCTGCAGGATCGCAGCCGCACAGAGGAACCCGATAATGGGTGAGAACAGCAGCGACTTGCCAATCTTCATTGCCTGGTCCCAATCGACGCCACTCGTCGCCGTACGAGCATTCATCAACTGGTTGGCGATGCCGACCCCGATGATCGAACCGATCAGCGTGTGCGAGCTGGACGCTGGCAGTCCCAACCACCATGTACCCAGATTCCAGATAATGGCCGCTGTCAGCAGCGCGAAAACCATGGCAAATCCCGCGCCACTGCCCACCTGGAGAATCAGCTCCACCGGCAAGAGCGAAATGATGCCATAGGCGACAGCGCCGGTAGACATTGCGACTCCCAGAAAGTTGAAAAAACCCGACCATGCCACGGCCACGTGAGGGTCGAGCGAATGGGTGTAGATTACCGTGGCGACGGCATTCGCAGTGTCGTGGAAGCCGTTTACGAACTCAAATCCCAAGGCAACCAGCAGGGCCACGGCCAGCAGCAGGAACGCGAAACTGGCGGGATGATGGACATGACTCACGTCCGAGATCAGGCTGGAGAGCGCATAGACGACCCCCACCGCAAAGACCACCCCAAACACGAAAACTGCAATCTTATGCGGTCCTTTATTAATCTTGTCGTGGACCGCCGCACTAACGCGGGGCACCTCAGCAAGTTGCGGGACTTGGGGAGACAAAGGAGCTGTGGCCATGACGAACCTTCCAACAGGGGTGCGGTTCCTACCCAGTTCCGCGGAGTCTATAGTCGCAAGATGAGGCCGTCAACTGTAAGACATATTAATATTTGATGAATTGATTGCCTCGGTTGTGGTGTTCGCTTATGCTTCAAATTCTCTCCTCGAGGCTGGCCCAGCTGACAATCTGCTCCGCCACCCCCGCGAGCAACGGATACTGTCGGAAATTCTCCCATGCGCACAAATCCAGGAGCCATGGGTTTTGCGGCGCTGCTCGTAGGGGGCGCACGCACCGTGGCAGACTGAGGAGGAATATTTATGACCGCGCTTGCTCTCGCCTCTATTGGTGATCACGGAGCGCTGAACACTCGCCTGTCCGAGGACCTGTCCGAGGTCTGGATCGATCGCGATCTGAGTTGGCTGGATTTCAATCAGCGGGTCCTTGCCGAGGCTCTCGACGAGCGTACGCCATTGCTCGAAAGAGTAAAATTTCTGGCCATCTTCTCTTCGAATCTCGACGAGTTCTTCATGAAGCGTGTGTCGGTGCTGCGGCAGAAAGAAGGCGAGCAGCAGCGCACTCTCCTGCGGCAACTGCGGGAGAAGTTGCTACCCATGCTTACGAAGCAAGCCGACTGTTACCGCAAAACCTTAGTTCCCTGCTTAGCCAAGCACGGTGTCCTGCTCCGTCGCTGGGACGAATTAACCGGGCGCCAACAGGATGAGGCCAAGGACTACTTCGACTCGTGCGTTTCCGCAGCCCTTACGCCCCTAGTCATTGATCCTGAGCATCCATTTCCTTTTTTATCGAATCTGTCCACGTCCCTTACCTTCCGTTTGCAGGATCCTGAACGCGGTGAAGTTGTGTATGCCCGGGTGAAAGTTCCCGGAGTACTGAAGAACTGGATACCGCTAGATGCCGATCTTGAGTCGGGTCAAAAACTTTTCGTCCCTCTCTCTGAAGTGATCCGTGGCAACATGCAAAAGCTTTACACCGGCATGACCATCAGCGGAATGACCGTCATACGGATTACCCGCGATGCCGAGGTGGAAATGGATGACGATTCCGCGGCTGAAGTTCGCGAGTTAGTCCGCGAACAGATTCGGCAGCGTCGCTATGAGCCCATCGTTCGCCTCGAGTTTGGCCCGGGAGCCGATCCTGCCATCAAGCAAACCTTATGCCAGCGCTTTGAATTGTTGCCGGAGGATGTGTATGACTTGGCTGAGGACATCGACTACACGACGCTGTTCGAGATAGCGAGCTTGCCGATTCCCGAGCTGCGTGATCGCCCCTGGACTCCGCTGCAAAACCCGCTGCTCCCCGAGGCGAGCTCCGGATTTTTTGCGGCAATTCAGGCCGGCGAAGTTTTGGTTCATCATCCCTACGACAGCTTTGACGGAAGCATCGAACATTTCATCCGGACTGCCGCCGAAGACCCGCAGACGGTTTCCATCAAGATGACCGCTTATCGCATCGGAGACGACACGCCCTTTGTCAGGTCGCTCATCCAGGCAGCCGAATCTGGGAAGCAAGTTGCCTGTGTGATGGAAATCAAAGCCCGCTTCGACGAGGAACGCAACCTTCATTGGGCGGCCGAACTGGAGCGTGCGGGTGCGCATGTCACTTTCGGCGTAGCTGGACTTAAGACCCACGCCAAGGTTGCTCTGGTCGTGCGCAAGGAAGCCAAGGGACTGCGCTCCTACGTCCATATCGGCACGGGGAACTATCATGTAAAGACGGCTCGGCTGTACACCGACGTCGGGCTGCTGACCTGCGATCCGTTGATCACCCAGGACGCGATCAACCTTTTCCATTACCTGACCGGCCGTGCGCACGTTCCCAAGTGCTTTGCCCTCCTGGTGGCACCGAAAACCATGCGGCCGCGGCTGCTGGAGTTAATCGCTCGCGAGGCGGAAAATCATCGCTCCGGCCGACCGGCCCGAATCATCGCCAAGATGAATCAACTCGAAGATCCAGACGTGATCAGGGCCGTATGTGAGGCTTCCCAGATTGGCGTGCCCGTCGACCTGATAATTCGCGGTTTCTGCTGCTTGCGGCCGGGGGTGCCGGGCCGAACCGAAAATGTGCGAATCCGATCCATTATCGGACGCTTTCTCGAACACTCACGGATCTTTCATTTTGCGAATGGCCAGGAGAATCCGACAGCGGGCGATTTTTACATCGGTTCGGCCGATTGGATGCACCGAAACCTTTCCAAACGGATCGAGGTGATCGCTCCTGTACTTGCCGCCGGTCCCAAGGAAAGATTGTGGGAAATCTTAGACATCTGCCTTCGTGACCATCGACAGGCATGGACTTTAGGTCCTGACGGCACATATACCCAATTGCAGCCACAGGGAAATTCAGAGGGTCCGGAGACAATTGGTGCGCAACAAAGGTTGATGGACTTAGCACGTTCGCGCGCGGGCGCATAGAGCCGCAACGAGCGGCGGAACATCGAGGGAGAAGGCGTTCGGAATCAGCGGACTGTTTTTCGCGCTCACGATCCCGTAGGCCTTGCCGGTTGGTATCGGGGGAATCACGCCTGTACCTTCGGACTACGAGCATGAGGGGAGCCTTCATCAACTCGGCCATTCTCCTACCGACGCGCGGAGCGACCCATCGAATGCGAATCGCACCGAGCACAAAGCCCGCTATGAACAGGGCGAAATAGAGTGCGCCTGCTTTCACCGCATCCCATATGCTTCCGTCAAGGACGGCTAGTGCCGAAGGCATCATTTCGGATCCGATTGTGTCTTTTGACTAGACTAGCCTTTCGGTCGATGGACGCCCATATACAACCAAACGCTGAACGTCTAAACTGCAGGAAGAGCAGCAATGTCATCGTCGTCGATCAGAAAACACGCGGGCCCTGGCGTCGCGAGCGATCAGCCTGTCGTCCCGGAGCCTTCGTTCGCTGAGCGTGCCCGGACCTTGCTGTACCTGGGACGCATTGGCAGTCTTTCGACGCTTTCGCGTAAACAGCCGGGTTTCCCGTTCGGATCGGTGATGCCCTACGGGTTGGACGATCGCGGGCGTCCCATCTTCCTCATAAGCACAATGGCGATGCATACCCAGAACCTTCAGGCGGATTCTCGTGCGAGTTTGCTTGTGACCCCGCCCGAGGCGAGCGACGATCCGCTAGGGGCGTCTAGAGTGACGGTAATCGGAAGTGTCTTGGCAATGCCGGACTCGCAGGTGCCGGAGGCTCGTCAACTTTACCTGGCTCGCTATCCTAATAGTAAGTACTGGGTGGACTTTGAAGATTTCTTTTTTTACCGCATGGAGGTTGTGGACGTCTACTACGTGGGTGGCTTCGGGGTGATGGGCTGGGTAAGTGCTGCCGAATATGAGCGCGCACAGCCCGACCCGCTGGCTGACGTTGCCGACGACATTCTCCGCCACATGAATGCCGATCATGGAGAAGCGCTGATTCTGCTTGCCCGGGCATTGGCTCGAATTGACTCGCAGGCAGCAACCATGTCTACAATCGACCGCCTCGGCTTTTGCTTGCGGTTGAAAACTCAGGAGGGTATGCGGGGTACGCGCATTGCGTTCCCCCGAGAAGTGAGCGATTCGGCACAAACCCGCAAAGTCTTGGTCGAGATGGTCGAGCAGGCGCGTGCGAAGGGGAAAAGTCCTCAGAACGGCTGACACTGCTTCGCCACTGGTCTTCGTTCGCAGTGATGGGAAAATACGTCTGCCAGAAGTGCACCTGCCCTCAGCCATCAACTTCTTCTTTTGCAACGGGCTTCCCCAAGCCCAACCACCGTCTGGCCTCCTCCGTAGTGGGAAAGACGGTGATGCTGCCATCGTTCCCACGGGCCATTTGGTACATGCGGACCTTTTCTAGCGTCTCCGTCGTCGGCACCACGAAGGCTCGCATGGCTTTGGGTGAAAAAGGGTCTTTGTCACGCGCGATCGTCATCGCCGCCTGAAAGTCAACATCCGCATTCGTAACCCCGGTAAGATCCGCAAGTTCTGCGAACTCCGAGTCGAAGGCTGGATCGGCCTTCAGTCTTTCAAGATACCCGACAATATCGTGGGCCCTAAGTTGGCCATCGAACTTTACCGTAACCAGTCGCCTCTCGGCATCGATATGGTAGTGCACTGGCATTTGGCAGTCGCCTCCCTACACCTGTTTTGAGTCTCACGGTCCTCGCCGCCTTGCACCAAGCTATCTGTCTGCGACGAACGGTAAGTATCGGCGCACCAGTGATTTACTGCTCATCGATGCCGAACGGACCCCATCTCCCGCCACTGCAAAGCCAAGCTGCTGTCTCTGGCCTCCCTCTTGCGGGGGTTTGGAGGACAGGCCGATGGCAGTCAAGAGGAAGTTGCCAACCTACGCCGTTGCTCTTTCGGTACTCGGAATTAGGCACGACCCATCGTCTTCACTGCTGTCTTTTTCTAACTGGCATCTGCGGCACCGTGCCCTCGCTCTTAGTCTCGACTGCAAACCAGAGGGGCTTCCGGTCCGAGGCGATCCTTTACAAAAGTCTCCACTTCGGCTGAGGTGGGCATCGAGGATTGCGCCCCATGGCGAGTTACCGAAATCGCAGCGACGGCAGAAGCAAAAACTGCGCTGCGCAGGACCGTGGAACCGCGCATCAACCCAACCGCAAATCCGGCATTGAATGCGTCCCCGGCGGCGGTTGTGTCCACAGCATTCACCGAAAACGCTGGAACCCGTTCCTTCGGAAGGTTCTCCTGGGCGATGACGCAACCGCGTGATCCCAACTTCAGTAAAACGTTTTTGACCCCGCAGGCCAGAAGGCGATCTGCCGCCGTATAGGAATCTTGATCGCCATTCTCAATATGGGTTTCAACCAGTACTCGAATTTCAGTTTCGTTGGGCGTGATCCAGGTGATTCTGCGAAGCAGGGTCGCAGAAAGCTGGCGCGCTGGAGCCGGGTCCAGCATGAGCGGGACGTTATGGCGCTCGGAGAACTGGCCTAGGAATTCAACCGTTTCCAAGGGAACTTCAAGCTGCGCCAAAAGAAATCCCGCGCTCTTGAGAACACTCGCCCTCCTCTCCAACAGTTTGGGAGTCAAGTCGCCATTAGCACCCGGCACGACCACGATGTTGTTCTCACCGCCTCGGCCGGTCGTGATTAAAGCGACACCGGATTCTACTTCTACGGTATTCACGTAAGCCGTATTGACACCTGCGTCTTCCAACCCGTTGAGCAACTGCGTTCCGAAGGCGTCGTTTCCGATGTTTCCCACCATCAAAACCGGGTACCCCAGCTTCGCGGCCGCGACTGCCTGGTTGGCCCCCTTTCCGCCGCAAAAGGAGCTAAAGCTATTGCCGGCAATCGTCTCCCCGACCCGGGGAATACGATCAGCTCGCACGACGAGATCGAGATTGATGCTGCCGACGACAACAATGGGCTTCTGCATAACAATCAGGTTTGCTCACCTGGTCACCACGGGTGCGATCGCGATCGATCCCAGCCCAAGCAAGAAGAACAGGAACATGGCGGGAATTAGCTTGCGGGAAGCCGCAGGGGCGGTAGCAAATTCCATCAGACGCGAGTCTGCCTGAGCGATATTGTTCAAAAAAGAGAGCTCGTCTCCACCCCGGTTTTCCCAGGGTGAAACCCCAAGCAAGGCTCCCGAGAGCTATGCCGATCACGTAGTCCCAGTAAAAAAGCTGGAAGGGATATCCCGGGGTGAGTTTCATCGTGTTCGCGCACGATCGCAGACGATCATAAACAGCAGCGCGACTGCGTAGGCTTATGGCTGATACATGGCTTTCCGTTTTCAATTCGCTGCCTGCAAGCCCCTAACCGCCTTCGGGGGAGGGCGCGAGCGAGTGGGGGAAAATCGCTCGCGCCGGGATGCACGAGGTGGCCCCCTTCCGCTGAAAATTCAGCTTGGCGGGAAGGGAGATAATGCGCCCCTCGCGGCTGCCGGTAACTTATCCAAACCGGCCCGTTCTGCCGTTCCATCAGGCGCGGATGTTGTTCCACTGCGCCTGTACATATCAGTGCCAAACTGCAAGCGAAGAGGTTCGGTGAAAGCAAAATTCCGGCCCACGGAGATATCCCAATTGTTTTGTCCCGTGCCCTCGAACAATGTTTCCGAGAACGGCGCGCACTCGCCGAGAAGCTGTGCCCTATGCCTTTTTTGAAACGATTCAACTACGGAACGGCGCAGGTTACTCCGGTCAGTTTGCAATTGTCAACCACAAAAAATAGTCCTGAAGCCCTTACCCGCTACTTGCCGCCGCCACTGCGCTTGCGTGCGCGCGACGGTCGTTCCAAGTCATCGGAAACCAGGGCGCAAGGCGGCCCAACGGAATTGCGCTTTCTTAGTTCGGTGGGCAGAAGCAGCTTTTTCGGCGCAAACCGCATCCCGTCGATCCTCTGCAGCAGCAGCCGGGCGGCGGTGGCACCCAACTGATAACCCGGCTGATAGACCGATGTCAGGGAGGGATCGGTCAGGTTACTGAACTCGAGGCTGTCAAAACCAGCAATGGACACGTCTTCGGGGCAGCGCAGACCCAGTTCGCGAGCCGCTTGCAGAGTGCCAAACGCCATCAGATCGTTGCACGCCAAAATGGCGGTGGGCCGCGGCAGCATACCAAGCAGACGAACTGCTGCCTGATAGCCACTCGGCGCATCGAAACGCGCTTCCTGCACGAATTCGGGATCAACAGTGAGATTGGCTTCCTGCAAGGCCCGGGTGAATCCTTTCAATCGCTCCGCCGCGTTGTTTAGCTTGAGCGGTCCGGTAATCACCGCCAGACGCTTATGGCCCATCTGAATCAAATGACGGGTCACCCGGTAAGAACCCTCTTCATTGGCAACGAGGACGGCGTCTCCTTTCCAGCCCTCTGGCACCCGGTCAATGCAGACCACAGGAACGGAAGCGGAAGCGTAGGCGCGCAAGTGACCGGTAATGTCCGCGCTGGCCGCCGGAATGATTAGCAGACCCGCAATGTGGTAGGAACGTAGCTCGCGAACATAGGAGGCTTCCTTGGAAGGATCGTTATCGGCGTTGCATAGAATGACCCGGAAAGAACGCTTGAAGGCAACGTCTTCCACCCCTCGAACCACGCCCGGAAAGAAGGGGTTGGTTATATCGGGAATGACCATGCCCAGCATGTTGGTCTGATTTCGTCGCAGCCCGCGGGCCAGCGCGCTCGGCTGGTATCCGAGGGTATGAATTGCCTCGAGTACACGGTCGCGCAGTTTCGGTCTGACCGCGGCCGTCTCGTTGATAACGTGAGAAACCGTGCCGATCGACACGCCTGCCAGTTCAGCAATCTGGCGCATCGTTACAGGTCGAGTCATGCTCGCTGCTCGAGGACGTGTGGCGTTCGAACGTATGAAGCGAACTCGGCGTTACCACGAAATGGGGAGGCGCCGAGCGTTGCAACAGTTGGGTGTGTCTCCCTGTTTAGTTTCCGCCGCGGGATCATACAGGTCGAAACTCGTGGCAACTGCATCCTGAAATTATTATCCATGAGTCGTTAAAGGTAGCACGATTCCTCTTCTCGGCAAGCAGCTAACCCTGTACGGGAAATTCCCTCGCCCGATAGCCCTTCCCAACCCAAGCTCGCCGGTTGGCAGTACCGGCTTCCGGGCGAGAGCGCCGGACCACTTGCTCTCCCAAGGGCCAGCGATTGGCTTAAACGCCAGAGCCCAGCATCGACATCGGTTCCCGGTCTTGGCTCACTAAGAAAGGTGCTACCCCGCGCTCGATCGTGCTGTGGCGCTAAAAAAAGATTCTTCTGGTACGCGAATCTCTCTTGCTTTGCGTCACAGCGTCACTTACTCGAATAGTTCGTAGTGCATCACGGTCGGTTCAAATTCGAGCAGGTATTTCTCATCTTCCGGATAGTATTTAGCGACCGCAATATCTGCGCCCGCAAATGCTACGATTGCGTCGTGCGACTCCCAAAAGGAAAGGGTGATGAAGTGTGCTACTCCATCGTCCATCCGGCGCAGAACCCAGGCCCCCTTATTGCCGCTCGTTGCTCGATAAGCAGGAATGCCTGACTTGAACAGGTATTCCAGATACGCTGTTGCATCGCTTGCCTTTGTCTTCCCATGCCAGATTCGGGCGATCATTGATTGACCTCGCTTGAAGGTTTACATCCGAGGGGTACGAGCATTCGAGCGGTTGCGCATTTGAGCTCGCTATCAGGACTATAGAGAGTATAGAGAGCGCCGAACGAGCGATCCAGATCAGGGTTGTTCGCCGTCACTGTTGGCAGACGATGCATCGAAGTACTCCAAGAAGTAGGCAGCGATCTTCCGGGCACAAAGTCTCGCGCCGCTGGGCTTGCTTATAGCTACCGTAATTGGCTTTTAAGCCCGCTAGACGCCTGCTCCAGGTTGTTGTCGACACAGGCAGTAGAACCCCATTCCTGTCAACGACTTCTCCATTGTCAGTTTTGACAGGGGACGCCAATGCCCGAAGTACCCGAAGTATATGAGAAACTCTAAGACGTAGTCAGTCGACTCGGGAGCGATCTTCAGGGCACGAAATCTCTCTCTTGAACGGGGTCGGAAAATGGGTATCCGGCCGATTCGCTGGCCTGCCTGGCCACCAGCCTTCGCGACTTGCCGTGACTGTCGGGCCGTGGTGCGGGAGCGCTCAGGGCGGCTTGCAGCTTGGCTGCCAACCAGGACCGTGCTCGCATTTTTTGTCTCTTGCTTTCTCCTCCAGCTTGTTGGCAACGCTCAGGTAAAGGAAGTAAGGCGGGTTCTTATCATCTACGAATCAAGCCCTTATTCTCCTCTCCCCAATCTGGTCGACCAGGGAATACGAACTGCCCTCGAACATTCGCCCTACCAGGTCGAGTTTTATCACGAACACATGGAAACCGCGGCATTTCCTGATCCAGCCGATCAGCAACTGTTTCGCGATTTCTACCTTCGCAAGTATCAGAATCGCAGACCGGACCTGATCATCGCGGTTGGGCCAGCCCCGCTCGAGTTTATGGTTGAGACGCACAAGAGATCGTTCCCGGGAATCCCTGTTGTTTTCTGTCTTCCTAACCGGATACCAAGCGATTTTACAGTTGATTCTGACTTCACGGGTGTAAAGGGCGACATTGCGCCCGCGGCGACTCTCGCTGCGGCCTTGCGGCTTCGGCCGGGCACACAGCACGTGGTTGTGGTGGGTGGCACATCGCCTTTCGATAAGCAGCAGAATGCTAGTATCACGGGTCAACTGAAGCCGTTCGAAGACCATCTCGATATTTCGTACCTTACTGATCTCACCATGCCCGACCTTCTCGAAAGGCTAAAGAGGTTACCCAGTCACACCATCGTCATACTTGGTGCGTTGGGGAGGGACGCGGCGGGAACTCGGTTCACTTTGGCTGAATCAGGTCCGATGGTTGTTGCGGCTGCGAACGCGCCAGTTTTTAGCCTGAATGACTGGGCCCTCAATCACGGAGAAGTGGGAGGGAATGTCTCAAACGCCCTTGAACAAGGCAAGATTGCTGGAGGCATGGCATTGCGGATACTCAAAGGTGAGAGGCCGCAGGACATCCAGCCGGTGAAAGACGAAACCACTTACATGTTCGATTGGCAAGCTCTCAAACGCTGGGGGATGAAGGAGAGCGATTTGCCGCCAGGCAGCATCCTGCTCAATCGGCGGCCAGGTGTCTGGGAGTCCTACAAGTGGTTCATCATTGGCTGCATTACTTTGATTCTGTTGGAATCCTTGCTGCTTTGTGGGCTCGTGTTCCAGCGCAGGAGACGCAGGAAAGCGGAAAACGAGCTCGCCGTTACTTATGACCGGTTTCGGCTGGCAGTCGAAGCCGGGAGGTCCGTAGCATGGGATTGGGATGTCAAGAGCGGGCGGGACCGGCGGTTCGGTGATCTCGAGACCATGTTCGGAATCAAATCGAGCGTCTACTCCGGCCGCGTCGAGGAATTTCTGTCTTACATTCACCCGGAAGACCGAGATCTCGTCTCGAAGGCGATTGCCGGTTCCAGAGAAGGCAGGCAACCGTATTTCGCAGAATTCCGCGTGGTCCGACCTGACGGAGCCGTGCGTTGGATCACTGCCCAGGGAATCTTCTATTACTCGGACCATGGCGATCCGGAGCGGATGATCGGTATGGCAGTCGACATCACCGAGCGAAAACGGGTGGAACAAGAACTGCGTGAGAGTCAAGATCGGCTGGCAGGCATCGTGGGGTCGGCAATGGACGCCATCATCGCCACCGACGAAGATCGGCGGATCGTGCTGTTCAACAATGCTGCGGAAAAAATGTTCGGATGCGCCCAGGACGAGGCTCTCGGAGCTAGTATCCATCAATTCATTCCTCAAGGCTTGACCGCGGAGAACAGAACAGCCTTACCAGCCGCAGGGGAGACTCGTGCTACGGCCGGTGCCACCGGCGAGCTGGACGAGCTGTGGGCGGTCCGCAGGAACGGTCAGAAATTCCCTATCGAGGCATCCATCTCTCATGTCCGATCCGACACGAGGATGCTGTCTACCGTCATCATTCGAGATATCACGGAACGCCGTCAGGCCGAGGAGTCGGTGCGAGAGAGCGAGGAACGCTTCCGTTCAGTAGCTAACACCGCGCCAGTGATGATCTGGATGGCCGATGCAGATCAGCTCTACACGTACTTGAATAAGCCTTGGCTTGACTTCACTGGCCGGTCCATCGGAGCAGAGCTCGGGAACGGCTGGTTCGAGGGCGTTCATCCGGAAGACCTGGAGAGTTGTCTCGATGCCTACACCCAGGCATTTGATCGCCGGGAATCTTTCCAAATGCAGTATCGGCTGCGACGGCACGACGGACAATACCGCTGGGTCTTCGACACCGGAGTGCCGAGATTCAACTGGGACGGTTCTTTTGCCGGCTTCATCGGTTCTTGCATCGACGTTACCGACCGCAAGCTAGCCGAGGAGGCCCTGGCTGACATGGGACGTCGATTGATTGAAGCCCATGAAGAAGAGCGCACCTGGATCGCGAGAGAGCTGCACGACGACATCAATCAGCGAATCGCGGTGCTGGTAAACGAGGTGGACATGCTCGAAGAAGGTCTTCC
>Ga0187783_10002066_pt1 | contig 14945 bp, 10 predicted proteins | sample 1015_SJ02_MP02_2_FD_132471 | JGI IMG/M metagenome (GOLD analysis project Ga0187783, IMG submission 132471) | Tropical peat soil microbial communities from peatlands in Department of Meta, Colombia - 1015_SJ02_MP02_20_MG | ecosystem: Environmental > Terrestrial > Soil > Wetlands > Peat | place... | reverse complement strand
CGCGCGTAGTTGAGCGCGACCTGCGCGAGCGTGCGCAGGGAGGAATCGTTGTCGATCACGCCCGCGGTCACGTGACCACAGTGCCCGTGGTCGGTGGCGCCGCACAGGCATACGTCAGCCCACACGAGCAGCTGCGGGCAGGCTTCCTTGAGGGCGGCGATGGCGGTCGCGGCGAGTCCGCGGCGATCGAGCGCATCGCTCGCGAGAGCGTCCTTGGTGGCGGGAGCTGCGAACAGCAGCACCGCGGGAACGCCCGCGGCGTGTGCCGCCTTCGCCTCCTTCACCGCCTCATCCACCGACAGCTGGCAGATCCCGGGCATGCTCTCGACCGGGTGGCGCACCGCGCGGCCCGGCACCACGAACAGCGGATAGATGAGCGCCTCGGCCGTGAGGCGCGTCTCGCGCACCAGGCGCCGCCAGGGGTCTGACTGGCGCGTGCGTCGGGGTCTCTCGCTCGGAAATGCCATGGATTTAAGGTCTCGCTTGCATGATACGAAGAGTAGTGAGCGCCAGTCCGTGCAGCGTCGCGGACTCCGCAACCACCGGCGCATGCCCGCGTGCGCTCAGCTCGCGCGCGGTGGTCCGCCCGATGGCGACGGCCGCCGCGTCGGCGAGCAGCCGCTCGAAGTCTTCCTCTCCGAGCGCCTGCGCGAGCTCGCTCACCGCGGAGGGGCTCGCAAATGTCACCGCGCCGATGGCTCCGCGCGCGATCCACGCACGACACTCGGCGAGATCGAGCGTTGCCCCCTCGGTGCGATAGGCCTCGACCTGCGTCACCTCGGCGCCGAGCTGCGACAGGCCCGCGGCGATCGTGGGGAGCGCCCGGGAGCTCGCCGGAAAGAGAATACGCGCAGCGGTATCCGCGCTCGTCCACTGGGCCGCGAAGGCGGCGACGAGTGAGGCGGCGCTCGCTTCCTCGGGAACGAGATCGACCGGCCAGCCGCGCTGGCGCAGCGTGAGCGCGGTGGCCCTGCCGACGGCCGCGATGCGCACTCCGGATGGCGCCTTCGGCAAACGCTCGAGAACCGCGGCGACCGCATGGCGGCTGGCAAACACGATCCAGCGAAAGGATCGTGCGGCAGCGAGCGCGGCCGAGAGCGCCGTCAGGTCGGCGGGAGCAATGCTCACCGCGGACCAGCTGAGCACCTCGAGGCCCAGGCCGCGCAGCTCCCGGCTCAAGGGTCCATCGCTCCCTTCCGCGCGGGTCACCACCACCCGTCGCGTGCCTGCCGCGGCGCTCATGGCTCCTCGACCCCGCACGCTTCGCGCTGCTCGGCGATGAGCTCGCGCGCGCCCGCGGCGAGCAACTCCTCCGCCACGCGCTCGCCGAGCGCTGCGGCCTCATCGGGCACCGCGGCAGCCTCGCCGCGGGCCGACAGTTCCCGCGCGCCGTCCCGTGCGCACACCGATGCGTGGAGCGTCAGTGTGCCGCCGTGCACCCCCGCCAGCGCCCCAAGCGGCACCTGACAACCGCCCTCGAGGCGCCTGAGCAGTGCCCGCTCGGCGCTGGTCGCGAGGCGCGCCTCGCGGTCATCGAGTGCGCTCAGCCAGCGCAGCGTCGCCGCATCACCGGCACGCCCGCAGACGCCGATGACGCCCTGCGCCACCGCCGGCGGGAAGCGCTCGGCATCGAGGTGCTCGCTCACCTGCGCATCGAGACCCAGCCGTGCGAGCCCGGCAGAGGCCAGCACAATGGCGTCGTAGTCGCCGCGCCGCAGACGCTCGAGGCGGGTGGGCACGTTGCCGCGCAGCTCGAGGAGCACCGCATCGGGCCGCGCGCGCGCAAGGAAGGCGCGGCGGCGCAGGCTGCTCGTGCCAATGCGCGCACTCGGCGGCAGCTCGCGGAGCGTGGCGGCGCCGCGGCTCACGAGCGCATCGCGCGGGTCTGCGCGGGCGAGCGTCGCCGCGAGCACGAGCCCGGACTCGATCTGCGTCGACAGGTCCTTGAGACTGTGCACGGCAACGTCCACCGTGCCCTGAAGCAGGGCGCGATCGATTTCGCGGGTGAAGAAGGCACGTCCGTCCACCTGCCACAAGGGCACCTCGCTCTGCACGTCGCCCGCGGTCGCGATGTGCACCAGCTGCACCTCGGGCGCGCCCGGCTGTTCGCGCAAGCGAGCGGCGACGTGATTTGCCTGCCACAGTGCGAGCGCCGAGGCACGGGTGCCGATGCGCAGCGTCGGGAGTGCTGCGCTCAAGCCTCGCCCTCCTTCAGGAAGCGGTAACCAACGCCCCAGACGGTGAGGAAGTGACGCGGGTTGGCGGGATCCTTCTCGAAGCGCTTGCGCAGCCGCAGGATGAAGTTGTCCACCGTGCGCGTCGAGGGAAAGACGTCGTACCCCCACACCCGCTCGAGCAGGTCCTCGCGGGAGACGATCTCGCCCGCGTGCTCGGCAAGGACCTTGAGAATCATCGCCTCTTTCTCGGTCAGCTCCTGCGCCTCGCCGTTCCAGGTACGGGCGCGAAAGGCACGGAAGTCGACTTCGTTGTCACCGAAGCGCAGCACCGCAGTGGCTGCCGTGGCAGAGGCGCTGCGGTACCAGTCCCAACGGCGCACGATCGCGCGCACGCGCAGGAGAAATTCCTGCAGGTGAAAGGGCTTCGCCAGGTAGTCATCGCCGCCCGCCTCGAGTCCGCGCACCCGGTCGGCCGGATCGCCGCGCGCAGTGAGGAACAGCACCGGGGTGCTGTCGCCGCGCTCGCGCAGCGTGCGGCAGACGCCCAAGCCGTCGATGCCAGGCAGCATCACATCGAGCACGATAAGCGCGCAGCCGTGCTTCGCGAGCCACGTGAGCGCCTGCTCGCCGTTGCCTGCGCCGGTCGCCTCGTAGCCTTCCGCGCGCAGGTTCTCCAGCACGCCGGCGGCGAGGTGCGGATCATCCTCCACCACGAGCACGTGCGTCGCTGCCGCGGGGCTCACCGGCGGGACTCCCCGAGGGAGGCGCGCGGCTGCGTCACGTTCCCCGCCATACCCGCTGCGCCGGGCGCTTCCACTCCGGGCACCGTTGCCTCGACCGCCGCCGGCGCGGCTACGGTGGAAGCGGCTGCCGCCGGCCAGGTGAGGGTTATGGTCGCGCCCTTCCCGGGCCCATCGCTGTGGGCAGTGACGCTCCCCTGGGAGAGCTCCATCAGCCGCCGCACGATGAAGAGCCCGAGGCCGGTGCCATAGCGGTTGCCACCGCCCGGCAGGCGCGTGAACTTCTCGAAGATGCGCGCGCCGTCTGCGGGTCCGAAGCCGACGCCGCTGTCGCGGACCGCGAGCTGCACCGCGCCGTTCGCGCGCTGCGCGGTGAGTGCGATGTTGCCCCCGCGCGGCACGGCCGCGAGGGCATTCTCGAGCACGTTACGCACGACGACATCGAGCGCCAGCGGATCGCTTACCACGTTGAGATCGGCCGCAATCTCGCTCGAGATCGCAACCTGCCCGGATCGCGCGCGCTCCTCGAGCTGCAGGATGACGCGCGCGACCGCGGCGGCGAGCTGCAGCGCTTCGGCTTTGAGCTCGACGCGCCCGCGCTCGAGCCGTGCGCTCTCGAGGATCTGCGTGACCATCAGCTCCATGCGCGCAAGGTCCGCGAGCATCCGCTCGATGAGAGGTCGCGCCGCATCGGGCGGGGGTGCGCGCAGCGCCAGCGTTTCGAGCGAGAGCTGCAGGCTCGCGAGCGGCGTCTTGAACTGATGCGATACCAGCGCGAGAAAGCTCTCCTGCTCCTCGTGCACACGTGCCTCGGCCCGCAGGGCGCGCGCGATCACCGCGATGCAGGCGGCGAGCGCCAGCAGGAAGAACGAGCCCTCCCAGGCGTACTGGTTGTCGCGGCGGCGCTCTTCACTCGTGAGCGCCTGCGCGAGCTGCGGTGCGAGCATCGCCCGACCGTCGTTGACGACGATCGAGGGCAGCAGCTGTTCGACTCGCGCTACGCTCACCCCTGCATCGAGCAGCGCCTGCGCCGCAGCCGCCTGCTCGGCATAGCTGGCGCGCGCAGCCTGCACCTTCTCGACCGTATAGGCATGCTGATCGAGGAGCCACCACCCCACCTGTACAGCCGAAACCAACACGAGCGCGAGCGCCGTCAGCTGAAAGACGCGCGTCGCCTTCATGGGACGGCCGCCAGTGCCGCAGGCAGTGCATGGGCGAAGTGCGCGAGGTCGCGATCGCTGTGCGCCAGCGACAGGAAGTACGCCTCGTAGGGTGAGGGCGGGAGGTAGATGCCGCGCTCGAGCATGGCATGGAAGAATGCGGCGAAGCGCGCACTCTCGACGCTCGCGAGCGGCGCTGCGGTACGCGACGCCCCGCGCGCGTGAAACGACAGCCAGAAGAGCGAGCCGACGCGCACCAGCTGTAGGGGAAAGCGTGGCCGCGCCAGCAGCGGCGCGAGCAGCCGCTCGAGCTCTGCGCCGCGCGACTCGAGCTGCGCCCAGGCCGATTCGCGCTCGAGCGCATCGAGCGTCGCGAGCCCCGCCGCCATCGCCACCGGATTCCCCGACAGCGTGCCCGCCTGATAGGTGTCGCCGTCCGGGGCGAGTCGCGCCATGATGTGACGCGCCCCCGCAAAGGCGCCGACTGGCATGCCACCGCCGATCACCTTGCCGAAGGTCACGAGGTCGGGGGTGATGCCGTAGAGCTCCGCCGCGCCACCGCGTGCTACACGGAATCCGGAGATCACCTCATCGAAGATGAGCAACGCCCCGTGTGTGCTCGCCAGGCGGCGCAGCGCTTCGAGGAATTCGCGTCGCTGCGGCAGCAGCCCATGATTGGCGGGCAAGGGCTCGATGATCACCGCAGCGACGCGCTCGCCCTCGCGTGCAAAGAGCTCCGCCAGGGCCTGCTCCCCATCGAGCGGCAGCACGCGGGTGTGCGCGGTGAAGGCCTCGGGGACTCCGGCGGAGGATGGCCGCCCGAAGGTGGCGAGTCCCGACCCGGCCGCCACCAGCAGATGGTCGGCGTGCCCGTGGTAACAGCCGGCGAACTTGACGATCAGCTCGCGCCCCGTGAACGCCCGTGCCACCCGGATGGCGCTCATCACCGCTTCGGTCCCGGAGGATACGAAGCGCACCTGCTCGGCCGCGGGGTACGCGGACACGATCCGCTCGGCGAGCTCGACTTCCGCCGCGCACGGGGCACCGAAGGTGCTGCCACGCGCAAGCGCCGCGGTCACCGCGGCGATGACCGCCGGGTGGGCGTGCCCGAGGATCAGCGGACCCCAGGAGCCGACGAAGTCGAGGTAGCTGCGTCCGTCGGCATCGAACACCTGCGCGCCCGCACCGCGCGCAATGAAGAGCGGCGTCCCGCCCACCGCGCGAAAGGCGCGCACGGGCGAGCTCACCCCGCCCGGGATCACACGACAGGCACGCGTGTACAGCTCCGCCGAGCGCGCGTGCAACACCTCGCGTGCGCCATCCTGCGATCGCTGCGTCACGGGTCGCCCGTTCCGAGCGCGGACGCAGAGCGGGGCGCCGGCGGCGCCGACCTCTCGCGCGTCACCCCCGCGCCGTCGAAGAACGCCTCGACCGCATCGCTCCCCGCGTGAGCGGCCGCGGCGCGAAGCCCGGCGAGCGGCAGATGCGCGAGGCGGTGGGCAAGCGTACCGGCGAGCCGCTCGAGCTGGCCGCGCTCGCGGGCATCGAGGGTGCGCAGCTCGCTCCGCAGCGCGCGCTCAACTTCCTCCGCGGCAATCTGCTCGAAGGCGGTGCGCAGCTGCGCGAGCCGTGGTCCGATAGCCCGCAGTGCCAGCTCGGTGCGCAGTCGCGCCAGCCGCTCATCGATCGCCGCGCGAACCGGGGCGAGACGCAGCAGCTGCGCGAGCCGCTGCCCCTGTGCGGCCTCGATGAGATGGTCCATGCCGGTGCGCACCAGCCCCGCTCGGTCCGCGTCCGCGGGGTCGACGTTCGGTGGCACGCCGAGGTCGACGAGAAGGGGAGAGCGCGTGACCGCCGCCCGGAGCCTTTCGAGACAGGCGGCATCGAGCACGGGCTCGCTGCCGCCGGCGGCCAGCACCAGTGCCTCGAGCGGCGGCGGCTGCGCGCGGAAGCGCTCGAGCGAGCAGGCTTCGGCCGAGACGGTCGCCGCGAGCTCCTCGGCGGCCTCGGGCGTGCGGTTCACGACGAGAAGCGGGACCCCCGCATTGTTCAGGATCGCAGCGCAGCGGCGTGTCATGGCGGACACCCCTACGAGCGCCACGCGACCAGCGCGGCCGCTGAGGTGCTTGAGCACCTGGTCTGCCGCGAGATCAGCGAGCGATGGGGGGCGCACGGTGGCCGAGAGCCGCCGCACCTCACGCGCCATCTTGAGCGCTTCGCCCACAATTCGATCGAGCACCGGTCCGCAGGTGTGCGCTCCGCGCGCATCCTCCCAGGCGAGCCGCAGCTGCGCGGCAATCTCCTGCTCGCCGGTCTGCGCCGAGTCGAGCCCGCAGGCGACGAGGAACAGGTGCTCCACCGCCGCCTCTCCGGTCCATGCGCGCAGAACTCGCGCCGCCTCGCCGGCTGCGGGCTCGCGCCCGGTGAGAAGCCGGAACACCTCCTCGCGCGCATCACGAGCCGGTGCACCCTCATCGGTCGAGTACACGACCTCGACGCGGTTGCAGGTGCCGACGTAGAGAATTTCGGCGACCTTGAGGTGCGCGCGCAGCGCCGGCAACCGTGCCGCGACCTCAGCCCGCGGAACGCCAAAGCGCGCGACCTCCTCTACGGCCGCGTGGCGATAGGAGAGGCCTACCACGCCGATCTGGTGCATCGGGCCAAGCTTACCCGCGCCTGCAGCGCGGGAATGTCACTGAACAGTCACGGCGCCGGCGGCTGTGGCCGGGAGCGTGATCTGCGTCGTGAAAAGGTCGGCCCCCGCGAATCGGGGGCCGACGGTCGGGTGCATCCCGGCTTCGCGGTTGAGGCTCGCGGTCAGAACTTATACGAGGCACCGAGGAGGAAGAAGCGGCCGACGGCGCCGTCCTGCTCGAGCGTCGTGTAGCGGTACAGCGCGCCACCGCCGTAGGTTTGCAGGTCCACCGGGGGCTCCGTATTGAACAGGTTCGTGATGGCGGCGTGCACCTGGAAATGGTCGGTGACGTTATACGCGCCGTAGAGGTTCACCGACGTGAAGTGATGGACCGAGCAGTAGGGGACCCACTCCGATGCGATGCTCGTCACGGTGGGCATGATCGCGGATCCATAACCATCGCCCGAACCCTGAATCGATGCCAGGCAGGTGTTCCAGCCTTGCGTGGGGTCGGTCAGGGTGAATGCCCCCGTGTAGTTCACGGTGACCGTAGCGCTCGCAGGCCCCTTGTCCCAGGTCAGCGTTCCAACGCCGCGTTGCTTGGGGTTGCCGGTGTCGCCCGAGACGCTCGTCGGGCCGTGAGTTCCGGCGACGTCGAAGGTCTGCCCGAGGTATTCGATCTCGTACTGGGAAATATACGTGTAGGTGATTGACGCTGTCAGCGTACCCGCACTGCCGATGTCGAAACGGCCGCGCATGTCGATGTCGAAACCTGATGTCTTGGTGGTCCCGGCGTTCACATAAGGAAAGAGAAGGTACTGCGGGTAACCGACCGGCGTAAGCGTCGGCACGGGCTGGCAGTTCCCGGTCGGGCCCACCGTCACGGTGCACATCGGCAGCGTGACCGAGGGGCCGCGCACGAGGCTCGAGTAGGTGGTAGACAGATCGCCCGTCGCCGACGCCGACCAGATGTCGTTGGTGAGCTTGATGTAGTACCAGTCCACGGAGACGTTGAAGGCGCTCACCGGTTCGAAGATGACACCGAAGGTTGCGTTCTGCGACGTCACCGCCTTCAGGTCGGGATTTGCCGGCGATGCACCGGTCACCGGGTAGGAGCACAAGGCGTTGAACGTGCCCTTCACGTTCGGCGTCCCGTTCGGGCAAAGCACCGGATCGAACCCATTGCCCTCCCCGAAGGCGATGCCGGACTCCCCGGATTCGGAGATGGAGGGCGCGCGGAACCCTTTGCCCCAGGTGCCGCGGATGCTGACCATGTCGATGGGCGTGAATTTCAGGCCGAATTTTGGCGTCGCCTGGCCGCCGTAGGTGTCGTAGTGGTCGTAGCGCACCGCGGCGTTCAGCTCGAGCTGCTTGATCGGTTTGCCACCGAGCTCGACGAAGCCGGCCGTATCGTCCTGTGACCCCACGGTCCAGTTGGTGATGCCTTCCTGTTGTCCGTAGGCGATGGTCGGTGGGTCCTGGTCGTTCTGCGCCTTGTGGAAGTACTGCACCCCGGCGCCGAAGGTCAGCGGTCCGCCCGGCATCCGGAACAGATCACGCGTGCCGTGGAAATCGATTACATCGAGAGTGCTCGAGGGACTCGTCGACACCGGCGGGGCGATCTGCAGCGGACTGTTATCGGTGGCGCCCGGGATGTAGGTGCCGTTATTCAGCGCTTGCTGCGCCAGTGTCGGATCCAGTCCGCCATCGAAACTTAGATCCATCTTGGCGTACATGAAGCCGACGGAGCCATCCAGGTCCCAGCCGCCGGCGCTCCCCTTGGCATCCAGGAACAGCCGGTAGGTATTCGTGTCGGTGTTGATCACCCAGGGACCGACGTCGGGGAAGCTGTAGACAAGAGTCGCCGCAGTCCCGTAGGGGTTGAGCGAAGAGTTCGCAGGTAGCGATAGGGGGTTGTAGACCACCGTCGTCGGCCCGAATCCCGGACCCCAGGCGATGAGCGGAATCGAGCCCTGCTCCGCGCCGGTATTCTGCAGCAGGTGGCCGAAGGCGGGCTCGGTGGGTGGGGCCGTCTGCTGCGCAACGCTGTTGAAGATCGATGCCGTGACGGTCAACTTCCAATCAGCGCCAAGCGCTTTAGTCATCTTCGCCAGGAAGTTGGTCTGCGAGGTGGGCGGCTGGATTTGACCCGGATAGGCGAAGGTGCATTTGTCTTCCTGCTGCAGCTGATACGTGCAGCCGGGCAGGAAATGAGCTTGCTCGAGCAGATTGGGGTTGGCCGGGTTCGGCGTCGGGTTCAGCAGGTAGCCGGTGGCGCTGTCCGGATACGCGAGGCCGGTCGCCCCGATCGCCCCGGGGTTGGTGTTCTGGCCGCCGGGAAAGATGCTCCAGTTGAGGTTGGTCCACAGGCCGCTGCGACTCGTGCCCCAGATGAGCTCGTTGCGGTGATAGTCCAGATCCAGGTAGATGTTGTAACCGTCGTTCGCCAGGTCGCCCCAGCCGAAGATTCCGGCTGCGTGCCAGTACCAGCCGTCGTTGTGCTGGGTCGCGCCCCCCTCGCCGACGAGCTCCGCACCGACGTAGGTCTGCTTCAGCTTGATGTTGACCACGCCGGCGATGGCGTCGGCCCCGTACAGCGCCGAGGCGCCATCCTTCAGTACCTCGACGCTCTCGATCGCGTTGATCGGAATCGCGCTGACGTCGACGAAGCTGCGCTCACCGTCGTCGCTGAGCGGATAGGCGACCATCCGCTCGCCGTCGATGAGGGTCAGCGTATCGCCCACCGTGAGGCCACGCAGAGCGATGCCCGAGCCGCCGGAGGCAAACGCCTGACCGAAGCCCTGGTTCAAACTCCCCATCCCGTTGGCCGAGAGGTTCTGCAGGATGTCCGCCACGTTGGTATAGCCGCTGTTCCTCAGGTCCGCAGCGCTGAGGACTTGCACCGGGCTCGGCGTCTCGGTGTCGGTGCGCTTGATCAGCGATCCGGTCACCACCACCTCCTGCAACTGCGATTGGGCCTGATCCGGGGGTGGCGTCTGCGCGCCCGCTTCGATGCAAATCAATGCGCACGGCAACCCAAGGCCGGCCGCGAGACTGCGGACCGTACGTCGTAAAAGCCGCTTTGAAGGCCGAGACGAGCCGGCGCGCTTCGCGCTCGAGGTAGATCCCATGATGTGCTCCCCGGATATTTGTTGTGCAAGCCCTGTTGCGCGAACGCTGCGGCCAGCAGGGTGCGCCGCGGTAGCATAGTCAAATTTCGGCTCGAGACAAAGCTCTAGGCGCTGAGCACGCGTTGCAAGAGCGCCACAACCACGGTGCGCGTGCATTTGATATCCCGGCGATCCGCGATTGCGCCCGCGGCAAGCATCGAACCTACATCGGTCGGCGTCCAAGGGCCTGACCCGAAAGCTCTTCTTCTCTCGTCAGCCAGCTACGTGCGATGCGTGTGACGCGTGTGAAGCAGAGCGATGAACAGGTTCCTGGAGATGGCCCGTGCTGCGAAACGCAGCGGTCACGGCTTTGACAGCTCGCGTCGCCGCGACTGGGACAACTCGATCAGCGTTTCGATGCGAATCAACCGTCGCTCGTGATCCTCGAGCCGGGCAACCGTTTCTTTGCGCTCCGCCATGAGCGCGTCCACGCGCTCGCCGAGAAGCACGATGTCCTTGCCGTATTTGATGACTTCGCTGAGCAGGCTCACGTGGCCACATCCTGCGCGAAGAGCTCGGCGATGGCTCGAGCCTGATGTGGATGCGCTTCGAACCAGGCTTGCGTCTCGTTGCGGACCCGGGCGCGGAAGCTTGCATCGGCGAGGGCTCGCTCCCGCGCGCGGATCTCAGCGAGGCTCGCATCGATTCGCTTGAGTGTGGCGCGCACCTGGCCGTGAATGTCCTCGAGCAGTGCCCGCGCGGCTGTTTCCTCTTCGGACTCGGTGAGCACTTTGCCCGAGGTATAGGCCTCGATCGCTCGCCGGGCGAGCTCACCGGCCGAGACGCCCTCACGACGGCTCATCTCGCGGAGCTTCTTTACGCTCTTGCGCGGCACCAGGTACTGCTGGCGGAGCAGATCTTCGGCCTTGGTGGACATAAGGGCTCCTTCCCCCGGGCGTTCGGCCAGACCAGTATACCCGCACGCCTACACATACACAACAGCATACACAACTATGCCGTAGCCGAACACGGGCCATCATGAGCGAGCATCTCGATGCGTGGGCTGTGGCGGATCGTCTCGGCCGGCCCTGGCGGAGATTGGAGCGGGTGATGGGAATCGAACCCACGTTGTTAGCAGCGTGGGATGAGCGCCGACGCCACTGGAGATGGCTCACCTCGGGCGAGCTGCGATTGCGCCGGGGCAAGGCGTTGGGGCTGTCGCCGCATCGGCGTCGGGCCAAACGCATGCACCGCCGCGCAGCTAACCGCCGTCGCGATGCCTTGCATAAGTTCAGTCGGAAAACCGTCGATCGATATCAGCAAATAATTACGAAGCCGCCGCCAGTGGGCCTTCAGGGTGCGTGTGCGAGATCTGGCATGAGCGCCGGGGCAGAACTGCAGCTTCTCGTTCGGGTAGCGAGAGGGTACCATTTTCAGCTGTAGACTCCGGATCCATCACGTGCCTCTCCTGAACTGGCGGGTGTAGCTCAATGGTAGAGCGGTGGCTTCCCAAGCCACTGACGTGGGTTCGATTCCCATCACCCGCTCCATCTCGGCCGCGCCGGCTTTAGTTAGTTGTGTTCCTACCTGTCAATATCGCAGCGCGCAGGGGGCAGCGCTCACTCGCTGCTCCATAGCCTGCCAGCGCGACAGGTTATCCGACGCCTGAAGAACTGGGGCGAGCGCGTAGAGATATTCGACGAACGAGGCCACCGCCCCATCGAGCCCCTTTGCCTGGGCAACTGGCCGCGCTCCGCCAGCCGAGTGCGCGCCGTAGCCGGAGCGCCGGGCTACCGAACTGGGGACCGAGAGGTCCCGCCGTCCCGCGTGCTGGCCAGTGCCGATCGCTCAGTCGCTCAGTGCGACGGCAAGCTTATCCACCGCCAGCTCGAAGGTCGTCGGATCGTACGGACCGTCCGCAAACACGCCGACCACGGTCGGCGCCGTGCCCATGCCGGGATTGAGATCCCCATAGAGCGCCATGACGAGCGCGGCAAAGCTCGCGAACGTATCGATCGTGTGGCTCGAGACGTGTGCAATACTGTACTGCGTCATCGTCGCGGAGGTGTCCGCTGTCAGCGTGAGCCCGGAAGTGAGCGTCGCCGCCGCAATCGGCTCGGGGCCGAGCCCGAAGCGGTACCAGTTGGCACTCTCGAGCGTGCTCCGGGTGAGCAGCAGGTCGGTGCTCGAGCTGTTGAGAGAGGCAAACGGCGAGGCGGCGCCCGGGAGCATCCAGCCGAGCAGCAGCACCGCGTCGGTATTGGTGTAATTCACCAGCGTGATCGCGGAGAAATCCGGCACGATCGGCGTCGAGCCGCCATTCGCGGTGCCAAAGGGGGTCACGAAGCCGCTGAAGCCCGCCGGTGTACCCGCTGGCCACATGGGTAAGGTGAGTGGCGCGGGCGTACCCACCGTGTAGGCCGAAGCGGTCGCGTCCTGGCCGCTGTTCACGCCGGTGCCGGCGAATTGGAAGGCGGCCGGCGGCAGACCATCGAGCGACTGCAGGCCGAGCGTCACCACCGAACCGGCGCTACCGCTCGCGGCACTGCTCACGTACGTCCCGAGAACGCCCGTAACCATGAGACGGGCACTGCCCGCGGTCGCATCGAGAGTTGGCGCACCGGAGGAATCGCTGAACTTGCCAAACAGCTGTACGTGCTGACCGACCGAGATGTCGGTGATCGTATAGGAACCGGTCCCTCCGTCTTCCGTGACCAGGGTGCCCGGTCCGATGTCGACGCTGACCGCATGGCCGAAGCTCGGCGTAAAGCCAGCGAGGCCCGCCTGGCAGATGAGACCACGGCTCACCGTCAGCGTGTCGCTGCTGCCACTCACGCTCCGCGCAGTCACTGTCCCCTCGACACTGTCGAGGCTTCCCCCCGGGACGCTCGAGCCCGCCAGCACCTCACTTGCGGTGAACGTGGCGGTGGCGGCATCGAAGGTACCGTAGGCGACGGTCAGCGTCGGCGGCGTGGAGCCCACCAGCGCGTTGAGCGCCGCCAGACCCGCCATCTGCGTGTTGTAGGCCGCGCCATTGATGATGAAGGTGGTGGTGGCGGTAGTGTTGACGGTGACGGTGCCCTGTGAGCCGCTGGCGTTGAAGAAAGGCCGCACGTTGACCGTGTAGCTGCTCGCGCCGACATTGGCGAGCGTTCCGCGCACGCGGATCTGTCGGCTGGCATCGGGCGTCAGGGTGGCCGCGAGCGCCGGACTGACCTCTACCGCAAGACCTGAGCCCGACGTGATCGAGCCGATGTAGACATCAGCCGCCGGCGCGGGCGAGGTGTCGGACACCGGCTGGAGCGACGTCGTGACCAGCTTGTTGGTCGCAGCGAGATTGAAATCGAGCGCCAGGTTCGCCACCGTGCCCGGGGTGATGACCAGCGGGTTCCCGGAGGGCAGCTGCAGCGTCATCTGTACCGGCGAGCTCAGGGGTGCACCGCCGGAGCTGTCGAGGATGTTGGCGAGCGGAATGGTCAGTCCGCTGGCGGTGTGGTTGTCGACGACGATACCGGATTCCGTATTGGAGGTCGGCGAGGTGTAAGAGAGCGTCAACGTGACGGTTGTGTACTCGCCTGCCGGAATCTGCTCGGCGCTGATGATCTCCGAGAGATCGACGAGCCGCGCGAAGTCCACCTCCGTGGCCGCCGGCACCGTCTCGACGACGGTGCCGTCGGAACGGATGAGCTGCAGCGAATCGACCGTCACGACATAGCTCATGAAGTCGCCCGGGTCGTCGGTGAGCGTGATCATCGCGGTGCCGCTCTGGCTGGTGGCGCTCTGGCTGGCGCTGCCGCCGCTGCCTGAGGAGCAGCCACTCGACACCAGCCCGCACACCACGAGGCCTGCGAGGCATCCAAGGGTCCGCCGCGTGAGGCGGCGACAGCTACCGTCGTGAATCATGTTGGAGCATCCCATCGGCACTGGCCGAAATGTTTTCGTCGGAACGACTGCGTTGCCTAACACGTGGCGCAACACAGCCGTTGCTTTGCGCAGAATTTTCCGGCGTGCCGGCCGCCCTCACAACATGTCGCCGCGGCACGACGGTCCGCCGATGCTTCGCCAACATTCGGTAACGAGTTATGTCACGTGGCCGCGTCAGTGCAGCCACATCCCTGCTGCGCGGTCATCACCAGCAGTGCTGCGTGTCGTTGGCGCAGCGCACGCCGCTCGGGGGCGCCGGCCGTCAGCGCTGCAGTGCGCGCTCAGGCGAGCGCATAGAGATACTCGACGAACGAGGCCACCGCTCCATCGAGCCCCTGCACTTTCGGATTGCTCGACTCGATGAGGTAGTACTCGTCGGGCGCGTGCGCTCCGGTGCCATGACCCATGCCGAAATGACCCGCCGGCAGGCTGAGCGGCGGACCGGTAAAGACGTACCCCGGCCACGAGCCGGCCAGGCGCGGCCACAGCTGCGGATCGCCACCGAGTTGCCTGTACGTCGCGAGCTGCGTCCGGATCAGGCGGCTATCGGGGTCGGTCTGCGTCGGGTCGTAGCCGCCGCTCATGTTGACTTCGATGTCGCCGAAGCCGTGCCCGGCGAGGTGTGCCTTGAGCTTCTCGAGCGTGTCCGCGGCGGTCATGTCGGGGACCAGCCGCATGTCGATCTTCGCGACCGCCCGATGAGGCAGGACGGTCTTGCCCCCCGGTCCGGTGTAGCCGCCGACCAGTCCTTCGATGTTTATCGTTGGTTGCGACTCGAGCAGCATACGGGACTCGAGCCAGCTCACATCGTGCACCCAGCGTTCGACGCCGAGCGTCTTCTTCACGCTCGCCTCGGAGGTCTTGGCCGCGTACTCCTCGATCATCTTCTTCTGCGCCGCGGTGAGCGGCTTCGCCTTCGTCAAGAAGCCTGCGACCGCGGGCGTGTGGCCATCCTTCTCAACGAGCGTATGGAGCGCCTCCACCAGGTGCCAGGACGGGGAGTCGACGGCTGCCTCGAGGCTCGAGTGAATGTCGTGGCTCGGGCCCCGTCCCCAGCGCTCGCCGCTCGAGACCAGCTCGAGCTCCACCACTCCCTTGGCGCCGAGCGACACCTGCAGGCCGCCGTCGCGGTCCTGACCGGCTTCGGGCATGAACACGCCGATGCATTTCTTCAGCTCGCCGAGCACCTCGGGGCTGTT
>Ga0187783_10002065_pt1 | contig 14946 bp, 12 predicted proteins | sample 1015_SJ02_MP02_2_FD_132471 | JGI IMG/M metagenome (GOLD analysis project Ga0187783, IMG submission 132471) | Tropical peat soil microbial communities from peatlands in Department of Meta, Colombia - 1015_SJ02_MP02_20_MG | ecosystem: Environmental > Terrestrial > Soil > Wetlands > Peat | place... | reverse complement strand
TCGCGGGGGAGACTTGTCCGCAAGTCCCTGGTCGAATCCATCTTGCTGGCGGCGATCGGGGGGGCGCTGGGCATCGCGGTGGCGTACGCGGGAACAAGGTTGATTTTGCATCTCGCCTTTCAGACCGGCGGCCCCAATAACTACGTGCCGATCAAGGCGACGCCCTCTTTACCGGTGCTGCTATTCACACTCGGCATCTCCGTTCTCACGGGAGTGATTTTCGGGATTGCGCCGGCGTGGGTGACTTCGCTTGCTGATCCCGTCGAGGCGCTTCGCGGGGCAAACCGTTCGATCGGGAGCGGTCACTCCTGGGCGCAGAAGTCCCTGGTAATCGCGCAGGGCGCAATGTCTCTGGTGCTGCTCTCTGCGGCGGCTCTGCTCGGCCAGAGCCTGCGCAACCTCGAGCACCAGCATTTCGGATTCGAAACTCAGGGCCGTTACATCGCGTGGATCAATCCCATTCTGGGAAACTACAAGCCCGAACAACTGGAACCGCTGTTTCGCCAGATCGATGATCAACTGCAGCAGATTCCCGGCGTGCGCATGGTCGCGCCCGCGCTCTATGCCCCGATGACCGGCGACAGCTGGAACAACGGTATTCGCGTGGAAGGCCGGCCGGAGCCTCCGGCAAAGGAAGATACGGGAGCGGGGTTTGCCCGAGTAACGCCCGCCTTCTTCGATACCATCGGGGCCAAAATCCTGCTCGGCCGGTCCATTACCGACGAGGACACGGACGCGACGCGGAGGGTGGCGGTAATTAACGAAGCCTTCGCGAGAAGGTTCTTCAAGGACCAGAACCCGATCGGACAGCATTTCGGACCCAGTAAGATCAAGTATTCGGCCGTGTTCGAAATCGTCGGAGTCGTGAGAGACATGCGATACATGACTTACGACTATAAGGATCCGATTCGCCCCATGTACTGGCTGCCGGAAGCCCAGACCGCGCAGTATGACGATCCGGCCTACGCGAGTGGCGAAATCTGGTCGCACTATTTGTACAACATTGTCATCTGGGCGCCGGGAAACCCGCCGGGCATGGAAGACCGCGTACGCACCGCGCTGGCGAGCATCGATCCAAATTTTGTCCTTTATGGGGTGGACCCATATACCAAAGTCGTCAGCGGGGATTTCCAGCAGGAAAACATGATCGCAACTCTGACTACACTGTTCGGCGTGCTCGGCCTGATGCTTGCCGCGGTCGGGCTGTACGGAGTGATGGCGTACACCGTGGAACAGCGGACCAGCGAGATTGGGGTTCGAATGGCGCTGGGAGCGGATCGAGGACAGGTTATGAAGATGGTGTTGCGCGGTGCTTTCTCGCAGATCGGCATCGGGCTGGCACTTGGAGTCCCGGCCGCGGTTGGAGCCGGCCAGTTGATGAAGAATCAGCTCTTCGGCGTTGAGGCGTGGGACCCGGCCATGCTCATGCTGGCTACGCTGACGCTCGCCTTAGCTGCATTGCTGGCTTCGGCCATCCCGGCGCGACGCGCGGCGGGCGTCGAGCCAATGGAGGCATTGCGGACCGTGTGATCAGGGAGGGAGCGGTAGTCAGTTCGCCGTCTATCCGTACGATCAGCACCGATGACGCGGCGTTGTGTGATGGGAAATCATAGCTACTGCTGATGTTCGCCAGCCTTGACTGGAAAAAACTCGGGGACGACACCGCGTGTGAAAAAAAGTCGATCCGAGGCGTTTTCGATAAGACTGGATGCGCTCTTGGCGGAGAGCGAGGGATTCGATCACCGCCATTTCCTGCCAGTCGCGGTGAAACCTAGACACAGCGGTAACAACCTGTGTTTATGCGGTTTTCAAGCACATCTTAAATTTCCTCCAAGACCCACGCCGCGCAACGAACGCACTTCGTTGGACGCGGAAGCTTACCCGAAGTGTCACCACGAACGCCACTTTTCATGGCCATTACACATGGCTATAACTGGAGTCATGAAGGTCAGTGTCGCAGACGCAAAGAACAAGCTTCCCGAATTGATTCGCGTTGTTGAAAATGGCGAACCTGTCACCATTTGTCGCAGGGGTAAGCCGGTGGTGGACCTCGTACGCACGAAAGCCGCCGCAGGCAAGAAACCCAAGTTCGGCACTCTCAAGGGACATGTCATCGAAGTCGATCGCGACTGGTGGAAGCCGATGAGCGACCGAGAAGCCGAGGATTTCATCGAAGGCCGTTATTGATGCGTGTGCTGCTCGATACAGTAACCTTCATCTGGTGCATCGGTGCGCCGCAACGTGTTTCGCGCAAGGCGATCGCAGCCATAGAATCCGGCGGTCCGGTTGAGCTCAGCACTATTTCTGTTTCCGAGATAGCCATCAAGCATTCAAAGGGAAAGTTGAACTTCTCCAAAGCCAATGTGCTGGCTGGGTTGGACGATTTGAATGCACGAGTTCTGGCTTACACTGGGGATCATGCCTACGAGCTTCTCGGGTTGCCACATCACCACCCAGATCCTTTTGACCGCCAAATCATCGCTCAAGCCTTGGCCGAGGATGTCCCGGTCGTCACTTGTGATGAACAGTTCCGGCGGTATAAAGGACTCAGGGTCATTTGGTGAAGTCTCTAAATTGGAATCCCTGCGACTCTGCACAAACACTTTCCAGAGCAATGTAAGCAGCTCCAGAAACGGTTTCGAGAGCGTTGCGCCGGGAATGGTCCGAGAAAAACACGAGCAAAAGTCGCAGAGTTCCACAAAATTGCAAACTGCTTACCGGTTGCACGAGCGGGCCATAGAACTATTCGTGAAGCGCGTGCTCACACGAATGACCATGCCGAGGAGCCTGGATCACCGCATGGCCAGTGAACTGATGGTCGAGGTTGTGCGCGAGATCCTGACAAATCAGAAGCCGGCGAGCAAACCCGGCAGTAGAATTGCGAAAACCAAACCTTCTCCCGAAGGCCTCCGTCCGCCAGCGGAGTGATGGAGGGTAAGGCATGCGCACGTGGGTTTACAACCCGCATACGGGCGGGAAGAGCATCCCTCCCGCGGTCAAAGCTCGCACCGAGTGCCGGATTCTCGATTACGCCGCCAAGCACCACTCCGGCAAGTTCACCCGAATCGAGGTCCGCTTCCGCGGCGCTCTCTGTTATATAGACGCGTACACCGAACCGGACCTGCCGCGAGGAATTGCTCCGCCTCCTGCCGAGACGCGTAAACAGTGGATCGGGCGGCTCCGCAATACGCCTATACATCTTTGCCGTATTCGATACTTCGGGAACGAAGACAGTTGGAGTTTCGCTTGGTACACCTACGCCCACGAGAGGTACGAGCCCAGCTTCCTGATCACCGGCGATGATCACGGCACACCAGAAGAAGCTTTCGAGACATCGGCTGGCTTCTACTAAGGATGTGCGAGGCGATTCGGCACCACCTCAGAGGCAGAGAACGCACGATTCCAGAGTGCCACCTCATCGCGGCTCCCGTGAAAAGAGCGGCCTTTGAAGACCGTCCTGTCTCAACGGATTCTTCGTGTCCAAATCAGAGTCGAAGTTTCCGCGCGGCGCCTACTCAACGCCGACTTCTAGCCGTGATGCTGCGGCGACATTTGCTGCACGAGAACGGTTCAGTTCGCGAACGGCAAATTGGCACAGATTCTGCGATAGGGTAGTTTGGCAAACCAATGCTCCCATTCAGCCTGGGACAGGTTGGAAGTGAGGCGGGCGCAAGCTTGGTCTCGCAGATCGTCCGAACGCCAGAGCCAAAGCGCGGCGGAGCGTTCGTCGTATCCGGCGAGCACATAGCGGCCATCGGGACTGAAGGCTGCGGCGCGCAGGTAGCCCGCATCGGGTAGTTGCGCCAGGCGAACGCCCGTGGCGGCATCCCATACGATGAGGCGGCCGTCAGTAATGGTGGCGAATGCGGCAGAGGATGGATCCGGAACGATTTGGTCGATTTCCCCCGCGGCAGTGAGCGAGAAACGTTGCTTGCCGGATGGGATGTCCCAGGCTTGCAGGTTTTCGCCCTGCGCGGTGAATAGAATTGTGCCCGACCGATTGAAGGCGAGGCGAGTCAATTCAGCGGGCAGCTGAATATGGCTGATGCGAGATTTGCTGGCGACACTCCACGTATCGATAAAAAACTGGTTCGGCGGTTTATTTGTCTCGAAGGCCAACAGCCCGCCGTCGCGGGCGGGACGCAACAAACCGGAAGAGGGGCCGTCTAAAGATGTGGTCTGCTCAAGGCCGGGTAAGCTATACACGCGGCTGACGCCGTCCTGTTGGCTGGCAAGCACCCTGCCCGACGGGTCGATCCGCGTTTTTCCGGGCAGGTCAGGCAAGCGAGTTACCCGAGACTGCTCAATGGCGATGAGGAACAAGTTATTGCTCCACTGGGCAATCACATCATTCGGATCGACGAAAAACAGCCTATCTATATCGGGGGCGCCGTGGAATTCGATGTCGCGCATAGTGTTGCCGCTGATTTCTGCGATCCTCACCAAGGGCTCGGAGTGCACCGAAGTCGTGCCGATGGCGAATCGCCGGCCGTCCGGGCTAAAGGCAACGCTCTCTACGCCGGCGGGCAAATCGAACGAGGCAGGCCGGTCAGCGCGGCGGTTCTCAGAGACAGAAACCGAGCCGTTCATGCCACCAGCAGCGAAGCGGCTGCCGGTCGGGCTGAAGGCCACCACTTCGGCGCCGCCGGCATGTGAAACGCGTTCCAGTTCGTGCCCCGAAGGAAGTTCCCACACGCGCGCAGTTCCGTCGTACGAGCCTGTGCCGAGCTTTGTTCCATCCGCGCTGAAACAGACCGCAGCCACCGCGGAATCATGCTTGAGCTCGAGAATTTCGCGGCCGGTCTCGACTTTCCAAACGCGGGCCGATTTGTCGCCGCGCGCCGCATAAGCCAGGAATTCGCCGTCAGAACTGATGGCCGCGTTGACGATCCATTGCTGCGGAGTAAGCGTGCTCGACGAAGCAGCATGGGTCGCTTTCAGCAGTTGCTTACCGGAGGTTACATCCCAGACCGAGGCAAAATCGCCGCTCGCCACGGCCACGCGCGTGCCCTTATCGCTGAAGGCCAGGTTAAAGCCGGCCTCCCCGCTACCCAGCGTGCGCAGAAGCTTGCGATGCACTGGATCAAAGAGCGAGACCACGCCCTCTGAGGATAGTGCCGCCAGCAGTTCTCCGCCGGGACTGAAGGACGTGGAAACAATTTTGTCTGGACGCTTGAAGTCGGCAACGATTGCAGCACGATCGATGTCGAAAATACGTACGTGACCATCATCACTCGCAGTAGCAATTTGATTAGCCTTGGGGTGGAACGATATTTGGGAAACCGGTGCACCGTGGGAAATCCGTAAGGATTCGCGTCCGCCCCGCAAGGCCCAGACATGGACTACGCCATCGCGGGTGCCGACTCCGAGCAGCGAGACGGCGGAGTTAAAGGCCACGGAAACGGCTGCAGCGTTATCCAACGGCGGGGTTTGGGGAGCGCCGGGAAGTTCGATGCTTGCCGCGGGTTGTTCGTCCGGAGTGAAATATCCGATCGGTTTCTTGTTTACGACGTCGATGAGTTGAGTGGAGCCGTCGTCGCGGGCTACAGCGAGGCTGGCGCCGTCGCGAGAAAATGCCATGTCGCGAACCCGCTCATCTGGATCTGAGATTTGTGGGAGGTAAAATTGCGCGTCCGCCGCCAAGAGGGAAACAGCTGCCCGCAACGCACTGTTTCCTTCGAAGGAAGGATGGATGCGGGTCGATTCGATAGCCAGCAGCGCTGCCTCGCGAGCTCGATCCGGCCTATCGGCGAGGACTTTGACAGAGTCGCCGGCGAGACGGGCGGCGAGATTCTGCAGCGATTCTTGCTGGCTCACCCGAGTCTGACGAAACGCGAAGAGCGAGGCCAGAAGAATGGCGATCATGCCGGACGCGGCGATCAAGCGGGTGTGCCGCTGGTTACGAATATCGGCGCCGTCGAGTTCGTCTTTCGGACGATTGTGCAGAGTAGCAGCCAGTTGGAGGACGGCTTCGTGAAAACGCGGCGCGCGCAAGCGCAGAGGGGCGGCGGGCTCGCGGGCCCAGCGAAGATCAAGGAACAGAGGCTCCTCAGGAAAAGCGCGCAGAAGGCTTCCCGGGAGAGCGTTGGTGTGCTCGGACGTGAAAGAGACGGAGGAATGATCCCACTCTAGAGTGCCCCCGGTAAGAACAATCAGGACATGCGACGTGCCGTTTTTGCCGACCCAATATTCGGCTTCCTTCTCAACCCACGGCGAGACGGCCGCTTCCGGTGAAGCAAGAAAGATGAAGAACAGGGATTGATCGAGGGCCTCGCGAATGCTAGACCAGAGGGCGGGATTCACCGCGAGATTAGTTTGATCTCTAAAGATGTGCAAAGCACGCAGCCTATACCAAGGTTTGGCAAAAGAATCTAAGGCCGATTGCAAAGCGGCTGCGAGCCTGCCATCGGCAGTGTGACTGTAAGAGATGAAGGCATCGTAGGCCATCAGTTTTCCCTATGATCAAACCAGACGCCACGCCGTCGCGGTCCAACCTTGATTACAGTTCGGGCATGGCCGGAGACAGACCTCCGGTTGGCGAGGAAACAGATTCTACAGCACAGTGTCGGGAACCGCTGCCAAAATGGTTGGCTCGCTCTCTGAAGAATAGGGACGATGGGAATCTTGAGGTGAGGCATAGCAAATCGGGCACCCTACAACTCTTATTAATAACGTCCAGCGCGAAATGTTTTGAGTAACCAACTTTTTGCGCGCAAGTCTTGGGTGACGGAGTCTGGAGCTAAGGTACCAACCCCCAAATAAGTTGGTAAAAATTGGTTTGCAGACCATCAGCCTTACCCAGACGGACCGTATTGGCCGCGGCTAAGGAGGCCCCGTTTTCTTTTATCGTGACATCATTTACACGGCCTGCCAGTTCGCGGGAATCGTACCGTCACGCTCTCGCGGGCGAGTTCATCGGTCGGAATTGCTCTGCTGTTTCCCGGATTCCTGCTGCTGAGTGGATGCCCACCTGGCGTGCTCTTGCGAGACCAGGGACTCGATCCGCTCCGCCAGCAGCGCGTGCGGATCGGGAACATTGGAGTAGGGTGCAGCCTTGCCCAGGTAAATGTACTTCTCGTGCTTCAACGCTTCGCACGTGGAACGATAGTTGATCCAATTCTGCTGGTACTGGTTTAAATGCAGCAGCCCTTCGAGCACCGTGATTAAAACGCCTAGGCCGGCAGTCACGAAGCGGGTGTGCGGAACCTCGAGGCCTGCCAGAAAAGGAATGGTAGCCGCTGCGAGAATCTCGGCAACCTTAATACGCTTGTAGGCCCGCTGGTTTGCGATACTTCTTCGGTCGTACCAGGCAATCTGATCCTCGAGGCGCTCCATGATGGGATCGAAGTCAGACAATTTCGCAGCAGGTGTGCTCATAGCTCGCGATTTTACCTCCGCCGCGAGTAAAAGCCGAAAGGAACTTGCTCACGCCACTCACGCCACAGAAGCCGTCGTATGTCCCGCCTCACTGTTCGTAGTTCAACTTCCGAATTGCCGGTCAGCACTTAAGTCAACCGCCCATGCCTCCAAACCGCGGCATCCTGAAACCGACTTTCTGCAAGGAGTGTTTCCGGTTTAGATGATTCGCCAGGATGGAGAACTCGATTTCGAAGCTGCCACAGGGCTAAGGCGTTTGCCTAAAAAATAGCATTCTGCTCGCTGACACCGAGCGCATTAACTACGCGACAGCTACTTGCGGAAACAGTGGTTTCGGGTCAGCGGAGCCTTTGGCGGCAATCACGAGTCTTGGTCGGCTGGTGTATACAGCGATTCAAACTTCGCTGCGGCAACTGCGTATTCGTCGGAGCCGTCCTCCTTGTTCGATACAATGTAGTCGCCCGGGTCGTAGTGAGTCACACCTTCTTTGGTCTGAATGCTGCCGGCATGACTTGCGCGCTCCGCCCAAATCGGCGTTGTCTTGACATAGGTCCCTGGGCCCGTCCGTCGGTACGTGCGGGCGAAGACTTCGCCGTCAACGGTGTAGACGTCGCCGTTGTTATCGACGATCCAGTCGCCGGATTTGGCATGCTGCTTCCCACCCCATTTCTGATAGGAGAAGCCCTCCGTATCGAATGCCAGGCGCACGGCAATGACGGGCGTGTCAGGACGGCGGATGTATCGCTGGCGCTGAGAACTGCGCATAGGTCAAGTCAGATCGAAGGCGGGGGGAAAATGCTCGGCCACAACCCGGCGCTCTCCTGCAACCACACCCAAGCGGTGCAGAGCGGGCATGTTCTCGGGAGAATCCATTGCCGTTAAGTTCTCCGTCGCAATCGTCTTGGCTTCGTCACCCAGAAGTTCGCTGATAGCTGCCCACTGCAAGTCCACATTGTAGCGTACGTAACTCAGCAGCGGCGCCCCGCCGGCAGAGTCCCCTTCGAGGGTTTCGAGTTCACTGTCGATCTTTCGCGCGGTGGGGCTCTCCGACATCCACTGCAGCACGGTTTCTTGCAGTGCTGCGCAGTCTTCCATCAAGGAGAGCAGCGAGCGCAAGGCCTGAGCGGCGGCGATTTCAGATCGCCGGACAGCCGGATCGGGGGCGCCGGTTCCAACCGATACCACCAGCATCTTGTCCTTGCCGGTTGGCCAGTTAATTCGGTAACCGCGCAGCGTGGCGTACATGAACGCCTGCAAGGCCGGATTATTAAATGGACTAACCCCGCCGTCCACGAAATCACCGTATACCGGCGGGTGTCCCGGCAGCTGGGCGATGGTAATGCGCTCGGGTTCGAAGTAGTCGGGCGCGGCAGTGGAGGCGCGCACCGCCTGCCACAACTTGTAGTCGCCATTGCCGATAACGCCGCCCTCGCGCGAGGCGAAATACTTGCCCCTGGGGTTATTGCTCACCGGCCATGGGCTTCCCGAATCAAGGCGCTTGATCACGATTAGCAATCCGGTCTGGAGCGTGTTACTGCCCAGCGTCGTGTCGGGGCCGAACACCGCCTTCAACTCCTCGATCAGGCGGCCTTCATCGTACTTGGCGCGGATGAATCCTTGCCGGAGCAAGCTGCGCCGGAACACGCGCGCCCCGAGATCGAAATACTTCTTTGTGACCTCCTCGATTGACCAGCCGATCGCAAGCGTGGCCGCGATGATGGCGCCCGTGGAGGTGCCGGCGATTAAATCGAAGTAGTGGGATAGGCGGAATGCGTTATCGTTCCCGCATCGTTGCCGCAGCAGGTCCTCGATCTTCTTTAAGATACCCAACGTGAGGATTCCGCGAAGACCTCCGCCATCGAGGGCGAGAATTCGTTTTGGACCGCCCTCGGAGAAATGCTGTTCGAGGGTTCGTAGTCGATAGGGCAACGTTCCTCCTTTGATCGTCTGACGGGGCAGGGATGATTGCGCGGACCGGGTGCGGCTTTCAGGTGGAGCCGGCCTTAAGAGCAGCGGGCAGTAACAGCTTCAAATCGTCGAGAATCTCTTTCAGTTCCTGCGCCCGCTTCTGCTCCTGGAATCCGATCGCGAGTTCCGCATCCGCGAGCGTGGCAGACAATTCCCAGCCCGCGCCGGGCTCACTACGGACTTGCTCTGCCAGATCGCGTGCACGCCCGACGTCGCCCGCATCGAAAGCGGCGCCCAGCAAGGTCGCGCTTAGCCAGGGATCGGCGAGACCCGAAGCCCGCGAACGCTCGCATGCCGCCAAGGTAATGGCTCCGGAAGTGCGGGCGCGATCATCGTCGCCTTTGCGGTTCCGGAGACGATACAGGCGGGGTAGATTGGAAGAAGGATAGTAGTTGTTTAGGTCTGCCATCATGCCGCGTTCGTAAGCAGCGATCGCACGGTCGAGATACTGAGCTTTCCGCGCCGGGTCGGTTTCCTGCCTATAGAGTTGCTTGTACCGTCCTCCTATCAGGCCCCTGCGTTCGGCGCTCTCGCCCTGACTCGCGATCAATCGTTCCAGCGCGCCAATGGCGACAAACGGGTCACCAGCCTTGGCCTGCGCAAGCGCCTTTTGCTCCTGGACCACGACCAGCTCCTGCATTTCACCGGGCAACGCGCTGATGAAGTCCAGCGTCGTCTGCCAGTCCGTGCAGTCTCGGACCAGATACAAAAGCTCCAAGGCCACCGCTCGGGGCATCGGGATGCCGGCCTTGTACCTTTGCCGCAACTCGCTGACGCGCTGCTTGCATTGCTCGGGAGGCGCGTAACGAGCCGCGCTCACTTCCGCTTGAAACTGCGACAGCTCCTCAAAGGCCTCTTTGAACGCCGACAAGCGTGAGGGGTCCAACTTCTCGGGGAACCCGGGCAACGCCTGATAAAAAGGTGAATCCCCGCGTGCAAGTGCCGGAATGCTTTTCGAGAGCACTTCGCGAACGATGGCGGCTTGCTCTTCATCCGCCTCCATCGTCGGGAGCGGGTAGCGAACTTGCCGCATTTGCTGGATATCGAACAGCGGTTTCGCCCAATCCGCCGCAATCATCACGCATCCAGCGCGTTGGCAGGCGTGGCGAATCCCAATTTCGTAGTAAACGTTGGCATTGGGAATGCTGACATCAGCGATGACCAGGTCGGAGATGGCCAGCCGCTCGATCATCTCCTGAATGATAAGTGCGCCCAGATCCTGATCTGCACGCACCGGCGTGTAATTGATGGACTCAATGACTGGACGCAGCGCCCTCTGCCAGAGCAGGTCGAAGTTCACTTCCCGTGGCGCCTTAGGGTTGTCCAGCTGTTGGGTGGGCTTGATGCCATAGGGCATGACCATGAAACAGATCGGACGAGCCGGCATTTCGGGCTCCTCTCGAAATTGGGGTGTCGGTTCCTGAAACCCCCATACATCGATTCAGGTTTTCCCGCGCTGGAGGTTGGACGTGCGAATCTACCACAATTTATGTTATTCGAACTGAATTTTTGTGCCAGCACATTTCTGTCGCTTCATCGACGGCACGACCAAGCGGCAGGTTGCGGCCATGTTTGCGGAAGAAAAACCCGCCTTGTTGCCTTTGCCTCTTGGGGTATTCAATCTCATCCCAACTCACACGCTTGATCTCTTGATCTCTGCTGGCGTGATCTGATGAGCGCATTTTGGGCAGGGAGTGTTTAGTGGACCCACACTTTCTGACAGATTTACAAACGCGAACGACGCGAGCGAGATGAAGGCTGATCTGAGTTGCTGTCACTTTTGCCAGTTCTCACGCTCAAAATTCTTTGAAATTATCTCTACGTTCGTGCCAGCAAAACGACGAACCCTCCGACAATCCGTTATGGCGACAGGTACGAGCAAAACCGTAGGATTGTTTTCTGGCTTTGAAGCCAACCCGAGCCGTCAACATCGTCTAATACATCCTCTGCGCCAGTTTCAATCTTGAACGCGCAACAGCGCGGAACTTGAGGTTTCCCTCATGAAAGACATTTTGGTAATGACCCTGTTCATTGTGGCGATGCTAGCCCAAGCGGCCGCACAATCATCGAAGCCCGGCAGCGCTGACCAGGCCGGATCCCGGGGCCAGGACTCGCAGGCACCTATCACGGAGGGCTGCCTAGGTGGCAGCGACCCGAACTACACGATCACGGACAATAATGGCACCGTCTACAAACTGAATATGCCTCCGAATGTCGATACGTCCAAACTGGCGCCACACGTGGGAGAATCGGTGCAGGTCCAGGGTGATGTCAAGGACGCTGGTAAGTCTGGTAATGCCTCAATCGATGTCCAAGCCATCGGTCGAGGAACGGGTAGTTGCCCAGCCAGCGGTCCGAGGAATACACAGCCCCCGCCAAAGCGGTAGGTTACCTTCTTCTGCCCACAAACATCTGCGCGGCGATCACTGTGCGTAACATGATCTTTGACGATGTCGTCTAGGTTTTTACCACGGGCGCCGAGTTCCGTGGATGGCAGAACTCCGGCGCAATTTGGCGGCCTGCAGGCCTGCCGTCTCTCCCCTCTACGAATACGAGTCGATTATTTCGAAACCGCCTTCTGCCATACGGATCACTTGTGATCCTCCCGGCAAGCCATTTCCGCCTCTATCTCGGCCAGACGAGGGCAGTTTTCCGGACAAGTTCTTGCGGCATTCCGATTTGGACACCGACATTCGTACCCGTCACGTGCAGCGGATTCTAGGGAGGGATTCTCTCATCGCCGCCGCTGCAGGTTACGATGAGCCCTACACTGTCGCGATAATGACCTGCGTTGGAGCAGGTCACAAGCGAATCTGGGCATAAGTCTGAGTTACTAGAGTTTTCTCAATTCGCGGCTATGCTATACGCCATAGGCTTCCTCCCGGGAGCGGAGAGCATGCTAGGGATTACATTAGAGCAGGGTCTCGGGCTATCGCCGCTCCCACACGGGAAGAATCGCAGCTCAATGAGTGAGTTGCCTGTGGGCGTCAATTTAGTCCTCTGGTTCTTGCCGACGATTCTCGTGGGTGAGGCACAATCTATTCGTATCGCAGGGCCACCGAAGGATTCACGCGCATCGCCTTCCGCGCCGGGAGATAACAGGCTGAGAGCGCGATCACCGTCAGTCCCGCCGCCACGGCCGTCATCGTGGCCGGGTCATTCGCACCGATTCCGTACAGCACCGGTTCGAGCAGCCGTGCCGCCCCAAGTGCTGCGGCCAGCCCAATCGTGAGCCCAGTGGTCGTCAGCCGCAGTCCCTGGCCAATCACCAGCTTCAGCACATCGCTCCGCCGGGCGCCCAGCGCCATCCGCACGCCGATCTCGTGCGTCCGTTGTGACACGACGTACGCGATCACTCCAAACAGCGCAATCGATGTCATCACCACCGCCAGCAATCCCGATACCCCCAGCAGCCATCCCGTCGTTCGCGCCGGGAACAGCGGCAACGCCATGTACTCTTCAATGGTCTGCACCTGCGTGGCCGCCATCAGCGGATCCACAATCGGCACCTCCCGCTGCACTTCGCCCAGAAGCGTTCGCGAGTCTCCCGCCGTCCGCACCACCAGCGTACGCGCCGGAGGCAGCGTCCCGCGAAACAACACGGCCATCGCAGCTTCGCCCAGAGTGTGGTATTTCCCGTTCTTCACCACCCCCACCACTTCGCTCATCTCTTTCTCACCGCCCAGCGCCAGCCGCTTGCCCACCGGATCTTCCCCCGGCCACAATCTCCGCGCCAGAGTCTCGTTGATCACGACCGCGTTGGGCTTGTCGCTATCCGCCTCCTTCTCGGTCAAATCCCGTCCGCGCAGCAGCGGAATCCCCATCGTCCTGAAGAACCCCGGCTCAACGCGATACTCGGCCACCGGCAGCGCGTTCGGATCCTTGCCCAGTTGCTTGCCCGCCGATGTCTCCGAGCTCGCGGTCCCCAACGGCAAAAACGCCGCATAGCTCGCCGAGGTCACTCCGGGCATGTGCTGCACTCGCTCCAGCAGGCTTGCGTAAAATTCCTTCACCTTCTCCGGCGGATACGCCAGGCTTCCCGGATCCAGCGCCGCCAGTGCAATATGATGCGTGTCGAATCCCGCATCGATCGCGTTCGCGTTCTTCAGGCTGCGCACGCACAGCGCCGCGCCGGTTAGCAGCACCACGCACGCCGCCATCTGCGCAATGATCAGGATGCTTCTCACTCGCGTTTTCCTGCGGCTCGCGGTCTGCGACTCCTCCTTCAGCACCCGCGCCGTCTCCACCGCAGTGGCCCGCAACGCCGGCGCCAACCCCAGGACCACACCCGTCGCCAACGTTACCGCTGCCGTGAACAACAGCACCCGCCAGTCCAGCGGAATCTCCAGCGTGACGGGAATATTGGCCGGCTTCAGCCCCATCATTAACCGCGACGTCGCCCACGCAATCGCCACACCCGCTGCGCCGGCAATCCCCGCCAGCATCAGGCTCTCCACCAGCATCTGCCGCACCAGCCGCGCCCTCCCCGCACCCAGCGCCGATCGCGTCGCCATCTCCCGCGCCCTTCCCGCAGCCCGCGCCAGCAACAGGCTGGCCGCATTCGTGCACGCAATCAACAGCACCAGCGCAAACACCGCCAGCAGTCCCCCGGTAAAGGCCGCTGCGTACACACGAAACGGACCCGGCACCATCGCCAGCCGGTACACCACCGCATCCAGAAAATCCTCCTTGCTCCCCTGCGCCAGATAGGCCTGCTTCGCCAGCACGTGCATCTCTGCCTGCAGGCTCTTCCGATCGCCCGTGTTCCGCATTTTTCCTGCGACGATCAGCCAGTGTGAATCCCGCGATGTCAGCATCGCCTTGTCGTGCGTAATCCAGTACTGCGCTGTAATCGGCATCCAGAAGTCCGGCGCCCTCCCCACCATCAGCCCCGTAAATCCCGGCGGCGCCACGCCTACCACCGTGAACGCCGTGCCATTCAGCAGCAGTGCGCGCCCCACCACGCCCGCGTCCCCGCCCATGGTGTGCTTCCAGAACGGGTAACTCAGCACCACCACGTCCCTCGGGTTATCGATCTGGTCGTCGTCGGCCGTCAACAGCCGCCCCACCACGGCGTTCATTCCCAGGATCGGAAACAGATTCCCCGACACCAGCTGCCCATGCAGAATCTTCCCCGTGCCCCCGCGATTCCAAATCGCGTTTTCTCCGTCACCGTCAAACGCCATCAACCCCTCAAGCGACGTCGCGCGATCGCGATCGTACGCGTAATCTGGATAGCCGAAGGGCAGGTAGGCCTGTACGCCGCTCCCTTTCGGATCGTGTAGCCACACCTCCACCAGCTTCTCCGTTTCGCGCACTCCCTGCGGTGGCCGCAGCAGCAGTGCGTTGACAAACGTAAAGACCGCCCCGTTCATCCCGATTCCCAACGCCAGAGCCAGTACCACGGCCGCGCTCGACACTGGCCGCTTGGCCAGCATCCTCATCCCGAACCGCGCGTCCATCCAGCATTCCGCCGGCCACAGAATCCCGCGCTGCGCCCACTGCCGCTCCTTCAACACCGTCACATTGCCGAACTGGCGCCGCGCCGCCCGCGCGGCCTCGTCGGCCCTCATTCCCCTTGCCCGATAGCGCTCCTCCAGC
>Ga0187783_10002064_pt1 | contig 14947 bp, 12 predicted proteins | sample 1015_SJ02_MP02_2_FD_132471 | JGI IMG/M metagenome (GOLD analysis project Ga0187783, IMG submission 132471) | Tropical peat soil microbial communities from peatlands in Department of Meta, Colombia - 1015_SJ02_MP02_20_MG | ecosystem: Environmental > Terrestrial > Soil > Wetlands > Peat | place... | reverse complement strand
CGTAAACCGTGATACCAGGCACGAGTGCGTAGGTAGCGCCAATCATCGGATTGAAACGGGCATAGGACGCATTGCTCGTGAGGTTGGGCGACAGGCCGTTGGGCGACACGCTGCGCCAAGGCCTTGAGGCCAAGATCAGCTATCGCAACGCCAAGTGGCTGATGTACGCCAACTATTGTTACGTCGACGCGACATTCCAATCCTCCCTCACCCTGAGCTCGCCAAACACCTAAATCCCTCCCCGGGCGACAACTTCGTCACCGAGGTGCACCCCGGAGACCGGCTGCCCGGTATCCCGGCGCACACCTTCAAGGCGGGCATCGACTACTGGATCACCACCCAGTGGCGTGCCGGCGCCAGCCTACTTGCCGCCAGCAATCAGGTGTTCTTTGGTGATGAGGCCAACTTGAACGCCAGGCTGCCCGGCTACGCCGTTCTCGGCATGCATACATCCTACGACCTGACGAAGAACGTGCAGATATACGGCATCATCAACAACGTCCTCGACAAGCACTACGCAACCTACGGCACCTACTTTGACATCACGTCGGTGCCCGGGTTCTCGGACCCACGCACCATAGTTCCTGCTCCGCCGTCTCAACCTACGCTGGCCTCAAGATGCGGTTCTGAGCGGCAAATGCATTCGCCGACAAGGGTCCGCGCCGGCGGTGGACGTCAAGACGCTGCACGCGAAGATCGGATCGACGCAGAGAACGATTGCTGCGCTCGGCAAATGATCAAGGTCGCACTTCATACGAAACAGTGGCCCGCGTCACCACGCCGTGTTCGACGCGACTTAGCTTCTCGTCCAAGTGGATCTGGAAACTGCGCTGCCCGGCCTCGGCCGGCTCTGTCAACTCCGTGCGGTTTAGCCCGAGTTTGGCAAGATCTTCGCGGCTGCAAACCGCACTCATTTGGTAAGGACCGGTCGGCGGGGTGATGACAGCTCTCCCAGGGGCGTCAGGCACGGGAATCTCTCGCCGCTCACCGGCTTTGAGCAGTGGATGCCCCATGTAAGCCCGGGAGGCTACGGGATCGTGAAGCTCCACCTGGTCGTTGGGATCGATCGTGAAAACGAGGAAGTAGCAGTCCTGGTTGGCGGTGACCGTGAAGCTGAAGGGCTCACCGAGCTTGTAGGTCGCCTTCTCGAGCTCGATATGAACTTCGAAAGGCGCCGGGCGGACAATATCCTCGCCGGCGACAGCATTGGTCGCGCTGGCGATCATCGCCAGCGCGGCCACGGTGTAGCAAAGGCGGCGTGCCGTCGCTCCTTGCGCCTTTGTGCAGACCATCACCATTGATCCATCGCAAGGTCGAGATGGCGGCGAGCCACCTCTCGTCTCCCAGCCTCCAGTTGCAACCGAAATCCGCGCCGGCGAATTAGGGTCTATGGTCCGCCCCGGCAATTGCACCGTTGTTGATCACCTGGACCCGCCTGTTCTCCGGTGCATACGGATCGCTAGTGTTCTTGAGCAACGACTTGCCGCGTCCATAGGAGATGAGCCGCTCGGGCTCGATGCCAAAGGTGCGCACAAGATGATCCTTGACCGCGGCAGCACGTCGCTCCGAGAGCACCTGGTTGTACCCGTCGCTACCCTTCGCATCCGCGTGTCCTACAAGCACGAAGCGGCTGTTGCGAAGTTTCGGGTCGATCAGCGCTTGCCCGAGCGGCTCCAACACCTGTCGGGCGGTCGGCGTGATGTCGGCTTTGTCATATTCGAAATAGACCTCGAGGTTCGTGGTCGGCAGCTCGCCGGCTTTGGCAACGTCCTCAAGCCTCTTGCGATCCTCTTCGGTAAATGGCTCGAACCTGAAGCCGCGCCCTCCCCGAGGAAGTTGGAGACCTTGCCAATGCTGGCCAAGCCCGGTGCTCTACGCGTTCAAACACGTGAGAACCATGCCGGTCCACGGCGCCGGCCGGATGCGCTTCCGCCCGCTCATGCGTCGGTAAAAGAGCAGTCAACAGAGCAATGGCCGCGGCCCGCAGCTCGTCAAGCGAGGTCTGCCTGAAATGCAGTTCGAGCCGGAGCATCCGGTTTGGCGTCCGGCTCGGGTGGAGCACAGGTCACGACTGCTGAGACAAACGCAGAAGTACTGCGCGCGGCACAGCCATTGGCGCCACACACGCTGGCTTCTTCCGGAAGTGGTTAAAAGTATGCGCCCGTGAGCTTCGCCAACCGATCTCGCTACCATGCCTCGCGGCTGTTCCGCTCGCACGAATAGCGCCATGCTCGCCGCGTGGAACATGCGCCGATCCCGACCCTTGAGCAGCACCGCCGCGGCCCACCGTGGTGCAGGGTGCGATCGCGGTTCACGTCAGGCCTGTGTCAGGCGCTCGCTTTAGATAGTCTGCCGGGACGGTGTCAGATCACAGCCCTGCGTTTCTCACCCTATCGCGATATGCTCCGAAACCGTCCCAATTGATCGCATCGATCTTGAACGAGGGCGATCTCTCTCTCACCCCCTGGATCGGTTCCGAGCGCTTGGAGGATGAGGGGATGCTCATCGTGTGGAACGCGCAGACGGGACAGCTCCCCGATCGTTTGCGGACACTGGTCGCTTCGCAGCCGACTCGCGAGGAGCGGTTCTCTTGGCCGCTGTCTCCGGGTCACTCCGAGCTTGTCATCGGATATGCAATTATTCAACCGAGGATATCCGGCGCAAAGTGAATCCATTCACGGACGCACAGATTGCACGCGAAGGGACCACAATTCCCAATGCGCGTGAGGCTTTCCTAAACTATCATCGGGCGTGACCCTCATCCGGGGGGCCTGCTGGCGGGCAAGTCGGCATTCGTCTCGGCCCGCAAACGGAGGAACTCATGAAAAATCACGGGCTCGCGGCTCTGCTCATGATCACGCTGCTTGTGGGAGCGGTGCCGGTGTCAGCCAAGACGCTGGTCTTCTGCTCTGAAGGCAGCCCAGAAAATTTCTATCCGGCGATCAACACCACCGGCACGTCGTTCGACGCCAACTCGCAGATCTACGACCGCCTCGTCGACTTCGAGCGCGGCGGCACCGAGGTGGTACCAGCACTCGCTGAGAAATGGGAGATTTCCGAGGACGGGACCATCTACACGTTCCATCTGCGCCAGGGTGTCAAATGGCATACGAGCCGCACCTGGAAGCCGACGCGCGCTTTCAACGCCGAGGACGTCATGTTTTCGCTAGAGCGCCAGTGGAAGGAGGACCATCCGTTTTTCAAGGTGACGAGCTCGAACCACTCGTACTTCAACGACATGGGCATGCCGAAACTTCTGAAGTCGGTGGAGAAGCTAGACGACTACACCGTGCGCATCGTTCTCAATCGGCCGGAAGCGCCGTTCCTTTCCGACCTCGCCATGGCCTACGCGGCGATCCAGTCCAAGGAGTATGCCGACGCCATGCTCAAGGCCGGCACCGCGGAGAAGATCGATCAGGAGCCAATCGGAACCGGCCCGTTCTATCTTCTGCAATACCAAAAGGACGCGATCATCCGTTATCGGGCTTTTCCCGACTATTGGGCTGGCAAGGCCAAGCTCGACGATCTCGTCTTCGCGATCACTCCCGACGCCTCCGTGCGTTGGGCGAAGCTGCAAAAGGGCGAATGCCACGTCATGCCCTATCCGAATCCGGCCGACCTCGAGGCGATGCGCAAGGATGCAAACATCCAGGTGCTCGAGCAGCCCGGGCTAAACATCGGCTATCTCGCCTACAACGTCACCAAGAAGCCATTCGACGACGTGCGGGTGCGCAAGGCCGTGAACATGGCGATCGACAAGAAGGCGATCATCGAGGCGGTGTATCTCTCGACCGGCATTGCGGCGAAGAACCCGATCCCGCCGTCCATGTGGTCCTATAACGACGAGATCAAGGACGATCCGTTCGATCCCGATGCCGCCAGGAAGCTGCTCGCCGAAGCCGGCCATCCAAACGGCTTCGAGACTGACCTGTGGGCGATGCCAGTGCAGCGTCCCTACAACCCCAATGCCCGGCGGATCGCCGAGCTGATGCAGGCCGATCTTGCCAAGGTTGGCATCACAGCAGAGATCAAAAGCTTCGAATGGGGCGAATATCGCAAGCGGGCGCAGAACGGTGAGCACATGATGGCGCAGCTCGGCTGGACCGGCGATAACGGTGACCCCGACAATTTCCTCGCCACCTTGCTCGGCTGCGAGTCGGCGAGGACCAACGGATCGAACATCGCGAAATTCTGCTATCAGCCGTTCGAGGAGCTGGTGGTCAAGGCCAAGCAGATCACCGACCAGGCAGCGCGCGCCGAGCTCTACCGCAAGGCCCAGGTCATCTTCAAGGAGCAGGCGCCTTGGTTTACCATCGCGCATGCGGTCCAACTCAAGCCGCTGCGCAAGGAGGTGATCGACTTCAAGCTCAGCCCCTTTGGCCGCCACACCTTTTACGGCGTAGATATCAGGTAGGGATCTCTTCCATACGATGCGTTCGTTCTGACCGGTCTATCGGCGGGTCACTCTATGCTCCTTGCCAACGGGCGGAACGGTAAACCAGCGGCATGATCATGTCTCGAACAACAAACAGCAGACTGTCCGGTTGCTCGTAGAAGGGGATCGTATTGGCGTTCCTCACGTTGCCTGAAGACTGAAAGCATATCATGCTGCGCTTCGCCCTTACCCGGCTCACGCTCGTGGTCCCGACCTTCATCGGCATCACGCTGGTGGCGTTCTTCCTCATTCGCCTGGTGCCGGGTGATCCGATCGAGACCATGGCGGGCGAGCGCGGGATCGATTTGGCCCGCCACGAGCAGCTACGTCGCGAATACGGTTTCGACAAGCCGCTGCTCGTGCAATACGGTCTCTACGTGGGTCGCCTCCTCCATGGCGACCTCGGGCGCTCGATCGTCACACGCGAACCGGTGATGTCCGAGTTCGCCACGCTGTTTCCGGCGACGATCGAACTCGCCGTTTGCGCCATCGTATTCGCCATCTGCTTCGGCCTGCCTGCCGGCATCCTGGCCGCAGTCAAACGCAACTCGATCCTTGACCACGGCGTGATGGGCATCTCGCTGACCGGGTATTCGATGCCGATCTTCTGGTGGGGGCTACTGCTCATCCTGCTGTTCTCGGTGGAGCTTGGACTGACCCCGGTATCGGGGCGAATCGATGTTCAGTACTATATTGAGCCGGTGACCGGGTTCCTGCTCATCGACTCACTGATGTCCGAAGACAAGGGCGCGTTCGCCTCTGCGCTGTCGCATCTGCTGCTGCCGGCAATCGTGCTCGGAACCGTGCCGCTCGCCGTCATTGCCCGCATGACCCGCTCTGCCATGCTCGAAGTGCTGGGCGAGGATTATATCCGAACCGCGCGAGCCAAGGGGTTGCCGCCGCTGCGCGTCATCGGGCTCCATGCGCTACGCAACGCCCTGATCCCCGTCGTCACCGTGATCGGCCTGCAGGTCGGCGTGCTGTTCACCGGCGCAATCCTCACCGAAACGATCTTTTCATGGCCGGGCGTCGGCAAGTGGCTGATCGAGGCGATCAACCGCCGCGATTATCCAGTGCTCCAGGGCGGCACCTTGCTGATCGGAGTCGTCGTGATGGCGGTCAATCTGCTCGTCGATCTCGCCTACGGGCTGATTAACCCGCGTATCCGGCACATGCAATGACGATCAAGACACAGCAGATAGAGGCCGCACACGCAGCGTCAGGCGGGCCGGCGCCGCCCCATCGGTTGCGCGAGTTCTGGTCGCATTTTTCTGTCAACCACGGCGCAGTGCTCGGCCTCGCGGTCATCACTGCTGTCTTTCTACTCGCCGCGCTCGCCGGTGTGATAGCACGGCATTCTCCCGTCCTCACCGACAATGCGGCGTTTCTAAAGCCTCCGTTCTGGCAGCAGGGCGGATCAATCGCCTATCCGCTCGGCACGGACGCCATCGGGCGCGACATTCTCTCGCGGTTGATCTTCGGCGCGCGCCTCTCGCTTACGATTGGCGTTGCGGTCGTCGCAATTTCGGTGGTGGTCGGCACGGTGCTCGGTCTCGTTGCGGGTTTCTTCCGCGGCGTGGTCGAAATCGCGATCATGCGGCTGATGGACATTATTTTGACGTTGCCGAGCCTCCTGCTCGCGATCGTCATCGTTGCAATCCTCGGGCCCGGGCTGATGAATGCGCTGCTCGCCGTGGCGGTGGTTGTTCTTCCGCACTACGTGCGCATCGCCCGCGCTGCCGTCATCGCCGAGAGGTCAAAGGACTATGTCACCGCAGCAAAGGTCTCCGGCTTGGGGACGCTGCGCCTGATGTTCTCCGAAGTTCTGCCCAACTGCATGGCGCCCCTGATCGTGCAAGCGACACTCGGCGTATCGACCGCGATCCTCGACGCGGCGGCACTTGGCTTTCTCGGTCTCGGCGCCCAGCCGCCGCTGCCCGAATGGGGAACCATGCTCGCCGACGCGCGCGAGTTTGTGCTGCGTGCTTGGTGGGTCGTGACCTTTCCGGGCCTGATGATCCTGATCACCGTTGTCGCCTTCAACCTGTTGGGAGACGGCCTGCGCGACGCGCTCGATCCGAAGCTCAAACGTTAGGCCGATGAGAGCCGCAAAAGCGCCACAAGCACATTGCCCTGCCGCCCCCCGCCGGGGCGTCGCATTGGTCGCAAGGTTTGCTCTACAACCCAGCCGGAATTTTTGATGTCCCTGATCCAGATCGAAAATCTCAATGTCGAGTTTCCGTCTGCGTCGGGGCCGATGCGGGTCGTCGACGAGGTGAGCCTCTCGCTCTCGGAAGGCGAAGTGCTCGGCATCGTCGGCGAGTCGGGCTCCGGCAAGAGCATGACGATGCTGGCCCTCATGGGGCTCGTGCCGTTTCCGGGACGAGTGACCGCCGACCGGCTGAGCTTCGCCGGTCGCGATCTGCAAAAGCTCACCGACCGCGAACGGCGAAAAATCAGCGGCAAGGACATCGCGATGATCTTTCAGGAGCCGATGACGAGCCTCAATCCGTCATTCACGGTCGGCTTCCAGCTCATGGAAACGCTTCGCGTGCATGAAGGCCTCGACCGCGAGGCCGCGCGCCGCCGCGCCACCGAGCTCGTTGAGCAGGTCGGCATTCCGGCCGCGGCCAACCGCCTCAGATCTTTTCCGCACCAGCTCTCCGGCGGGATGAACCAGCGGGTGATGATCGCCATGGCGATCGCCTGCAATCCCAAAGTGCTGATCGCCGACGAGCCGACCACCGCGCTCGACGTGACCATCCAGGCTCAAATCCTCGAGCTCCTGCTCTCGCTGCAGCGCGAACGCGGCATGGCGCTGATCCTCATCACCCACAATATGGGCGTAGTCGCCGACACGGCGCAGCGCGTCGCCGTGATGTATGCGGGCGAGATCGTCGAGGAACGAAGTGCCGTGGACTTGTTTGCCGCGCCGCAGCACCCCTATACGGCCGCGCTGCTGGCCGCCCGCCCCGAATGCAGTGAGGGCGGTCCGCTCGCGACAATTCCGGGCGTGGTGCCGGGTCCCGCCGATCTTCCAGCCGGTTGTCTGTTCGGTCCGCGCTGCGCATTCGCAACGCTCCGCTCGCGCAAAGACCGGCCGGCGCTACGCGACTGGCTCGGTGGCCGGGTGCGGTGCCACTATCCGCTCGGCGACGCAACCCGCAACGCGCGCATAAAGGCCGACCAGCCGGTCGCCGAGGCGACGCCGTGAGCGCGATTGTAACGGCGACCGACCTGGTGCGCAGCTACGAGGTCTACCGCGGCCTCTTTCGCAAGCCAGGCCGGCTGCGAGCGGTCGGCGGCATCTCATTCGCACTCGAGCCCGGAAAGACCCTGGCGATCGTCGGCGAATCAGGCTGCGGCAAGTCGACCCTGGCGCGCCTGGTGACAATGATCGAGCAGCCGACCGCCGGGAGGCTGACCCTCGACGGAATCGACGTTCTCGATCCGCCAGCAGGCACGGCGCGTCGGCTGCGCCGCACCGTGCAACTCGTATTTCAGGATCCCTACGGCTCCCTCAATCCGCGCAAGAAGGTCGGCGCTATCCTCGAGGCGCCGCTGAAAGTCAACACCGACCTGACAAGCGGCGAACGCCGCAGCCGTGTGATCGAGATGATGGGAAAAGTCGGTCTGCGCTCTGAGCATTATGCCCGCTATCCACACATGTTCTCCGGCGGCCAGCGACAGCGGATCGCGATTGCCCGCGCGTTGATGCTGCAGCCGAAGCTCCTGGTCGCCGACGAGCCGGTCTCGGCGCTCGACGTCTCGGTGCAGGCGCAGGTGCTAAATCTGCTGGCCGATTTGCAGCAGGATCTCGGCCTCGCCTATCTGTTCATCTCGCACGACCTGGGCGTGGTCGGCCACATCGCCCACGATGTGCTGGTCATGTATCTCGGCCTCGCCATGGAGCAGGGGCCGAAGCGCAAGATTTTTTCCCGCCCTCTGCATCCCTATACGCGCGCCCTGCTCACGTCGACGCCCGGCATGAGGCGCAAATACATTGTCGTCAAAGGCGAGCTGCCGTCCCCGCTCGACCCGCCCACGGGGTGTGTTTTTTCGACCCGCTGTCAGCACGTAACCGATCTCTGTCGCGCCGAACGCCCCGTCCCGCGAACACTCGAGGGACGCATGGTGGCTTGCCACTTTGCGGAGCAATTCCTATAGCTGAATGCACCAAGTGGGCGATCCGGGTGCGCTCTAAGGCAACGGGTACCCAAAGGGTGTCGAGCGCAAGGTTACGCGGCAAAGCGATATCCAATCGAACGTTGGCTCGTAGGGGGCAAGAGACCAACAAACGCGCCCGATGAGGGCGACCGATTTCGCCCCTGGCTGTGCGAAAACCCCGAACGGGCGATCACGGAGGGGAATCGTGTTCTCCTGGCACTACGGTTTCCGAGCTCGCTCGCCATAGCTCGCGCTGGCATGAGACTGGAGAGGAAGGTCGTTGTACTTGTTCCTCGCGTCCAAGCGTTTTGACGCAGCCAAGGCCCATTCAGGACGCGACCGTATCCGCCGCGGATGATCCGAGGACGGGAGCGCACGTATCTGGGATGCGGCGACGTGCCAACAGATCGCGCCTTGGAAGGCACGGCAATATCGGCGCTCTCGGGATCGTCCGTGGCGCGGCCGAGCTGCTTGCATGCCTCGGCGTAGAGGTCATCCGGCGCGTTCTGCATCGGTAGGACGGCGCGCTCTGCCCCGGTGCGCCAGCCGATACCGCACGTCAGCGCAGCGACGAGCCCCGCTCCCCGGCGGCGCCACCATCGCCGCGCTGCGCGAGACATCGCAGATAGAATCCACAGCTTGCAGATTTGCAAGCCCCCTCAGCGCAGGCCAGACGCCATTCCCCTGCCATGGACGGGGGCGCTGTCGAGCCTTCCGGCCAGAGCATCAAGAACTATCACCGATGTGTGACTCCATCTTTTCGCGGGTTCGAATGATGGCGACATACCCGGCAGACAACGAAGTTCGCCTTACAAGGAGGTCGATGATGAAGATTATTCCCGCACTTGTTGTCTTGTCGCTGCTTGCTGGGATCGCGGCGCCAACCGGCATCTACGCTTCGTCAGTTGGTCCGCCAACGTATTGGAGACCGCACGATCCTTCACCTCCGGGCTCTCCACCAGGCTAAGCCAATTTGCAATGCCGAGAGGCCAGAGCCCTTAGGCCAAGTTCAAGCTTCAGGCAAAGGTTAAGCAAGGTGTTTCAGCCGACAACCTTGAGGCGACCTCACTAAGCCGCACCGGCATGGCGGGCGGTCTTCGGTTGGCTGCACACACTCGTCGCGGACTCGCGCGAGCCCGGTGGGCCGACCACCGCCCCGGTATCAGATACCCTTGTCGCCAAGCTCGGCTTCCTGCAATCCCCGCAAGCACTTCGGGATACTTCTGCGGCAGTTCAGCGAAGCATTAGCGGGCTTGAGGTCGTCGCAGCGCCAGCAGCGATGTCGACGTTCAACAAGATCAACGCCGCATCGACCGATCGGGCGCGAAAACCCTACGCCTTCCCATACACCGGCACCACGGCGCCGCGGGTGACACGGTTGTTCGGCGACGCGAGGAACAGAATCGTTGCCGCCACCTCCTCTACCTTGGGCCAAGCCGCATGGTCGGCCTTGGGCATGGCCTGACGGTTCGCCGCCGTGTCCATGGTCGACGGCGCAATCGCATTGACCAGAATTCCCTCCTTCACGACCTCGTCGGCGAGGGCCACGGTCATGGCCGCGACTGCCGCCTTGCTGGTGGCATAGGCCACCATCCCCGCACCCGCGCGCCATTCGAGCGCCGGCCGGGACGCGACATTTACGATGCGCCCGCCCGCCCCGGTGCGTCTCATGGCATTGATGGAGGCCCGGCAGCAAAGGAACGCGGTCACTAAATTCGTCTCGATCTGCTGCGTCAGATCGGATTTCGTTGTCTCGCCCACCGGCGCCATTGCAAAACCGCCCGCGATCTGGATCGAAGCCCACAGCCGCGGCACGCCGTCATAAAGCCTGGTTACGGTGGGCTCTTGGGTCAGCTCGATATCGGCCACGAGCTTAACCTGCGAATGATTGCGCCACGTAAACCGCTCAGCTTCCGCTAAGTTGATGTAAGGCACGTAGCAGACGGCGCCGGCCTCGATCAGCGCACCCACGACGGCGGTGCCCAGCGCGCCGGTTCCACCGGTGACGACGACATGACGATCGCGATAGTCCATAAACCTCTCCTGTTGATCGGATGCCCAACATCGCCACGATGAAGGCATCGGCTACGGGCAATTTCTCCTTGGACTCATCCTGCACATTGGCGCGCCGTCGGCTACTCTTTCGGGCGCGCCAGTCTGCGCCCGAGCACGTGCCGCCTGATCCCAGTGCCGCGAAGCTCTGGCTGACCAACCGCCGCCCCGAAGAATGGCGCGAGAAGACCTACAACGAGCTCTCTGGCAAGGACGGCGCTCCGCTCGTCCTCTCCTCAATGTTGCGATCAGTGGAACTGAACCTGGCGCTCTCGGCTTGGCCGTTCGGGTCATGAACGCTAAAACTCAATTTGAGCACATGTGGCCGGCTTCAGATTTACAAAGCGGAAAGGGAGCTTCATCGGACTCCGCAGAATAGGTCCGACAGGGAAATCCGAGCTCAAACAGGATCAAAGATTAAGCGATCTACGAAACAGAAAGCGGCGGAAATGACCCCGATGACTCGGCGTGTGGTAATCTCTCGATTATGTTCGGCGAGTATATGAAAAGATGGAATCTAACGGCGGATGGCTCATCAATGATGACGCCCACGAGCGGACTCCTGCCCGTCCTGCGGGGCGATATGCCGGCGATGCTCAAGGTCGCTGTCCTTGACGAAGAGAAGTTAGGAAATCAATTGATGATTTGGTGGGATGGGAACGGTGCGGCGCGCGTGCTGGCGCACGCAGAATGTGCGATCCTTATGGAACGCGCGGAAACAGGCATTTCTCTGGCTGATCTTGCTCGTGAAGGGCAAGACGATGAGACCAGCCGCACAATGTGCGTAATATTGCGCAAGCTTCACGCGCAAAAAGCTTACCCTCCGCTCGCGCTGCCCCCTCTCGTAAAGTGGTTTGAGCCTCTTGGGCGGGCAGCTGAGGCGCAGGGTGGTATCCTGCGCACTGCAGCCGAAACAGCGTCGCGGCTGTTATCAACTCAGCAGGATATTTCCGTACTTCACGGTGACATGCATCACGACAATGTTCTCAAGTTCGGGTCACGCGGGTGGCTGGCGATTGATCCAAAAGGCCTCATTGGCGAGCGCGGCTTCGATCACGCAAATATCTTTTGCAACCCCGACGATCAGATGGCCACGATGCCTGGTCGCCTCGCCCGGCAGGTAAAAGTCGTGGCCGAGGCGGCGGATTTGGAATCCAATCGCCTGCTGTCCTGGGTTCTCGCTTGGGCGGGATTGTCGGCTGCGTTTAGCCTTGAGGATCACGCACCCTGCGCAACTGCGCTTAGGATCGCTGAGCTCGCAGTAGCAGAGCTAAATGTCTGATATCTGTGCCCGTCAACACGGGAGAGCATCGTGATGCTGGCGGCGATTTCCCCTCTTAGCTTCTGGCTAAGAACTTGGAAAAAAGAAAGCCGGCATTCCGGCGCGGTGGGCGGAAGTGGACCGTCCGCGACCCGATCTGGGTCGCGTTCCGCTCTCCCAATGGCGCGTCAGTGGCGCGCTCAGCGCGGCTTATAATTACAAGCACCAGCCCAGTGTTTCCGCGCAGCATCATGCGACAACCTTGAGCTTGCTGGCTCCCTCAAGGCGCTTGCTCATCGTCGCGCAGTACCAATCGATGAACTGGATGACACCGTGCTCCTGTTGCGGTGCATAGGGGCCTGGCTCATATGCCGGCGAAGCTATACCCTGCTGGTTCTGTGCGACCAGGTTGCGGTCTTGCTCATTGGTAGCGAGCCACACCTCGGTTAGCGTTTTCAGATTGTAGTCGACGCCTTCTATGGCGTCTTTCGGTACCAGCCACTTGCTGACCAGCTCCGTTTCCGTCGGCGACACCGGTAGAACGCGGAACGACAATGCATGGTCGGCTGTGAAATGGTTCCATGTTGAGGGAAAATGATAGAGCAGCACGTCGCCGATATTTGGCTCAGCAGGGATCCGGCCCAGCGTCTTTCCGGTGACAGCCGGTTTGCCGGTAATGGTCATCGAGCGTGCGTCGTTGAGTAACCGCATGCGCATCACCCGGCATTGATTGTCATCGGAGATCCAAAATCGGCCGGGGAGGCCCATCGTCTCGCAAGCCTCCACCAGTTGCACGAGGTCAGCACGCTCGGCCTCGGCTCCTGCGCCAGAATGCAATGTCGACTCCGGAAAGGTCCGCGTGAGCTCGGGGTGGGATGCGGAGCAATGGTAGCACTCGCGATTGTTTTCCATCACGAGCTTCCAGTTCCCGTGCTCGACGATACGACTTTCGAACGCGACTTTGGCGTTGCGCAGATCGAAGGGCGTGAGATAAGGCTCGATCTGCATCTTCAGTGCAGCAATGCTCGGCGCTTCTCTGGCAACGCACACGAAGATGTGGCCGCCGATGCTCTCCACGTGCGCCGATTTGAGCCCGTGGGCTCTTGGATCGAAGCCATCTCCGGTCTCGCGCGCGCCTGCGAGCGCGCCGTCAAGTCCATACGACCATTGGTGATAGGGACAGACAAACCGGCGCTTCACTTGGCCATGGGTTGCGGTGCAGATCTTGAAGCCGCGATGCCGGCACGTGTTGTGATGGGCGCGCAGTCCACCGACCTGATCCCGCACGAGGATCAGAGCATAGGCGCCGATTTGCATCGTGAAATAGTCGCCGGGCTTTGGGATCTCACACTCATGGCCGGCGAAGATCCACTCCTTATAAAATATGAGATCCAAGTCGAGATTGAATACGTCACGATCGGTATAGAATTTCTGCGACAGCGCGTGGCGTGGCTTCCGGGTCTTCAAGTCATGGCGGATGATGTCGTGCAGGGTCATGGGTGCTAACTCTTCGGTCTGGTATTGTCGGATCGAATGGACTTTCAGCGATTACGACGGCCCGATAGGACTTTGCGAGGATAACGATGTCGAGCTCTTGGCCCGGGACGCTGAAGCGGGTTCAACCATTGCAAGCGACCGAGACTTTCCGACTCGCCAACCCTATCCGCATTTGTAGAGCGGCCGACAATGCAACCGTTGGCGAGGATCGGTTCTGATCGGTTCCGAGCCGCGCGCATCGGTACCGATTATGCCAACCATCTCGAGTGTGACAAAGCAATTCTTGAAGCCCTTCTGTTGCCGGGCAATTGGCGCGTCGCGCTCCACGAGTTGCCTCTATCGAGATGAACGAAGCTCGAGAGACCGCATTCGAGCGCGGCCTATTCGATTGAGAGCTCGGGCCTGATGAGACAATTTCTCGACCGACAACGCGGTTATTGCCTTGATACCCTTGGGGCGAATGCCGAAGGAAGCACATGCAACAAAAGGTTTTCGGCGCAATTGAGCGGGCGACGGCCGAGGGTGCACCGCGTGCCGCTGCACGTCGGGTGGCGGTCGCGTCTCGATCCCGGCGGGGCTTTCACGCGAGATCTCACGTGCGCGAATCATTCTACTGATTGCCGATCAATCGATGCCGAGAGAACCTAACTTGATCGAAGAATTCGATTTCATCGTTGTCGGCGCTGGCTCGGCCGGGTGTGTGCTCGCCAATCGGCTGACAAACGACGGCAGCTACACCGTGCTGTTACTGGAAGCCGGCGGTACCGACAATTCAGTCTTCATCCGCATGCCCAGCGCGCTGTCGATCCCCATGAACTCACCACGGTACGATTGGCGCTACTATACCGAGCCTGAGCCGTACCTCAACAATCGCCGGCTTCATTGTCCGCGCGGAAAAGTTTTGGGCGGATCGTCTTCGATCAATGGCATGGTCTATGTCCGCGGCCATCCGCTCGACTTCGACACCTGGCAAGGCTTTGGCGTGCAGGGATGGGGCTGGGCGGACGTGCTGCCCTACTTCAAGCTTTCAGAGACATTTGCCGGCGATGGTGGCGAATTGCGCGGCGACAGGGGTCCGCTGCGAACCCGCACCGGCAGCCTTCTCAATCCCCTCTACGAGGTCTTCATGGAAGCCGGCCAGCAAGCGGGACACATGCGATCCGAGGATCTAAATGGTCACCGCCAAGAGGGCGTCGGCAAGCTCGATATGACGGTCCATCATGGTCAGCGCTGGTCCGCGGTGCGCGCCTATCTGGACCCCGCACGTGGCCGCAAGAACCTCGAGGTGAGGAAGAACGCGCTCGTCGAGCGTCTTCTGTTCAACGGGCGCAGAGCGGTCGGTGTGGCTTATCGTGTCGGAGACAAGAGCCGATCAGTGCGGGCACGTCGCCTTGTTGCGCTTGCGAGCGGCGCGATCAACTCGCCAAAGTTGATGAAGCTCTCCGGCATCGGCCCTCCGGACGAGCTCAGGTCGCACGGCATCGAAGTCCGGCATCCCCTTGCGGGGGTCGGTGCCAACCTACAGGATCATCTCG
>Ga0187783_10002063_pt1 | contig 14948 bp, 12 predicted proteins | sample 1015_SJ02_MP02_2_FD_132471 | JGI IMG/M metagenome (GOLD analysis project Ga0187783, IMG submission 132471) | Tropical peat soil microbial communities from peatlands in Department of Meta, Colombia - 1015_SJ02_MP02_20_MG | ecosystem: Environmental > Terrestrial > Soil > Wetlands > Peat | place... | reverse complement strand
TGAGTGGGCATTAGTCAAGAAGCTTAAGGTTGGCAAAAATTATATGATGCCCACCACGGTACTTTGTTCGGGGCAGCAGTTGGGAACCAATGCCAGCCTCGGCTGACTTCCGATTATTTCGTGGAGCCGGCTGAGCTTGTTTTTCAATATGAGCATGCCTATTGGTCGAATGGGATGGCTGAGCTGCTACACGGTCCGTTCGACTCCGACGAAGCTATCCCGCTTTCTGGACTCGCACCCTAGCTGGAGGAGCTTGTGAAACCCTTAGTGTCGATTCTCGTGCCCGCCTTCAACGCGGAGGAATGGATTGCGGACACGCTGCGCTCGGCGATCGCGCAAACGTGGGAACGAAAAGAAATCATCGTCGTCGATGACGGTTCAACTGATCGAACCTTTGCTGTGGCCCAGCAGTTTGAATCCGATGGGGTTCGCGTTATCAAGCAAGCAAACCAGGGCGCGGCCGCCACCAGAAACAAAGCCTTCTCTCTCAGCCAGGGAGATTACATCCAGTGGCTGGATGCCGATGACTTGTTGGCGCCCGATAAGATTGCTAGGCAGATGGAGGTGCTAAATCAGTGTCGAAGTACACGAACGCTTCTTTCGGGAGCATGGGGACGGTTCTTCTACCGATACCACCGAGCGAAATTCGTTCCCACTGGGCTCTGGTGTGATCTCTCTCCGGAAGAATGGCTGTTGCGCAAGCTGGAACAGAATCTTTTCATGCAAACTGCTACGTGGCTAGTTAGTCGTGAGTTGACAGAGAATGCTGGCCCGTGGGACGTAAGGCTACTAAGTGATGATGATAGTGAGTATTTTTGTCGTGTGCTTCTGGGCAGTGATGGCGTGCGCTTTGTGCCGGATGCGAAGGTCTTTTATCGCATAGCGGCTCGAGGTAGCCTGGGCTACGTTGGACAATCTGTCGAGAAATGTGAGGCCCTGTGGCGCTCCATGCGATTGCAAATCGGTCATGTGCGATCGTTAGACGACGGCCCACGGGTGCGTACGGCATGTGTGACTTTCTTGCGAAACTGGATGGTGTTTTTCTATCCGCATATGTCCCATCTAGTTAGGCAGGCGGAAGAAATGGTAATGGAGTTGGGAGGGCAACCGCGAGTACAGCCGTTGCTGCGCTACAGCTCGATCCAGGCAGCATTTGAGTGGTACCTAATCAAGCGTGCCCAGCTGTTCTTATCGGGAACAACGGCTACTTCGATAGCATTCCGCAGCCGAGGGTGGCTGCCAAGCTTTTTGGATAAAGCATTGTTTCGAATCGAGAACCATAGGTCGAGGCCGACTGAGCAAATAACAGCACAGGGAATCCTTGCTCGCAATCACCCGAATGGCGAGGATCCTGTCCCGACATCCGGGCCAAAACCAAGTGGCTCCGTCTCGGGAGCACCCAGCTGCTATGCACTTAGGCTGCCAAAAAAATAAAATAACTGTCCTGCGAAACTGAAATAACCGGGGAGATTGCTCAAGAATTACCAGCTACCAGGGCCCGCCGCGTTTACACCCCGGGGCGGCGTGATTAGCGGTGAAATCAACACTCCCTCCGCTTCAATGCCCTGCCTTCTGCAACGGCGGCCGGGCAAAAACAGGTTGATTCGGAGATTTTATTGGAGGAATTGGCAGACCTCGAAGTCAGTCCCATCCGGTTTAATCGGCGACAGTTATGGGTATTCCGGGCGCGCGCAGACGCAGACGTGGAATCGACCCGAATGGCCTTTAATCCTAGATCTTGGGCAAAAGTAGTGCCGAGGATAATCCACCGAGGTGCTTCGTCGGCGAACCGTCTCCTAGGAAGGGACACAGCGGGCCGAAATTTCGAGGTGTTTGCGGACGATTCGTTCATCGTGTCCTACCCCAGGTCTGGGAGTACTTGGTTGCGCTTCTTGGTTGGAAATCTGATTGCCAGAAACGAACCCATCTGTTTTCGCAATGTCGAGCGAGTGATACCAGATGTTCACGTGAATTCCATGAGATACATCAACGGCATAACTCGCCCTCGGCTGCTCAAGAGCCACGAATACTTCGATCCACGATACCAAAGGGTGGTTTACTTGGTTCGCGACCCGAGAGATGTAGCGGTGTCCTATTATCGCTACCATCGAAAGGTTAGGGTGTTAGCGGATGACTATCCCATGCAGCGCTTCGTTGCCACCTTCCTCATGGGAGAACCAACACCGTGGGGCTCCTGGGCCGAGAACGTTGCTAGCTGGTTGTCGATGCGACAAGCTACAGATGATTTTTTATTGCTTCGCTACGAAGATCTGCTGGATAACCCCATTCAAGAGCTGTCGAAAACTGCCATCTTCCTCGGAATTCAGAGTACCGTGCAAGAGTTGGCTCGGTCAGTCGAACTCAGCTCAGCGGAAAAGATGCGTGCGCTTGAGATCTCTGAAGGAGATCAATGGCTGACGATCAAAGGGAGTCGCAAGGAAATACCCTTTGTTGGAGCCGCCATTTCAGGCTCTTGGAAAATGGTCCTGGAGCACGATGCGGTAAGCGCAATCGAATTCGCTTGGGGAGACTTAATGAAACAGCTTGGATATGCCTTGTCAATCTGCTCGGGGAAGGTTCAGCCTAGACAGCAGTCCCTCGGCTTCGGAGATTCGGCTTAAGAAGGTCGGTCGACTAGTCGGTCACAGTATGGCTGATAGACAACTTAGCTTGATGCTCTTACAAGCTGGGTGGGATTGCCGAGAGTACATTTCTAGCTGCCAAAAGAGCTCTCGCTGTCTTCCTACAGTCCTCAGGGGTCGCAGTGGATAGGAAAGCGGGCTCGATTTAGCCATTCAATCTGGAACTGTTTGATGTTGTTAGACAAGGCCTGCTGAAAGCTGGTTCTTGCTGAGGGCCCACCATATGTGCCATCAGCCGCCGGGGGATTTGGTTTACTACAAAGATGAATGCATTGGCTACCACACCGGAACCCCACCAGGCTATTCTCAGGCGTAGCAGGGGTGCCTCAGATGAAAACACAATCGGTAGGAGAAGCTGAGTCGAGCCGATCTTTATTTCTTATGAAAACTCCGTTTGTAAATGCGACATCTCCCGAGCCCTCACCGGGTAATGCGACGCCGGCATCCAGCGCCAGCGAAAACGGCATGCAAAAACCGGAGCTGCAAGGCATCGGGGGGCCGCAACCCAAGTTGTTCTATGAGCGATACGGCCTGTTGGAGAACCCCTTCGGAATGACACCCAACCCCCGTTACTTGTATCAAAGCAGAACGCATGCTGAAGCAAGATCATCTCTCTTCATTGGCATTGAATACAGGGTTGGTTTCCAGGCACTGATCGCCCCACCTGGGATGGGCAAAACCACCATACTGTTTAGTCTTTTAGAGCAATTCAGCAATGATCGTACCGCGTATCTCTTCCAGTCTCGGGGTGTCGTCCCCGATTTCTTACGTTGTTTGATATCGGAACTGGGGGGCGAAACCCCCGATTCAGACCTAGTGCGAATGCAAGAAACCCTCAATCAATTGTTGATACGCGAACATCAAGCCGGCAGGCGGACTATCGTCGTCATCGACGAGGCGCAAAATCTTGATACCTTCGTGCTAGAAACGGTACGACTGCTGTCGAATTTCGAAACGCCTTCTGAAAAATTATTGCATATCATTTTGGCAGGCCAACCCCAGATGGCGCAAAGGCTGGCAACTCCTGAACTGGCACAGCTATACCAGCGCATCCCTATTCGGACGACGCTTAACCCCTTCGATCTGGAGGACACGAGAAACTACATCGACCATCGCTTAAGAGTTGCCGGTTACCACGGATCGCCGCTGTTCACACCCGCAGCTGTGCGATCAATATTTGAACGCAGCGGTGGTGTTCCACGCGAAATCAACACGCTTTGCTTCAATGCCTTGCTGTTGCTGACGGCGGTTGCGCAAAAGCAGGTTGATTCGGACATTTTGCGTGAAGTAATGGCAGACCTCGAATTGAACCCCATCCGGTTCACGGAGACACGTCCCGCCGCTGTCCCAGGTTCCAAGGATGCGGACGAGATAGCTTGCCCTGCCCTACCCGAGCGACTTGCTTTGAGTGACCCGGATTTCAGTTTCCTGGGTAGGGAGAAGGGGGCATGCGAGCGAGAGGCCGAAAATGCCAAGGAAATTGAAGCTAAAGATCACAAAACCGATGGGGTAGCGTTTTCCCCTACCGAAGTAGCAGGCGCTTCAGGTGGTGAGACGGAGGCCGCTCGCCATGCAACGGAGCTTGCGCTTCTCACCCCCCAATCCTTAGACCCACAGAGAGTGAATGATGCCACTCACCGGCTGCAAGAACGACGGAGCTGGTTAACAGCCAGTCGCTGGATTACTGCGATTGCCGACCTTGCAATGGTATGCGCCCTTGTAATCATGGGTTTGTCCATACTCTCCGTTATGCGTAGTCGTAGTGTAAACTTTGGATCGCGTACGAGTCAGTCTCTCCCTGCCAAGTCGCTGGGACAACAACGTACCGGGAACAACCAAGACGGCAGGGGTCCTTCAGGCGACGAAGATCTTGCGCCCGAGCCGCGATTCGACAAATCGCCTGCACAACTTGCAAGTACCGCAGTGGTTCTGCCTACGGAGGACCAACCGGGCTCGGTATCCGAAAGCCTGCCTAACGTCGTTCCTGGGGCCGATGTTGAGCGGCAAGCGCGGCGCGTCGGGAACATAGTGCCGGCTCGACTGATTCGTATGGTCGAGCCCGTTTACCCGCCCACGGCACTCACAACACAGAGCCAGGGAGACGTGGTCTTGCAAGTCATGGTGGATCAAAATGGGCTGGTTCGAAATGTGCGATTCGTCAGTGGTCCCGCGATCCTCGCCGCTGCGGCTGTCGATGCGGTGGAGCTTTGGCGATACCAGCCTGCCCATCTGAATGGACAGCCCCTGGCATGGGAAACATCAGTGACGATCAGGTTCAGTTTGCGCTGATATGTTGCAAGCGCCTTATACGGCCCCGAGGCCGGCAATAGTAATATGCCCCCATTCGGCACGGTTTCGTTCTGCTCATAAAAAGTGTATTCGTCTCGTACCACCCAGATACGGACAACCCCTCTTCCATTTTCTTTTTCTGCCAACTTCTTTTTCTGGAGGCAACCACGGTGTCGTCCTCGTCCGCCACCGTCGCAGGAAAGCGGATCGCAGGAATGGTTATATTCTGTCCGTGTGAAGCGAATTCTCGCTGCACCTCCGTATTTTTTGCTTGGTCTTTGTAATCTCTTACCTTCTCGCCGATCTGCCTGGACTACTTCTCACGTTCAGCAATTTCCGGCACTTCTGTCCTCACTCCGCAGACGTTGCAACTTCGGTTCTGGGGAGTTGCATTGGAACGCTGATTCTCGCGAGCTTAGCAAGGATCAGCGAAAGGTTGTGGTGGTTCGTGTTCCCCGACGCTCCGTCGGCGCTGATATTCATCAGCATACGTTGAATCACACTTGCTCAGTATTGCGTGCCTGAACTGTTACTGGGTGTGAGTACCACCACTATGTCAGTATCATTTGATCGACACAGAAGGAACCGCGTATGCACGAAACCAAGCATCCTGTTTTCTCCGCGGACCGTCCGGAACGCAAACACAGACGCTTTTTGGCAAGCTATCCGGTCAAGGTAAAGTTTTATCTCGAAGACAAGGTTTTTGAATTTGAGACAATTACGACGAATGTAAGTGTCGGTGGTTTACTATTAAGGACTGTTTCGCCAGTTCCACAACATTGTTTTGTGGATTTCGTCATGACGGTGCACGGTGGTTCGCTGGTTCGCCCTATTCGTGTCGTCGGTGAAGGTGAGATAGTGCGGGTTCAGCCTCACCGCCGGACTCCCGGCTTTGACGTCGCGATCAAGTGTAAACGGGCGATAGAACTCAATCTCTCGGCGTTCGCCGGTTGATGGAAAACTGATTAGTTCCCTAACAAGGTCTAAGACCTGCGCTCATCCTGATGGCTCATACGTCTCGAGCCCGAGGAACGTGCCCGCCACTCGGGCACAGAGTGACAAATCGAACTCTCTCTGCCTGAATCCGTTTCAGAGAGAGGAGTGCGCGCGACATTCTGGGAAAGAGTGGTCGGGCCATGCTAGTGATAAAATTTAGGCTTTTCAACGCTCGCGGTTCCTATGAGTGGCTTAGGCTGGTGCTTGTTGTCGTCAAGAGTCCCTCTTTAAGCTGGCCTTCGCCTGCAGATCTGTCCGAAGCGGAACTAGACTCCGACCTCTTTTCTAGCGTCTGCAAGTCCCAACCGGCCGACACCCAACCCAACCGGAAATATCCCAGGGCGTTACATCCACCAAGAGCTGCAGCAACATAGGCACACCACATTGCAGTTACTGTGGGAAGAGTAACTGGACCACCCTGAGGGTAATTCTTACAGCCGCTTCTGCTATCACTACGAATGTTGGAAACGACAGCAGAATCTAGTCATGCGCCATGAGCATCGTCCCGGCTAAGAGCTGTTCGTTGACTGGGCAGACAGAAATCCCGATCTACGATCGCGAGACGGGTGAGCTCCACGAAGCTTCCTTATTCGCAGCCGTGCTCGGAGGCAGGAACTACACCTATGCCGAAGCCTGCTGGAGCCAGAAGACCAGTTGGCTGGGCGATTGTGATCACGATTACTGAGTTCCCAGGAGTATCCAGCTAGTATTCAATCGCTCCCCACAGGTGCTGTAGTCCCAGGGGTCCAAGAGTCCGACGAATGTGATCGACGATTCCAAGGGGGCCTCATGTGCTCAGGTCGGTGGTCTTGTAAACTCTATCCTGCAGCGTTCGTTCTTTTGTTGTTACCCGGGCTGGTTCGTTGCGGCGGCGGTAGCCCCGACAACACGAGTCTTTCGGCAACGACATACTACGTTTCACCCTCTGGCAGCGATTCCAACCCTGGCACCCAGACTTTACCGTTCCTCACTATCGGACACTCTACTGGCGTGGTCAAGCCTGGAGACACGGTCATTGTCGAGAACGGCATCTACCAGGAATGTCCCTACAACGGTATCAGTGGAACAGCGAGCGCTCCGATTACCTTTGAGGCCCAGAACCAATGGGGGGCTGTGGTAGCTCCGACGTCTGCTCAGCAGTCTGGTTGCTCGGGCCTTATGTGGCAGATCAATGCCAGCTACGTTACGCTGGAGGGCTTTGAGGTTGTCGGACCTACCAGTGGCAACACCTACAATGCCGGCATAAAGATTCAACTGGAAAACCCTTTGCTTGCGGGTGACGTTGTCAGTCACAACGAGATTCACGAAGTGGGAGCTGGGCAGTGCAACGGAGGAGCCGGGATTCTGTCAGGTGGAACCAACGCCATTATCGATTCCAATCTCATCTACGACATCGGTGCCGGGGGGGGCATGGACTGCAACGACTGGGATGGAATCTACATGGACGATGGCAACGGACAAACAGCCATCAATAACATCGTGTTCGGCTTCGCCAATGATCCCGGTTTCACGGCCTTGACGATGAACAACGATGCTGCTCCGGGACACCCCTATGCCCCCAACTTCCCGAGCAATTGCTCGTTCATCAACAACACAGTCATCAATAACAGCGGAACGCAAGACTTCGGCGTTTACATGAGTTGCGCTCCTTCGACGGCAACCTGCAATAACAACCTCATCAACAACAATATCCTGGACGACGTCGGCAAGAATGGTGGTAACACCATCTTTCAAATGATGGGAAGGGGAACCTTTGGCTCTAGCAATCAATATCTCAACAACCTGATTTATAACTCAGGCTCTCCCAACATCAACTCTGGCCAGAATCTGGTAAACACCGTCACCTCCAATCCCGATTTCGTCAACTATACCGGAGATCAAGCGGGAAATTACGAGCTTCAATCCAGCTCTCCCGCCATCGGTGCTGGAACCTCAACCGGATGCCCTGCTCATGACTTTAACAATGTTCAACGCACCGGAACGTGCACTATCGGAGCCTACACCTATCCGTCAACTGGGCAAGGTGCTCCTGCTGTTGCGTCAGGGTTGATGGTTACGGTGCAGTAAAAATGAAGAGTTTTTGGTGATTAGAAAGTGTAAAAGCAAGATATGGGACTTAGCCATAGACAAGGAGCAGTCGCTAGTGTAACCAGTGTACCTTCAATATCGTTCTGTCTTCTAGTCCTGCACAAGGAAATCTGTGTTGGTTCAGCGTGAAATGGAGTGCGGGCGCTCTCCGTGCACCTCCCGAATGCCGCTCGCCCCAATCCCTCCGCCTTGACTCACGTTGGGCACACCAAGTTCGATTGAGGGCAGACAACCGGCTGGGAGGACTTATCGTCTCGAGTGGGAGTACAAAAATGCCTCGTCCATCCCAAGCCGTGAAACGGAGTTCTGCTCCCTTGCCCGACGCGACTTTCTTGGGGTTGTCCGGGCAGGGAGGATCTCCCCCGGCTGGGCGGAGGCGGCGTTTCCCCTTCTGCGGACACTACGGCTCCAAGGGCTTCTCTGCGGACTCATCGACAACACAGAAAACAGCCGGAACCAGGCCGACGCCTATTGCACCACCACTGTCACAGTCGCATTGTGGCTCAGGCTGCCCGAAGTTGCCGTTACCATTGCGGTGTAGGTGCCAGCAGGCGTCCCGGGAGACGAAGAGCTGCCGCCTCCACAACCCGCCAAGAACACAACTCCAAGAATCGCAGCCGTCGTTACAGGCACTAACCGAGCGCACTGCTTTCTCGTGAAGAGCAAACCTGCACCAAGCAATGCCAGCGTCCAAAAGAACGGCGACATTTCCGGAGGCAGCGCGTCATGCGACACTATTCCACCAGTTGCCGCTGTCGTCCCGACCGTCACCTGCACCGACGCTGCTTTACCACCAGTCACACTTACCGAACTGGGTAGAGTGCAAGTGGGAGCGGGATTCTCTTTCGGAGAGATGCTGCAACTCAAATTCACTGTGCCGCTGAAGCCGGTCAACGGCGCTACCGAGAGATTGAACGTGGCACTTTGTCCAGGACTCACGGTCTGAGAACTCGGTGATCCCGATGCCGGGCCAACCGTGAAATCCGTTCCACCCGTTCCTGACAACAGCACGCTCTGCGGGCTGCCGCTGGCATTGTCCGTGACGCTGAGGGTCCCGCTGAGCTGGCCGGTGGTGGTGGGAGCAAATGTAACTAAAATCTGGCAGGACCGACCTGTTGACACAGAAGTTCCACAGTCGTTACTTTCTGCAAAGTCGCCAGTCGTGGATACCTTCGTAATGTCTAAGGTGGCCAAACCGGTATTCGTCAATGTGACAACCTGGGGAGAACTGGTCGTTCCCATTGGTTGCGCGGCAAAAGTCAAAGTGGCAGGCGAAAAGCTGACTTGGGGAACCAATGGTCCTAAACCGGTTCCGGAAAGGTTGATGACCTGAGGACTACCGACTGCGTTATCACTGATGGTGACGGCACCTGTGCGTTGTCCGGTAGCGGTTGGGGTGAACGTTACCATGAGCTGGCAGCTCGACGCCGCATTGACTGAGGGGGTGCAGTTGTCGGTTTCGGAAAAGTCGCCAGTGGTCTTGATACTGCTGATGTTAACCGCAGCAGCACTACTGGCGTTTGCTACCAATAGCGGTGCCGCTGAACTCGACGTCCCCTCGTTGGTCGGAGGCATAATTACCGCACCAGGAGTGGCAAGCACTGGACCCGAAGTCGGCGCGATCTTCAGGGCGTAAGAAGGAAATGAGGAAAAGTAATTCTGAAAAGGCAGATAAGTTCCATTCGTGGCATTGAGGAGCGGGAAAGGACTACTGCTTGCACCGGCCACATAAATATCATCGCTCGCATCAATCCCGATGCTGGTACTAACCGTCATCTGGTCGCACGGGGGATTTTGACAGCTCCCATCCAAGCTGCCCAAGTAGGTGGAAAATACGACGGAACTGCCCCCAGCGCTGAGGATGCTGACGTACACGTCATCCGGCGATGATGCCAGTGGGTAGACCAAAGGCACGACTGGCGGGCCAAATATGCTAGTAATCGCTCCCCCGGTGGTATAGGCCTGCCCCGCCGAGTCCACCGCGATCGCAACTCCGCTCGAATACGAGCCAAAATAGGTCGAATAAATCAACGCTGACCCGGCTGGGTTGAGCTCAGTCACGAAACCGCCTCCCTGAGTTTCTAATGGGTCGAGCAAGGGGAAGCCAGGCCCAGAGCTCCCCGTCAGATACGCGTTACCTGAGCTGTCCGCCGCTATGCCGAAGCCGTTTGACCCGCCGGTTCCGCCCAGGTACGTAGAGTAGGTCGGTACACCGGCGGGAGTTAATTTCGTGACGAAAGCATTCTCTGTTCCCGCCAGAGCGGATTGAAAAGGTGCCACAGTTGGGAAATTGGTTGAAAGGGTCGTGCCGGTGATGTATGCGTTACTGCCGGCGTCCACGCTGACTGCTGCGCCTGAGTCTTGACCGCTTCCACCTAAATATGTCGAATACACAAGCGCGGACGCGGTCGGGTTCAACACCGCCACAAAAGCATCTGAGCTTCCCCCGCCGTAAGTTGATTGATAGGCATGCGCCGTTGGGAAGTCGTTCGAGGTAGTCGACCCGGTCAGGTATGCATTGCCAGCGCTGTCGACTGCCAGGCCACTTGTTTGATCACTTCCACTGCCTCCTAGATAGGTCGCATAAACTACCTTGCCTGCCGTGTCGAACTTCATCACGAACTGGCTTGATTTTGGCGTTGTCTGAAAAACGCCGGGAGTAGGTGTGATAGTGCCCACTCCGGCGAGGTAGCAGTTGCCGGCCGCGTCGATCGCAGTCGGCCAAGCGTTAGAGAAGCCAAGGTTCACAGCTGTTGGAACCGAGTAAATTACAGATCCATCGGTCGTGAGCTTGGTCAGCAAACCAGTAGAGGACAGCTTCCCCGACGTGACGCAAACTTCTCCACCGCTATTTGCGGCCAGATACGCCGCAACTCCGTTCGGTTGGAGCTGGCCGGCGGTCCCTAAATATGTGGAGTAGCTCAGCGACCAATTCTGGGCATCGCTGACATTCACTAAGGAAAGAAGCAACAGCCAGCAACACGCAATGAATTTCGCATACTTCGCCATGACCTACTCAACGCTCAGCATATTTTCGCACAACCAACCCGCCAGTATCGCGCGATTTCGATGACTTGTACCAGTTCCCCTGATTTCGACCTTAGGTCGCTGAAAACAGCGTCAGATCGCTGTCGTTGTGCGACGATCGAGCCCCAGAGATGTGCTATTAAGTAACTGACAATAAATTAGTTATGGTAGTATCGACCGCTACTGACCAAACAATCATGGGCGATTGCCGGACACGTGTCCCGAGAGATGCTGGAACACTACTCCCACATCAGGCTCGAGGCAAAACGCCGAGCGGTAGAAGTTATCTCCGGGAACTCGGTAAGGTTTGGTGGTAGGCACAAAATTGGGCATATCTTTCGCGGGTACCCTTATCAAAAAGGTCAAGCACCCCCGTTTTCTAACGCTACGGAATACTGGCGCAGGCGCAGGACCTCACAGATCCGGTTCCGGGATTGTACATAAGCGGCTGGGTCGACGCGTTGTTAGGGATTTCATGGGATGCCCCCGGGGGCAAGCAACGTCGTCCCTGCCCGCCTTAGTTCTCGCACAGCGATCCTAACCAATCTACGTTCGTTGAGCCGACCAGCAACTGCACTTCAATCTTCAGCCGTAGCTCATCAGTAATAGTAATGCGCTGTTCGAACGAATTGTGCTTCATCTGACGGTGTGAGTGACATCCTCGAGCTTCAGGGGGTTTGCTATTTTTTCGTCGGATCCTTCGATGGTGCCAGGACCGCAGCTCGTTGCGGAGTCGATGGCGAAGCCAGTTCCTGTTCGACGGTCTGCTGCAGCTTTGCGTAGCTCACTGCCCCAGTCAAGAAATGGCCATTGGCAAAGAAGCTGGGCGTACCCGATAGTCCAAGGTGTTGCCCTTCGGTAACATCCTTTTTCACGGCGTCTGCCTGCTCACCCGAATCCAGGCATTGATCGAAGCGTGCGGCATCAAGCTTGAGCACACGAGCCTCTTGCTTCAGATCGTCGGCCTGAAGCTTCCTGCTTTCGAACAGTGCATCGTGGAACTCCCAGAACTTCCCTTGCGCACCCGCACAACGCGCGGCTTCGGCAGCCTTCTCAGCGAGGGGGTGCATAGGCAAAGGAAAATCCTTGTAAACTAGGGCAACCTTATCACCCATGTTCTCCCGCAATCGCTTAAGCTCGCGGTAAACCCTTTGACAATAGGTGCACTCGTAATCGGCGAACTCGACTAGTTGCACGGGAGCATTCTGTGGACCAAGCCTGGGGGCCCCCTCGATTTCCACATGGACGCTGGGAGGAGCCAATTCGACGAGGACACCATACTGGCTCCGCAATGAGTCAAGATAGACATTTCGTGCTTTCTTGAAGCGAACCTGGCGGACGCTTTCGAGGATCTTGTCCCGCAAAACTTCGAAGGGTTGGTCTGTGTCCAGCCCCTCATAGTAAAAACGAAGTTGATCCTCGGTTGGCTCTTGGGCCTGAACTACCACATGACGTTTGAGCAGTTCCTCGACCGTCACCCCCTCGCGACGGGCCTGCATCTCGAGCAACTCCTCGTTGATGAGCTGGTCGAGAGCGTCCCGCTCAGCAACATAGTACTTGTAGTGCGCCTGAAGCAGCTTGCTTCCTTCCCTTTGTTGGAGCTCTTCCGCAGTCACTTTGTGGTCGCCGATCTCAGCGATCACACTGACTTCCTGGGCAACCATTGACTGGCAGCCGAGGCTCGTAGCGACTATCAACTCTAACGCGACCAGATTAGACAACTTCAACATTGGGAGACCTCCTCTTTCGCCTTGTCGTCGAATGCCGGGAGGCTGAGTTGGACTCAGCTCTTCATCTGATTTATCGGGCGGCCGGACTTACATGTTTCCGGGCGCCGATTTGAACTCGACGCCCGGCGATTTTGGTTTCTTGCCTCACGAGAGAACCGGCTGTCAAGTAAGGTCCCTATCCCTTGTCTTTTAGCCTACCTTTAAGACCACATCTAAGACCACATCGATTCTCGCAACAAACCTGGAGTTCATTTCTTCGTGGTGGTCCTTTGTGGAATCCGCTTCAGGCTGTTGCGGAATAGCAGGTGCTCCGGATGCTCATTTGAGAACGACCACCCCCGGCAGCGCACATGAGCATTGGCCCACAACACCGCTGCCTTCCGCGAGTACGAAGTTGCATGTCGAGGCGAGGGTGGCTTCCTCGTTTTTAGAAAGCTTCGAATCCTTCAGATCGCTTTCGGTGACAGAATACTCAGGAATCTCATCGCCATTGGGGAATTTCGTCACCGCGGTCTGAATATGAGTGATCCACCCTCGGAGTCCCGGGCTCGGATGAGGCGCGGTCTCGTTATTAGCCGCAGAATCTGAGATCACCTTGATAATGCCACTGGTGGAAGCGTCGGCAGGCACCAGTGGAGCGCCCAAAAGGTCGCTGTTGAGGTCTAAATCGAGATAGCCATCTGGCGTAACCTCGCAACTGCAGCATTCCTCCATCTCCTCGTTGTTGTTGAAGACATAGATGTTGGCCCACAGGTCGGTTCCCGTGTTGCCATCGTTGGTCAGTCGCAAATGAGCATCCGGAGCACCTGTAGTGTTTGCGTTTGAATAGTAGCCGACAGTAAAGGCATCGTCCTGAGCCACAGCGCTGGTGACACTAACCGCCATGACCAGAGCAATCGCTGCCGCAGGCAACGCCAGATTCCTAAACACATTTCTCATGTCGTTATTTCTCTCCTTGATTTGTGGGTGTATCGCCTGTGCCGACCGAGTGCCGGCAGCAAGCTGCCGGGGGATAATCTGAATTATTCGGGATATCCTCGAGGAACGGAAGATAACGAGCGTATATGACCTACTGGTTTCGGCTTTTATCCAGTCCCAGCTCTACGAACGCCATCTCTGCACGGAAATTCCGTACTTTTTTTCGACCCACTCCCCGTAGATAGCGGCAAAGTGAGGAACGCCGTGGTGAGCAGGAGCTGGGGTGAGAACACCACGCTTTGCAGGAAGCGTTTTGCCGAAAGCGCTTCAGCCCAATTGCGATAGCTAGCTGCAAGCTTCCATTTTAGGATCACCCACAAAACGACAAGCCCATAGACAAACCCATTTCTTGGGAACTTCCTTACTTAACGGCAAACTATCCAGAGGGCTAGTGGTTTCGCGGACGTGCTGTTGAGAAACATGGAGGTAGCGCGAAGTTGTTTTTAAGCTGCGATGCCCTAAGAGGATCTGGATCGTACGCAAATCCGTGCCCGATTCCAGCAGATAAGTAGCAAAGCTGTGGCGAAGTGAATGGGGACAAACCTTTTTGCCGATTCCGGCGTGACGGACGGCATTGCGAAAGATCATGAACACGTCTTTGCCACTGATCGGTTGGCCAGGATTGTTTCCGGGAAAGAGCCATTCTTTAGGTCGGCAATGCTGCCAGTACTGGCGCAAGGTTTCCAGCAAGACAGGGGACAACATCACCACGCGATCCTTCTGACCTTTACCTTGATGCACGGTGATGGTCATGCGCACCGAATCAATGTCGCGGAGTCGCAAACGAGCTACTTCGGAGCGGCGCAAGCCGGCCGAGTAAACCGTCATGAGCAAGGCGCGGCTTTGACATGCTGAGGCGCGGTGAGTATTCGTGCTACCTCCTCGCGACTCCGGATCAAAGGAAGCTGCTGTGCTGTGCCGGGGAATGGAATATCCTCTGGCAGAAACGCGCGCTTTAGAGTTTTCGCATAGAAGAATCGCAAGGCACAGACAACCTGCCTGTAGGTTGACCATGCCAGCCTCTTTTCTTGACTGAGAAATAGTTGATACTGCCGAATTTCCTCAGCTCCTAGTTGATCGGTCGAACGATGGAAAGGTTGAGCGAATTCGGCGACGTGCCGGATGTACAATCGAATGGTTCCAGACGAGTAGTTGCGCCGCTGGAGTTCTTCCAGCATGCGCTGTCGAAGTTGGGTCA
>Ga0187783_10002062_pt1 | contig 14951 bp, 15 predicted proteins | sample 1015_SJ02_MP02_2_FD_132471 | JGI IMG/M metagenome (GOLD analysis project Ga0187783, IMG submission 132471) | Tropical peat soil microbial communities from peatlands in Department of Meta, Colombia - 1015_SJ02_MP02_20_MG | ecosystem: Environmental > Terrestrial > Soil > Wetlands > Peat | place... | reverse complement strand
TAGTGATACACGTGACCGTTCTGCTGCACCAGCAACCAGGAGCGCGCATACCACTCCTACGGTGCCGAGCGGTAGCTGCACGGCCCTTTCGGCCGCTACTCGAATCCGCCCGATGTGGTCGCGCATCCGCGCACCGAGGCGCTAGAGCAGGCCCTTCTCCTTATGCAGCCACTCAAAGAACCAGGACGCCGAGGCCACAGCGAGCATAAATTGATCCGCGACGAACTCCTCGAACGTTCCGGTCGAAAGATCGAGATTGAGTTCACAAATGAGGTCTGCAACGGCACCCGGCCCATCGTTCCCAGTAGTTAGGTAGACCTTTGGATATATTTTAATGCGATTCCACTCATTACAGAGAGCGATAGCGTCGCTCCATTGTGCACGTACAATCTGCTTATCGCCGGTAGTTCGGAATTGGAGTTGAGTTTTGTCGTTGCCGCTGAACAGTACCCAGACACTAATGGCGACACCCGAGTCTTCGTCCCGATTGTATTCGATCTTGATGTCCCCGTCGGAATCCGTCATGAAGCGGATGTTTTTCTTGCGCAGGACACGCTCGACCAGGTCGTGAGTAAGTGGTTCTACGGTAGGCACACCTGTATCCAATCTCTAACAGACCCACTTGTGCTCGTTATCGGCTCGGGCTCCACCCGGTCGAAACTTAGCATGTACGATGAGTCAAACTTTGCAACGACAGTTCAGCACTGTCAAGCTGTCATCGGTCGCTCTAAGGACTCGCCTCAGTGCGGATGTGTCCAAGCACGTTCACAGGAACAGCGCATCGCGATCCGGAACGAAGCTTTCAGAGCAAAAAGCACATATTACAATTTATCAATTTTTTAAAACTTATAGCTGGCATCGGCGTTCAGCTCCAGCATGGCCGTGCGCATGATCTACGCCAGGTGCGCCTGGTGCGCCGGGGGAGGCACCCCGGCACACTCCAGCGCAAGCCGCGATGACGCCATATAGCAGGCAGCCCGCGCTGGCGGTCGTTCCGCCAGAGCCTGCTCCCTTTGTTTCGGCTGTCGCCCACGTTTGCGGCCTTTACGACGCGATGACCGAAGTCGCCGAGGAGCTTGCCGCCCGACAACTTCGCCTGGATAAATGTCTGTGCGACACCAAACGGCTGCGACCAGTCCAACCAGGCTCGCTACTCTGTGTTAGCGCCGCTGCTACTTCCAGTGCCCATCGTGTTCCGGGCACAGCATTCCTGTCGAGTTGCATTTCCTGCAGCTCAGCGTGTCACCTAAGAAACTCTTCTTCCGCTGTCCGTCGCAGGCATCACAGATGTGCAGCCTGCGGTGGCATTTTCTGCACTCCATCGAGATTGGTCTCCCTCCGCTACAGGCCAGCAAGGCACGTGCCCGCGGCGTGGTCAGGCTGTCAGCTTCTAATCCGCGATCTCGCACACTGCCCCGGCGTCGCGTGGCGTGGCCGTCCACACGCCCACTTCCGTTCTACGCGCTGCTAGCCTGCCACTACACAGACCACATTGTCGACAACAACGTCGGCGGACGGGACTGTTGATCTAACGGTGTTTCCGGCCCGATCACGCCGGGTCTGACGGCTTGGCGGGAGAGGTGCCGTGATGACCGCGACACTAGACGATGTGACGAGCAGGAAGAAGGGAACGCAGCCGACGGCTGCCGGGCAGAGTAGCGCCAATTGCCTCGCTGAGGCCGCGGTGGCGTCGGAGGTGACCAGCGCGACGCCGGACAGGCCGCGGTGGCAACGAGATGACGGCTTACCTCAATCAGTTTGCGGCGACGACCATGAGGTAACCACGACGAACTTCAGCCGGTTTGGCCGCACGGTGGGCAGCCGCCCTGGACAGCGCACCAGAGTAGGCCCGGATAATAAGAGCCGTGCCAGCTGACGAATCACCGCGAGAACCGTGCGTCTTCTGCGAGATCGTGGCCGGGCGGGAACCGGCCAGCGTGGTCTACTCCGATGCTGCGATCCTCGCCTTCATGGACCTGCGCCCGATCAATGCCGGGCACCTGCTGGTAGTGCCGCGGGGCCACGCCGCACACCTTGCCGACCTAGACGAGCGGCTTGGCGCGGCGATGTTCGCCGTGGGGCAGCGGCTGGCAGGGGCCATCCGACGCTCAGGCCTGCCGTGCCAGGGAGTCAACCTCTTCGTCGCCGACGGCGAGGTCGCCGGGCAGGAAGTGATGCATATCCACCTGCATGTGCTGCCGAGGACACCGGGCGACGGGTTCCGGATCGAGCGTGGGTCAGCAATCACCGCGCGGGCCGAGCTCGACAACGCAGCCGCCCTTGTCCGGGGCGGCCTGGACCGGCCAGGCTGACTGGGTGCAGGCCGCGCGCCGGCCGATCAGCCAACATGGCAACGGCGAGACTCCTGGCCCGCAGTCCTTGTCCGCGACTTGCGCGGAGCGCCAGTGACGAGCAGCATCCATTGCCACCGTCGACGGCGAGGCCGACGCTGCGGCGCTCAGAAGGTGCGGTGTAAGGCGACCGCGGCGTGGAGTCGTTCCTCGGCCATCTGCACGGCCGCGGCGCGCGGGGTCAGGTTCTGTCGGCGGGTGCGGTCGATCAGCTCAGCTGTGGTGTCACGGATCTTCTCTTCAATCTCGGCGAAGGCTTCCGTATGGCCTGCGCCGCGATGCTCAGCGGCACCGCAGATGACGCCTCCGGCGTTGGCTATCACGTCCGGTACGCACAGCACGCCGCGCTCGGCTAGCCGCTCCTCTGCCTGCGTTGTCACGGGGATGTTCGCGCCCTCAAGTATCATTCTCGCCGAGATCTTCGCCGCATTGTCGGCCGTGACAACGTCGGGTTGTGCGGCCGGGACAAGCAGGTCACAGTCGAAGCCGAGGATGTCATCCCGGGGAATGGCCGTGCCGCCCGGAAATCCGGCCACCGAGCTGGTGGCGCGCTTGTGCACGCCGAGCGCAGCGACATCCAGCCCAGCTGGATTCCAGGTCGCGCCCTGGATGTCGGAGGCCGCGATGATCACCGCACCTCGGTCGGCCAGGAAATGAGCCGTGTGCCAGCCCACGGCGCCCATTCCCTGGATGATGACGCGCGCGCCGTCAAGTCCGATGAGCCCGGCCTCCGCGAGAACATCCGCGCAGACGGCTAGGCCGAAGCCCGTCGCGCCAAGCTCGTCTAGCGGTATCCCGCCCAGCACGCTCGGCAATCCAATGGCCCGGCCGATCTCATCATGCACGTAGGCCATTGACGTCTCGGTCGTGCCCATGTCCGGACCCGGGATGTAGTCGGTCAGCTGCCGCATCGCACACGCGAAGGCTCGGATCACGCGCTCGTGATCTTCTCCTGCTAGCGCCGCCGACACGATGCCCGCCTTCGCTCCGCCGTGCGGGAGTCCGGCGAGTGCGTTCTTGATCGTCATCGCGCGTGCCAGGCGTGCCACCTCACCGACGGTGACCTCCGGCCTCATCCTGACGCCGCCGATCGCCGGGCCTAGCGAGACATTGTCGATGACAACAAACGCCTCTACTCCGGCAACCGGACGCAAGAACGCGACCAGGGCCGGGCCAAGTTCATCAGCTACCCAGGTCCGATGTGTTGCTTCCACCTGAGCCACCTGCTTCACCTGCTGCGCGCGGCCCGTACCGAGCGTGACAGCGGCGAGTCTGCACACCCGGCCGATCGGCATGAAGGGCCCTTGGCCCTAACACATCAGGACCGGCGACCCCTGGCACATGCCCAGGCCAATTCTCGCCAGCCACTACCCGTCCACCGGCCGATACTGAGCGCGGCCTGTCGCGCCCGCCAACCCTCGTGGCGTGCAAAGTTACGCGGCGCAACCTTTCCGTAGCCCGCACCCGCCAGCCAGGCGCGCAGCACCTCACGGATCTCCGCGACGGCAACCTCCGGGAATGCCGCCCGCCCGACCGGTCAAGATCGACCTGGAGGCCGTACCGGCAAAATGATCAAGACACCGCCACGACACGCCGGGGTGGTCCCATCACTGGGAACCGGGTGGGCCCATCCTTCGTGGCGCAGAAGCCCCTCAGAGTGGTCCCATGATCATGGCGGGCGACATTCCGCCTCACGCACCGCCCTCTAACCTGATGGGATGGGTTCCCATCCGTATGTTGCGCGCTTTGGCGTCAATCACAGGCTCCCTGAGCGGGGGAGGCCGCGCGACGAGTTGCTGGCCGAGCTAGCCTCGATCGCAAGCGAAGAGGACGCGTTCTGGGAAACGGGCAAGTGCTCGGGGACGATGTACTGCGGCGATCACGAGCACTACGAGTTCCTGACTGAAGCGTTCGGGCGGTTCGCCCATGTCAACGCCCTGCAACGGGACATGTGCCCCAGCATGACCAAGTTCGAGGGTGAGATCATCGCGATGACCCTCGACGTTCTTAATGCTGACGCTGCCCAGGGCGCCGCGCCGACGGGGACGGTCACGACCGGGGGGACCGGCAGCATCCTGCACGCGGTGCTCGCCTACCGCGAGTGGGCCCGGCGCGAGCGGGGGGTCGTAGCCGGCAACGTCATCAAGCCGGAGACCGCTCATCCCGCCTTCGACAAGGCCTGCCACCTGTTCGGGATCGAGCTGCGCAAGGCACCGGTGGATCCGGCTACCACCCAGGTGGATGTGGGCTGGGTCGCTGACCACATCGACGAGGCCACGATCGCGCTTGTCGGGTCGGCCTGCAACTATGGCTACGGCACCATCGACCCCATGGAGGAGCTTTCTGATCTGGCGGTGCGCCGGGGGGTCGGGCTGCACGTGGACGGATGCCTAGGCGGGTTCATCCTGCCGTTCGGTCAGAAGCTCGGCTATGACATACCCGTGTACGACTTCCGGCTGCCAGGGGTGACCAGCATTTCGGCAGACACGCACAAGTATGGGTATGGGTTCAAGGGCTCGTCCGTCGTCGCATTCCGCGACCGGGCCCTGCGCAACGCGCAGTACTTCTACCTGACCGACTGGAGCGGCGGCAAGTACTGCTCGTCGGGGATCGAGGGGTCGCGGTCCGGCGGGCTGCTCGCTGCCACCTGGGCGGCCATGGTGAGCCTGGGGTGGGAGGGTTACCTGCGTTACGCCCGTCAGATCTTTGAGACGTCGTTTGCAATGCAGGAGGCGGTGCGGTCCCACGCGGAACTGCGCATCCTGGGCCAGCCGACCTTCCTGTTCAGCTTCACCTCCGACGAGTTCGACGTGTACCACGTCAACGACTTCATGCGCCGCCGCGGATGGCGGTTCAACGGGCAGCAATACCCCAACGCGCTCCACATGGCCGTCACCCGGCCCCAAACCCGGCCTGGGGTGGCCGAGGCGTTCGCCACCGACCTGTCTGAGGCGGTGGACTACGCCAGGCAGCATGCCGGTGAACCCGCCCAGAGCGGTGCGATCTACGGCAGCGTCCCAGGCGGGATGACGGCCGAGGCCGACGAGTTCATCCGCGCGGTCATGGCCAACATGATGGACGAGCAGCAGTCCGTGCCAGACCCGCAGGGCGCCGCGTGACCGGCACTGCACCCCGCGGCGAGGACAAGTATGTGCTGGCGATCGACCTAGGCACCACGAGCCTGAAAGTAGGGCTGGTGTCCCTGGCTGGCTCGGTCGTCTGGACAGCCGACGCCGAGTTGCACACCGACCTAGCCCCCGGCGGTACTGCCGAACAGGACGCAGGTGAGTGGTGGGATCTCGTCCGCGATGCGGCCAAACGGGCGCTCGGGAGCGGGACTGTCCCGCCACAGCGCGTCGTCGCCGTCAGCACCACCGGGCAGTGGGCGAGCACCATTCCGGCTGCGGAGGACGGGACGCCGACGGGGCCGTGCATCCTATGGATGGACTCGCGCGGCGGCCACCATGCCCGCCGACGCTTCGGCGGCCCGGTGTCCGGCTATTCTCCCCGGCCGTTGATTACCTGGATCCGCAAGACCGGCGGCGCCCCCTCGACCAGCGGCGCTGATCCGATCGGGCACATGCTGCACCTGCAGATCGACCAGCCCGAAGTCGCCCGCAAGGCACGCTGGTACCTCGAGCCTGTCGACTACCTGTCGATGCGCTTCACTGGCACAGCGGCCGCCTCACCGGCCTCCATGACGGCCGCGTGGCTCACCGACAACCGCAACCTCGGCCGGCTCAGCTACGACCCAGGCCTAGTCCGGATGGCCGGAATCGACGGCGGCAAGCTGCCGCCGCTGCGCCCAACTGCGTCGGTGATAGGCGTCGTCCGCGACGATGTGGCCGCCGATCTGGGCCTGGCCGCCGACGTTGCCGTCGTGGCCGGCACGCCGGACCTGCACTCAGCGGCGGCCGGCGCCGGCGCCCTGGCGGAGTTGGCGTGCCACATGGCGATCAGCACGTCGTCATGGATCAGCTGCCCGGTCAGCTTCAAGAAGACCGACCCTGTCCGCCAGATCGCCACCGTGCCTGGCGTCCTGCCCGGCCAGTACCTGGTGGCCAACAACCACGAGACGAGCGGGGCGTGCCTGCAGTGGCTGCGCGACCAGGTCATGGTCCTCGACGGAGACCCGAGCCGCGCAGCAGGCCCAGGATTCACCGAGCTGACGGATCTCGCCGCCACCGCCCCGCCAGGATCCGGCGGCATCCTGTTCACCCCCTGGCTGGGGGGCGAGCGCTCCCCCGTCGACGACCGGAACGCCCGCGCCGGGTTTCACAATCTGTCACTGGACGCCAACCGCGCAGGGATGGTGCGCGCCGTGCTGGAGGGTGTCGCCTACAACAACCGGTGGCTGCACCACGCCGTCGAGCATTTCGTCAAACGGCGCCTCGAACCCATCCGCGTCGTCGGCGGGGGCGCCCAGTCGGACCTGTGGTGCCAGATTCACGCCGACGTCATGGGCCGCATCATCGAGCGGCTGGCCGACCCGGTGCACGCCAACCTCCGCGGCGCCGCGATCATAGCCGGCCTGGCCCTCCGCGAAATCGACGCGGGCATGGTCCGCAACCTGGCCCCGGCCGATGCCACGTTCCGGCCCGATCCGTCCCGCACAGCGGTCTATGACCGCCTGTATGCCGAGTTTCCCAGGCTGTACAAGTCACAGAAGGCGATGTTCGCGCGGCTCAACCGGCCGTCCCGCCACCCCGGCAAGCGGTGAAGCCGTGGCCCGGCCAGGAAGTCGTCCGCCTACCCAGGGACCTGGTCATCCTGCCTGTCGGCACCTAGCCGTGGCCATGCAGCACCCAACCTGCGTGGCTCCCGCAAACACGTACTATTCCCTGATCGGCCTGTCACGGCCGGGCGGACTCCCAGGAGCACCGTTATGGACGATGAAGCGAGATCGGCGCTGATCACAGGCGCATCGGCGGGCATCGGCCGGGCCTGCGCCGAGGCGCTGCACGCGGCCGGTTGGGCGGTTACGGCTGCCAGCAGGCGGGGCACGGGCCCGGCCGGATGCACGGGACTGGTAATGGACGTGGACGACGACGAGTCGGTCCGCGAGGGTGTTGCCGGCCTGCTGGCCCGGCGGGGCCGGATCGATGCGCTGGTCGCCGCCGCCGGGTGGGGCCTGGCCGGTGCGGCGGAGCAGTGCCCCGTCGCCGAGGCCAAGGCCCAGCTGGAGACCAATTTCTGGGGCTGTGTCAGGGTGGTGCAGGAGGTCCTGCCCGCCATGCGGGCCCGCGGCGGCGGGCGCATCGTGCTGGTGAGCTCGATCGGCGGCCTGATCGGCATTCCCTTCCAGGCCTACTACAGCGCCAGCAAATTTGCCCTGGAAGGCTTCGGCGAGGCCCTCGCCTACGAGGTCGCGCCCTTTGGCATCCAGGTCACGCTCATCGAGCCGGGTAACGTCAAGACCGACTTCACCGCCAGCCGCCGGAAGACAGCAGCGGCCGCCGATCCGCCCTACGGTCCGGCCTTCACCAAGGCCCTGGGACTGATGGAGCGCGATGAGATCAACGGTGCGCCCGCCGCCCAGGTGGCGACCGTGGTACGGCGAGTCCTCGAGACCCCGCACCCGCCCCGGAGGGTGTCAGCCGGCAAGCCGGGCGAGCGCATCGGCCTGCTGGCCAAGCGAGTCCTGCCGTTCCGCCTGTTCCAGGCCGCGGCTAAAGGCGCCCTCGGAGTCTGACCGCATCCATTGCCCCGGCGGCAACCGCCGTATACCAGAGGCGCCCTCAGCTCCCAACAGCTGAAAACACGCCACTGACCCGTAGAGCACGAGCCTCACCAGGGCGCGGGCAAGGTTCACCTGCGCCAAGCGCGCCCGGCGTGCCCTGGCCGACGTGCGCCATTCGCCCGCTTCGCCGAGTTGCTGGCCAGGGGCGCGTCACGCGCGGCGACCGCCACGAGCTCGCCGTTGCGACGCGGCAGCGGCCAGGCGACTCGATCTCGATCTCGACCTTGTCGTCCTCAACCTCGACCTCTAGCTCAGCGCGCAGGCTCCCCGGCACATCCAGCTTGACCGTGCCCCTTCCGATTGGAAACTGCGCGTCGTGGTCCCCGCTAAACGCGCTCGCCAGTTGCGACAGCCTTGCCACGGCCTCCTCGCGGCTAATTGTCTGCTCGTATTCAACTTTCAGGTCAGACATCCCGATCCCCCCGCTCGACGCCGACAATGCCATCGTGCGAACAGCCGCGGATCGTCGGCATCACCTTCGCTGGCTGACACAGCCACGCCGCGGGCTGGCCCAGGCCGGCCCGCCTCTGGTTCTGGGCTGAGTTACGCGATGTTCCGCAGCCGGCCGCATGCAGCGGATGAGCCTGGGCGCGGCAGCTCAGCCAGCTCACCGGCCGTTTCGTCAGGGAACGCGAGCACTGTCTGGGCGGTGTCGCAGGCGGCCGGTCGTTTGCCGGGCTCGGTCACCACGAACATGGGATGAGGCCGAGTAGCTCGCCCTGCTCGTGCGGCTGGGGCATACGCACGATGACGCGGCTACCCAAGGCGACGACGCGCCAGATCCGGCGAGCCGACCACGGGTCAACGGTACTGCCGCGTGCCTTCTGTTCGACCAGGTGGACGCAAGGTACGGGCGTCACCGATCACACACGGGCGACGACGTCAGCCAGCGCCGGCCGAGCCGGACTTCGAGCTGGTCTAGCGCCGCCCGGTTTCCGCGGCCCCGGCGGTTCGGTGCCGACACGGGGAGGGCACCGGACCGCCCGCAAAGCCCCGCACCTCTCACCCGGCTCACCGGCTCAAGGGGCTTCACCGGCTCACCCGGCACCCCTCGCGCCTGATGACCAGCCGCGTCGCCTATTGCAGCACCGCTGCCGCCTCCGGGCCACACCACATAGGGGGCAAGGTGCCCGGACATTCCGCTACAACTGCCCGGATGGGGCTGGCGGAGTCCGGCGCAGGCTGGCGGGCGGTCAGGCCATCTGGCGCCGGCCGCTGGACATCAGTGCCCAGATGATGAAGATGTCCACGGCGATCACGACGATCGACCAGATCGGGTAGTACGGGATGAACAGGAAACTCGCGACCGCGCTGAAACCCGCCAGGATGACGCCCACGATGCGGGCCCACATCATGCCCAGCAGGATGCAGACACCGGCGGCGAAGATGACGATGCCGAGCGCTAGCTGCAGCCAGCCCCACCCGCTGATCGACCAGTGGTACACGTAACCGTTGTGGTAGGTGAAGAATCCGCCTTTGATGATCGCGGCGAGACCTACCAGGAACCCGTACAGTCCGTTGAGGATCAGCAGGAAGCCGGCCAGCCCTCGGCCTATGCCGACGCCGATGCGGCGGCCGCCCTCCTCGGTGCCCGCCCCGGCCCGCTCCGCTTCCGGCGGATAGCCGGTGCCCTGCTCGTAAGCCGACCCCTGCGCCGCGTAACCAGGATCAGACTCGCCGGGCCGTCGCCCGGTCGCCCCTTGTGACGTGCTCATCGTCCATCCCCCCAAGGCGGCCAGCGGGCCCGCCTCTATCGCGTTTCTTGCCACGCTTGCTACCCAGCCGCGGGCGTGACTCATCCGAAGTCCTCGATCTTGCTCGATAGGCTGCCCAGCCCCAGGGGGACGTGATGCCTTGTCCCATGACGGGAACGATTAAGGCTCGCGAGCGTCGAACCGAAGGGGAACGGGGTGACGGGGGGAACGCGGTGCCATCTCGGCGGGCGGCCCGCCGTGGCTGATCGCGAACCGGCTGCCAGCTCGCCCCCGACCGCGCGGCCGGCGTCTCCCGGCTGGGTGCTCGGCATTATCGAGTTCGGGGCCCTGCCGATCGCTTCGCCAGCCGCCGGGCGGCCTGGCCCGCGCAGGTTACGGCCGGGCGCGTGCTAGCGGAGGCCGCCGGGTTCGCGTTCCTCTCCGCGCTCTCGCCCACGGCGCTGCTGGTCGCGGCGATCTTTCTGAGGTCGGCCAATCCGCGCCGGACAATCCTGTTCTTCCTGTTCGGCGCGGTGCTCGTGACCCTCGCCGTAGGCGTGGTGCTGTTCGTCGTGCTGCGCGCCGGAGGCCTCAGCCAGCCGGACGAACGGGAGGCCCGCTACGCCCTGCGGCTCGGGCTTGGGGTGCTCGCGCTCGGTGTGAGCGTGCTGCTGGCCGTCCGCACGCCGCCGCCGAACCAGGACAAGAAACCCAGCCGCGTGATGAGGCTGGCGGCCCAGCCGGGGCCTCGCTCGGCGTTCACGGTTGGGCTGCTCGTCTTCATTCCAGGCGTGACCTATGTCGCCTCCGTTCAGGTCGTCGCGACCACGGCAGCCGACCCCCCACTGGTCGTGCTGGCGCTGACGCTTGTTGTCGCCATCGACGTGACGCTCGCCTGGCTGCCGCTGCTGCTGTTCATCGCGGCGCCCGAGGCGACCAGGCGACGGCTGGACGCCGTCAACGGCCGGCTTCACGCGCACGGGCGGCAGGTCCTCGTCGCGGCGACGACGATCGCCGGCCTGGCGCTGCTGCTCGACGGCGCCGCGGGCCTGGCCAGCTAGCGAGTTCGCACCACGGGATCGGCGGGGCCGATTTCATCACTCATTGGTCGTGCAGGTCGCGCTTCCGACCGTGACCGTAATCGGGGCGCCGGGCGCAGGCCCGTTGAGGTACATCAGCGCGCAACCGGAGCCGTTGATCTGATAGCTGTGCGAATATCCATCAGCTGTCGCGGTCGCCGTCTGGTACGGCTGGTTGGAGTTGACGTAGACGTTGTTCTCGTCGTACGCGGCGTTGTAGACACTGGCCGTGGCCGTGCACCACGCGCCCGACGCGGTCGCCGGGGCCGCGCCGCCGGACGCTGCTGGCCGCGGGCAGGCCGTAACACCCGCGTAGTCGCCTGCGGGCGCGCAGGGAACGTAGCCGACTTCGTCGACGACGTACAACGGGTAGCGACCGAGCCGGACGAGTTCGGCCGGGAGCTATCAAGCTAGATCGCGACGGCGATATCAGATGCCTCAGTCTCCCCCGAATGACAAAGCCCTCATCCCAAAGGTATAGTGAGCGAGTGCAGACATAGAGGGGAGATATCGACTTAAGGTGTTTATCCCCTCTACCAGTATCGCCATTCCGAGCGTTGTCCGTCGGCAGGGGATTTTTCCGTGGATCTCAATGACGCGCTGGACGATCTCACGAGCGGCCTTTCACGCCGGGATTGGGCAATTTCCAAGATACGTACGTGGATTAGCGACAGCGACGCCCCACCCGCATTCTTGGTTAGAGGTAACCCAGGAAGCGGTAAATCGACACTCCTTGTGCAGTATCTAGCCGAGCTGGCGGAGGGCAGGGGTTCTCAAACTGAGAGTAGTAGACCTAGCGCCATCGCGACCGTCTTGCGTCACCCCAGCTATCAGCAGCCATTCGATGCGACACGCTTCCTTACGGACATCGTTAAAGGTCTGGCTGACTTTAGCCCTTATAGTGATATCCCAGAGCTCCCCGTTCCATCACCCCAAATCACCGTAACACAAAACGTCGGGCAAGCCGAACAAGTGAAAGGCGTCGTATTTCAGATTGGGACATCGCCTATTTCAAGCCTACTCGCTCTGGCCGAACAGCGAGTGCGCGCAACGCCTAACTCAGAGCGTGCTATTATTGTGATAGACGCACTCGATCAGGCTGAGGACGAGGCAGCGGACGAGTTTCTCCGGGCAGTAGCCGCCGTTGTGCGGGTCGCAGATCAAACCGGAGTCCGGGTTCTGTGCTCTAGCCGGAGCCGAATCCCTGTATGGCTCGATCCATCAAAACGAGCAGAGATGGATCTTGTCGATGACGCGACCGACCTCAATTCTGAGTTGAGGGACTATCTTTTTAGTCGTTTCGGCCATGTGAGCGGCTCAGACCGAGACCGAGTTGTTTCTGCACTTTTGAACGGCGCCCAGGGTAACTGGCTGTGGGCATCTACGAACGCGAGCGCCCTCGAGAATGAGATAGCCGCGTCGAAGTCCGTTCCCCACCATATCAATCTGAGCGAAGGTCTTGCCGGACTATACAGTGACGGATGGCGTCGGATTCGTCAGAGAGTGGCGTCGCATCTTGCAGAGGAGCGTATCAAGAGAATCCTTGGTGTGGTTGCCTGCTCCTTCACCGGAGCTCTGGGTTTGGCGGAAGTGCGGTGGGCGACCGATACAGAGCCCGATGATATCAAGCATCTCGTTCGCGAGTGTGAGCCCTTTCTGGTCTTCGATTCATCTGGCAATGTGCGAGTTTTCCATCCTGATTTTGCCAGATGGCTGTTTCAGGCTGATGATGTTGGTTTGTCCGAGCCATCCGAGCATTTGCGGCTGGCCCGTGGACTAAGCCGGTTCGGCAAGGTAATGCGCTGGCGGGAAGACGCCGAGAGCTACGCTGCCCATTGGGTCCTCAACCATTGGTGCAGCGTACTAATTCTTGATCCGTTCAGGCCAGATGCTGAGAAACTTGAGGAGGAACTCATCTCGATCATATCCGATCCGGACTGGGCTCACCGTGCCAATTCCTCTGTCGAGACAATTGAGCAGCTTGGCCTAGTTGCTCCCCGGCTACAGCTTCCAGGGTATCAAATCCCACTGGCAGTGGGCGTGAGAGCACTTCAAAATTCCGCGTCGGGAAATCTTTATCTCTGGTGTCAGCTCCTCCAGAGGCTCAGAGAAGAAGAAGTTGATGAGGTTCTCGCTATTGATACAGGGCGTCGCGAGTGGCTCGAGGAGCATCTACCTGATTTTTCGTCCATAACTTCAAGAGCATTGTGGGGAGGGTTTCTTTCTGGTCGCTTTCTCATTGGTCAGGAAGATACCGGAATTCTAGTGACGGCACGTCCGTCTGCAGTAATGGATGCGCTGGATTCTAGTGACGGTGGAATCGCCAATAAGACTCAGCTGGCTTCGGAACTAGCGTCACTGGTCTCTCCAGAAGATAGGCCTGCGCTGTTGCACGAGCTAGGCGCAATGTTGCAGCGAAAGTCGACTGACTGGGCCGTTATTGCAATGGTAAATAATACTCTCGGAAACATTTATCGGGCGTTGAGCGGAGAACATTCCGGTGAGCGGCAAGCTGCGGAGCTAGCGCTCGCGCAGGGCGCCTATACCGAGGCATGGGAAGCTACCCCACCCGACCACGCCAGCAGGCTCGGTTTCGCGATCGACCTCGCCGAGATGCTTCGCGATCTTCCGACCCGCTCCGCCGAGCAGCTGGAGCTGCTGATAGCGGTGCAGACCGAGATCCGCGACCGGCGGCGAGGCGAGGACGATCCCGGCTGGCCAGTGTCGGCGGACCTGCTCGGTGATGCCTACCGGGAGCGAGCCGAGAGCAGGTCCGATCCAGCCGCCCGCGAGGAAGACCTGGCGCTGGCCCTTGCCGCCTACACCCTGGCCTGGGAGACCACCCCGCCCGACCACGACAACCGGCTCGGCTTCGCGATCGACCTCGCCAACGTGCTTCGGGATCTGCCGGCCCGCTCCGCCGAGCAGCTGGAGCTCCTGATAGCGGTGCAGACCGAGATCCGCGACCGGCGGCGCGCCGCCGGTGATCCGAGCTGGCCCATGTCGGCGGACCTGCTCGGTAATGCCTACCGGGAGCGAGCCGAGAGCAGGTCCGATCCAGCCGCCCGCGAGGAAGACCTGGCGCTGGCCCTTGCCGCCTACACCGAGGCCTGGGATGCCAGCTCGCGCCGCCACGACAATCTGCTGGACTTGGCGATCGACCTCGCCGACGCCCTGATGCGGCTTGCGGCCCGCTCCGCCGAGCAGCTGGAGCTCCTGATCGCAGTGCAGACCGAGATCCGCGACCGGCGGCGCGCCGCCGGTGATCCGGGCTGGCCAGTGTCGGCGGACCTGCTCGGCCGGGCCCACCGGGAGCGAGCCGAGAGCAATGCCGATCCAGCCGCCCGCGAGGAAGACCTGGCACTCGCCCTCGCCGCCTACACCCAGGCATGGGACACCACCCCGGCCGACCACGACAACCGGCTGGACTTCGCGATTCACCTCGCCAGCGGGCTGATGCGGCTCGCGGCCCGCTCCCCCGAGCAGCTGGAGCTGCTGATCGCGGTGCAGACCGAGATCCGCGACCGGCGGCGCGGCGCGGACGATCCCGGCTGGCGAGCGGCGGCGGACCTGCTCGGAGATGCCTACCGAGAGCGAGCCGAGAGCAGGTCCGATCCAGCCGCCCGCGAGGAAGACCTGGCGCTGGCCCTTGCCGCCTACACCCAGGCATGGGAAGCCACCCCGCCCGACCACGACAACCGGCTCAGGTTCGCGATCCACCTCGCCAACGTGCTTCGGGATCTGCCGGCCCGCTCCGCCGAGCAGCTGGAGCTGCTGATAGCGGCACAGACCGAGATCCGCGACCGGCGCCGCGGCGCCAGTGATCCCAGCTGGCCCATGTCGGCGGACCTGCTCGGTGATGCCTACCGAGAGCGAGCCGAGGGCAGGTCCGATCCAGCCGCCCGCGAGGAAGACCTGGCGCTGGCGGTGGCCGCCAGCACCCAGGCATGGGAAGCCACCCCGCCCGACCACGACAACCGGCTCGGTGTTGCGATCGACCTCGCCAACGCCCTGATGCGGCTTGCGGCCCGCACCGCCGAGCAGCTGGAGCTGCTGATCGCGGTGCAGACCGAGATCCGCGACCGGC
>Ga0187783_10002061_pt1 | contig 14952 bp, 21 predicted proteins | sample 1015_SJ02_MP02_2_FD_132471 | JGI IMG/M metagenome (GOLD analysis project Ga0187783, IMG submission 132471) | Tropical peat soil microbial communities from peatlands in Department of Meta, Colombia - 1015_SJ02_MP02_20_MG | ecosystem: Environmental > Terrestrial > Soil > Wetlands > Peat | place... | reverse complement strand
TGGGGATGGAGGCGTGTGGTGGTGCGCATCACTAGGTGCGCGTGCTTCAAAAACTGGGGCATGAAGCTCGGCTCATGCCGCCAGCCTATGTGAAGCCTTACGTCAAGTGCAACAAGAACGACGAACGCGATGCCGAAGGCATTTGCGAGGCGATGGGGCGACCGACCATGCGGTTTGTGCCGGTGAAGAGCCTTGATAACCAGGCGGTTCAGGTCATGCATCGCACGCGTCGGCTGCTGGTTCGCCAGCGTACGATGTCAGCAAATGCGCTTCGTTCGGCGCTGGCCGAGTTCGGCATCGTTGCGGCACAGGGCACCAAGGGGCTGCTCAGCCTGATCCAGCTGCTTGAGGATCCGGCGAGTGCAATTCCGGAGAAAGCGCGCATGCCGCTCCAGGTATTGGCCAGGCAATGGGACAGGCAGAATGCAGACATCTGCAAATTGGAAAAGCTGATCGTTCGTGCCGCCAAGACCGATGAAGTGGCCCGTCGGCTGATGGCGATACCGGGGTTAGGTCCGCTCGGCGCGACCGCCATCCTGGCCGCCGTGCCCGATGCGTGTGTTCAAAACGGCACGCGATTTTTCGTCCTGGCTCGGTCTGACACCGCGTCAGTTCAGCACCGGTGGCAAACAACGCTTGGGCCATATCTCCAAGCAAGGCGATCGCACACTGCGGAGTCTGCTGACAATCGGTGCCGTGGCGCACCTGCGATATCAGCGCGCGCGTGGCGCCGAGGATCCCTGGTTGCGCGATCTTCTGGCGCGGCGTCCGTTCAAGGTTGCCGCAGTGGCGTACGCCGCAAAGATGGCGCGGATCATCTGGGCCGTGCTGGTCACCGGGGAGTTTTACCGCGGCAACCGCAGCACTCCGATGCCGCAAGCCGCCTGAGCGCCACAGCAAGCGCTGTAGGGAGGCAGAGATGAGATGAAGCAAGCGGCTGCCAGTGAAGGAGCGTTGACAGCGGGGTGATCAGAAACCGAGTTTGAGTTTGTGGACCGCGTTACTTGGTCCCACCTTCGGAAAGGGCAACATGGTGTGACGGCAAATCGGTCAGAGACCGGGATCGGGACATTCCGTCGGAGAGATCGCGCATCACAGCACGCACCGATGATTTGGAATCCCGACCGCGTACTCCCTCAGGGCCAGCGGTGATACACCGCGCACAAAGGCCGGATACATGACCGCACCTGATCCGCTTGCCGAAACGCCAAAAAAGCTCTTGCCGACGGGGGGCCGTCCATACATCTCTCCGGTACGATTTGTTATGAATATCTTGGTGTTGGTGGAGTGCACCCCCGTGGGGCTCTCGAAAAATAGTGACAGTTCTCCTTCCGGGGAGGACTAATTGAGCACCAACGAACCAATTCAATTTGGTCGCGAGTTCAAGCTCAAGGGCCTGTTCGACGTCTCGACAGAGTAATAGATCGCATCGACAGGAACGAAGCGGAACAGAAACTGTCTAAAACGTGTCTAAGCACCCTTGGTACTTCAAACAGAAAACCACCAAATTCTCGAAATCAGTTGGTAGCGGAGGAGGGACTCGAACCCCCGACACACGGATTATGATGCAGATGTTATTCTTGTGTTTTCAATAACTTGCGGATTTCCGAATTGTCTAAACCATCACGTGGTCATTGGATAATCGGACGCAGTGTCTAAGCGCGCCGACGGTCATCCGGCACTCTTGGCGATGGTGTCCGAGGAGGCCTGAAACGGACAAGATCCCAGCGTGGCCGAGGCTGCTCGTCCTACGACTCGACTTGGATGGGCAGCCGTCAATATGGCCATACATAATAACGATCGCTCACCGAATGAGGCCGGCTACGGTGCTCTCCCTTTGGACGAACACCTTTCCCTCAGCTTCCACGCCGACCCCCTGAGGTCGTTTCGTCAAATCAAAAAACCCATTCGAGACCCGGCTTAACGACGGCCTGTGATGACTTCGGGGCGGTAATTGAGCACCTCCCGCTGCCGCCTTCAAAGACCGTGTCAACTGCAACGCGACCTGATCGGAACACCTTGACGCGGTCTAATCGTCAAAAAATGGGGCCGGCAGCGGTCCCCCAAACCGGGATAACGGATTGTCCCATCTACGGTTCAATTTTTTTGTCATACGCTACAGTCTCGACTTCCTGGGCAAGATGAGGAAAAGCCTATCGCGTGCCTGACATATCACAATTATCCCGGGGCCGATTGGTCGAAGGACGAGTTCTTACCAACTGCGGCGCGGATGGCCTCAGGAGAGCGAGCCACAATTCAGCTCACCGAGCGCGGCACCAAGCTTAGCAATGGGCGGTGGGTGCGCGAACACCGCAAGTTGACCGAGAGCGATCACCAAACGGCATTCCTATCGACCGATTACCGATCGCGGCCCAGGGGCAATGGTGGCGCCAGCCATATTCGGTCGATGGTCTCAAGAAAATATCTTCCGGTACATGCGTCAAAGCTTCAATCTAGACGGCATAATCGATTACAATAGGGACGTCGTGCCTGAGACTACTAAGGTTGTTAACCCCAGCTACCGCACTCTCGATGGGCAAGTGCTCAAGAAGGTTGGTCTCCTCAACCGAGAGGTCGCAGAGTTTGGTGCAGTAAATCTGGAGTGCGGCACTGAGCCCGAAAAGGTCGAAGCATTTACGCGGCGTAAATCCGACCTCCAGGAAAGCATCACTCAGTTGCAGAAAGAAGTTGATGAACTCAAAGCTCAGCGCAAGGCTACCAAACGGCACATCACGTACAAGGAGCTACCGAAGAGGCGCGCTTCGATCGCTTAAGTACGCAAAGCAAGCACCTCATTGATGAAATAAAAATGATCGCTTATCGTGCTAGGACTGCGATGGTGCAGATAGTTCGTCAGAAGATGACCCGTCACGATGATGCGCGAAGCTTGATGCGCGCCATCTACAACACCGAGGTTGACCTTGTCCCGGACCCGCAAGCCAAGACTCTTACTATTCGTCTTCATCCGCTTGCCAATGCGTCCTCGGACGATGCAGTTCAGGCATCTTTGCGCCGAGATCAACGCCACCGAAACCATTTTTCCGGGTACCGACTTGCGGTTCAATTACGAATTGGTATCCTCCCAAAATCCCTGACTTGGGACGGAGATCAGGTGTTCTGAAATTGGTTCGAAGCGACGAAAGTAGACTGCACATGAATGGCGCTCTTCAGGTTCTGCTTGATTCCGGCGGCCTCTACCTCGCTCTCGCAGCGGTCCTATGCATCCTTCTTGGCGTCGGCGCAGCCAGACGCTTATTTCAGGGTGCAAGACGGGCCGAGCCGCCTGAGCCACGTCATCGACTGCGACGAAAGGATTGAGCCGTGGTGCAGTTAAAGCTCGGGCCTTCGGCCTTTGCGGCGCGACGGGATGGTCCCCGACATCCGGCAGGCTTGACCTTTCGTCGATGAACATCCCGCAAGTGCTCGGCTATACCCGAATTGCTGGTGGTCAAGGGCCTTGTATGGGGCCCTCTCTGTCAAGCACTGATTTTCTCGTAGGCGGCCCCACAGCATCTTTACACCGTCCTCCTACCGATCGCTGCGTTCGCGTTTTTTGGCTCCACCCGACACCTCGTCGTGGCTGCGGACTCGGCCACGGCAGCTATCTTCTCGTCGGCAAGAAAAAGCCTTGGGGTGAGTCGGCCGCCGGTGAGCTTCTCAGCAGTGCCGCGCAACTGATCGTCGTGGGTGACCGGAGGCGACATCTATTCGCAGTTTACTAAGAGAGTTCGACGCTTTACCTGTAAACTGGTCCAGAATCCGATATTATTTCTCAATACCTTGCAGGCAGAAACGGCTCCGCGGCCGCTGAGGCTATCAGGGACAAGTAACAAGGCTATTTGGAATTTCGGTTTATGCCTACAGATTCCTCGGAGCTCTATTGAATCTAGGCCCTGTCCGGATTTTGGAACGTCGTCGCGTATTCGTGCTAAGCTATCTATATGAATCGTGCCCGCGCCATTGAACTCTTGCGAACGTTGCGTCCGGGGCTTGAGAGCCGGGGGATCGCGCGCGCGGGTATATTTGGATCGGTTGGGCGCGACATGGCTGGCACGAGGAGTGATATCGACGTAGTGGTCACGCCGGTCAAGGACAGGAGGTTGGACCTCTTCGATCTTGGCGGCATCCAGACTCTCCTGGAACAGGCCTTTTTTGGCATGGAGGTCGATCTCGTGGTTGAACCGATTCGGCGGCCCGAGTTGAAGGTTGCAGTGGAGCGAGATCGCGTCGATGCCTTTTGAACGCATCGCGAAATGCTTTCGGGATGTGCTCGGCGCGATCAGCCTCATTGAGACTTGGGTTGAGGACTCTGGTGGGGCTGACCGAGTGATCTCTCAGGATGTAAAGACGCGCAGTGCGATCGAGCGTCAGCTCATCAGCGAGGCCGCCATCCGACTTGACGAGCTGGATCCGACGGCGGCTCCCCGACTGGCGCCAACCGTGGATTGGGCTGGCATTAGAGGCATCGGGAATTTCATCCGACACAAGTACGATGATCTCGCTACATCGATTCTGGTTGACGTGGTTCGCAATCGACTGACCGAACTCCGTGATGCGTGCGTGCACGCCCTTGAAACATTGGACGCAGCGTGATCGCTTCAGGATACGCTTTTCGGCAGCAAGTATTCATTGTCCAAAAACAATTTAGTCGGCGGCAGCCTCGCTGATTTTAACCAAGTCCTGTTCTGGTTCGGAAAGCCCGCCAAGGATTGGTTCAGCGAGCAGGTGCCCTTCCGTGCGGACCTCTTCTCCCGTCGAAAGCTGACTGTATCACTCCAGAACTTTTCCCAGCCGGCTCCACCTAACCCCGCCGTCTCCGTAGGAAAACCAGGTTTGACGCGCTTTGCCGACCAGATCGGAAAGCGGCACCGTGCCGAACTGACGGGAGTCAGTGCTCAAGTCACGATTGTCGCCAAGCAGGAAGATCTGGCCGGGTGGGACAGTAAGATCAAAGTCGTGGCTCGCGCCGGTCTGCTTCCATTGCACACGCCAACTATGCTGTCCGGCCTGCTCAGTGACCACGAGAAAGTCACCATCGACGACTTCGGAACGCGAAAGACTATGCCCATTAACAAGGACGTCATGTGACGTGATTGAGATGTGGTCGCCCGGCAAGCCGATCACACGCTTGATATAGTATTGCGTGCGATCGTTCGGATAGACGAATACGCCGATGTCGCCGGTAGCCACTCGCGTTTTGCAACCCGGGCAATTGTATCTCTTGTCGGCGAACAACCAGTCACCGCGTAAAATGCCGGGCTGCATGGAGGCCGTCGGAATATTGAAAGGTTGAATCATCCGCTGCCGCACGTCACCGACCAGCATGAGTATGAAAGCATTTCCGGCCAACAACAACACTACATAGAGGCCGCTGACTTGCCATTCGCGGCGTGAGTAGACCTGCTGCCGCGCCGCTGCCTGCCAGGCATCAACGATCGCAGCGCCCCAGACCCCGAGTGTCAACCCGACATTGACCAGCAACAGAGGCAACATCAGCACTGCCGGCATATAGAGGGTAGCAATCGTCACGCCCGGAAAGCAGCCGATCAATACGAAGCTGAGAAACAACCAGAGCCCTTTGTTGAGGTCACCGTTGTAGAGTTGGCCGAGGCCCGGCAAGGCCAAAGAGAGCAAAGCCGCGATCCACGGATTGCGCGGATGGATGTCGCCTGAAGGTGTGGAGATCTGCGTCATGAAGGACTCCGTCAGCGGAGATTGAGGTGGATCACTGCGCACCAACAGCAACAAAGGCGACGAATACGAATTCGCAAAGTCGCAGCGCTCCAAGGCTCGCGCCTACGCCGAGGGACGCCCACTGCCATGACCTGATGGCTCGCGATTGCTCCCGCACCTGCGGCGTTGCGCGCGCCAAAGCCGTCAAGCGCGAAGCAAAGCGCGGCGGAGCAGCGAGCGGCTTCCCCACCAGCAATGCATCGATATCGTCAATCATTGTCTGCCTCCAGAAGCTGTCTCAGCCGCTGCCGCGCGCGATACAGGCGCACCTTGGCGGCACCTATCGAACAACACTCAATGCGTGCGATCGCCGTCATGTCGAGTCCCTCGATGTGGCTCGCTGACAACAAACTGCGATCGGCAGCACTCAGGCAAGCCAACGCAGCGTGGAGTTGATGCTGGCGCTGCAGCGTGACCAATTGCTCGTCTGGTGACAGCGCATCCGACGCTATTTCTAGCGTCTCGGAGCTGACGGGCGTTTCAGCTCGGCGCGCCGGCAGCGCCAACCTAGTCAGCGCCAGATTTCGCGTGATCGCTAAGATCCAGGTCGTCAAACTGCCGAGACGAGGATTGTATTTTCCAGCATGCCGCCAAACCCGAAGGAATGTCTCCTGTGCGATGTCTTCCGCCGTTGCACTGTCCAGGCCCATTCTTCCCAGATAGGCACGAAGATCCGGTCTTGATGCGCCACCACGATCCGACCGAATGCCAGATGGTCGCCCTTGGCGGTCTCGCTGATGTCCGCGTTACGGTCCAAGGCGTCGCTCCCGATCTGCCTTATATACTGGCGCGGGGCGGGATGGTTACAGGACAAGGCTGGAGAACACACCGGCCGAGCCTGCCGGGGGCAGAGGCCGACACCGATGCCCTGTCCTGATTGCATCGGCGGCCAGCACGGCTTTTGGCCCAGCGAACGGGCGCTTGGCGTAGACGAACCACCTCGTCTTCCTGAGGGGGCCTAAGAAACAGCGCGAACGCTTGCGTGTCGGTGAGATGGGCATGGGCGCCGAAGAATGTGAGTTTGCCGGTGGCACGAGCAGCGAAAGCTTCTCGAGCAGCGACGCCGGAACAGCTTTGAAAGAACATGCACGGGCAGGAAGAAGTGCGGCTTGCATGAGATCCGGCGGCTGCTGCCATCTCCGGCTTCCGCAGGTCCTGGCGACCTACTCGGTAGCGCATCGCGGCTTCAATCCCAACACGGCGACCATCACCGACGCGCCGAACGGCCCGGGATCGCCACGACGACCGCCTGCTGCCCACCAATGCTAAATGGCAGATATTGACATTTTGTGCCATTCCAACTAAACATTGCATATGGAAAGCATGAACATCTCCTTGCCGGAATCTCTGAAGGAATTTGTCGACGGACAAGTTGCCTCGGGCCGCTACAGTAGCGTCAGCGAGTACATCCGTGAGCTCATTCGGGAGGACGAAAAGCGCAAGGCTCAAGAGCGTCTCGAGATGCTTCTGCTCGAGGGGCTGGAGGGTGAAGAGAGCGCATTGACAGATGATGATTGGGTGGCAATTCGTAAGGAAGCCCGGGCGCGAGTCGCGGTCAATAAGAAGCGCAAGTAATGCTGCGGGTCTACAAACGCGTGGCGTCGAGACGCGATCTCGTCGAACACTATGTGTATCTCGCCGAAAATGTAGGGGAGGAGACTGCCGAACGCTTCCTAGCGCAGGCAGAGCTGACATTCAATACTCTCGCCCAAAAACCCGAATTGGGCGCTCCCGTGGCACTGCAGCACGCGCAGCTCGCAAACTTACGAAAATGGCGAGTGAAAGAGTTCGAGAAATTTCTGATCTTTTACCTGCCTCGATCAGAGGGCATATCGATTGTTCGTGTTATGCATGCTGCGCAAGATTGGTGGGGTCACCTCGGAGTTGTTTAATACAAGTTGCAGCGCCATGCACTGACGTAGGAGGGCGGCCGTAGGCGAAGTGATAACGCAACCGACGCAGCGCGGGATCAAGCAGGAACTGGTGGATGCTATCCGCATGCTGGGCCTGCAACAGACTCGCGCAGCGCAGCAAGCGGCGCGCTCATAAACGCTGCTAGGGGCCGCGCATACGCATCGTCACCTGCAATGGCGAGAACCCGCACGACTCGAAAAATTGTTGAGCACGTGTGTTGAAAGCCCAATAGTTGACTTGTAGTCCAGCCAATCCAGAGGATGCCGCCCAGTTCTCCATGAACGTGATCAGAGCCCGACCGACTCCCTGTCGGCGGGCATCCTTTCGCACTCCTATCGCCTGAACGTACGCGTAGGTTTCCGGCTTCCTAAACTCATTTTCAGCGCGATGCGAGATCGTACAATGTACATAGCCGACGACGTCGCCATTGATTTCAGCCACGGCCACCGTACTATTCGGGTCTTGGAGAAGCGTCACCAATTTCTCCAACGGAAAGAGCCTGTCACTCGGAGGCTTAAAGATGTCGGGCAACGCTTCGCTGTGCAATTGCTGAACATCTGCCGTCAAATCGGCAATTGCCTTGGCATCATCTATTCTAGCGCTGCGAATAGCGACCACGGAGTTTCGGGACCAAAATACGATTGATGCGAAACCACTGCCAAGAGAATCGTACCAGAAATCAGACGGGCAGTAACTCCCCGATGCTGAAAACACCGTCGTTTGATCCTGGCGCAGTTGACATGAACCAGATCAGCCCTTGCCCGCCTACTCGAGACGAAATACGGGCAGCCGCGTGGATGGAGGTCCGTGAGCCATTGGAACTGCAACTCGCTCCGATTGGTCGGTGCGCGTTGGCGGCACTTGCGCCGCGTCCTGGCGAGAGCGTCCTGGCCATAGGCTGTAGCGGGGGCGAGACTGCGCTGGAACTTACCCGGCCAGTCGCGCCGGACGGCGCAGTAGTGGGGGTCGATTTGTCAGCGGCGGTGCTGGCGTTCGCGCCACGCGCGGCCAGAGGGTGCGAGCGAGTGAGGTTCGTCCAAGGAGATGCCCAGGTCTTCCCATTCGAACCGGCCTCGTTCGACGGCGCCTTCTCGCGGTTTGGTGCGGTGTTATTCGGTGACCCCACTGCGGATTCGTCAACATTCGTCATAGCCTCTCGCCTTCGTCTGCTGGCGAGTGCTGGAGGAGAACCCGCTCGACATCGTGCCGCTTAGGGCCGCTTCCCGTCATTTGCCGCCGCAGCCCGCTCGCGATCCGGTCGCTCCTGGGCCGTTCGCTTTCGCTACCCCGATCCGGTGCGGGGCGTTCTGGAGAGAGCTGGCTTCGGGGAGATCGAGGGTCACTGCCGTGACGAGCAGGTTGGAAGCGCCGACCTCGATACGATGCAGGCGATTTGTTCGCTGGTCGGAGCCCTGGGCAAGATTCTTCAGCAAAATCCACCGGCAGTGCGATCTGCGCTTGCGGCACAGAATGGACCTGATGCGGTCAGGCTAAAAGCAGCAACGCGGGTTGTGACAGCTCCGGCTCGGCTCTAACGCAAGAAGTCGTCCGGTGCGGGTCACTTTCGGACCAACTCTGTTACTGAGCGACAGAGCGGCTGATAGCGATAGCGGCAGGCAGCAGAGGCGCTAATATGACCCCACCTGCCCGGTCAGATAGGTGGGCCTCGTGCCAACAACTGACCAAGTGCGCCGCAACATCAGGGCGCTCCGACTTTTGTGAGGAAATTCTCGACGTCGCAGTCGCGACCCAACCGGATCACCCGCAGATGGCCGCCAAATTGCGCGATACCGGCTACCACGCGGGGCCGATGCTTGAACGGAAAGTTCCAAACGTAGCGTAGGAACGCAATATCGAAGCGGTTAGGGCAACCTTCGGCCGAATCCGAACGGGTCTGACCATGTCCCATAATCGTGCGCATCAACACGCGACGAATGCAGATGCCGCGTGGATAATCGAGCCACACCAGACTGTCGGCGCGAGGCAGACGAATATCGAACGTGTTGATGTAGTTGCCATCCATCACCCACGTGGGCGATGCCGCTAGTGCCACGAGCTCTTGCCGCCATGCGCTAGGTTCGGGGGCCTGCCAGCCGGGGCGCCAAAAATGGGAATCGAGATGAATGACCGGCAGAGCGAGCTTGCCGCCGAGTCGGCGCGCAAAGGTCGATTTGCCTGCTCCCGCGTTTCCGATCACCAAAATGCGATTCATCCACGCCTCGTGGTGCAGAACCGCCAGACCGGGGACTGATAGAATACCGCGCAAGCAAGAGATCGCCTATCTGAACGCATCTAAGTCGAGAGAGAGCTTCTGCTTCGCGTCATAACCCGAACCGCACCGCTCAAGCTTAGGTATCCGGCTCTGACCCGTTCGTTTTCGGCCCTTGCAATTCGGGTAATCTGCCGGTCATCTTACGTTCAAGCCAGAAGCCTGGACCGTGATACCAGACTCGGTCGGCGGCATCGATCGGGGGCTCGCCGCGATAGAGCGCCCGAATGGGCGCCAAATTGTCCCACGCACCTTTACCTTTGAGCACCGACTGAAGTCGCTCGGCAGCTTCATGGTCGCGCGCGCCGACGCAACTGTAGATGCCCACTCCGCTAATCGATGCCGCATCAAACACGTCACCGTGGCGAATGGTCCGCAAGACGAATCCGAATCTATTCGCTGATGTCAACGGCAGCACGAGACGCCCGCCCTCAGCCAATCGATCAAGCCAGAGTGGTGCTGGGTGTGTCGCGCCCGCAAATACGATGACAGCGTCCACTTCGCCCGCGTCGTAAGTCGTGCCATCTCCCTCCACGACTTCGACATGCGGCCACGGCTTGAGATTTTCGCGCGCCCTCGTCGCCAGATCCGCCTCTATTGCGGTGACCCGGCCGTCGCCCCCGACGATTTCTGCCAGTATCGCGGAATAGTAGCCGGTGGCAGCGCCCACTTGCATCACACGTTCGCCAAGCCGCAGGTCAAGGTTATCGAATATGTGTGCCCAGAAACTCGGCTGCCCGTTGTTTAGCTTCTTGGCCTCATCGATGGTTATCACCACATCGTGGTAGAGCCATCGCGGATCCGTGTCGGACGTTACGTACGGTTTCAACCCCAGCAAGCACCAAGGACCTGGGCCCAGGAAACGTTCCCGTGGAACCCTCGCGAATGCTTCCGCCACCGCTAAGTTGCGCAGCACCGGGGCCCGGACGCGCACATCCTCAGCGAACCAGCGGCGAGCCTCAGCCAACTCGTAGTTTATCATCGGTGCTCCTGAGCGTTGTGGCTTCGCTGTCAGACAAGCAACTCGCGACAGCCGAGATCGTCCGCTGCCAACAGGATGCGTCCAAGGTTGTTCCACCAAATCACTGGTGGGATACCCCTCAATGCCTGCCGCACAGGTACCGTTATCTGAAACAGCACCGACCACCGGTAGTCGTCCTGGAGCGCGCGCCGATCATAGTCGCGCACACCTTCGGCGACGAGCGCCTGGTGGTAGCAGTCGAGCAGCACTCGTTCAATCCGCTGTCTATGGTCAGGGTACCAGTGCATCGCCATCATGCAGGCAAGGTCGCCAGACCCGACGTCGATCCGCCAGCTGTCCCAGTCGAGGAACCGAACGTCGTCTGACCCACCATATCGCCGAGGCAGTAGGATATTGAAGACGTGTGTATCGTCGTGGACGATCGTGACATTGCGATGTGAGTGGTATCGTGCAAGCAAGCGGGGTGAGGAATCGAGCAGCCGCTCGTATAGAGCACACCGTTCGTCGGGAAGGAGATCGCCGAAGCGTTCAGTGAAGCGCCCGAAATCGCCTGCAAATCCTTGCATCCGAGGACCGAGGGCATCCGCATCGAACCAGGTTCCCACCGATAATCCGAGACGTGGATCGTCCCACCAGGCAGCATGGAAGCGCGCTAGCGCCCGAACGATGCGGATGCTTTGCTCGACTGCCGGCTGCAGCGGCCACTCGCATGCAACGGCGTGAGAATCGGTGAGGTCCTCAAGCAGAAGGTGCCATGCTTCCGTTTCAGGTTCCCAATGGGCTTCAAAGCAGCGTGGGGCAACGTGGACAGGCGTTGACGGGACGACTTGGTTGTAGAAGGCGACTTCTTGGCGACCATCTCCGGCGCGGCCAGGGAGCCCGGTCTTGATTATCAGGGAACTCGGGGCACCAGCGGCCGCCCCATTGTAGGCGAGGCGTAGCCGGATAATGCGTGAGAGGATCGTGTTGCGGGAACTCTCGATCACGACGTCACACACCTGGCCGTCACCAAGTGCGCCACACCGACGTAGTACATTGGTGAGGTGCGTAGCGTGAGGTGCGGGGATGCCGATTTCGGCAGGTGTTTTGTCGTCCTCGCAAACCTTTACGCATAGGGCGACGCATTCGTCGCAGATAAACGCTGTGCGTCCAGCAATGAGCTTCTTAACGTCGAATTGAGATTTTCCACAAAATGTGCACCGCAGCTCCCTTGCCACTGACTCGGTCGCAGGCGTCTGAGTTATGTCCCCAGCTGACATGGCTACCTCCTCAATGAAAGGTCAGGCTGACGTTCGCGGCCAAGTGGACCGTAAGACAAACTCAAGGTATCCAGGACATTAACCTCGCAGCCGTCGGCCACATGTCCGCTAGCGAGCATTTCAAGTCCGCTTTAACCGATACCGCCCCGGCACCCGCTGACGGTTCTCAACTCCTTTCGCGGTCACAATCGAGTCTCTTATTCCGGCCCAAGCCGTGACGTTGTGTCCCGCGGGTGACGTTATTGGCGAATTCGATCGTGCTATGTTATTTTAATGCTACATATGGTAGCATTTATCGCGAGATCGGTCAACAGATGATCGCTGAGTGCGCGGCAATTTTCCGGACCTAGCACATTCCGATCCTATCGGCCGGACGGATCCGCTGATGCAGGTGTATTGACGGAAGCAGTACTCAAAGCGCGTCTGGCACCTGATCGGATAGGGTTCGACCAAAAGCGGCTTTCCCATGGGAGAGTAGACGTTCAGATGGCGCGGGAGAGCAATCGCGGCGGTGCTCGGACGGAGGTGGAACAAAGTACATACAGCCGACCGGGCAGAAAGCCTCTCAGCAAGCGTAGAAATCTGCCCGGCAACCGATACGGACCCAACGCGCGGACATCCGTCGTTGGGGGGCTGTGTGCCACGAGCGGAAATTCGGATCAGGGCTCGATGTACTGATGAATAAAAGCGAGCGCCTGCTTGAACAGCGAATGCCAGGTCTCGTTTGGCTCTTGATTTATTGGATGCCAAAAGAACTCAAAATCCAGGCCTCCGTCGCTCTTCCGATGCGTCCACGTCTCGGCCAACCGCCCCACCCGGCAAACAACAAAATGCCATTCTTGGTCGGGCTCGGTCATTTGGGCCGTGCCAAGATAGTCAATCGCGGTTCCAAGAATCCCACTCTCTTCGAGCAACTCCCGCTCGGCCGCGCCCTGAATTGTCTCTGCAGCCTCAATCGTTCCTTTGACCAACTGGCAGCCAGCCGGCGGATGGCGGAATGCCAGGACCTCAATTCGGCCTGCCGTTTTGCGAAGAACGACAGGGCAAGCCTTTCGCGGTCCTGACAATACGACCCCCCGTTGCCGCACCCTCCGTCTGGGACGCTCAGCGTGGATCCGACGGCCACGCGTGTCTATGGCCGCATCGAGTCCAGGTGCCGAAAGGCTCGCGGCGAGCAAATGTGGTCTGCGGCACATGCGATTGCGGAAGCAGTTGTGACCGGCTCAGGCCGTCTGCGTCGTGCCACTTCCGGACCTCATATGCCAGGAGTTGCGCCCAACGTTCTTGCTTCGTGAGACCAGGCCCGACCGACAACTCGGTGAAATCCAATTGCCTCCCAAAACTGAGCTGCGTCATCATTGCCTGCGTGCACCGTCGCAATCGAGGCTTTCCCCACCGCCTCTTGCAACAAGCTATCGCGATAGTGCGCGCAATTTTGCGTGGTCTAAATTTGTGATCCACGTAAAGCCGCCGCATCCGCCACGTTGGTTGCAAAGTCGGCGCAGGCTCGTCGGTAATCGCCCCGATCCCTGCTAGTCTGCTGCCGAAGTGACATGCGAATATTGCGTGGAACATAGTTGGGCTCTTTGCGAACTCGGCGGCCAAGCAGTGTCGTGTGTCCATGGCCATCAGCTTCGGCATCCGCCTCCAACTCCTCAAAGCCACCCGGTAGCTTATCGGTTGTACATTCAAGCGTAACGGTCATCATCTACTCGCGCGGTAGCGGCTGAGGAATATCGCCATTTGTTCCGGTCACCAAAGGCGGTTATGGTGAATCGAAGTCAGCGAGAATTTCGGCAACATCGACACCGTGCGTTTCGAACCACCATTCCGGACTTTTGTCAGAATGGCGATGGCGAAGTCGCAGGTAGTTGACGCGAAGCCGCTTCTGGCGTTCGACCTCTTCATCAAAGAAAGAATGATCCAGCGTGCCGCCCATCACGTAAATGCGGCGAAGCAGCTTTCGTAAGACGTATCCCTGCTCCTTGTTGCTGGGTCGATATCCGCTTTCAATCACCCTCATCGCCGTGTCGCGCAACGTAGCGAGTGCATCGCCTGGTGGTGCGCCATTGACTATCATGTCGAGGCGCTCAAGGCCGAAGCCAACATCGATGCAGGTTCCGAGCGGATTGACGATGTTTCCGATCTCGATCCCGTTCTTGTGAAACTCTGTGCAGTACCCGCCGATACTGCCATCGCTCCACATGCATTCCGGGTCCGGGATGATGGGCACGCGTCCGCGGTAGAGCGAACTCCATTCATTTTGCCGGTCCGGATGAACGGTCACGTGATCCGGAACGAGACCAAGCTCCTCAAGGAACTTGAGCCAGAAGTCTATTGCTTCGCCGACGGTCATCTTCCTGAAGGAGAAAAGACCGAGCATGGTGAAATGGAGAAAGTGGGTTCCGTCTCCGATCTCGTTGAGATCGCCCATGCGCAGGCATGCCTGGCTGCTTGCGACGGTTCCAATGTGAGAGGGATCGGAGAAGAGGGATTTGTACTGCTGCATTCCAGCGCTGCAGAAGAGCGTCGTTCCGTCGTGCGGCCGTACAGATTCATTACGTGTGAAATCGATGCCATTTGAAAGGCAGAAGTCTTGATATTGCTGGATCAGGCTTCCCGCGGTGACATAGGCAACCTCCTTAGCTGTTCACGTACCTCTCGAAAAGATAACGATACCAATCCCGATCGGCAAGCAGAGAAAAACGTAAAGTGCGGAGAAACCAACGTGCGCACGTCGGATGGAAGCTCATGCCTTCCACCGGCCTACGACGGCAGCCTACTGGCTACGTCCG
>Ga0187783_10002060_pt1 | contig 14952 bp, 10 predicted proteins | sample 1015_SJ02_MP02_2_FD_132471 | JGI IMG/M metagenome (GOLD analysis project Ga0187783, IMG submission 132471) | Tropical peat soil microbial communities from peatlands in Department of Meta, Colombia - 1015_SJ02_MP02_20_MG | ecosystem: Environmental > Terrestrial > Soil > Wetlands > Peat | place... | reverse complement strand
CGGCTATCCCGCCCTTGGCTACAACTATCGCGTGGGGGTGAAGTACACGTGGGGCGGGGAATCCGGCGCGCGATGACCTGCGGGAGCTGAGCGCGAAACCAGGTGGATGCTATAATTTGCGATCCGCCATGGCCCGCACGACGACAGAAACGCCACCTCTTGGGCCCGACGTCACAGCTCGCTACGAGGCCATTATCGGGCTAGAGGTGCACGCACAACTTCAGACCCTAACCAAGGCATTCTGCGGCTGTTCGACGAAATTCGGCGGGGCGCCGAACACGAACACCTGCCCCGTGTGCCTGGGTTTGCCCGGGGCTCTGCCGGTGCTCAACAAGCGGGCGCTCGAATTGGCGATGCGGGCTTCGCTCGCGCTTGGCTGCAAGATTCAGGAGCGCTCCCGCTTCGCGCGCAAGAACTACTTTTACCCGGATCTGCCCAAGGGCTATCAAATCTCGATGTACGAGCTGCCACTTGCGATGGGCGGGGGCATTGAAATGGAAGTGGCCGGCGAAAAAAAGCGCATTGGCATTACTCGTCTGCACATGGAAGACGACGCGGGGAAAAGCCTGCACGAGGGATTCCCGGATTCGGAACGCTGGAGTCATATCGATTTTAACCGGTGCGGGGTTCCGCTCATCGAAATCGTCTCCGAGCCGGATCTGCGTGCGCCCGCCGAGGCCTATCAGTATCTGACGACACTCAAGCAGATCCTTGAGTACACCGAGGTGAGCGACTGCAACATGGAGGAAGGGTCGCTGCGATGCGACGCAAACGTCAGCGTGCGGCTGCGGGGAGCGAGGACATTCGGAACCAAGGTGGAAGTGAAGAATCTGAACTCCTTCCGCTATTTGACGCACGCGCTCGAATATGAAATCGAGCGACATATCGGGGTGCTGGAGTCAGGCGGGGCGGTCGTGCAGGAGACGAGGCTGTGGAACGTGGCCCTAGGGCGCACCGAACCGATGCGCTCGAAGGAATTCGCACACGACTATCGTTATTTCCCCGATCCCGATCTGCTTCCCGTTTCCATTGGAACCGCCATGGAAGAGCAAGTGCACCGGCTCATGCCGGAGTTGCCGGACCGGAAGACCGCGCGCTTTCTCAGCGAGTATGGCCTTACGGCGTACGACGCAGGCGTGCTGACCGCTACCCGCGCCTTGGCCGATTATTTCGAGGCTGTGGTCCGCTCGGGTGCTCCACCGAAGGCCGCCGCAAACTGGATTTCTGTCGAGTTGCTTCGACGACTGAAGGACGCTGCGAACATTTCCGACTGCCCAGTCACCCCCTCGGCGCTCGCGGAACTGCTTCGGACGATCGAGAAGGGCGAAATCACCGCCGCGAGCGGGAAGAAGGTCTTTCAGACGATGTTTGAAACGGGCAAGCGCCCGGCGGACATTATCGTCGCCGAAGGGCTTCAAATCATGGACACCAGCGCGATCGAACAAATCGCTCGCGACCTCATCGGAAGAAATCCCGAGAACGTTGCCAAATACCGCTCCGGTAACGAAGGCGTGTTCAAGTTTTTTGTCGGACAAGTGATGCGCGAGACGCGCGGACAGGCCAACCCACAGGCCGTCAACGAAATTCTTAGGCGACTGCTCACGGAATAGCGGTTGGGAGAAGGGGAAAATCCCATGCTCAAGGAAGGCGACCGAGCGCCGGCATTCCACACCACGGCCGACGACGGTGAGAAGATTTCACTGGCCGACTACAAAGGGCAACACCTTGTCCTCTACTTTTATCCCAAGGCCAATACGACCGGATGTACACATGAGGCAGTCGAATTCAGCGGCGCACTCGAACAATTCAAGGCTGTCAACACCGCCGTCGTGGGTTGTAGCGGCGATTCCGTCGAGGCGCAGACCAAATTCAAGACACGCTACAAAATCAAGTTCCCGCTCTTGGCTGATACGGAATTCGATGTGATCGATGCCTTTGGCGCGCGCCGCATGAAGACTTTTTTCGGGAAATCGTTTCTGGGGATTGTGCGGATGACCTTCTGGATCGGACCAGACGGGATCATTCAAAAAGTGTGGGAGAAAGTTACGCCCAAAGGTCACGCCGCGGAGGTGCTCGCTGCCATTCGGGGAAGCTGAGCCGGGTCCGTTCCGATCCAAGGGAATCGAGGAGTGTTCACAAAGTGACGCTCCACGATTTGGCCGTCGGCTCGATGAGAGCGTTATCGATCAGACGCGTTCCGCCGACACGCGCAGCGATCAGCACGTAGCACACTTTTCGCAAGTGTACGACCGGCTCAAACGTGTCCGCATCCACGATCTCTGCATAGTCGAGCGTCACAGCCGGCTCGGAATCGACAACTTGCCGCAAAGTGACCAGCAGGCGTGCCGGGTCGCGTTCGCCCGCAGCCACTGCTTGGCGCACGGCGTCGAGTGCCCGATAGAGGGCCGTCGCTGCCTGGCGCTCGGCGCCCTGTAGATAGTTGTTTCTGGACGAAAGCGCCAAGCCATCAGGCTCGCGCACGATGGGGCAAACTACAATCTCCGCGTCCAGATTCAAGTCCATCGCCATCTGTCGAATGATGCGAGCCTGCTGTGCGTCTTTGCGACCAAAAAACGCGAGCCGAGGCCGCGTGATTTCCAGCAGCTTCAGAACGACGGTTGTAACGCCGCGGAAATGGCCCGGGCGCAAACGCCCTTCCAGGCGCTCGCTCAACCCGTCGACAAGCACCGCCGTCTGAAATCCCGCCGGGTACATTTCCTCCGGTGAAGGAGTGAACAGATAATCCACGCTATGTTTTTCAAGAGCCACGCGGTCCGCTTCGAGCGTGCGGGGGTATTTCTTAAAATCTTCGGCAGGCCCAAATTGCTTAGGGTTTACAAAGAGGGAGACAATCACGGGTGAGCACTGCCGTTGCGCTGCGCGGACAAGAGAAAAATGCCCCTCATGGAGTGCGCCCATCGTCGGAACCAGTCCGATTACGTGATCCTCGCGGCACGCCTGGGCCACAACTTGCTTCATCCACGCGACCGTGTGAATTGTCTCCATGAAGTGAGGGCAGGCGGCAGGCGGTGGTTCAGGAAATTGTTTCGTGGTGCTGGCGCGGACGAGCCTGCGGTGTCACGCCTTGGCCTGCGCAGCGCGCTCGCGATAGAACCCAATCAGATCGGTGCTCACGGCCTTCGCCCCGAGCTGTCGAAGCAACGTAGTAACCTGGCCGCGGTGATAGGTGCCGTGATTGACGAGATGCTGGAGCATTTGCCAGAGTGGCTGTGCGTACGGGACACCCGCCGTTGTCCTGATTTCGATCACGCGCTGAAGATCACCTGCGGTGAGCGAAGCGACGTAGTCCAGCAGGTCGCGATCGATCTCGGCGAATCGGCGGCGCGTCGTTTCCAGATCAGGAAAATCGGTAGCGGAGGGAAGCCCGGTGGGAATGCGTCCATGCCAGCGTTCGAGCCAAATCCACTCGGCACCGTAGATATGCGCGAGCGTGTCCCGCAGCGAGCGGAAGCTCGAGCCAAGATCCCGCGTGAACTGCTCGGGTGTGACCGCCGCACAGGCTTCCAGTGCGCGATGATTCGCCCAGGAATTGTAGTCATAGAGAGTGCGAACGTCTTCGATGTTCATCTTCCCTCCGACGGCGCGATTTTACCTGGATTCGGTTGGTTGGCGCGCCGAAAGCCGTTCGCGTACCTCAGTTGCCGAGTGATAGGACTCAGCATCAGAAGGAAAGCGACCGCTGCGCACATCCTCACAATATTTGGCCACGGCGCGTGAGATTTCCGCCGAGAGGTCCGCATAAGGTCGCACGAACTTCGGCTTGTGCTCGGCCGCATATCCCACCAAATCGTGAAACACGAGCACCTGCCCGTCGCAGTCCGGTCCGGCGCCGATGCCGATCGTGGGTATGGGCAGCTTTTCTGTGATGCGCGCGGCGAGCTCGCGCGGCATCGATTCGAGCACCACGGCAAAGGCGCCCGCGGCTTCTACGGCGCGGGCATCTCGCTCGACCTGTCGAGCTGCCTCTGCCGTCTTGCCTTGCACATGAAATCCGCCCAGGGCATGGAGCGATTGTGGCGTCAAGCCCACGTGGCCCATCACCGGAATTTCGGCCTGGACCAGCCGTGCGATCAGCTCGATGCGCCGTTCCCCACCTTCCACTTTTACTGCTTCGGCGCCGCCCTCCTTCACAAGTCGCACCGCATTCCGCACCGATTCGTCGAGCGAGACATGAAAGCTGCCGTAGGGCATGTCCGCAACGAGGAGAGCGCGACGCGTGCCGCGGCTCACCGCCCGCGTGTGATGGACCATGTCATCGACGGTGACCGGCAGCGTGCTGTCATATCCCAGCACAACCATGCCAAGCGAATCACCGACGAGCAGAATATCTACACCCGTCTGGTCCAAGATGCGTGCGGTGGGATAGTCATAGGCGGTAACACAGGTGATGCGGTTTTCGGGAAGCCGAGAAGGCAAACGTGACTTACGGGAAACGATGTCGGGCACGGTTATTTTCCCGTTGCCCGCGTGCAGTCGCACGCTCATGTGATCCTCCGGTGCCGCCCCCAAGCTTCGGGGTGCAGCCCAGCAACGTATCTATGTTAGCAGAATTATCCGTATTCTAGAATGGGCCGGCCCGCCAACCTACACTCGCGCGACGGTGGCAGGAGGCGGCGACGGCGTAGCGGGCAAATGCGGTTCGACTCCACGCCAGCCGACGGGCCGCCCGCGGACGGCCTCCCTGAGTGCGCTGAACAACACCACGTACATCATCTGGCGATAGTAGAAGCGCTGGAGGATCAGCGGGGCGAGAAGAGTCCAATCCTCGTTTTTCTCCAGTGCGAAGGCCACAACGCAGGTGAAAAGATCGATCACCATGAAGATCGCAAAGAAAATCAGCGAGCGCTCCACGTCCTGAGAGGTCCACAGCTGCGGCAGGCGCGCGATTCGAAGCTGCGCCAGACCCCAGAGGCCGAGCGACATCAAGAACAGCAGATCAATCACGGGAGAAACGAGCGGGAGAACGATCTGAAAGAGGAAAATATTCGGAATCGCGATCCAGCCGAGTGTGCCGTAGCGCGGATTGCCCGCCGTGTCGCGATGCTTCCAGACAGCCTGCAGCGTCCCGAACGTCCAACGGAACCGCTGCCGCACCAGGGTGTCCACATTCTCGGGAGCTTCGGTGCGCCCGATCGCATCTTCGTCATAGAGGATTTTCCAGCCGTTGCGCCGAATGGTCAGCGTCAGGTCGGTATCCTCAGCAACCGTATCGCCGGAAAAACCCCCGTTGCTCCGAAGCACGTCTGTGCGCCATGCACCCACCGCACCCGGAACCACGGGAATACAGTTGAGCAGGTCGAAGGCCCGCTTTTCGAGATTCTGGCTGGTGATGTATTCAAGAGCCTGCCAGCGGGTGATCCAACGGTTGCGATTCATCACCTTCACATTTCCAGCCACGGCTCCCACCGCTGGGTCTGCGAAGTGGCGGACGAGCCGCGGTACGGCCTCGGGATCGACAATCGTATCGGCGTCAATCGAGACGACAATTTCTCCGGTTGCCTCCGCCAGCCCGTGGTTGAGCGCTGACGGCTTGCCGTGGTTCGTCTGCATCAGCAGGCGCACTCTCCGTTCACGTCCGAAATTCGCGCGCACAAGCTCTGCCGTCTGGTCGATCGAGCCATCGTTCACGACGAGCACTTCGAGTTTCGGATAATTCGAGTTCAGCGCCGCGCGCACCGTGTTGACGATGACCGCTTCTTCGTTATACGCGGGGATGAGAATGCTGACCTCCGGCTGATATTCGGGATGGGCTTCGGGAGCAGGCCGCAGCTTTTCTACCAACGCCAAAATGCCGATCACTAGCGCGCGACCGCTGACCAACAGAATGCCGGCGGCAAAAATGAAGGCGATGCTCGAGCGCAGCCAACGGAAGACTTCGAAAATGAACGCGTCGGCCCGCGCCAGCAGCCACTCCCGGTGGCTCAGCGGCACCATGACCTGAGCGCGCTGCTGCCCGAGTAGGTTGGCCACGGACACGAACTCGTAGCCCTTGGCATGCAAACCGTCGATGATTTGTGGCAGTGCCGCAATCGTGTGGCTGCGATCTCCTCCACCATCGTGCAGCAGGATGATGTTGCCCTTATTGGCTTCGGCGTCTGCGAGAACGCGTGCGACAATCGTGCTCACCGGGGCGGGTGGTCTGCCGTTCGGCTCGCCCCAATCGTGCGGATCGATTCGGGCACCGACGATCATGTATCCCATCGATTGCGGAATCGGCAGCAGCTGGACCTCCGCGGCGTTTTCCGGCTGATGATCGATCCCATAGGGTGGGCGGAACAGCGTGGTCTTTACCCCGAGATAGCTTTCCAGCAGGAGTTCGGTGAGATTGAGCTGAACCTGAAGCTCGGCCCGGCTGAGCCGCTCGAGATCGAATTCCGGATGCGTGAACGTGTGGTTGCCGACCTCGTCGCCCTGAGCGTATTCGCGCTTCACGATGTCCGTATATTGGTTGGCCGCCTCGCCGATCACGAAGAAGGCGGCCGGCACTTGTTTCTGCTGCAAAACGTCGAGGACCTTCGGCGTCCAAACGGGATCTGGTCCATCATCAAAGCTCAGCGCGATTTTGTGACGGGCGGCACCCATCTGCTGAATACGCCAGGAGAGCGGATAGGTCTGGAAGCTTTCGTCGTCAAAGGTGTCGGAGTCGGCGTCGTATTCAAAAGAACGCCGCCCACTCTGCGGCGTCGCCGTGATTTTCCAAACGTCACCATCGCCCTCGCGAATCAGGTCGTAGCCTGGTGGAACATCCTCGAGTTTGGCCCGCGTGGCATCGTCGGCATGCGTCGTATCCCAGATCGACCAAATGGATGGGTCCTCCATGCCGAGGCGCCACAACGCCGTGCCTTGTACGCCAGCCCGCTCGGCCGCGCGCAGTTGGTTGTAGGCGGTGACTCCATCCGTCAGCCATACGGTGTGTGCACGGTTGTTCTCGTCGGCGTAGGAGTAGTGCGGGTTGAAAGAATCGGAATCAAATGTGATATCGGCGCCCGATTCCACGGCAGTAATGACGCCCTGCTGAAACGTCACGGATTGTGCCAGCGGATGCGGATCGTGCTTGGTTTTTGCCGGCCAGTCATAGCCGTAATTAGCAATGCCCATCACGAGTTTTTCTGGTGGTACGAGCTTCACCATGTTGTCGATGTTGCGCTCGAACCAATCCTGCGGGGCAATGGGCCCGGGATCGGACGAGGACCAGCGGAAGTCGTAGTTCATCAAAATGATGGCGTCGGCTTGCGAGGCAAAATAGCGGTAATCGTAGCTCCAGTCGGCCGCTGGCAAGCCCACCATGAGCTTCAAGTTTTTGCCGTGCAGGTCCACCGCGACGTCGTGGATAAAGGACTCAAAGTCCTTCTGGTTGGAAGCCGGCAGCGATTCGAAATCGACCACAATGCCGGACTGATGCTCGGCGTCGGCATAGTCCTCCAGTTCCGTGGCCAAGCGCGCACGCGCCAGAGGACTTGCGAGCATCTGCAGAAACCCGGGCGGGCACCACTGGTTCGCGATCGCGTCATAGTTGTTAACCATCGCCATCACGGGCAGCTCGACCGCAGGCGTGCGCTTTGCAAGGTTCTGTAGAAACGTGGCGAGATTCTGGTCTTGGTCTGCGACGAGCTTGCCGTCTGCCGACACCGCGTGCAGCGCTTCCGGAATCAACAGGTCCAGGTCGTGATAATGCAACTGCAGCGAGGCGAGGCTGGTGTAGTCATCGCTCACATAGAAGGCTGCGCGCAGCGGATCATAATTCTGTGGCACGTAGCCGAGCGCCGCGACCTTGCGCTTCCGCGATCGCCTGACCACCCCCGCCCTCTGTTTGCTCGGAAGGGCGTGCAGGCCCTCGTGCGTATCGGGCCGCAGAATGTTCGGAAGTTCCGGATTGCGCACGACGTTGGCGAGGAAAATCACGAGCACAAGCGTGAAGAGAGAGCCCGCCACCTCCAGCGCCAGGCGCGTTCGGCGCCAGCGGCGGCGTTCTTGATCGTAGAAAATGGGCTTGCCTTCCGCCATCGGGACAACTCAAGCTAGCGATCCATCGGAACGCTGTCAATGACCACTCGAACTTGGATGCGCCTAAATGTAGCTATCGCTGTATTGGCGGGGCTCGCGCTGCGAATTTTTTTTGTACTGAGATTTCCCGCCACAAACTCAGGTGATAGCCCATTTTACATCGAGCTGGCTTGGAATTGGTTAAAGAAGGGGGTCTACGGTGTGGAGATCGCCTCCCGGATGGTGCCCTTGGATAGCCGCGTGCCGGGCTATCCGGCGTTTTTAGCGGCCATTTTTGCCGCAACGGGGGATTCATCGCGGGCCGTGATGCTCTGGCAGGTTGTCGTGGACCTCGTTACGTGTTGTGTGATCGCGATGATGGCGGCGCGGCTGGCTCCCCAACGTTCTCGCGGCCCTGCGGCAGTGGCAGCGTTGTGGCTCGCCGTGCTCTGCCCGTTCATCGCAAACTACACGGCTGCCGTTCTTACCGAAACGCTCGTCACATTCCTCACGGCGCTGGGCTTGCTTCTCGTCCTTGAGGGATGCGCCGAGCCTGCGGCGCGCCCGCCAGGGGGAACCGGCGTTTTCACGAGCCCCTGGTTTCTTGCAGGAATCATCGGCGGACTCGGCGCACTCGTTCGCCCCGAGACGCCGTTACTGCTCGCGGCGGCCGGAGTCGTGCTTTTCCTCAGATGGCGGCGACGCGCCGATTGGCAAAAACTCGCTCGCGCCTCGGGGCTGATGGCCGTCGGAGTCGTGTTACCGCTCGTGCCCTGGGCCGCAAGAAACTGGCGCTCGCTCCACGAGGTGCAGTTCCTTGCGCCAAGATACGCCAATGCACCGGGAGAATTCGTACCGCTCGGCTTCAACGCGTGGACCGGGACCTGGCTTTGGCGCTACGGCGACGTCTACCTCACACTGTGGAAACTGGAAGACGAGGTCATTCCCCCCGACAGCATCCCTGCGCGCGCGTTCGATTCGCCCGACGAGCGGGATCGCGTCGGGGCCTTGCTCGCGCGTTACAACAAGACACTGACCCTCGAACCGAACGATGACCGCCTTTTCGCAGAGATCGCTCGTGAACGCACTCAACGCCATCCCCTGCGCACCTACGTTGAGATTCCGCTGCTGCGGTCGCTCGCGATGTGGTTCACACCGCGTATCGAACTGCTGCCGTTTACCGGCCACGTCTTCCCCTTGGGAAGCGAGTGGGAGTATGACCGGAAAGACCTGATCCTCACGCTGCTGCTCAGTGTTGTGAACGGCGCGTACGTGGTTTTCGGGTTGGCGGGCGCTTGGATCGCACGCGACCGGCCCGGTTGTGCTCCCCTGATCCTTTTCATCTGCCTGCGCACAGTTTTTTTTGCGGCGTTCGTCGAGACGCCGGAACCACGATATGTTCTGGAATGTTTCCCAGCGATGATCGCTTGTGCCGCACAGGTTTTCGCACTGCCGTCTCAGCTCTCCTCGACGGGTTCGGGATGAATCGTAAGCCGGTAGATTTGTGGGAACTGTTCTTTTACACGATTTTCAAAAGCAGCGGTCAGATCGTGGACTTGGGTGATGGGCAAGTTGCCATCCATCGCGCAGTGGCAGGAGACCAGAATTCGGTGATCGACGCTGCGGACCACCACTTCGTGGCAATCCGCCAGCTCGTGGTATTCGGCCGGGAGCGAATTCAGAAATTCCTGTACCGAGCGCGACAGCTCCTTCATTTCCTCAGCGCCGGCCACTCGCACGCCGAGCGGCTCGATGTGAATATTGATCCGCGTGCCTGCGCCCGTCACGCGATGGATTTCCTCCTCCAGCTCGGTGGCGCGCCGATGCGCCTCGCGCAGGCTTGCGTCCTCGTCGACTTCCAGATGCAGTTCGACGAACAGGCGCCCATCGTAAAGGTGCGCCTCGAGCTCGTGAATCTGAAGGCCGCGCCGCTGGGCGATCACACGAATGGTTTCGAAAATCGGCTCGTCGGTCGGGCGCCGCGGCTCGACGTGGACCACCACGTCGGCCGGAACGATGCGTTCGATGCTTCGTTCCACGGCGTCGCTTGCGGCGTGAGCCTGTTCGAGGCTGGCCGAGCGGGGAACGCTGATGGTCACGTCCACAAAATAACGCTGTCCTGCGCGACGCACCCGCACCCGCTCGGTTTTCAGCACGCCTTCGGTTTCATCCACCGCGCTGACGATGCGCTCGCGCAATCCGAGCGGAGCCACATCGAGCAGTGCCTCGATCGTCCGCTTGCCAAGCCGCGAGCCGACCCAGATAATCACGGCCGCGACGCCGAGCGCCGCTACGGCGTCGAGCATGCCGAGCCAAGGAAGATGGAAGTTGATCCCGAGCCATGCGCCGGTGATCCCCACGATGACCACCAATGTGCTCCACACATCGGTTGAGAAATGTAGCGCATCGGCTTCGAGCGCCTCGCTGGGGTGTTTTTTGGCCACTCGCTGGAGCGCCCGCGCCCGCACAAAATCGATCCCCATACAGACCGACAGAATGCCGATGGCCGCCAGGCTCGGGCGAATATGCACTTGTCTGAAGAGCAGTCGGTTGAATGCCTCCCAGATGATGTAGAGCGCGGTCAAGACCAACAGAGCGGTCTCGACAAAGGCGGAAAAACTTTCTACTTTGCCATGGCCATAGAGATGCTCCGCGTCGGCCGGCTTGTCGGCGACGCGAACGGAAAGATAGGTAATGACCGCCGCGACCAGGTCCAGAATCGAGTGCAACGCTTCCGACAAAACGCCCAGGCTGCCCGTCACCGCTGCCAGAATCACCTTCAAAGCGACGAGCACCAGCGCCGAGGCCACCGAGGCGAGCGTGGCGAAGCGCTTTTCACGACCGGCCTGGTCCAGTGTTTCCGTTGCCATTCGCGCGATTATACGCTGAGGCCCAGTGTTTTCAGGCTTGGGCGACCAGCGGGATCGAAGCACGGGATGCTACAATGCAGTAGAGGAGCATCCAATCGTTCCGAACCGAGTGTGGCCGTGAGATTTGGCGTCTCGTGGGAGTTCGTCGGGCTGGGAATGATAGCGACATAACATGAACGTTGAAAGGGTAATCGACAACGTCGTCGCGCGCTTCATCGGCACCAAGCATGAGCGCGACGTGAAGCGCATCCAGCCGGCCGTCGCGGCCATCAACGCGCTCGAGCCGGAGGTAGGGAAGCTTTCTGACCGAGACTTTGGCGCCCGCACCGTTCTGCTCCGGCGCGAGGTCGAGGAGCGGGTCAAAGACCTCGAGCGCGACGATCCCGACTACAAGCGCAAGCTGCAGGAGGCACTCGAACCGACGCTGCCGGAGGCTTTTGCGCTGGTGCGCGAGGCCGGACGACGAACGCTGAACATGCGCCATTTCGACGTGCAACTGATTGGGGGCGTGGTTCTGCACGAGGGCAAAATCGCCGAGATGAAGACGGGCGAAGGGAAGACGCTTGTTGCCACCTTGCCGGCGTACCTGAACGCCCTGGCGGGTAAGGGCGTGCACATCGTGACGGTGAACGACTATCTGGCGCGCCGCGACGCGGAATGGATGTCGCCGATTTACCGGCTACTGGGGCTGAGCGTAGGCGTGATTGTCCACGATCTAGACGATGCGCAGCGTCGTGCCGCCTACGCCGCGGACGTTACCTACGGCACGAACAATGAATTCGGTTTCGATTATTTGCGCGACAACATGAAGTACGATCTCGCGCAGTGCGTACAGCGCGGGCATCACTTCGCGATCGTGGATGAAGTGGACTCGATTCTGATTGACGAGGCGCGCACCCCGCTGATTATTTCCGGTCCGGCCGAAGAATCAACCGACAAGTACTACAAGATCGACAAAGTCATTCCCAAACTGATCCGCGATATCGACTACACCATCGACGAAAAGATGCGCACGGCGACGCTGACCGAGGAAGGTGTATCGAAAGCGGAGCGACTGCTCAATTTAGGAAATCTCTATGATCCGTCGAACATGGAGATCATCCACCATGTCTATCAAGGACTCCGCGCACACACTCTTTTTGAGCGAGACGTCGACTACGTGGTGAAAGACGGCGAGGTCGTGATCGTCGACGAGTTCACGGGGCGACAGATGCCGGGGCGGAGATGGTCCGATGGCCTACACCAAGCGGTGGAGGCCAAAGAAGGTGTGAAGATCGAACGCGAAAACCAGACCCTTGCAACCGTCACGTTCCAGAATTATTTCCGCATGTACAAGAAGCTGGCGGGCATGACGGGTACGGCGGAAACCGAAGCGCCGGAATTCGAGAAAATCTACAAGCTCGAAGTGGTCGCCATCCCTACGAACAAAACCCTGATTCGGATCGAGAATCCCGATGTGGTGTACCGCACGGAAGCCGAAAAATTCGAAGCCGCGGTCAACGGCATCCTGCAAGAGGATGGCACCTACGCCGGTGGCCTCCGCCAACACCATGAAAAGGGGCAGCCTGTCCTGGTCGGCAGCATCTCGATCGAGAAGTCGGAAAAGATTTCCGAGCTGCTCAAGAAGGCGGGAATCCCGCACCAGGTTCTCAACGCCAAGCAGCACGAGCGCGAGGCAAAGATCATCGCGCAGGCGGGGCGCAAGGGCGCGGTCACGGTATCGACGAATATGGCCGGCCGCGGGACCGATATTCTCCTCGGCGGCAACCCCGAGGCCATGACACGGGAGTTTTGCCTGAAGAACAAGCTCGCCATGCCGTACGCGCCGGCAGGTTCGGTCATCGGCCCGCAGAGTGGCGGCGAAACCCCAGCCGAAGCGGATGCGGCTCCTGCGCCCAAGTCGGCCGGAACGGGCGGGCCCGGATCGAATGGTGCGGGCGGAGCCGCCGGCACCGGCAATGTGCCGATGGTGCTCTTCCAACAGGAAGGCAAGATTTTCCAGGTGCCCCTGGAGCAGTGGAAGCCCCTTTTTGATCAATTTGCCGGGCAGTGCCGCGCCGAACACGATGAAGTGGTGGCCATGGGCGGATTGCATATTCTGGGGACCGAACGCCACGAGGCTCGACGTATTGATAATCAACTTCGTGGGCGTGCCGGACGCCAGGGCGATCCGGGTTCCTCGCGATTCTTTCTTTCCCTGGAAGACGATCTGCTGAGGATTTTCGGAGGAGAGCGCGTAAAGGGACTGATGTACGCGCTGGGGATGAAGGAAGGTATTCCCATCGAGTCGCGCATGATCAGTAAGCGGATCGAGCACGCCCAAAAGAGCGTCGAGGCGCAAAACTTCGAGGCTCGCAAGCACCTCCTCGAGTACGACGACGTGATGAACAAGCAGCGGGAGACAATCTACTCGCTCAGGCGGTCGTTCCTCGAGGGCCGCGATCAGAGGGAGTTCGTGCTCGAACGCGCGGCTGCGATTGCTGACGAGCTGGTAGAAATGTACTGCCCTCGCGACCAGCACCCGGACCAATGGAACGTAACGCAGTTTGCCAACGAAGTGCTCAACCAGTTTGGCATGGACCTAAAGACAGCCGGGATGGATGTCGGGCAGATGAATCATGATGAGCTCGCGGCTGCGTTGCACCAAAAAGTCCAAGAGCGATATCAAACGAAAGAGACAGTTTTCACCCCTCCGACGCTGCGCTGGCTCGAGCGGCACATTCTGCTCGATATCGTCGACGCGCAGTGGAAGGATCACTTGCTAACCCTGGATCATTTGAAAGAAGGCATTGGACTGCGGGGCTACGGGCAGAAGGACCCACTTGTCGAGTTTAAGAAGGAGGCCTTCACGCTTTTTGATGACCTGATGAACCGGATTGATACCGAAGCGGTACGGTTCCTGTTCCTGATGCAGCCGGCGAAGCCGCAGGAGGAGGCTAAGCAAATCGAGCAGCGGCAGCAGCGCCAGACGCGAAATCTGCAATTCCAGGCTGGTCCGGCACAGGCGGAACCGCCCAAGCCGGTGCGTTCGGGAGCAAAGGTCGGCAGAAACGACCCTTGTCCGTGCGGATCAGGCAAGAAATACAAGAAATGCCACGGCGCGGCAGCCTGATCGGAACGTCCGCCCCCCTGCTAACTGTCTCGCCTGCTCTTTACCGTCACGTTTCCGATACCACACATTCCTGGATACTTCCGCACACAGGGAAAAATTGTGATACGCTCTGCGCCACGTGCCTCGATGATTAAGATTTTCGAGGCAATTGGGGTGTGGCCATGGATTCTGGCGTCTTGCGACATTGCCGAAAGGGCCCGTGTGCAAACTCGATCCCCGCTGCGCTGGTGAGCGAGCAACTCTGCCTTGATCATTTTCTCGACGAGGCGTTCGTCCGCACCAATCACACCTTTACGCGCTGCCGTGAACAGAGCGCCCTGACCCCCGCCGATCTGGAATGGTTGCTGACGGACGCGCTTTTGATTGTCAAGAATCTGGAGGAAGAAGTGGGTGATCCCGTTCCCGAACAGCGCGAGCGGATGCTGGATCTGTTGTTGATGTTGGCGAACTTGCACGAATATGTCGCGCATCATTCCGTGCGTTTGGACCGTTCCGCCTGACTCGACGCGCCCCGCGTCGACCGAGCCCTCCTACCCCTCATGCCAAAGCGTAAACACGCACCCAGATTGCCTTCTTGCATTTCCAGCGTTGGCCATTCAATCTGAAGGTGGTTCTAGATAGTCAGCATGGCCGACGATCAGAGAATAGACCCGTTCAAGCCTCGCCAGCCGAGCATTCCTGGGATCGAGGGCGTCACGGCAGGGAACACACCTGCTGAAAGACCGCCGGCCTCTGCGGGTTCGTCACCCCGTGTGAGCGCTTCGAAACACTTGACCTGGATCGTGGTAGGAGTCCTGGCGGTGGGTATCGGCGCGGGCGCTTTTTTTTGGCAAAGGGGTTCTTCCCCCCAGGCAGACCAACCGACGAGCGAGCCGAAGGAAACGGCCGGGCGGGTCGCGGCCCTCCCCAAGCCCGTCCCCAACTGGCGGGTCGGCCGGGGACCGGTGGCCCCGGCCGAGGAGCTGG
>Ga0187783_10002059_pt1 | contig 14953 bp, 11 predicted proteins | sample 1015_SJ02_MP02_2_FD_132471 | JGI IMG/M metagenome (GOLD analysis project Ga0187783, IMG submission 132471) | Tropical peat soil microbial communities from peatlands in Department of Meta, Colombia - 1015_SJ02_MP02_20_MG | ecosystem: Environmental > Terrestrial > Soil > Wetlands > Peat | place... | reverse complement strand
TGCAGCGAGAGCTGCAGGCGTGGCTTGCCGGCGGCGATGAGCATTTCCGGCGTCTCATAATTGGGTGGCAGGTCGGCTACGACGCTCGGCGCCTGGGTCTCCGCCGTCACGCGCTCGCTCCACAGATACCACCAGGCGATGTCGTGCGGGTTGACGAACGACACCGTCGTGCACCACGGCTGGGACTCGTCGGCCGTCGACAGCCACTGTTCGAACTGGCCGGCGATACCCGGGTCGACGCGCCATCCCTGCCCGGGCGCGCCGTCAGGCGACGGGTAGGTGCCACCGCCGAACCCGTAGCGCTCGAGCACCTGCAGACCGGGGCCCGGCGTCCAGTTGTTGTCGCCGTGGGTCAGATGCCACTTGCCATACCAGCGCGTGCGATAGCCGTATTCGCGCAGCATCGAGCCCCACGTCGGAAATCCCGGGTCGAGCGTGCTGGCGCCGGTGATCATGCAGCCCGTCTGGTGCGTGTACAAGCCGGTCAGGAGCGCAGCACGGGCGGGGGTGCAGTCGTTGGCGGCCGTGTAGTGACGCTCGAACGACACGGCGCCTTCGCTCAGGCGCTGGAGGTTTTCGGGCAGGCTCGGCGTGCCCGACGAGGCGCCGAACCACTGCGGGGTGCGCAGCTGGTCGACGATGACCACGAGGATGTTCGGACGTTCAGCCGCCTGGCTTGACGCGGCGGCAGCGGCGGTGCGAGCGAGCGGCCTGGCAGGCTGGGCGGCCTCGCCCGGAGGAGGCCGCGAGTCGTTCATGGCGTCGGCCAGCTCGCCCACGGCCAGGCCCGCGGTCGCAAGCCCCGCGCCCACGATCAGCCCGTCCTTGATGAACGTGCGCCGGTCGATTCTCTTGTCGCGCTCTGGTTTCATGCCCCGCGTGCGTCGCCTCATCGTAAGCGTGACGGTGGCGGTGGGGGTGTCTTTCGCCCTTCCCGGCATCGTCCCGGCTCGCGTGGCGCGGCCACGGGCGGCGCCGCTCTGCGTCCCGGCCACGCTCGACAACTCGGCGCTGCTCGGCGGCGCCGTTACCGTGTCGCCGCTCCCGGGCAGCCGCGACGCGACGCCCCAGAGCCAGATCAGCTTCCTCGGCGTGCCCCCGCGCGCGCTGCGCTCGATCAGCGTCGTGGGCTCGCGCAGCGGGCGCCACGCGGGGAGGTTGCGGCCCTACTCGCAAGGCGACGGCGCGAGCTTCGTGCCCGCGCGCCCGTTCGCCGAAGGCGAGCGCGTCACCGTGCGGGCGCTGCTGCGAAGCGACCGCTCCGTCCATCGCCTGGTCGACCGGTTCGCGGTCGCCATCCAGGACCGGATCAGCTCGACCCCGGAGGCCATCCACGTCGGGAGTCCGTCCGAGCAGCAGTACTTCCGCTCGCGCCCGGACCTGCGCCCGCCGGTCGTCACGGTGACCGCCCAGTCGCCGGCGGTGGCGCCCGGCTATGAGTTCGTCGCCCCCTACTCGGGCCCGGGACAGGCGGGCCCGATGATCCTCGACCAGCGCGGTGGCCTGGTGTGGTTCAAGCCGCTTGCGCCGTATGAGTCGGCGACCGATCTGCGCGTCCAGCAGTACGCGGGCAAACCGGTGCTCACGTGGTGGCAGGGCGACATCTCCGTCCACGGCTACGGCCTCGGGGAGGGGGTGATAGCCGACCAGAGCTACACCGACATCGCCCGCGTCCGCGCCGGCAACGGCCTGCAGGCCGACCTGCACGAGCTCCAGCTGACCCCTCAGGGGACGGCGCTGATCAGCGCGTATGACCCGATCCGCTGCGACCTGGCCTCGGCTGGCGGGAGCGCCGACGGCGCGGTGATCGACGCCGACTTCCAGGAGATCGACGTGCGCACCGGCCTGGTGATGATGCAGTGGACGAGCCTGGACCACGTCGCGCTGGGCGAATCCTACGAACACGCGCGCGACTCGAGCACGGGCTCGCCGTTCGATTTCTTTCATCTCAACTCGATCGCTTCCGCGCCCGGGCAGACGCTGCTCGTGTCGGCGCGCAACACGTGGGCGGTGTATGACCTCGACGAACGCAGCGGTCAGATCCTGTGGCGCCTGGGCGGCAAGCACAGCACGTTCGCGCTCGGCCCCGGTGTGCAGACCGCCTGGCAGCACGACGCGGGTGAGCTGCCGGGTGGCGCGATCACGATCTTCGACAACGGCGCCTCACCGCAGGACCACCGCCAGTCGCGCGGCATCGTCGTGAGCCTGGATGCGCAGACGCGTACCGCGACCCTGCTGGCGCAACTTCAGCACCCGGCGCCGCTGCTCGCCGACAGCCAGGGCAACCTAGAGGCGCTCCCCAACGGTGACTGGTTCATTGGTTGGGGCCAGGTGCCCGACTTCTCCGAGCTCAGCCCGACCGGCCAGCTGCTCTTCGACGCCCACTTCCCGCCCCACGACCAGTCCTATCGCAGCCTTCGCTTCACCTGGAGCGGGACCCCGGCGCACCCGCCCACCTTCGCGATCCGCCCGGGGCCGCATGGCGGCGGGGCGGTCTATGCCAGCTGGAACGGAGCCACGCTCGTGACCGGCTGGCGCGTTCTCGCAGGGCCCAGCGCGAGCACGCTCGGCCCGGTGGCCGAAGCGACCCGCTCGGGCTTCGAGACCGAAATCGGCCTGCCGAGCGACGTGCTCGGGCCCTACTTCGCCGTCCAGGCGCTCGGTGCGTCGGGTGCGGTTATCGGCGTCGCCGCCACGAGAAAGCTCTGAGAGCGAATAAGATGAGGCCGACCCGGCAGCGGAGTCGCAACCCGGCAGAGGAGACGACATGACGACGGCAACCGATCAGGCCCTTCACGTACGGGACAAGATCTACATCGGCGGCGAGTGGGTGCAATCCAGCGGGGGCGGCGTGCTCGAGGTGGTCAACGCCACCACCGAGCAGGTGATGGGCTCGATTCCCGAGGGGACCGTCGAGGACGTCGACAGCGCCGTGGCCGCGGCGCGCGAGGCGTTCGAGAGCTGGTCGCAGACGTCCCTCGAGGAGCGTGCCGACTGGATGGCCAAGATCGCCGAGGGCCTGGGTGCGCGCATCGACGAGATCGCGGCGCTGATCGCCGAAGAGGTGGGCATGCCGGTGAAGCTCTCGAACATCATTCAGGCCGGCCTGCCCACCGGGACATTCGCATCGATGCCCCAGCTGCTCGCCGGCGTCAAGTGGGAGGAGGAGATCGGCAACTCGCTGATCGTGCGCGAGCCGGTCGGCGTGGTGGCGGCGATCACGCCGTGGAACTACCCGCTTCACCAGATCGCAGGGAAGGTCGCGCCGGCGATGGCGGCGGGCTGCACGGTTGTGCTCAAGCCGTCGCAGATGGCTCCTCTGAACGCGGCGCTGCTGGCCGACGTGATCAACGACGTCGGGCTGCCCGCCGGCGTGTTCAACCTCGTGACCGGACGCGGCTCGGTGATCGGCGAGGCGCTGGCGCGCCACCCCGATGTCGACGCCGTGTCGTTCACGGGCTCGACCGCGGCTGGGCGCCGGGTCAGCGAAGCGGCTGCCGGGACGATCAAGCGCGTGACGCTCGAGCTCGGCGGCAAGTCGCCCAACATCATCCTCGAGGATGCCGACTTCGAGAGCGCGATCAAGGACGGCGTCGCGAAGTGCTATCTGAACTCCGGCCAGACGTGCAGCGCGCTCACCCGCATGCTCGTGCCGCGCGCCCGCCTGGCCGAGGCCGAGCAGATCGCGACCGCCGCGTCCGAGCTCTTCAGGCCGGGCGACCCGTTCGAGCCGAGCACGACGCTCGGCCCGCTGGTCTCAGAGGAACAGTTGGAGCAGGTGCGCGGTTACATCCGCAAGGGAGTCGAGGAAGGCGCCAAGCTGATCACCGGCGGCGCCGACCCGGTGGAGGGTCTCGACAGCGGTTACTTCGTGGCGCCTACGATCTTCTCCGAGGTGACGCCGCAGATGACGATCGCCCAGGAGGAGATCTTCGGCCCGGTGCTCGTGCTCATGCCCTACGAGGACGAGGAGGACGCCGTGCGCATCGCCAACGACTCCCTCTACGGTCTGGCGGGAGGTGTGTGGTCGGCCGACGAGGAGCGCGCCAAGCGCGTCGCGCGGCGCATTCGCACCGGCCAGGTCGAGATCAACGGTGGGGCCTTCAACCCGCTTGCGCCCTTCGGCGGCTACAAGCAGTCCGGCTACGGTCGCGAGCTCGGCCACTACGGCCTGGAGGAGTTCCTCCAGGTCAAGTCCCTGCAGCTCTAGCCAGCGGCGGCGCTATCGGAACCGGCTCGCCGCGCTCCCGGCGACTCTAGGGGCGGCGCGTCAGCCCGCCGGTGTCCAGCCGGCAGGGAACGCGCCGGCGGGGACTTCCCCGCCGCGATACTCGGGGAACAGCTCCAGCGCGAGGCGCTGCGCGGCGCTGCCGTCGAGCAGCGGGCGCAGGTCGCCGACCGTCAGCAGCACGCGGATCGTCGCTCCGATCTGAAGCCCGGCCGCCGTCGGCTGCCCGTCGCCGAGCACCCCGCGTCCGGCGAGCTCCTCGATGTGCGCGAGCTTGGCAGGCAGCCCGGCGAGGTCCTCGTGCAGCCGCTGCGCCGAGATCTGGTGATACGTCCACGCGTGGTGCACCGCCTTGATCGCGAAGTCCGTGCCCGGCCCGTCCAGGGGCTGGCCGCGACCGCCGAATGTGCCCAGCGACTCCGGGCGGAAGTGCAGCGCTCCCCACGTGAGGCTGCGTCCCAGCGGCTGCAGCTCCGCGTCGCCCCACAGCTCGGCCTCGCGCACCTCCCCTGAGGGGTAGAGGGTGGGATCCGGGGCGAGCTCCTCCAGGCGCGCGAGGATCGCGACCGAGCCGTGCACGGGCTCGTCGCCGATCAGCAGGCCCGGAACGGTTTCGCGGCCCTCGCCGTAGATCTCCGCCATCCTCTCGAGGCGTTCGTCGGGCCTGAAGTCGATCCGCTCGTACTCGAGGCCCTTGAAGCGCAGCGCCCCGGCGACCGTCATGCACGGATGCGAGGGCGCGAGGGCATGAAGCGTGATCGTCGGCGCCATTTTCCAAGCCTACCTGCCCGCTGACGATCGGCGCGTCTGGATCGGCCAAAGCGCGTGCGGCGTGACCCGCGGCAGGCCGGCGCAGGGGTTGCGCCGGTCGAACATGCGTCCCGCGCCCATCCTGGGAGGGCAGGTCAGGGGCTCGCTGAGGATAAGACGGTGGAATGCCCACCTGGGTGCGGCTCACGCTGGCGGCGTTGGCGACGACCTCGCTGGGTCTCGGGCCGCCGAGCGCGGCGGGAACGGCGGCGCACCGCCCACCTGCGCTGTGTGCCGAAGCGCTCGCCGGGCGCTGCGTGCTCGCTGAGCCGCGCGTCGGGGCGCCGCCGCTGTCCGACCGGGCAGCGGCGAAGCTCGTGCACAGGTCGGCGTGGGAGCCGCGGCCCGACAACGACGCCGACAACCACCGTGTGCCCAGCGCAGCCGACCTCGCCTACTTCCGCGCCCACAGCGCGATGGCCTACAAGGACCAGGTCAGTGGTGATTTCACGGGCACGACCGACGAGATCATCCAGTGGGCGGCCTACAAGCACGGGCTCGACCCGAACCTGCTGCGCGCCATGGCCGCGGTCGAGTCGTGGTGGCACATGTCGACCAACGGCGACGGCGGCGACTCCTTCGGCCTGTTTCAGCTGCGAAAGCCATACCACTGCTGTGAATTTCTCGCGGCCAACGACACGGCGTTCAACGCCGACTACTACGCGGCGATCATCCGCGCCTATTACGACGGGCGCGAAACCTGGCTGAACACGGTGTCGGGCAACGGCGCGCGCTACCGCGCGGGCGACCTGTGGGGGAGCGTCGGCGCTTGGTTCTCGGGCCGCTGGCATGACCAGGGCGCCGAACGCTACGTCGCGAAGGTCAAGCAATATCTGCGCGAGCGCATCTGGCTGACGCCAGCTTTCAAGGGCTGATTGTCACGGCAGTCGCTCAAAGTGACTGCTCAAAAAGCGGGCCGTGTGGACGCGAGACAACCCGGAGCTTGGGGTTGCCGGCGGCCGCCACCAAGGCGGACATCAGCCGGACAGCGTCGGCGTCGTCCAGACCCTGCTCTCGGACGAGAGACCTCCATGTGGAGAACGCGATCGCATGGGCGATGGCGGCGTGCGAGCGTCGGCGCGCTGCCCCGCGAAGCCGCCTGCCCGCGATCAGCACCTCCTGCACACCCACAAAGTACGCCGAGAAGGCGGTCAGGTGCTGCTGTACCAGGGGCATGATCGTCGCGTCCCGAAAGACGTTCTCGAGCATGCGCTCGGTGCGCCGGTAGTAGGCGTAGATCTCGCCGAGCGCGACCACGAGGCGCTCCTCGGGACTGTCGATCGCCGACCAGGCCGCGATCTCGGGCGGAGGGTTCTCGGCGGACCAGTGCGACGTGCATGCATCGAACAGGGCCGCCTCGTCCGGGAAGTGGCGGTATACGGTCGAGCGCCGGACACCCGCGTGCGCAGCGACCGCGCTGATCGAGGTCTTGGATGGCCCGACCGTGCCGTGCAGCTCCACCGCGCTCTCGGTGATGCGCCGGCGCGTCGCCCGTTGGGACTCCGCGCGGCGCCTCATGCGGTAGGAGCGTGTTTTGTCGGTCATGGGTGTCTTCCCATTTTGACAGGGCGCTTTCGCCGTGCCATACTTCGCGCGACATCTCTGTCCATTGAAAGGGGTTCATCATGCAAATGGCTTCTGCCCGAGTTCTCGGACCGACTGAGGGCAGGGACGGCTTCCTCGGCACGATCGGCGTGCGCTTCATGGTCGATGGAGCGGATTCCGCCGGAAGCTTCTCGTTGGTCGAACACCCAATGTCGGCGCGGACGCTCGCGGCACCCTTGCATCGGCACACGCGCGAGGACGAGTACAGCTTCGTCATCGAGGGTCGCGTCGGCGCGCTGCTCGGGGACGAGGTCGTGGTCGGCGGTCCCGGCGACTTCATCTTCAAGCCGCGCAACCAGTGGCACACCTTCTGGAATGCCTCAGAGCAACCTGCGCGACTGCTCGAGATCATCTCGCCGGCCGGATTCGAGCAGTTCTTCGCAGAGCTCTCCGACCTCGGCGGGGTGACCAACGTCGACCCTCAGGCGCTCGGCGCCCTCGGGGCACGGTTTGGCTTGGAGATGGACCCCGAAAGCGTCCCGACCCTGCTGGAGCGCTTCGAGCTCCGCTTCCCGGGTGAGCGAATCTAGGCTCTTGCCATCGGTCGCGGAGCTGACGGGGCTGACGAGACGACCTTCGAACTCGGCGGCGCTCTGGGGCCTCATCGGCCAATTGCATCGAGACAGGCCATGTTGAGCTGTCGCAGCCCTCGGACTCGCGATGCTGGATTGCGCCTGGAGCGCGGTCGGCGCCAACACCGGCGGGAAGGCAGCTTCCACTTGCCCTGCCGCCCGGCGAAAGCGGCCCCAACCAGCCGACTACCGTGGTCCCTGGCCTCGGCGAACCTCCACGCGTTACGATCAGGCAGTGAGCGCCCACCGGCAGTTCAGCGAGCAGGAATTCGAGGAGATGGTCCGCGAAGCGCTCGATGGTCTGCCGATCAAGGTCGAGAGCGCGCTGAACAACGTCGCGGTCGTCGTTTCCGACCGAGGTGCCGAGAACCACGCGTACGGCCTGTACACCGGCTACAGGATGGGCGGTAGGAGCTTCTTCGGGGGCGGCGGCACCCCAGACGAGATCCTTATCTTTCGCGACACGCTCGTGCGCGACTTCGGAAACGATCCCGAGCGGCTCCGAGCGCACGTTATCGAAACGGTGCGACACGAGGTTGGTCACTTCCTCGGCTTCGACGAGGCTGGCGTTCGCGGCCTCGGGCTGTAAGGACGCCAACGGAGGGGGAGGGATTCGAAACCTCGTCGGAGGAATCTCCCCCGAAACGGTTTTCGAGTACGCCGCACGTGCCCAAAACGGCCTGTGTTTATTGGCGTTTTGCCCTTCGATTGCCCGTGGGGTGGGAAATGGGGTAGCCAGGCGACCTGCTCTTCCCGAGCATCACGGACCGTTGTTCGTTGTGGCCAAAAGTGGTGCTGCAGTGCTACAGTTGTGCCCTAGGTCGAAGGCGCTCGCCGGATGGACGCCCAGTTGGTGGCAGCCAGGAGGAGCGCCCGCAAGACCTGACTGAGGAGACCGGACCGGGAGGCTCCGGACCAACGAGCGAGGAGAGAGATCGATGGTTTGGCATGTGCTGCGTCGCCGACTGACGTACGCGGTCGGACTCGTGGTTGCGATGTTCGCTGTGGCCTGTCCGACGGGGGCGCTGGCCTCTCCGGTATCCGCCCTGGAAAACGTGACCGTCACGTCGTTCGACGGCACGCCGATCGAGGTCAACTTCTATCCCGCGGCGGGCTTGCAGCAGGGCCAGACTGCTCCCACGGTCCTAGAGGGATCATTTTGGGGCCTGCCCGCCTACTCGAGTTTGATCGGGACGGTCAACTCGATCGGCGTCGAATCATTCTCGATCGACGCGGAACTGGTCGGACCCGCCACGCTCATCGCCGACGGATACAACGTCATCACATGGGACAGTCGCGGCTGGTACGCATCGGGCGGACAGGTCAACGACGACAGCCCCGCCTATGAGGGCCGCGACGTCAGTGCGATCATCAACTGGCTAGCCACTCAGCCGGCGGCCGAGCTCAAGGGCCCGAACGACCCGGTCGTCGGTATGACCGGCTTCAGCTACGGCGGCGGCATCCAGCTCTCGACGGCGGCGATCGATCATCGCCTCGCCGCGATCGAGCCGAACATGTCGTGGTACTCGCTTGGGGAAGCGCTGTATCCCAACCAGGTGATCAAGGCTGGCTGGGGCAACATACTCTGCGACATTGGGGACGCCGTCGGTGCACGCTACGCCCCTGAACTGGCCAACACCTGCGGCGCGGTGGTGAGCGGCGACATCACCCCAGGAGAGGTCGCGTTTGAGGAAGGGGCGAGCCCCGGACCGTTGATCAAGCAGATCACGACGCCGACCCTGCTGCTCGCCGGCACCGTGGACACGCTGTTCCCGATCAACGGCGACATCAGGACCTATGAAGCGCTGCGCGCCGCCGGAACCCCCGTCAAGATGATGTGGTACTGCGGTGGGCATGGCATCTGTAACCAGAATCCCGGCCCGAGTAGCCACGTCGCAGAAGCTGAGATCGCCTTCCTGAACAAGTATCTCAAGGGTCAGAACGTCTCGACCGGACCCGGCTTTGAATATCTGGATCAGACCGGCACCTGGCGCTCAGCGACGTCCTACCCGGTCGCGTCCACTGGCAAGCTGACGGCAGGTGGGAGTGGCACGCTTGTCATCAGCCCGCTGGATACCTCGGGCTTGCTGGGGGTCGAGGCGACCAAGGCGCTCAACGGCCTCAACATCCAGATCCCGGCACCCAGTACGACCGTCGAGACGCTGGCGAATCCTGAACTGTCGCTGACCTACAACGGGGTCGCGACCAAGGCGAACACGCCGATCTTCGCCCAGCTCGTGGAAAGCTCGACGGGGACGGTGCTGGACAACCAGGCGACTGCCGTGACCCTCGATCTAAACGGCGCGACCCATACCGTGACCCTGCCGCTCAACATGGTGACGTGGAACCTCACGCCCTCGAGCAAGATTTCGCTGCAGCTCACCGATGCCTCCGACCTGTTCTTCGCGCAGCAATCGGCGGGGCTCGCGAGCATGCAGGTCAAACTGACGCTCGCCACCTCACCATAGGCACGGCGGGGCCGGAGCGTTCGACCAGGGCGACGGGAGTCGCCCTGGTCGACCCGCCCACGGGCGACGCCCTCGCGATGCAGTGGCCCGACGCCAGCACGATGCGGTCGGTGCAAGGCGATCCGCATATCGCGAAGGCAGACATCCGACGCCACAACCCGCTTGGACGCCGCTATCACGAATCAGCCGCACTGGCGAGAGTTCAGTCCCAACCAACCCGAGGCTGCCACTCGGCCGGGCGGCGGTGGCCCGCGCGGTCGCGACGACCGCCGCCGCGGCACGAGGGTCAGGCGACGGGCGCGAGATCGTAGGCGCCCGCCTCGATGTCGGCGATCAGTCCTGGACCGGCCGGCTCCCAGCCGAGGAGCTCGCGCGTGCGCGCGCTGGAGGCCGGGATGTCCAAGGCGACGAACCTGGCGAGGAAGCCGAACTGCTCACCCGCCTGCTCGCCCGATATCGACGTGGCGGGCAGCTCGAGCCTGCGTCCGATTGCGTCGGCGATCTCGCGGAAGGCGACGCCCTCGTCGGCGGCCGCGTGCAGGACCGAGCCCGCGGGTGCGCCCTCGATGCCGAGGCGAACGAGACGAGCGGCGTCCGTGACGTGTACGGCAGGCCAGCGGTTCTCGCCGTCGCCGACGTAGGCGGCCGTGCCGTGCTCACGGTCGGCGGCGACGATCAGTGCGATGAACCCGTGGTCGCCCGCGCCGTGGACGGTGGGGGCGAAACGCACGCTCATCGAGCGCACCCCGCGCTCCGCGAGGGCGAGTGCGGTCCGCTCATTTGCGACCCGGCCGCCTGCGCCGGGCGTAGGCTCGGGCCAGTCGGCCTCGGTCGCGATCTCGCCCGTTCGCAGGCCGGCGAGACCCGAGGCAATCGCGAACGGCTTGTCACTGCCGGCGAGCGCGTCGCCGATGGTCTCGATCGCGGCCTGGTTGGACGCGACGGCGGTGTCGAGGTCTCCGGCGAACGCGATGTCGTGGCGGAAGGCGAGGTGGACGACCCCATCGCTCTCCGCGGCGGCGTCGCGGAGGACGTCGAGGTCGGTGACCTCGCCGCGCCGGACCTCGGCGCCCGTGGCCGCGATCGACTCGGCGGAGGCATCGGAGCGAGCGAGGCCGAAGGCCTGGTGGCCGTTAGCGAGCAGTTCGGCGACGACGTGGGAGCCAATCCAGCCCGACGCCCCTGTAACGAATACGCGCATGATTCCTCCTTTGGAATCGTGATGTCAGCAACTGCCATCACTCTAGCACGTCGTTGTCAGTCGCTGCCATCACCTACCATGGGACCATGAGCCGCTGGAAGCCCGACGCCCGGGGACGCCTCGCGCGAGCGGCGATGGAGCTCTACGGAGAACGCGGTTACGAGCAGACGACGGTCGCCGCGATCGCCGAGCGCGCAGGGCTGACCGAGCGCACCTTCTTCCGTCACTTCGCTGACAAGCGCGAGGTCCTGTTCGCAGGCGGGGACGCCCTGCAGGAGGCCCTTCTAAGCGCTGTCGATAAGGCCCCCGACTCCCTGGCGGCGCTCGACGCCGCGGCCGCAGGCATCGAGGCCATCGCGGTACTGCTCCCCGACCGCGCGGTCGCACAACACCGCCAGGCCATCATCGACGCGAACCCCGAGCTCCGGGAGCGCGAGCTCATCAAGATGGCCTCGCTTTCCAACGCCCTCGCAACAGCACTTCACAACCGCGGTCTAACAGAACCATCCGCCAGCCTCACCGCCGAGATCGCGATCGCCGCCTTCAAGAATGCATTCGAACGCTGGGTCGACAAAACAAATCAACTTGGGCTGCAAGAGCTCATCCAGCAGGCCTTCGTCGCCGTGAAAGCGCTCAGCGCCGAAGCACAACCCGCCTCCCGGTAAGCGGCGTGCCACCAGTCCAAACGATTTCCCCAGGGAGGCTCTGCTTTTCGTCCGGCACGGCCCGCAGGATGGGTCAGCCGAACCGTAAATGGCCGCTGACGGAGGACTTCCGCCCAGTGCAACGGTCTGACAGTTCGCGCGTTTTCTGCTCGCAGCATCGCACAACTGTCTGCGAACGGAGGGGGAGGATTCGAACCCTCGTCGGAGGAAAACCCCCCGAAATGGTTTTCGAGACCGCGCTCGGCGAGATAGCGATGCCGCGAAGTCTGGCTCTAGGAGGCGGATTGCGTGGCGCCGACGACCCTTCACACGAGCCGAGGGAATGGCTGAGGGAATGAAATCGGGATGGAGATGAGACGTACGTTGACGGCCGTTGACACACCGCGAGCCTCGGGAGGCACCTGGCCTTGACAACGGCGTGGTGCGGCCCCGATCATCTTGCGACTCGCCGCTTCTAGAGGTCGATCGACCCCATCCGCGCAGATCCGGGTCCGCTACCTCCGCGCCCTCTGTTGCGCCCGTGACGTCCGCGAATCTAGTTGCAGCAGTCGTTTGATCAGCTGCAGCCGTCGTTGACGCTTCGCGGTGGACGGACTCCGTCCCTGCCGGGGTGACGATGAGCCATCCGCGGACGGCGACGTCGATGGCGCTGAGGCGGGGGTCCTCGCGAGCAGGCGGCCCAGCGCGTCCGCCTGCATTCCTATCTCGCGGATTGCGGCGCTCTCGAACAGCTCGCCGCGCCGGAGCGGTCCGAGCGCGTACACGAGCGCTGACGGGCAGCCCTCACGGTCGATCAGTGCGCCCGTCGCACTCGTGGCGAGTCCGACGCTGTGGGCGTCCGGGCGGGCTTGGCCGGTGGCCAGGAGATTCCCGATCAACGCGTTGGCACTGTCTTGTATCCGGGTACTTGGGCCCGTGGCGTTTACGACCACGTCGTATTCGGTTTGCTCGCCGTCGGCCAAAGTCAAAGTGACCCCGCCGTCTGCCCCGGATCCGAGCGACGCGATGCTGCCTTCGCGCACGCGCAGCACTCCTTGCACGAGCATGTCCGCCAGCGTGTCCGCGGACTCGGGAGCGGCTCGGTGGCGGTGGACGTTCCACCACGCGCGGTGGTCGCGCTCGAACCGCAGCTGTTCGGAGTGCTCGAGGCCCTGCCACAGCTCTTGGCTGCGGGGCCGCAGGCCGTCTATCACGCCGCGCCACCGGGATCGATCCTCGGCGAGGGCCTCCTTCACCGTGGCGACTATTCGATCGAGTTTCGGATTCGCACGAAGTCCCAGGTCGCGATCCGGTTCGGCTGGGCCGTGGCGCTGCGCTCGAGGCAGGAGGCCGTGGCGCGAGATCGCTGTGACGGCGGGGGGCGTGCCTGCTCGTGAGAGTCCGATGGCGATATCGACGGCTGTGAGGCCCGTTCCAACGATCACCACGCTGCGGGCCGCGCGAAGCCTACACTGGGTGTGGTGCGCCCAGGGATCGTCAACGACGCGGTCCCTAGGGAGGGACGAGTGTTCCGTTAGCCGGGACGGCGCGGAGTTGCCGAGCGCGAGGATCGCGCGGCCGACGTGCAACTCTCCGCCGTCGGCGAATGCGAGGCATAGGCCACTCCCACTCCGTTGCGGGCGGAGGGCAACAACGTGTCCATGCACACGGTGCAGGCGGCCACGGCGATGGATCCTGGCGGGAAGCTCGGCGAGGTACGAACCGTAGAGTGCGCGTGGTATGTACTCCCAGCTTTCATAGCTGTGACCGTGTGAGGACAGCCACGTCAGCAAGTCGTCGGGCTCGTCGGGCAGCGCGCTCATGGAGCACGCGGACACGTTCAGCTGATGCCGTGGACAAGTAGTGGAGTAGGCGACCCCCGGACCCGTCGGTGCTGTATCGATCAGGACAACGTGTGCTCCTGTGTGCCGCAGCAGGGCCACCGACGCGAGCGTGCCGCTTGCTCCGGCACCGACGACAGCGATTGTGTGATCGTTCATGTGTTCTCTCGGTTTGCGGACTGACAACTCAGGCTAGCGCCGACGTTGTAACCCTCCGCCGGTTGGGCGGTCCGTGACGGCGTAGTGGGCGACCAGACACGTCACGTTGGAAGCGCTGGCGCGAGACGCAGCGCCGAGCAACGGAGCAGGAGCCAAGGAGGGCCTCGGCGCTGCCCCGCGAGCACATTCATTGACGAAAATCTGAGAAGTAGCTGAGCAGCTCGTAAATGCCGTAGCGCCCCCGAAGACCCGAGCTGGTCCGGCCCGCCCCGACACACATCGCGGAACGGGTGCTACACGGACCACCTGAGACGAGCGGCACGTCCGACGAGCCTGATATCAAGCGGCACTGGATGCTGATCGGCGTGGTGCGAAAAGCAGTGTCCATCGCAACCTGCGGTGTGTCGGGCCGCGTGCTCGGGAACGACGCGAAGAAGCAGCGGGCCGCCAAAGGGACCAAGGCCCGCGGCCGTCCCCAGAAGCGAGCGAGCGCGGGGCGGCCGAAACGACAAACCGCGCGCCGGTCGGCACCCCGGGCCGCACGGGCGCCCGAGCGGAACGCGGCGCGGTCCGCCACCCACGGCGCCGACCGACGGGCAAAATCACGAGCGGCCCCGCCCTCCCAAACGGCGCACGCAGACACTGCTTTGCAGGCGGACTTGTCTGGCGAGAGCCCAGTCGATCAGCTCGAACGCCTCGCGATCCTGCACAGGCAGGGTGCGCTCAGCAGCGAGGAGCTCGCGGCCGCGAAGGCCAAGATCCTAGGCGCGAGCCGAACATCGGGCGAGTCTGCGGCGAGCCCCGCAGTCTTTCCGGCCATAGAGGCGCACGTGGCGGCCGCGCGTCACCTGGCCGAGCTGGCTGGTCATGCCAGCGCCGCCCCGGGCCCGACGTTTGCTAGGCGCCGCGCGTGATCGAATCATCGCCTGTCCGCTCAAGGTTTCAACGCCCGGCGTGCGACGAAGTAGCTGCTCGAACCTCGCATCCGCCGATAGCCGAGCGTTGCGACGGAACGTGAACTCGTTGAGGCAGCCCTGTAGCCGTTTCTGCGACACCTTCCGGTAGGTGCCCGCAGGCTCCAGGTGGCCAACGAAGCCCTCGACGGTGTTGGTGTGCGTGTCGCCCTGCACGCGAGCTAGGACGGCCGGGTCCGGCGAGCACGTGTCGACGTCGGTGAGAACTGACTCACCTTCGCCGGCTGAGAAATGACCCCTGGGGCGCTGGCGGAGGCGTCCGAAGGCCAGATGGAGCCTGGCTCGATCCGAGGGAATGGCGGAGGGAATGAAATCGGCACGAAGATGAGACGTACGCTGACGGCCGTGGACGCACCACGACGGACTCGGTAGGCACCGGGCCTAGCCGCGCCACTGTTGCTCGGCCCTCGGGCAAATGCAGGCACAAGGACGATCGCGCGCTCGGCGCTTG
>Ga0187783_10002058_pt1 | contig 14961 bp, 5 predicted proteins | sample 1015_SJ02_MP02_2_FD_132471 | JGI IMG/M metagenome (GOLD analysis project Ga0187783, IMG submission 132471) | Tropical peat soil microbial communities from peatlands in Department of Meta, Colombia - 1015_SJ02_MP02_20_MG | ecosystem: Environmental > Terrestrial > Soil > Wetlands > Peat | place... | reverse complement strand
AGACTTCCAGTTGCGCGATCTTCGCCGACTTTCCCAGTCCGATGTGCTGCTCGATCGGGTTTGCGCCGAACGAGCCGCCGCTGCCAACCGTGCGGTATATCGAACGCGTGCCGCGCCCTTCGTCCTGTACGGTCACGCGGATTCGCGCACCGATTCCCGCGCGATTCGACCGTACGCCCACCAACTTCACCGTGATCCAGTCGTTGCCATTTCCCGGATTCTCGAAGACGCGAAACTCGTGCGCATCCCCTGGCGTGGCCCCGCCGATTGAAACCAATAGATCCTCGCGTCCGTTGTTGCCGAGATCCGCAAAAGCGACTCCGTGCCCCTTGTGCAGATCACCAGTGCCCGAGGAAGCTGTGACGTCCGTGAAGTGTTTCGCGTCATCATTGCGAAGGAGCATCTTCGGGGCGAGTGCTCCATACTCGGGGCCGCCCGTCGCGAGATAGATGTCCGGGTATCCGTCGTTGTCGATATCGCCGAAATTCGCTCCCATGGGGATATTAATTTTGTTCAAGCCTAGATCTGACGTCACATCCTGGAATGTGCCGTTCCCCAGATTTCGGTAGAGCTTGAGCGTCTGGGCGTTAGTCGGAAGGCCTAGGTAGCTGCGCAGGGTCTCATCGATCGAAAAAAAGTAAGAGGTGACGAAAAGATCCGGCCAACCGTCGTTGTCGTAATCGAAGAACCAGGTGGCAAAGCTCTGCGACTGCGGCTGATGCACGCCGGCCGATTCGGAAACCTCCGTAAACGTATTGTTGTGATTGTTGTGATAAAGGAAGTTTCCCCCGTAAAGATTCGAAACGTAGAAATCGACGTAGCCGTCGTTGTCGTAGTCGGCGGCGGTGACGCCCTTGGTGAAGGCGATCTTGTCGACGCCTGATTTCGCGGAAATATCCTCGAACGTTCCGTCACCCTTATTCAGAAAGAGCTGGCTTGGCCCGTTCTCGTTGCCGACGAACAGATCGAGCAAGCCATCATTATTGATATCCGCCCACACGGCGGTTTGGGTACGCGTCGCAGGCTGGGCCAACCCCGCCTCTCGCGTAACGTCCGTGAATGTCCCGTCGCAATTGTTGCGCAGGAGCGACTTGCGCTCCGGAAACTCCCAGGCGCCGCGCAAAACGAGGATGTCCATGCATCCGTCGTTGTTGTAGTCGGCCTGAATCATATTCAGTCCGCCCAGCTGACCCGAGAGACCAGCCTGCGCCGCGCGCTCTGTGAATGTGCCGTCACCATTGTTGTGAAACAATCGCAGCGGCTGGCAGACATCGTAGCTCGACACCACGATATCCAGCAGGCCGTCGTTTTCGAAGTCATCGACGACCACGCCGCCCGCCATGGAAACAAAATTCAATCCGGCGGCGGGGGCCACGTCCACGAATTTCGCAATCTCTTCCTTCGATGCGAACTTTGACGGCGGAATCAAAAACTCCTGCGGCACGCCTGCGGGATACTGGCCAAGAGTCATATAAGCAAGATTCAGGAGCCATTTCACCTGCACCGCGTCCGCCCGTTCGGGTTTGAGTTCTAGGTATTTCGTGAGGTATTCGACCGCCTTCTGTGAGTCGCTCGTTTGCTGGTAACAGGCAGCGGTATGCGGAGGGAAAACGCATCGCTCCCCCGGAGCGCGATAGATATCATTCTCCATTTCCGACTTGTGCAGGTAAGCGACTCCGAGCACCTCCGTCAATTGGGGAAGGCCCCGAGGCACCTGGCTCGCGGCAATTTTGTAGGCGGTTTCCCATTCCCGCACGGCAACGTCCATGTTGCCCTGATAGGCTTCGAGCTGGGCGAGTCCGTAGCGCGTTTGAATCACATCAAACGGCGTCCGTTTCGCCATCTGCGCGGCATCGGCCAGCAATCTCTCCAATGCTTGGACGCCCCCGGCCAGTGACGCTTTGCGAATTGCGCATACCTCCCCGAGATCCTGCTCCCATCCGGCCGGCTTCGGATATTTCTGAAAGAGCATGTCGGCCAGAACTTGCCCGGCGACATCGGCCGGATACTGAATCGCGCCTGCTCCGGCGATATGAAGATCGCGGTTTGGACCCATGCCTTGCGCCCCAGTGCTCTGGTTTTCGGCTCGAACCGCTGGGACGGTCCCTCCTGAGGCTCTGCTCAGCAGCTTGAGAATGACGAATCCGGTTGGAACCTTCAGCACCGGGCTGACTTCCCCGGGCTTGAGCGACTCGATCGCTTGCCTCAACTCGGGGCGTAAGAGCCTCGGGTCAGCTTCGCGGACGTAACCCCCACTGCGTCCGTTCGGATCAATCGACATCGCTTCGGCGACCGTCGAAAACGCCTCTCCGCGCTTCAGCCGCTCGAGAACCTCTTGCGCTTTGACTTCCGTGTCGACCACGATCACTTGCAGATCCACTTTCTCTTCGGCCGTATCCTGGGCAACATGAGTCGTGGCTTTGAGACAAACCGAGAGACAAACAGCCACCAAAATGCCAAAGGCGGGCACTGTCCGCATCAATGATCGCGATTGCCGCGCGATCCTGGATGGATGTTCTGATTGCAAACGAAAGCTCGCTGACCCCACGTCGGCCGGTGAGTCGACGCACGCTAGCATGGCGGTCCCTGGGGTGTAAAGGCAGCCTGGATCGGGTTCCAAGCTTGCACCCACCCGTTTCTGAGCCACGCATCCCACTGAACGCCTCGGTTCGCTGCTTCCCTTACTTCCTGCTTGACAAGCGGGGCCTAGACTATTCTACTCTAGGCCTTGAGCAACAAGGAGACGCCTGACGAGCGAGGGCTTTTAAGCCATATGCAAAACAGCGAACAGCGAGATCTCTTTCCCGGGGCCCTGGAAATGATGGTGTTGCGAACGCTTAAGCGACAGCCGCTGCACGGCTATGCCCTCGTTCAGCACATCAAACGGACCTCGAACGACCTCCTCCAGATCGAAGAGGGCTCGCTTTATCCCGCGCTACAGCGGCTCCTCAAAGCGGGGCTGGTCACGGCCAAATGGGGTGTGTCGGCGACAAACCGGCGCGTTCGCATATATGAATTGACTCAGGCGGGCGCAAAACACCTCGAGCGTGAAGTATCGAAATTCGAGCGAATGCTCGAAGGGATTACGCGCGTCCTGGCTCCTGGGGAATCCTGATCCCGGCGCTTGACAGGTGAGGCTCCTACACAGGGCAGTGCCATGAACTGGATCGGACGCCTATTCTCGCGGCGGCAGTTGTATGACGACCTCTCGGAGGAGATTCGCACGCATCTCGAGGAGCGGACTCAAGAACTCTCGAGGTCGGGCTTGACCAGGGAAGATGCGGCGGCCGAGGCGCGGCGCGAATTTGGTAACGTCACCCTAACCGAAGAACGCGCCCGGGAAATCTGGCAGTGGCCCGGAATCGAATCCTTTTTCGAGGATGTGCGATTTGGGCTGCGCACGCTGCGCAAGTCTCCTGGATTTACGGCCGTCGCCGTCCTGACGCTGGCCCTCGGCATCGGCGCGAACACCGCAATTTTCTCGCTTACCGACCAAATCCTGCTCGAACAGCTTCCCGTCGGGCATCCTGAGCAGCTCGCGCTTCTGAGTTCGACCGAGGCGAAATGGGGACGAACCCAAGACGATTATGACCTCAAGAATTCGTTTTCCTATCCGATGTATAAGGATCTTCGCGAACACAACGAGGTCTTTTCCGGGCTGCTCACCTGTTTCGCGGTGGACGTGGGCGTTGTGGGCCACAACAGCGCACAGATTGCTCACGGCGAACTCGTCTCCGGCAATTTCTTTGGCGTTCTTGGCGCCCGGCCCGTGCTGGGTCGCCTCTTTTCTCCGGCTGATGAAACCGTGCCTGGGGCGAATCCGGTGGCTGTGCTTAATTACACCTATTGGACCGAGCACTTTGGCGGTAACCCTGCGATTCTCAACCAAACGGTGACGATTAACGGCTTTCCGTTCACCATCGTGGGCGTCGCTCAGCGAGGCTTCGACACGATCCAGGCGGGGGCACGGCCGGACCTATACGTTCCCATCACCATGAAGGCTCAGATGACGCCTGGTTGGGACGGCCTCGCGAGCCACTGCGATTACTTCCTGCCCATGGTGGGACGGCTAAAGTCTGGCATGACCCTCGACCGCGCTGAGGTGGCCCTTGAGCCCCTGTTCCACAACCTCCTGCGATCTGAATACACGGAGATCGCCAGCGAGTGTGGGAAGACGGTTGACCTCAAGCACTTCCTTACGGGCAAGATCGCGCTTTCCGGAGGCGAGCACGGCCGTCCCGTGCTCCAACACTCCGTCAAGACTCCGCTGCTGTTTCTTTCCGCCATGGTCGCGCTCGTTCTGCTCATCGCCTGCGCGAATCTTGCCTCTCTCCTGCTCGCGAGAGGCGAGTCCCGCCATCACGAGGTCGCTGTACGCCTGGCCTTGGGCGCGGGCCACTGGCGGATCGTTCGCCAGCTCTTGACGGAAAGCACGCTCCTGGCAGTTGTGGGAGGCGCCGCTGGGCTTTTCATCGGGTGGATCGCGCTGCGAGCGATAATTGGCGCCATGCCTGCTGACCCGGGCTTGTCGGGGCTCAGCGCCAGTCTCAACCTCGCGGTGCTGACCTTTATTGCGGCAATCGCCCTAGGCAGCGGAATTTTGTGCGGACTCTTCCCCGCCATCAGGGCATCGGGAACGAGCTTGCAATCGGCATTCAATGACCAGGCCCGAAGCACTGCCGGAAGCATAGCGAGCACACGGGTTCGCAAGTCGCTAATCGTGGCGCAAGTGGCCATGACCGCGACTCTCCTGGTCGCCGCCGGGCTGTTTGGTGAAAGCCTTGTCCGCACCGAGCGCGTCGATTTAGGAATGCGCATCGAACATCTTGTGCAGTTCGATTTGGCGCCCGGGCTGAGTCGCTATTCGGGGGAGCAGACCATAGCCCTCTTCGACGAGCTGCGACAAAAACTGGCAGCGCTGCCCGGGGTCATCTCCGTCACGGCCAGCGAGAATCCGTTGCTCGCGGGAGGGATGGAAATAGATACGGTTAATTATGAGGGCTACCGGCCGTCGGGGAACGATGAGAACGAGGGCCTAAATCCGTGGGTAAACCATATCGCGCCGAGCTTTTTCTCAACGCTCGGCATTCCCCTTCTGGAAGGCCGCGAATTTCGCGATAGCGACACAGTCTCTGGCTCTGCGGTCGCCATCATTAGTGAGTCCGTGGCTCGTAAATTCTTCGCCGCCCGGAACCCCATCGGCTTGCACTTGGGTTTCGGGAGCGAAGTTCCGCGTATCCAGATCGTGGGGATTGTTGGCGATGTCCGCCAAAACGATCCGCGCTGGCCAGCAAGTCCGTCGATCTACCTCCCGTGCGCACAGGACAAGACGATTACCGAGGCGACGTTCTACGTCCGCACTCCGCTCGAGCCCCGAGCAATCCTAGCCACAGTCCGGAGCACCGCCGCGCAGGTCGCGCCGGATGTGGCAGCCTCGAATTTCCGGACCCTCACCGAGCAGCTCGACAGCACCGTGTTCGACGAGCGGCTGGTCACCTTTCTGACCTTGGCGTTTGGGTTACTCGCCGCCGCGCTCGCCTCGGTCGGCGTCTACGGCGTGATGGCCTATGTCGTCGCGCGGCGCACACGTGAAATCGGCATACGCATGGCGCTCGGCGCAAGGCCGGAAAACCTGGCGCACATGATTCTGTGGCAGGCGGGAGAGCTCGCCCTCGCCGGTATCGTTATCGGATTCCTGATCGCTGTTCCGATCTCGAGGCTGATTCGAGCCCAGCTTTTCGAAGTGAAACCCGAGGACCCGGCCGTATTCCTGATCAGCGCAGCCTTGCTGGCCACAGTCGCGCTGGCCGCCTGTTACCTCCCGGCGCGGAGGGCGATGCGCGTTGATCCCATGACGGCGCTCAAGTACGAATGAAACGGTCGGGGGCCGGGGCTCTTGCCGAGGTGGACATGAACTGGATCCGGCGGCTGTTTTCGCGGCGGCGATGGTGCGAAGACCTGTCTCAAGAGATTCACTCGCACTCAAAGAGAGGACCGAGGAAGTGGTCGCATTAGGTTTCGCGAAAAAAGACGCGGCAGCCCAAGCGCGACGTGAATTTGGAAATGAATCCGGCGCAGCCGCTCTGTGACGTGCTTCCCTTCGCGCCTCGGCCGATCATGGGACGAGGGTCAGCGCAAAGATAATAACGTTTCGGTTCGGCGATAGCGTCATGCTTCGCACGACCTTCTTCGAATCAAGCGGAAAGGAATAACCGTAGAGGTAAAACGTGCGATTATCTTTCACCCCCTCGCTCAGCAGCCGATACGGCATAACCACAGCGGGAGACTCGCCGTTGAAATTGTTGGGCGTGTACCAATCGCTGACGCTCTGGGAGAACGAGGAGGACGTGCCGTCAGAGTAGGTGACAGTAAAGACTTGAGATTCTTGATTGCCCTCCACGCCCGCCGCAAGCATTCTAAGGCTCTCGAAATTGCCGGCCGGAAGCGAGATCGTCCCCCCGGAAACTGCATCCGCTCCGTTCGCCGGACCCATCTTGAAGACAACACCGTCCCACACCTGGCTCGGACCCAAGAGTTCAGCCGAAAAGGCGAAGCCCCCTCCATCGACACTGGCCCTCGGATCAAAAGCCGAGCCATCAGTGTGGATGCCGGTCACGTTGTAAGCCGCAGAAAGATCGACCGGTGCGGTCCCTGTCAACACCTTGGCGACAGTCAATCGAAGCTCAAGAATGTGCGACAGCCCGCCAGATGCGCCCGTTATGGTGACGGTAGCGTTCGCCGGAGTGGCCAGAGCGGACGCTGTGAGTGTCAGCGCACGTGCACCTGCCGTTGTTTCAGGCGCGAAGAAGGCGCTAACCCCTGCGGGCAAGTCCGAAACCGTGAAGTTTACGCTGTCGCTGAATCCGTTTCTTGGCAGCACGGAGACGGGGATCGAGCGAGCTCTGCCCTGTGGAACCGTCAGGTCTGCCACCGGTGTCGAGATCGCGAAATCGGCCGGGCCGGATGGCGCGAAGGGAAGTACGTCATAGAGCGGCTGCGCCGGATTCACTTCAGGATTCTCTTGGGCTAAGGACAGGGCCAAGATTCGGATTTTGTCGTTGTCGGGAAGTTTCACTGTTCTGGCGTCCGGCGGAAGATCGATGGCGTAGGCAAAAAGGTAGGCATAGGAGTAGGGAACGTTCCGGCCCGTAGCGTCGTGATGATGCGAACAATACCAGGCTATGTCCGCACGCTTGATGTACCCGGGCTTGATACCCTTCAACTCGGCATAGTCGTCATGGTCGGTGCGGTCGGGATGTCCCGGAATCGGGGTGTCTCGCGCGATCCACTCTCGGTCATCCCATTGTCCGATGAACCCGCCCCAATGCTGGACGTTCAGATCAAACGTCTTGCCGCCGGCCTCAAATTCCACCTTCTGATCGCCATCGGCTGATGCGGCCAAAACGTAGAGACGGTTGTAACCGCCCCTGGGCAGGTTGACGACTTGCCCCTTTGCCACTACGGCGTCGGGCGCCCCGGTTTTCGCGGCTGCCAAGCGGAATTGCGCACCATCGAAGGCGATTCTCGCAGGCAGCATTTCGGCCGGTAAAGCGTTGCCTTGCCCATCGAATCCGCCCCCTGATCGCGTGCCGTCATTGCTCGCGACGGCGCTGTCATAGGGCAAATCGATCGCTACCGAGCGCACCGCAGCCACCCGAGTGGCCGGCGGCGCCAATCTCAAGGCAAAGGTGCGCGGCTCATATGCGCCAAACGAGGTGATCAGCACGCCCCCGGTCACCGTGGCAGGCCCAACCGGCTGCTCCTGCCCGTTCACCTCGCGGGCGCCACGGATCGGAACCGCGAACGATAGCCGAACTCCCGAGTGTGGTTTGCCGTCGAGTTCGACCAGGCGAACGATCACCTCATCGCTCTGCTCCGCCTTCTTCAAGGCCAGCAGGCGAACTCTCGTACTGTCCGTTTTGAAGAGCGAAAACCTTTTGCCCAGTTCTCCTGGATGCCGGGTGGTTACGAAGGGAACCAGCGGGTCATTCAGACGCTGTCCTTGCCAGTCAGTCTGCGCATCGCGCCAACCGCCGCGGTGACCGGCGAGGCCGTAGACAAACTCGTGATGCCCGATGTCCTGCGTCCCCTGATCCGGATAGCCTCCCGCCGTTCCAGGCGTGCGAATCAAGGTCAGTCGGATGGTATGATCGTTCGGCTTGTCCGACCCGTTTTTACAATCGGTGAGAATCGTAGCGCCAAACTCGCCCGTCATGTCGGTGAGATCAACCCACTGGTGAGAGGGCACTTCAAACTTCTTGGGCTCGGCCGTGCCCCGCTCAATCGTGCCGATATCCCAGTTGTACGTCGCCATGCGGTTCGAAGCTGTCAGTGGAAAGGCAGCCTTCAGGTTCGATTCCTTCGTCTTCCAGTCGATGATGTTACGAAACTCGACGCGCTTGCCGGCATCCCCGGCCGAAAGCTGAATGGTTTCGACAAACCAGGAGCCCGCAGTTTCGCGCGCGACCTCTAACGCCACACGCGCGGGGCCTTCTTCGACGACGCGAATCTGCGCCGGGCCGCCGACGTATTCCCTGGGCGCGGCTTGCTCCTGATCCCAATCCATGTTCCAGGCTGGCCACTGCTGGGGATCGTCATGGGAGATGGCCAACCGAGCCGGTGCAGCCAGCAGTTCCCTGCCCACCTGCTTGTCGAAGATGCTTGCCACGTCCCCTTGCGCGTCGAGCTGCACGCGATAGTAATGATTCTCGAGCGAGTCCTTGGACACTCTCAAGGACGACGGCGCGGCTCCCGGGCCAGGTTCGACGTCGAAGACGGCGTATCCAACCGAGGGCACGTCCGCAAGAAAGACAACCTTTCCATTGGAAAGCTGTGCCGGAACTTCCTTGCCGCTGGCATCCGTCACGTGGACAGCCTTGGGCAGGCCGTTCGGAAACTCGACGCTTGCTTCGACCAAATCTTCGCGCTGGATGTTCAACGGATTGAACACCACCACGGGCACTCCCCTGGTTTCCGTGTCGAGAGCCGCCGCTACGCCTTCGGTCGAATTGGTCAGCACTCCAGCAAACTGGTTCATGGCGATCACGTCATCGTTCCAGGCAAACTCATAACTCTTGGGAGTGGCCGTTCCGGCCGCCAGATCGTGGAACTGGCCCCCCATCACGAGCGTCCAGGCCTCATTCAGGCGCTCCCGCGGATAGGGCCTTGCACCCAGCCATTCGGCCGCGACCGACGATTCCTCCGCCGCTTCGGCGAGCAGCTCTTCCTTCCTGAGCCAGCGCTTCTGGTACGCCTGGGATGTCAGCGATCCAGCCGAGTGGTTCGTCAACTCCATTTCGCCGGTATAACGCGGCAGGCCTGCAGCTTGGGCCGGTGTGATATCGAGGAACATCTGGTCTGCAGTCGCGGAAATCACATGCACCGGCCCATCCCCCACCTTCACCTGCGGCCATGGCGCATGTGGCTGACCCGGGAAGAAGAACTGGCCCGGCGGCGGCAATGCGGTCGTGCCATTTGTGACGATCTGTTCCAGATTTCGGACCGAGTCCTCATCGGGCGCGCCGCCGACGTCGCCGGTGCCGTAATAGTGATAGTCCGTGAACACGCCACTGACTCGACCGTTCTGTTCGACTCGAGCGGCCCAATTGTCTTGATATTGCTCTTGCGCGCGGTCGCGATCGGCGGTCGTGAGGGCTGCTTGCTCGTTGCGCAGAGCAAAAAATTGCTGAAGCTCCTGCTGATCGAATCCCTTGCCGCTCTGCTCGGACTCGTCGAGTTTCTGCTGCAAATCACGGATTTTGGTTTGAAGGTCGGCGAGTGTAGCGTTCGGCAGCAGCTGCGGAAGGGGTTTGCTTAGGTCCGTATCAATGCCTCCGCCGTAGCCTCCTGGGTTCAGGCCGGCCAGAACAGTCTCCCCATCCGGTCCGACCCAAACGCCTACGTTGAAGGGAATACCTTCGGGAGTTTCCTCGCGAGAATCAGGCCCGCCGCCGGGGGCCGAGGATCCCCAGACCAGCTTCTGCGTCGAGAAGCCCTTCACTCCGGAGTGGGCCAAGATCGTGGGCAGCGAGGCCGGAAATCCGAAGCAGTCGGGCAGCATGTATTCGGCGCTCGCCTTCCCGAACTCTTCTCGGAACCAGTCGTTCCCATAGAGTATCTGGCGAATGATCGTTTCCGCGCTGGGCGTATTCACGTCGCCCTCTTCCATCGACGAACCCGCGGGAAACCACCTACCCTCGCCGACGTACTGTTTCAGCTTCGCGAAATCGGCCGGGTAATACTCCTTCATCAGGCGATAGCGATTGGCTCCGGTGAAGTTGAATATATAGTGCGGATATTTCTCGAACAGCGCGAAATTATCCTCCATGGTCTTGCGAATGTACTCGTCGATGACCTGCGGATATTCCCAGCGCCATTCCGTATCCAGATGTGCGTAACCAACGGTGTAAAGCGTCGGTTGCTTGGCGAGGTCCGGATTGTCTTTTGTTTGCCCGTCCGCGAGCGCGGCCAAGAGAAAGAACCCAATCGCCATTAGGAAAAGCCCGCACAATTGCCTCATGTCAACCTCCTGCTGGTCCCTCCAAACGGAGCGGACCAATCGAACCCTAACTCTTCGCCCAAGGGCTGGTAAAGATCTACCAAAGGCATCTTCAAAAAGCTTCAAGGTTAATGGCCGACGCTCGGTCCCCCACGCTGCTGCCTCCGTCCCCAAACCGTCAGCCCGAGGCGAACGGCAGAACCCTGGCGCACTCGCGTGCCGGATCTCCAGTCAAAGAAACTGCGAACGCTGGACTCTCTCGTTTGCGTCTGCCATCAGTGCGACCGCACGCTTGAAACCAGAAACGCACCCGCGCACCACCGAAAGGCTGCTGTAATAGTCGTTGTATCGAAAAAACCCCGTCTGCCCTCGCCACATGGGGTAGAAGTCGCAAGCCTTCATCCACTTCTCATACACGCCTTCAATGTCCACGTACGTGTCCGGCACAAAGTTCGTGGCATCCTCCCAGTTCTCGGCGTAGAAGAGTTTCGATACTGAATGAGCGGGCCTGGTTCGTGCAAGTGTTTCCAGTCCGGCGAAGAAGATCGCGTCGCGCACGATCAGGTGACACGTCTGATGGTCCTTGTGCCAGCTTCCGCTCCAATGGGTCACCACGACGCTCGGCTTGTACTCCCGAATCGCATCACAAACGCGCAAGGCACTTTCCTCGTTGAACGGTATCTCGCCGTCCGGATAGGGGAAGAAGATCGGATCGATCCCGAGCAGCTGGGCGGCTTTCAGAGTAGCCGTGCGCTGCATCTCACCATACTGTCCAACCGGGATGCTCTTCGGAGCCCCTCGTTCCCCCAATGAAAGGTTGAGCAATACTCCCGCCCCTCCGCGCTCGACCTGCTCTGCCAGGCCTGCGCCCATGGTGAAGACCCCATCGCCGGGATGCGCCGCAATCGCCATAATCTTGCCCGCCGTTGCGCCTTCGGATATTTGCGACCAAGCGGGGGCTTTTGCGAATGCCGAGAACACGGCTGCGCTTCCCAGGGTCTGCGCAAACGAACGTCGGTTCATCGCTTTCCTCCGGCGGATTTATCGGTTCACGGCTGAGGGGAGGGCGTAAGCACTCTTCCTGTGCGGCGCTTGGTGACCGCGGCAGTCAATGCGGCCACGCCCCCCGCAGCTAAAATCGGAAGCAGCAGCACCTGCCGGACACCATGCGAGGCCACCCAGCCGGCGAGCTTCGGGCCAGCGGTCCCGCCAAGTAGCGCCACCGCCATGATGGCGCCGAAAACGGTGCCCGTTTGTTCCGGGAAGCGATCACCGGCCAGGCCCAAGGCCGTAGGGAAAATCGCCGACAACCCCGCGCCGACGACAATCGTGGCCGCAATCATGCCGGCCATTTGGCCAGCTACCCGCATCCAGAGGCTCCCTGCCATTATGACGGCGGTTGAAATCCAGACGAGGCCTCGACTACCAAACCACCTGAGGCAAGGCACGGCCATGATCCTCCCGGCGCCCAAGGCGCCGCTCAAGGCAACCAGGGCGATGTCCGCGCGGCTCGGCGAAACGCGCAGTGCGTCCGTAACGATCTTGGCCGTCCATACGAACATGGTGTTCTCGCTTCCCGATTCGAAAAACAACAAAGCAGCAAACAACCACACAGTGCCGCAACTGAGAACTCCCAGCAGGCTCCCCAGTCGACTGCCAGATCTTAGCGGCGGGGGAAATCGGACGGAAAGGGCGACAGCCAGAATCCCGAGGCACAGTGCCCCGAGGCCGCGCAGAACAGCCGATGTGCTGAGGTGTCCGATCGAGGACAGCATCAAGGGAGCTGAAATCGCGCCCAGGCTGAAGAAGAATCCGAGCAGGTTGAGGGCTCGGCCGCGCCCCGCGGCGCTCACGTCGGCGACCAGGGCATTGGTCGCCGTATTGAGCCCCCCGCCCCCAACACCGTACAGGAAAGCGGCCAAGGCGAGTTCGGAATACCTCGTGAGCGCGGGCATCAATCCGAGCGAAACGGCGACGACCGCAAGGGCGATGACTAACACTTTCTTCGCGCCTACGAGGTCGAGAATCGGTCCGACCAGCACGGTCGAGACGAATATACCTGCCAGAGGGAATGAACCTAGATTGCCGGATCGAGAGTAGGTGAATTCGAGCGAGGGAAGCAGTGAGCCCATCAGCAACAGCACGGCTCCAAACACGAACATGCAGGCGTTAGCGATCGAGAGAAGCCAGTAGCGGTTGACATGGGCTCGGTCAGACATGGCAAACCCGTGATTCAGCCATTCGACCACCTGCTCGCACGGGACTGTTCATGAGCCTCGCACATCAAATACCCAGATTTCGCCTCCGCCCAATCGCTTGTGAAACAAGGTCCAGCCCGCGTCATCCTGGAAACTCACTGGCTCGTCGGATTCAAGTTCGCGACCTTGCCGGACCGTCCACGGGAAGTGAACGCGCAGGGTCATCTCCGCGGGGCTGTCGGCGTGATTGAACACAAGAATGGTTTGTTCCCGTTCTCGATTCAGTCGTCGCACTTCGATCTCTCCCGTGCCTGCTCCCGAGACTTGAACGTTGGAGGACACTCCGGCTGCCTTGGCTAAGGAGAGAAAAAAATCCTTTACCTTCGCATCATGCTCATTCTCGTAGGCCAGGGCCAAGAAGGACCCCAGGAGGATCGCCCTACCTTTGCCTCCGCTCTTTTCAACGATGGCCGGCGCACCATCGGCAAAACGCGCGAGAACACTCGCTCCGGGCAGAGGTTCCAGCTGCTCTTCGAACGCATCCCCGGTCAGCATCGTGCGGGCAGGCAGGCCGGGAAGCGCCGGGGAAGCTTCCGTCTCAATCTGCACCTTGTCACGAGGGCTGATGACTTGCTCGCGCCCGCCGAATACGTCGGCCAGACCCGCGCCGGGAATGACGTCACTGGCAAAGCCGCGTGCGTCGTTCCAGGCCAAGCGCGCTTCGGCCACCGCAGTGCCGCCCGATCGCACGTAACGCTTCAGGCCCTCCGCCACGTCCTCGGAGAGCATCACCGGATAAGGAAGAAACAGGATCTTGTACTGCCCGAGGTGATTGCGCACGACATCTTCGGGGAAAACGAAGTCGACCGGCATGTTTTGTTCCGAAAACGCTCGATGTAACCCCATCAGCGAGTCGCGTTCTGCGTGGCCGAGCTTCGAAAGAGACGGCTCGGAACCACCGACCATGTAGGAGAGCCGGTTGTACAGAATGGCTATCTCCGCCTGCGCAGGCATCGACGCGAGGAGTTCTCCTCCCTGTCGGTCGATCACCGTGGCCACTCGTCCTGCTGCTTGCGCTCGCTCGGTCAGTGTGCCGTCCAGGTTGACCAGGCCGTAGCCATTCGATTCAAACCCTGAGCTCATCGGATACCAGGCGTAGACCGCAATTTCCCTCGCTCCGTGCGCCACGGCCTGCCAGATCCAGTACCGTTCGTCCTGCGCGGTCACCGGCTCAGCGATGCGCGTCCCCGTGGCACCCTGCCCGGCCTGCAGCTCCCCGATCCAGAAGCCCTTTCCAAAACTGTGGCCTGCCGAACGAGTGAAATCGAGAGCAGCCGCAAGCATCGGGTAGGACCAGGGCCTCGTGGATTCCGAGTGTTTCGGATAGATCGACGTACCGAAGAAATCGACGCTCCCGGTCATTCTCCAGTCGTCGGGTTCGCCGTAGCCGTCGGTTGGAGAGGTAAACAGCGCCGGCGCGGCTGCGTGACTGGTGATCGGATGCAGCTGGTCCCCACTGCGGACCGCGTCGACCCGGGTTTTCAAGTCTTCCGCCAGCTTGTCGTCGATGAAGGCCCGCCAGTCCAAATAGTCGGTGTAGGAAAGGATGGTTGGGAAGCGGGGCGGCTCGACGTGGTCCCAGGTTTCAAAGCTGCGATACCAGGCGCGATTGAGCGCGTCGAGTGTTCCATATTTTGCTTCGAGCCATTGGCGAAAACGCGCCTGCGTGTATCGGCAAAAGCAGAACTCCGGGTTTTCGAGATAAGGGAATTCCGCCCAGTTGACGACGTGCGGCTCGCTCCACACATCCCAGCCGTACAAGGCCTGGCTTTTGCTGGCCTCCCGCGAGAGCGTCTGCAAGAATTGCACGATGGCGGACTTCACCCCGCTATGGTCGATGCAGTATCCCGGAGCGGCCTGCGAATCGATCGCCGCGCCGCTCCGGTCGACAAACCGAGCATCCGGGTAGTTCTGGCCGACCCAATGCGGGGCTGAGTCCAGGTACACCTGCACAATCACACGCAAGCCGCGCTCTTGCGCCAAACGGAGCAACAGGTCAAGATTCGAAAAATTGTACGCCCGGGGACTTGTTTCGGCCGTTGCCCAATCGACCCAGGTCTTTACAGTATTGAAGCCGTCGGCCTTGATCTCGTCGAGGTCCCTGCCCCAGCGCTCCCCGCTTGTCCGATCAACGGGCTCGAGCATGGGGGCGCGAACCTTCCCACCGCCATACCAGACAGCCACAGGGAAAAAGGGCGGATTCGT
>Ga0187783_10002057_pt1 | contig 14965 bp, 15 predicted proteins | sample 1015_SJ02_MP02_2_FD_132471 | JGI IMG/M metagenome (GOLD analysis project Ga0187783, IMG submission 132471) | Tropical peat soil microbial communities from peatlands in Department of Meta, Colombia - 1015_SJ02_MP02_20_MG | ecosystem: Environmental > Terrestrial > Soil > Wetlands > Peat | place... | reverse complement strand
GCGGGGGGCGCGCGCCACGAAATCGAGGTCCATCGTCTGCAGCATCTCGCGCAGGATCAGCTCGCCCGCGCGGTCACCGTCCGTGAACGCGGTCACGGTCTTGCCGCGAGAGAGGTCCTTCACTGTCTGCGGGACGCTCGTGCCCTCGACGGCGATGACGTTCTTGATGCCGCACCGGAGGAGGTTCAGGACGTCGGAGCGACCCTCGACCACGATGAGCGCGTCGGCCTGGTCGATGTTCGGCCCGGCGGGCAGGTGCTCCGGTCCGTAGGTCGTGATCTCGTCGACCTGGACTCCCTTGCGGACGGCCTCGGTGAGGTCGATCCCCACACCCTTCGACTCCTCCTGGAGTCGGGAGAGGATTTCCTTCGCACGGTCGACGACCTTCTGTCGCTTCGAGATACGGATGTCCTCGACGCTGACGACCTCGATCTTGGCCCGGCACGGGCCGATCCGGTCGACGGTCTCGAGCGCGGACGCGAGGATCGCGGTCTCCACCTGGTCGAGGGAGGACGGGATGACGATCTCGCCTTCGCTCTTGCCCTTGCGGCTGTCGATCTCGACCTCGATCCGGCCGATGCGGCCGGACTTCTGTAGGTCGCGGAGGTCGAGCTCGTCGCCGAGCAGGCCCTCCGTCTGACCGAACACCGCTCCGACGACGTCGGGCTTGTCGATGACGCCTTCGGCGGTGATGCGGGCTCGTACTTGGTATTTCGCGGCGCTGGGGTCGTTGGTCATGGCTCTACGTTTCTCCTTTGGAGGACGTCCTCCCGCACTCGCGGGAGTCGCCCCCGGGGGGAAGACTAGGAGCGCCGAGCGACGCCGGGCGATTCGCCGAGCCTACGACAGACGATCGGGCGGAACATGAGTCGTGAGTCCGGGATCTCCAGGCGACGTCGGAGCGTGCCTCCGTCCGCCTCCGGGGGGTGTCCTTGCCATCGTACCATTCGTGGTGGGTATTTAAAAGTCGAGGTCCGAGCCGAGGGCGCCCGACTAGCCGAGCGGCGGGGACGGAGGGGCTCCCCCCGGCGCGAGCATCGGGCTCGGCCCCGGCACCGGCGGCGCGCCGAGCCACTCCGCGTAACCCGAGCGCATCAGGACGAAGCCGACGACGAGGACGAGGGGTCCGAGGATCGCGAGCGGGTAGAGCAGGCGGTCCACGAGCGCCCCTTCGGCGAGAATCCCGAGCACCGCTCCGACCAGGATCGTGGTCCGCGCGCGGTCGAGTCGGGCGCGGATCGCAGGCGTGGATACCGTGGAGATCGACCCGACCAGGCTTCGCGTCGCGAAATAGTAGAGCAGGATCGTCAGGACGATGCCGACCACCGCCAGGACTGCGAGGACTCCGACCACGGCTCCGATCGCGTTGGCCGCCGCCGTGCCGCTCGGCTCGCCGGAATTGATGTTGTTGACGATGGTGCCGAGCACGAGCGCGATGATGACGACCACGACCGCGATCCCGAAGAAGAAAATGGCGAGCCAGGTGTAGAGCGTGTAACCGTAATCGCGCCGGGCATCCTGCGCGGCGGAGAACTGAGCGGAACCGTACTCGGCCGGCGCGTCCGCCAAGTCGCGCACGCCACCCCGCCAAGTGAGCCACGCCACGATCGTTAGGATCAGGGCGATGAAGGCGGTCAACTCGCCGGTGATCGCGATGGCGGCCGAATTGGACTCGATCAGTCCTCCGATTCCCGAGCCCCCGAAGTTCCCGACCACGAACGCGCCGGACGTGAGCACCGTCGCCGTCACGACCACCGCATTGAACAGGGACATCAGCGGTACCAGCAGGTAGAGCGTGATGCTGATCCGGATCCGCTCGACGGCCTGGAACGTTTGCGTTCTACGCGGGTCGACCAAAGCCGGCGCCGACGGAGACATCGGAGGGGTCCAGCCGGTGGGACCCGAGGCCCCCGGTCCGGACACGGTCCCGCAGAGGAAGGCGAAGTACTAGAATCCTCGCTGGGCGGCAGCGCGCCGGGGCCGCCCGGTGCCTGGAGATATTCGTCGAAAACGCCGTCCGGACCGCCGAGGAATCCATTCCACACCGACACTCTTTATATCGGACTCCGATAGGCACGGCGGAGTCGCTTCTCATGGCACGTCGCGCCCGCAAGTCCGCGCCCGACCCCGACCCCGATGTTCCGCTCACGGAGGCGAAGCCCGAAGATGACTTCGTGAGCTCGCTGAAGAGCGAGCTCGTCCGGACGCAGCAGGCGGCGGGGGCGAAAACCGGCGAGGACCTGACGCACCGCGCTAAGTTGAACCAGCGTCTCCTTCAGGACCTCTGGGAGGTTCACAACCAGTTCGAGGAGGTCGGGGTCCATCTCACGATCGACCCGTCGCAGACGCTGTTCGCGACGTTCGTCGAGTACCCGACGACGTGGACGTTCCGCGACAATTTCGACTTCGGCGCGGTGAAGACGATCGAGCTCGCGGACCGCGCGTCGGGATGGGTCGGCTTCACCCTCCGCACGTGGTACTACCGGACGCCCGAGGGGAAGACGCACCTGCGCTCGATCTTCGAGTGGTGCGATGGGGAGAGCTACCACCGATATTCCGGTTGGATGCGGATGATGAGCCAGGCGGTCCTCTACGACGCCGCCGAGGACGAGGTCGTCGTCAAGGAGCTCCACCACGTCCTTCGGGACGTCGTCGTCCAGTGGTACGCCGCGCACCTCGAGAAGACGCCGGAGAAGTTCGTCGCCCACCTCAAGGAGAAGTACCCGAAGGGCGCGTCGTACGCCAAGGAATCGTACCGCTGAGCGCCCGGAACGATTTCGGCGTCGCGCGCGCGCAAGCTTTGAAATAACCGGCGCGGTCTCGGGCCCCTCCGTAGGCATCGACGGGGTCGGTCTCCGTACCTTAGGACCCCGCTCGTGCCGGGGGAACACCTCGTGGTCGAGGGGTTGCGCGAGCACCTGGTCGCGTACTTCGAACAGCACCACCGGCTCGTGGAGGCCGGTGCCCTGCAGCTGCTCCTTACGCAGCATCAGCCGTTGATCGTCTCGCGCGAGGTCGTGGAGCAGGGGGACGCCTCGCCGTTCGTCACGGTCGAGATGGTGGAGCGCGCGCTCGCGCTGCGAACCCCGCCCGGCCCGACCGTGCGCGCGACGCCCGCCGAACTGCGGCCGTCGGCCGGACCGGGTGACGTACGCCTCGAGCTTCCCTTCGAGCTGATCCGGGAGGGGTTCGGGGGTCCCCCGGTCGGTGCCGATGCCCTCGCGGCCTACTCGACCCTCTTCCAGTCACGCTACCGCGCGCTCGCCCGCCTGCTCCGGGGTCGCCCCGAGCTGTCGAATCTTCGGCCCATCGCGTCGGTCCGCGCCGGCGACGGGCCGACGTCGGTGATCGGCCTCGTGCGCGAGGTCCGCACGACGGCGAAGCGACACCATCTGGTCCTCACGCTCGACGACGATTCCGGTTCCCTCGAGGTGCTCGTCCCGCAGGAGTCGCCCGCCGCGCCCGCGTCGTTCCTGCCCGACGAGGTCGTGGGCGTGCGACTCCAGTTGGCCCGCGAACCCGGTCGCCTCGCCCGGGTCGTTGCGGTCGAGCGACCGGACGTCCCGGTCAGCCGGGCGGTCGGGCGGGCGGGTCGGCGTCGCCGGGCGGTATTCCTCTCGGACCTGCACATCGGGAGCCGGTCGTTCCTCTCGGACAGCTGGGGTCACCTCGTCGACTTCCTGCGCGGGCAGGGGCCCCAGGCCGAGCTCGCGGCGGAGATCGACCACGTCGTCGTCGCCGGCGACCTCGTGGACGGCATCGGGGTCTACCCCCAGCAGGAGCGGGACCTCGCGATCGCGGACGTCGTCGAGCAGTACGCCGAGCTCGGTCGGCGGCTCGCCGAGCTCCCCGAACGTCTCTCGATCGTCGTCGTGCCGGGGAATCACGACGCGGTCTGCCCGGCCGAACCGCAGCCCGCCCTGCCCGCGGCCCTGCGCGCCGCGCTGCCGGCGAACGTCCACTCGCTCGCGAACCCCTCCACGTTCGCGATCCACGGGGTGGTGGTCGAGGCGTACCACGGACGCAGCTTCGACGACCTGATCCCGGCGATCCCGGGCGCCTCGTACGCCCGGCCCACGGACGTCATGAAGCGCATGCTCCAGATGCGCCACCTCGCCCCGATCTACGGCGACCGGACCCCCCTCGCCCCGCTCGCGCGGGACGGTCTCGTGGTCGACCCGGCGCCCGACATCCTGGTGACGGGCCACGTGCACACATACGGCGCCGACCGGTATCGGGGGGTCCTGCTGCTGAACGCGTCGACGTGGCAGGCGGAGACGGAGTACCAGCGGATGCGCAACATCTCGCCGGTACCGGCGCGCGCGGCGGTCGTCGACCTCTCCACCCTCGACCTCGTCACGCTCGATTTCTCGCCCGGCGAACCGGTCCGCGTCGGGGCGGCCGGATGAGCCCGTATCCCGCCGACCCGGAGTGGGCGCGCGGCCCGATGCGGATCGTGATGACGACGTATCCGAGCCGGGAGCGGGCGCTCGAAGCGGTCGCGGGGGCGGTCGGCCGACGCCTCGCCGCGTGCGGCAACGTGGTGCCGATCGACTCCCGGTACTGGTGGAAGGGAGCGCTCGTGACCGAGAGCGAGGCCCTCGTCCTGTTCAAGACGGTGCCGAAGCGCGTCGGGGCGCTCTTTCGGTTCCTCGCCGAGGACCATCCGTACGCCGTGCCCGAGGTGGTCGAACTCGACGTACCGCGCGTGGCCCCGGGCTACCTCACCTACCTGACCGCGACGCTCGACCGGGCGTCGCTCCCTCCGCGACGGGGCCGGCGCGTCACGCGTTGGGAAGTACGGCGAGGCCGGGCAGCTCGAGTCCCTGCACGAACTCGAGCGCGGCACCGCCGCCGGTCGAGACGAACTGGAACGCGTCCATGACCCCGAGCTCCTGCGCGACGCGGGCGGAGTCGCCGCCCGCGCCGACGTGGTAGCCCGGGAGCGTCCGCAGGCCGGCGAGGACCTCGCGCGTGCCGGCCGCGAACCGGGGGTCCTCGGCCTGACCGAGCGGACCGTTCCAGAAGACCGTCTTCGACCCCGCGAGCGCCTCGAGGAACCGGGCGCGCGTCGCGGGTCCGATGTCCCGAGCGCTGGCGTCCGGGGGCACCGCGTCGACCCCGACGACCTCCGGCGCCGCCGCGCCCGGCCGGTCGACGACGAGGTCGGTCGGCAGGACGACGTTCGCGCCGGCGGCCTTCGCGGCCGCGAGCAGGGACGCGACGTCCGCGTCGAGCCCGGCCTCCCCGAAGCTCTGACCGAGGTCGGCGCCCGCGGCGCGCAGGAACGGGAACGACAGGGCACCGCCGAGGAGCAGCGTGTCGGCGCGCGCGCAGAAGCTCGCGAGGAGCGGGAGCTTGTCGGCGACCTTCGCGCCGCCGACGATCACGACGTACGGGCGAGCGGGAGCGTCCACGAGCGGCGACAGCTCGCGCACCTCCCGGGCCAGGAGCAGTCCGGCGACCGACGGGAGCCGCTTCGGGACCCCGACCGTCGAAGCGTGGGCCCGATGGACGACGCCGAACGCGTCCTGGACGAACAACTCCCCGAGCCGGGCGAGCTGGCCCGCGAACACCGGGTCGTTCGCTTCCTCGCCGGGGTGGAAGCGCAGATTCTCGAGCATGAGGAACTGGCCGTTCTCGACGCGGGCCGACATCTCGAGCGCGTGGATCCCGACGATGTCGTCCGCAACCGGGACCGGCTGGCCGAGCAGCGAGCTCAGCCGCCGGGCGACCGGTTTCAACGAGAGCTTCGGGTCGCGCTGCCCGTTCGGGCGCCCCAGATGCGAGAGGAGGACCGTCCGGGCCCCCGAGGTCCGGAGGTGGTTCAGCGTCGGGAGCGCCTCCTGGATCCTCCGGTCGTCGGCGATCTGACCGGACGCGTCCTGCGGGACGTTGAAGTCGACGCGGGCGAGGACCCGGCGGCCCCGGAGTGCGACGTCGCCGATCCCTCGCTTCTCGACCATCGGTCGGGGGGAGGGGCGCTCGCCTAAGTAGCTTCGGACCGCGAGGGCCGGGCGAGGAGTCGGGCCACGACCGCCCGTGTGCGGGGAAGGTCGATCCCGTGCTGTTCGGCCGCGCGAAGGATCGCGCCCGAGATCGCGTCGACCTCGGTCGGGCGGCCCCGGTCCCGGTCCTGCAGCATGCTGGAGCGGTTCGAGGCCGTGGCGCGGACGACCCGCTCGAGGTCGCGCTCGGACTCGGCGTCCGAGAACGCAAACCCTTCCGCCGCCGCGGCGCGCTGCGCCTCGTGGAGCAGCGCCAACGCCTCGTCCCGGTAGGGCGGGTCGAGCAGGCGGCCGTTCGGCACCCCGTGGAGCGCCGTGACCGGGTTGATGGCGGCGTTGACGAGCGCCTTCCGCCACAGTTCCCGGGGCAGGTCGTGGACCCATCGAACGGCGACCCCCGCGGAGCGGAGCGCGGAGCCGAGGACGGAGGCGGCCGCGGCGCTGGGCGCTCCGTCGGCGGGGTCGGCGAGCAAGATCTCGCCGTCGCCCGCCTGACGAACGACGCCCGGACCGACGAGCGTGACCGGGACCGTGTTCACGCCGCGGACCAGCATCGGTCGGGGGTCGGCCTCCGAGGTCGTGCGGAGCGGCCCCTCCGCGAGCGTCTCGACGCCGAGTCCGTTCTGCGGGAGCAGCATCGGGACCAGCCGCGGAAACCGACGACCGAGCGCCTCGGCGGCGGCGGCGAGGTCGAACGTCTTCACCGTGAGGAACACGGCGTCCGGCGGGGTCGCCGCGGCGAGCGAGTCCAGGGCCGTCGGCCGGTACGTTCCCGGCCCGGTGCCCTCGACCACGAGCCCGTGGGCGCGGACCGCGGCCACGTGCTCGGGCCGCGCCGTCAGTTCGACCGACATCCGGGCGGCGGAGCACCGCGCCGCCAAGAGCGAACCGACCGCGCCCGCGCCGACGACCAGGATCTTCACGGACGACCCGGGACCCGGCCGTCAACCGAGGCGGCGGACGAGCGCGGCCAGCGCAGGGTCCTGGCCCCAGTCACGCTTCAGGAGCTCCAGCAGCCGTTCGTAGTACCGAACCTGCTCGCGCGCCTGGCGGACCTTGAGGAGCAGGTACTCTTCCTCCCGCCGGGTCCGGGCGACCTCGGCGACGAGCTCCTGCTCGGTGGCGAGCAGGGCCTCCTGTCTAGCGGTTGTGGATTGCAGTAGGCGTCGGGACACGGATCACTTCCGGTCGGGTCGCCGAGCGGGCGAGGTCCAGCACGGCCTCGGTCGCCTGCCGCAGGCGCACGAGCTCCTTGCGGACGCGACGGAGCTTCAGCTCGAGCTTGCGGCGTTCCTCGCGGACCTCCTCCAGCGACCGCTCGAGCGTCTCCATCCTTCGCCGCCAATTGTCCCGCTCCCGCACGCTGAGCAGGGCGGACTCGACGTCGACCATTCGGGGGTGCAGTTCCCCTCAGGAGAATCAATGTTTCGCCTCACGGACCGGCGCACGGAGCCGAGCCGGGGCGCTCCGATTTAAGCCCCGGCTCGGTGGCCCGGCCCACGAAGGGTCGTTCCATGAGCTCGCTCGGGAAGGTCGTGGTGCTCGGCGCCGGGAACATCGGCGGCTCCCTAGCCCAACGGCTGGCGGAGCTCGACCTGGCCCGGGAAGTGGCCCTGGTCGACATCATCGACGGCCTGCCTCAGGGCAAGGCGCTCGACATCCAGGAGTCGGCGCCGATCCTCGGCTTCTCGACGCGCGTCACGGGGTCGACGTCGCTCGACGCGATCGCGGGCGCCGACGTGGTCGTGGAGACCGCCGGGCTCGCGCGCAAGCCCGGGATGAGCCGCTCCGACCTGCTCGGAAAGAACGCGTCGATCGTGAAAGGCCACGCCGAGGCGGTTCGCCAGCACGCGCCCAACGCCATCGTCGTGGTGGTGACGAACCCGGTCGACGTGATGACGTACTACTTCCGTCAGGTGAGCGGGCTCCCCGCCGCCCACGTCTTCGGCGAATCCGGCACGCTCGACACGGCCCGGTTCCGAACGTTCGTCGCGGAGGCCCTCCACGTCGCCCCCCGTGACGTCACGAGCTTCGTCCTCGGGACGCACGGCGACACGATGGTACCGATCCTCTCCCTGACCAGCGTGGGCGGGGTGCCACTTGCGAAGCTGCTCCCGGCCGACCGGATCGCGGCGATCGTCGAGCGGGCGAAGCAGGGCGGGGCCGAGATCGTGAACCTCCTGAAGACCGGCAGCGCGTTCTACGCCCCGACCGCCTCGCAGGCCGAGCTCGTCCAGGCGATCGCGGCCGACGCGCACCGGTTGCTGCCCGTCGCGGCCCACCTGCAGGGAGAGTTCGGGGAGCGGGACGTCTACGTCGGGGTTCCGGTCGTTCTGGGTCGGCAGGGCGTGGAGCGCGTGGTGGAGGTCGACCTGACCCCCGACGAGCGGACCGCGTTCGCCGCCAGCGTGGCGGCCGTCCGAGCGGACCTCCAGGTCCTGGCCCAGGCACCCGCCTGAAGGGAGGGGGACGATGGGAGAGTCAACGTCCGCTGCTCCGGTCGAATTCGTCGAGATCAAGCGACGTCTCGGAACGCTGCGCTACACCACGGACTCCAAGGAGCACGCCCACATCACGACGAAGCCCGAGATCTGCGCGAAGTGCCCGCACTCGTTCTGCACCTTCGTCTGCCCGGCCAAGTGCTACGAGCGGATCGACGGCCGACTCGTCTTCCGGTACGAGGATTGCGTGGAGTGCGGCGCCTGCGACATCGCCTGCGACCAGGGCTCCGTGACCTGGACGATGCCGCGGGGCCCCTACGGCGTCCGGTACGCGTACGGTTGAGCCGGACGAGCCTCGCTTCGGCCGCCCACCGTTCCTTTGAAGGTGAGCCTTAAAACCCTCGGGCCGAACTCGACCGGAGCGGAGCTCCCCACGACGCCGTCGGCGACGACCGCCCCCGAACCGCCCCTGTTGTTCCCCTATCGGGTGCGGCCGGGCCAGGAGTTGATCCTGCGCGAGGTCGCGGCCCTCGCGGACCGCGGCGGGCCGCTCCTGCTGCACGCGCCGACCGGGAGCGGCAAGACGGTCGCGACCCTCGCTCCGCTCCTCGAGCACGCCACGCGCGCCGACCACCGGATCCTCTACCTCGTCCGCACGCACGCCCAGGAGGTCCAGGTGATCCACGAGGCGCGCACGATCGCCCATCGGCTCGACCAACCGATCCTCGCGGTCGGGCTGCAGGGCCGGGCCGGACGCTGCTTCCTCCTCGAGAACGTGGCCGAGGTGAAGGGAGCGACGGCGGAGGAGCACGGGAAGCTGTGCGCCGACCGCAAGCGCGCGACGGAGCGGGCGATGCAGGGAGAGGCGCCGCTCGCGCCGCCGACCGAGCTCCCCGAGGGCGGGGAGATCGACCTCACGGACCTCGACGGCTGCCCGTACTACGCCCGCGTGCTCCAAACGGACCTCGAGGGCCTCGTCGAACGGTTCAGCACGAAGCTGCCGAACCCGACGGAATTCGAGGGATTCTGTCGAGAGGAGAATCTCTGCCCGTACGAACTATCGAAGAAGCTCGTGCCCCGGGCCCGCGTCGTCACGGCCCCCTACGCGTTCTTCTTCCATCCCCACATCCGTCGCTCCCTGTTCCAGTGGCTCGGGGTCGGGCCGGAGAAGGTCGACCTCGTCATCGACGAGGCGCACAACTTGCCGAACCACCTGCGCGAGCTGACGACGGTCGCGCTGCCGCAGGAGTCGGTGCGTCGCGCCCGGGCCGAGGTCGCCGAGCGCGGCGACTTCCAGCTGCCCGAGGGTCCGAGCGCCACCCGCTTCTTCGACATCGTGGGCGCGGCGGTCGAGGAGTTGATCCAGGCGCTCGCCCGCGACGACGACGCGGTGCTGCCGCCCGGCGTTTTCGAGGACGCTCTCTTGACCGCCCTGGGCGGCACGAGCCACCGGCTCGACACGTGGTTGGGGGCGCTCGCGACCTGGGGGGAAAACCTGCGGGAAGAGCGGCGGCGGGAGCGCCACCTACCGCGGTCGTGGGCGCACACCGTGGCGCTGACGCTCCTCTCCTGGCCCCAGCTCGAGCCCCCCGCCTACGTCAAGCTCGCGACTCGGCTCCCTCGACCGGCGCTCGAGGCCTATTCGTTGGATGCGTCCGTGCCGGCCGCGCCGATCCGGGACTGTCACCTCTCGGTCCACATGTCCGGGACGCTCGCGCCCCTCGAGGAGTACCGGGACTCCCTCGGGCTGGGCGCGGAGACCCGTCTCCTCGAGGTCCCGTCCCACTTCCCGCCGGAGAACCGCAAGATCCTCTACGACCCGACCATCACGACCCGCTACGAGGAGATCCGCTCGGACCCCCGGGCGATCCAGCGGATCGCGGACCGCCTGGTCGAGGTGCTGCAATGCCTCCCGGTGAAGACCGCCGTCTTCTTCCCGAGCTTCGAGCTGATGCAGAAAGTCCTCGAGTCGGGGCTGCAGTCGCAGCTCCCCGGGAACGTCTTCATCGAGTACGCGAAGCTCCCGATGGGGGACCTCTGGCGGTCGATCGAGGGCTGGAAGAAGGACCCCGACGGCACGGTGCTGCTCGGCGTCGCCGGCGGCCGCCTCTCCGAGGGGATCGACTATCCAAGCCAGGAGCTGGAGGCGGTCGTCCTGGTCGGGATCCCGTATCCGCGGCCGTCGGCGAAGCACGAGGCGCTCCGCCGCTTCCTGGACTCGACCACCGGCAAGGGGTGGGAGTACACGGTCGAAGCGCCCGCGACCCGCGCGATCCTCCAGGCGGTCGGCCGCATGATCCGCTCCGAGCACGACCGAGGGATCGCGATCATCCTGGACCGTCGGGCGCCGAGCTTTGCGAAGAGCTTGCCCGGGCTCGAGCCGATCGGCCACCTGGCCGCGACGACGCACGCCTTCTACGGACGGAGGGCCCGCTGGTCGCGGACCGCGAGCCGATCCCCGGGCACCGGGCCGGCCGGGGGGCCACCGGTCGCCGGTCCAAATCCATAAGAAGCCGTTCGAGCGGTCGCCCCGCCGTGATCATCACTCGGACCCCGCTGCGGATCAGCTTCGCGGGCGGGGGGACCGACCTCCCCTCCTTCTATCGGACGTACGACGGCGGCGTGGTCGTCAGCGCCGCGATCGACAAGTTCGTCCACGTCCTGGTCAACGAGAAGTTCGACCGGTCGATCCGGGTCGCCTACTCCCGGACGGAGAACGTCGACACGCTCGACGACCTCCAGCACGGCCTCGTCCGCGAGGCGATGCGGACCACGGGGATCTCGGAGGCGCTCGAGATCCACACGATCGCGGACATCCCCTCGGAGGGCACCGGGCTCGGCTCCTCGTCGAGCCTCACGGTCGGCCTCCTCAACGCGCTCTATGCGTTCCGCGGCGAGCTCAAGGACGCATCGGAGCTCGCGCGCGAAGCGTGCCAGATCGAGATCGACACGCTCGGCGGCACGCTCGGAAAACAGGACCAGTACATCGCCGCGTTCGGCGGGGTCCAGCAGTTCGAGTTCCGTCCCGACGACTCGGTCCGAGTCACCCCGCTCCCGATCTCCACGCGGGACCGCGAGCTCTTGAGCGACCATCTGTCGCTGTTCTACACGGGCGTCACGCGCCGCTCGCAGGGGATCCTCAAGGAGCAGGACGCCCGCACCGAGGAGAACAAGGACGCGCTGCTCCGGATCCGCGACCTCGCCACGGACGCCCGCACGGCGATCGTCCGCCGGGACTGGGCCCGGCTCGGGGCGGTGATGGACGAAGGCTGGCAGCTGAAGCGCGGGCTGTCGCGCGGGATCTCCTCGCCCGAGATCGACCGGTTCTTCGCCGCGGCGAAGGACGCCGGCGCGTTCGGAGGCAAGGTCACCGGCGCCGGCGGGGGCGGGTTCCTGCTCGTGGTCCATCCTCCCGAACGCAGCCGTCAAATAGCGACCGCCCTGTCTCCGCTCTCGCGACTCCCGGTGCGCGTCACGTCCGAGGGCTCGCGGATTCTGGGCATCCACCGATGACGGACCCTCCGGGGCTCGACGCCTACGCGCGGAAGTATCTCGCGGAGGCTCGGGAGATCCTCGCGGAACCGTACCTCCTCGAGGCGGCCCGGCACATCGTGCCGCTGATCGTCGCGGCCCGCCAGGCCGGGCGGACCGTTTTCTTCTTCGGGAACGGAGGCAGCGCCTCCACCGCCTCCCACTTCGTCACCGACATCACGAAGGTCGCCGCCCGGGGCCCCGGCCGGCGGACGCGGTGCGTCAGCCTGAACGACAACGTTCCCGGGGTCACGGCGCTCGCGAACGACCTCGACTACGCCCGGGTGTTCGCGGAGCAGTTGGCCGTCCTCGCCGAGCCGGGCGACGTCGTGGTCGCGATCTCGGGCAGCGGCAACTCCCCGAACGTGCTGGAGGCGGTCAAGACGGCGCGGGCGATCGGCGCGAAGACGGTTGGCCTCACGGGCATGGGAGGCGGGAAGCTGAAGGAGCTCGTGGACGTGCCCGTCGTGGTCCCCTCGCACAGCATGCAGCACGTCGAGGACACGCACGTCGTGCTCCTCCACCTCCTCACCGCGTACCTGCGGGACGAAGGTCCGGTCTCCGAGCGATGATCGTCCGCGTCAAGGACTACATGGTCCTCGAGGTCGAGCACCTCCGGGACACGACCACCGTCCGGGAGGCGATCGAGCGCCTCACCCGCAGCCGGCACCACGGCCTGCCCGTGACGGACGCGGCCGGCAAGCTCGTCGGCTTCGTGAGCGCCAAGGAGCTCCTGCGCCACGCGAACGAGGGCACGACGGCGCTCGCCCGCATCATCCGACCGGGGACTTACACCGCGAGCCCCGACACCGGTCTCGACGACGCGACGCGGATCATGTTCCGCTTCGGGTTACGCGACCTGCCGATCATCGACGCGAGCGGTCGGCTGTGCGGCATCCTGTCGAACCTCGACATCGTCCGCTCCCATTTCGAGCGGGCGTCCCCCGCGAAGGCGGACACGCTGATGCACCTTCTCAGCGAGCGGTACGGGCTGCCGTTCTCCTTTCACCGCGGCCTCGTTCCCATCGAACGGCTGACGCCGACGCAGTGGAAGGTCTACGAGGACGAGCTCGCCGGCCGCCGCTACGAGCTCGAGCGGGGCCTCGCGGAGCCGGTCCTCGTCGTGCAGAAAGGCGACACGTGGATCCTCGTCGACGGCCACCACCGCGCGCTGGCGGCCCGGGAGATGGGGCTCGCCCAGCTGCAGGCGTTCGTGCTGACCTGCGACCGGCCCGAGGAGTTCGCCCGGTCCCAGACCGGCTTCGAGAAGCTCGCCGCGGAGCATCACCAGCGCACGATCGACGACATCGAGATCGACCAGTCGAGCCAGCATCCCCTCATCGAGGTGACGACGCAGCTCCTGCGGCGGTTCGAGACCGGGGCCGCCCGGCAGACCTCCTCCGCGGAGTAGACGCCGGCCGCATCGCGGCCCGGTCCGGACCGACCCGATAAGACGGCCGTCGCGGTCGGACGACGGAGCTGCCGGTGTCGCTGCCGTTGCCCCCGATCCCGTTCGACGCGAACCTGGTCTGGTTCGCGGTCGTCGCGCTCGGGATGATCGTCGTCACGATCTTCGTCTTCGGTGCCGCGCTCCCGAGCAGCGGTCGGCCCCCGCTCGTCACGCAGCTCACGCTCGCCCTCGCCGTGATCGGCGGGGGCAGCGTCCTCCTCCTCGCGCTCGTCTTCGTCTTCCTCAACTCCGACGGGACCTCCGCCTGGACGTTCGTGCTCCTCGCGTTCAATTTCATGATGACCGGGCCGGCGGGACTCTGGTTCATCGGGCTGATCGTTTTCCAGGACCGACGGGTCCGGCCGACGGCGTGGGCCTGGCCGGTCGCGCTCGCGGTGATGACGACCGGCTCCGAGGTGCTGATGGGCTTCCTGTTCGCGCTCGGCGACGCGAGCGCCCCGATGCCGACGGTGACGACGCTCTCGCTCGGCCTCTCCTCGGTCTGGTTCTTCTGGTCGATGGCGGCGATCATGGCGGCGTTGATCGTCTGGGCGCCGCTCGCGCCGCTCGAGCGGTCGGGGCTGATCGCGCTCGCCGGGACCGCGGTCCTCGGACCGTGGGTCACGAGCTTCCCCGTGCTCGGCGGCGCCGCGATGACCGTGCTGATGGTCGGGGTGTTCGCCTACGTTGTGCGGGCCCTCAGCGTGCGGACCGACGTGGCCCCCCACCAGGTCGGCTTCCTTCTCGGTCTCGCGGTCGCGTTCCTCGCGATGGCGGTCGCGGGGCTCGGGCTCGCCGTCTCGGGCGGCGCCGTGGTCGCGGTGCTCGCGTACGGCGGCGTGACCGGCGTGGTCATGACCGCGGAGATCGCCGGGCTGGTGCGACGGTACTGGGACGGTTCGCCCGAGCGGCCGTGGGTCGCCCGGCACGTCTCCGACGGGGACGAGCCGCGGGGCCCCGCGGCGATCCGGCCGCGGCCCAACGCCCGCCCCCATGAGGCGGCGGGCGTCGGACCGCCGTGACGCCGGTCGGCGACAGGACGATTCGTACAACACGCATATCAACCGCGCCCAGGTCCGACCGCCGTCAGGGGACTCCGTGACCGACGTGCGGGCGCGTCGCCTTTCCCCTCCCCTGCGTCGAGCGGTCCCCTGGCTGGTGGCGGCGCTGCTGCTCGCGTCGTTCGGATTGCCGTCGGCCGCCGCGATGTCGCGGCTGCCGACCCCCGCCCTGGTCGGCTTTGGGCATCCGACGTCGGCGAACACGAGCGCGACCGTGAACCTCACGGACGCCCCGCGATTCGTTCCGAACTCCCTGACCGCGAACCCCGCCAGCACGCTCTCGGTCAAGCTCGTAAACCAGGGCGCGTTCGACCACACGTTCACGCTCTCGAAGGTCCCCAACTTTCCGCTCAGCACCGCGTGGAGCCCGGGCGAGCTCGACGCCTTCTTCAACGCGAACGGATCGCTCGCGAACGTCTCGGTGGCCCCGGGGCAAACGGCGTTCGCGAACGTCACGTTCAACGCGTCGACCAG
>Ga0187783_10002056_pt1 | contig 14965 bp, 18 predicted proteins | sample 1015_SJ02_MP02_2_FD_132471 | JGI IMG/M metagenome (GOLD analysis project Ga0187783, IMG submission 132471) | Tropical peat soil microbial communities from peatlands in Department of Meta, Colombia - 1015_SJ02_MP02_20_MG | ecosystem: Environmental > Terrestrial > Soil > Wetlands > Peat | place... | reverse complement strand
TCATACCCCATTACTTCAGGTCATGACGGTCGCGGGCGCAGAATGTCCTCAACGCGGCCAAGTCGGTCGCACGTAGAAATCCCCCCAGTCCGGTCGGAATCGTCTGGGCACCAGGCCCACACCGCGTTTGCAGCGATGCTACGAGAGCCGCAGTGGGGCGCCTACTGCCCTAAGGGGCAGGGTCTTCCAGCAACCGCCCGCCCTGGTCGCGAGGAAGTTAGTCTGCCGGACTCAGTAGGCCAGTCTGAAGAAGAGGCGCACGCCCCCGTATCTCCAGTCGAGATTTCCGCCAAAGCTCGATGAGCTGACATTCACGTGGGTCACGAACTCATTCCAGCCGGCACCCACGCCGAAGTTCTTCCAAGGCATGTAGACGACGGAAGCGTCATAGTCCTGCAGGTTGCCGTCGTATTGGTCGAACTTCAATGCAAAGAACTGAGCCAGGGCATCGAGATTCCAATGCGGCGCGAACTCCCACAGGTAATGGAGTCCAAAGACAGGCAACGGACCATTGACATCGGCGCGAGCCGACTCGGAGCGATTTACGGTGTTGCCGACCGCCGCCAGTGACAAACGGAAGCTCAGATCGTGCAGGCCGGCAGAACCTGCGAGCTCATAGTTCTCGCCGTGCAGAAAGGCATACTCATACGCGAGTTCTGCGACTACGGTGTCCAGACGCGCGCTCAGATCGGTATTGACCGGGAAGGTTTGACCGTTGAACACAATGTTCCGGTTGATCGTCTGCAGGGCACTGCGATCCTCATCAAAGTACATCAAGCGGAGCTTGTGGCGCTTGAGGAATCGCCAATACGCATCGACGCGAAAGCTGTCGTGATTGGTGATACCGAGCGAATGCTCGAGGTTGAGGGGAGTTCCTTCTAGGCCAGACCCGTCGACCCGGACGGTGGTGTTGGTGGTCAAAAGGAATGCACCGACCTCGAGCGAGAGTGTGTCGTTGAGGGGGTTCTCTTCCTCGGCGCATGCCGTGCACGCGCCGCCCAGCGCCAGCAGGGCGGATAATGCGAGACTTGGGGAGCGGAGCCGTTTAGAGGTCGTGGTGAACTTCAGCGATCTGAGGCTCTGATTCGCCACAACTCACTCGATGGGCGACCAACTGGAATCCGGGTCAAACGAGGTCATGGATTGAGCGACCTGTGTCGTCTCCGGTCCCAGATCTTTCTGAAATATCTTCCCCTCCGGGCCGATGAGGAACGTCGTTACGCCGGTCTTGCGATAGTCCGCTGGGTAGGCGAGAAAGGCAAAGCCGCCCGTCATGTTGCCGTTGACGACATAGTTTCGGGCACCGCCTTCGGCGTGTGAACCCTGCTCGGTCAGAATGCGGAAGAAGTAACCGTGGAACGGTGCGGGCGCTTTTGCCGTACCGGGAGTCCCCTGTCGGCTGGCATCCGCGAGCAGCGGCCCCAACGGGCTCTCGGGTTCGCCCTCGCTGACAGGCCAGTACAGCCCATCTTTCTTGCCAGGGCTGCTCACCAACTTTTGCGCATAGTGCTGTCCGGTGCCCTCTCGCGCCGCGCTGAAGTACTCCGCCTGCGCATCGGCCATCGCGGTGAGCACATCCATTACGGCTAATTCGTTACCGCCGATGCGACGCACCAGGAATTCCTCGCGCCCTTCCTCGGAATCAAAATGCCATCCACCTGAGGCACCCTTGAGCAAAGGAAAGGGGAACGGGTAGTTGTTGACGCCGACGATAAGCACGCGGCCGCCGCCCTCGAGTTTTCCAAAGCGATGCATCTGCTCGTAGGCGTCGCTGAACGCTTTGAACGCCGCCTCGTCCTGCGTGGCATTCCCGGACATCAGATACTCCTTCGCGGAGTCGCCGAAGATCGCGAGCACCTGCTGGTCGTCACCACTCTTCGCCGCGCGGTAGAGCGCTTCGGCCGCCGCGTCGGGAGAAGCGAACTCCCGCGGGCCGACGGATGTTTGAGTTGGGTTCTTGCTGCATCCGCACGTCAGGCATGCGAACACGAGAGACGCGAGCAAAACCATGCGGACACCGGCTCGCGACATCGCCAATTCCCTCACACTGAGTCTGGCGAAGGCGCGTTCACTGCCTTGAATGAGGATGTTCATCAACGCCTACCTCCGCCCGCGGGGCGGCCGCCCATACTTTGCGAGCCACGTGCGCTTTGCTGTCGTCCCCCGCCAGTTCCGTTGAAGGCGTTCGGACGCTGAGCCGCACCGGGTTGATTGCCGTAGCCGCGCGCCGCGCGGTTGCTCGGCTGCTGACTCGGCATCGGACGGGACCCTGAGCCAATCGAGGGCTGATTGCTCGGACTCACGGCGCGCCCGGGTCCAGCCGACGCGGGCAGGTTCCCGGGGGTCCCGGTCTGCGGCCGCCCGCCCGCAGGCAGACCCCCCGTGCCAGGCAACTGACCCGGCCCTCCCGGACGAGCGCCTATACCACCCCCCGGGGCTCCGGCAATTGGGTTGGCCGGCCGAGGAGGTCCGCCGGGTGCGCCAGGTCGTACGGGCGGCGGTAGGGGGCGTGGCGGTGGGTAGTAATAGGGCGGGCGATATCCCGGGTAGTACCCCGGGTAATAGCCGCCGCGCCAATAAGGATTGCCGTAATACCTCGCGCCACCGCAATAAATCGAGGCGGTATTCCAGCCCATTCCCCAGGTCATTCCAAACCCGCACGATCCGCCGCTAACTGCCGCTGCTACGAGGATTCCAACACCAAAGGTGACCATGGTGGCTGCAACCACATCCGAGCTCGTATATTGCGGAACGACAACAGGCGCGCCGTACACCACTGTGGGGTTGTAACTCGGCACATACACCACGGTGGGTTGGGTCGGCTCGATGAGAATGAGATCGGGGCTCTTCTGGGTTACCGTGATCTCGGCCCCTGACTTCAGAGTGCCGGCCGCATAGGCCCTGGCGCGCATTCGCTGTATAGCCGCGAGCACGTCGCCCTGTTGATTGGCCGCCGCATCGCCCAGTGCCGAAGTCCACGCGATGTTGTTGGCGAGCTGCTCGAGGACCGCCGGATACTGAGTCAGGGCTTGCACCGCGGGGTCCCAGCCACGGGTTTCGACTTGCTGGCGCAGCGCATCGCCCTGAAGATCCCTGTTAACCCTCAGGTATTGATTCGCTGCGACTACCTGATCAGGCCAGGTTGCCGCTCCCAACACCAACGCCGTCAGGCCATCAGGATAAAGCGCAATCGGAGCAACGAGACCATCCAGCTCCGCTCCGGACAGCGGCGCGTAGACCTCCGGAAGCGAATCCGTCTGAGCGAACGCGGGCGGGCAGCTCAATACCGGGCCAAGCGCGATCGCTAAGCTCGACAAACCGGCGAGCCAATTCCTCACATGGGTCATCGTGGCATCCCCCAAGCCAGAGCACGAGCATAGCCGCATTGGGATTTGAGCCCAAGCCGTTTCTCAAACGGTCATGCGGTCAGGTCAGTAGTCTCTGTCCGCTTCAGGACGGTCGGGAACCCGCGACTCGTCTCGTGCACACGCACGGGCATCATGACACCGCGGCCTGTGCCCGAAACAAAGTGAAGCGGAAGGTCAGACCACGTCCGCCCGGGGCGCGCTCGGCCCACAATCGTCCGCCGTGTGCTTCGATGATGGTGCGCGAGATGGGTAAGCCCATACCTCGGTCGCCTCGGCATTGCGCAGGATCGCCCCCAGCGGCTGGGCGAGCTCGTGTGCCAGCGCAGTAGCCAGCTGTCCGAGCGCGGTCACGCGCCCGGCTCGCGCGAGTTCCGAGCGCCGCGTAAACGGCGAGCTGGAGATCGAAACCGACGAAGGGGAAAAGGTGCCGAAGGACGGCCAGAAGGCGCTCCTGAAGGACTGGCATCTGGAACTCTCCGCGGGTCAGTACCGCGAGCGCACTGGAAGGGCCGCTCGGGGCGTGAAACTCGTCCACAACATCGTCCTTTCGATGCCCTCCCCCACACCGCCAGACAAGGTGCTGGCGGCGGCAAAGACGTTCGCGCGTGAGAAGTTTGCGCTCAATCACCGCTACGCAATGGCCCTGGAGATTATGGATCGATGAAATCGGGTGAACCAGCTGAAAGGGCAGAAGCGATGACGTCGGAAACCCAAATCGAGCAGTCAGGTGAATCGAAGTGCTGCGAAAGCACGGTTGAAGCGCTTCGAGCGCTTGAGTCCGCGAAGCGTGACCTTAAGGTCGCTGAAGAGATACGCGGCCTGGACCCGCAGCTCAGCGCAGAAATGTCCGAAAAGGCGGAGTACGACAAGCGGCGCGCCGAGGAGCGACTGCGGGTGGACGCTGTTCCACCGATTGGCCCCGCTGGCGAGTTTTGCAGGCCTACTCGGCAGAGGACCGTGGGCGCGGTCGTCAGCAGTCGAAAGCCAGATGCGATCACCCTCGAGGCCAGCCTGGAGCGGCTCGATCTTATAGCCAAGACGGGCCACTACGCGCTTGGGTTGGATCTTGCGCAGGAACTGAAGGCGCGGAACTCAAAGGAAAAAATGCTGGCCCACGGCATGGGCGTAACTTACGCACGCGCGATGAAACTCTTCGCGGAAGCGGACATGCAGACACATCCAGTAGCGAAAATCAGCCACATCAATGCTGGCGATAGACTGTTTCGCACGTTTATCGACGCCATGCTGGCATTCGACAAAGTTCGCAGCGGTGGGACCCAGAGGGTAGAGGTCAGGTACGTGAATGTGTATCCGGGCGGACAGGCAATCGTCGGCAGCGTGAGGACGGGGGGTCGCGGGAGACGCCGAAAGAGGAGGGGGGGGTAGGTCAAAGTGAAAGGTAATCCCATGCACGAGGCGCGCGCTGCTCTGGCACGGCACCCACAGTGCGGAGCTTACTGCCGCACGACCGGTCAACCGTGTCGGTCACCGGCGATGAAGAACGGACGCTGCCGGATGCACGGAGGCAGAGCCGGCCGAAAGCCGATACACGGTCGCTACTCAAAGGCGTCCATTGAGGAGAGACGGGAGATCCGAGCGCTAATCAGAGCGGTGAAGGCGCTCCTTTAGGATTTGTTAGACCTCCCGACTTTGTCTCAGTTCGACCGCCGGTCATCCGCGATGAGTCGCGGCGGATGTGGGAAACTCGACATGATCGAGAGCGGCTGCGTACATTGAGCGTCGCCACGATGCCCACAGGCGCCTGTACAATGCGGGTGCCGTCACGTGACGGCATTAGCCTGCCATCGCCGGCATGCTGCGACGTCGATTCCTGCAGACCGCTACGGCGCTGACGGCCTCCGCTTTCTCCTGCCCCGACGCGTTGGCCGCCGAGACGGTTCGCCCTGCGTCATTGAAGCGGCTCGGTGCCGCGAGCGCATTCGATTACGCCAGCCTGAAAGGCCTGGCGCGCTCGCTGGCGAACGCGGCCTATCAGGCGCCGCCGGCAGAGCTGCCAGCTCCGATCGCGAAAATGAGCTGGGATCAATGGCAGTCGATCCACTTCCGCGACGATCACTCGCTTTGGTTGGGCGAGGCACTGCGTTTCCGGGCACAGCTGTTTCATCTCGGCTTCACCATCAAGAAGCCGGTCAAGATCTACAACATTGAGAATGGCCAGTCGCAGGAACTGAGCTTCGATCCGGCGCTGTTCGATTACGGCCAAAGTGGCGTGGATAGTCGCACGCTGCCGCCGACCTTGGGATTCGCAGGGTTTCGCCTGCTGTTCCATACTGACTGGAAGCGCGACATCGCAGCCTTCCAGGGAGCCTCGTATTTCCGTGCCGTCGACGGCGAGCTGCAATACGGCATGTCGCAGCGTGGCCTTGCGATCGACTGCGGCATGACGCGCCCCGAGGAGTTCCCGGACTTCGTCGCCTATTATCTCGAGCGCCCCGCGAAGGACTCGAGCCAGCTCACCGTATATGGCCTGCTCGATTCGCCCAGCGTCGCGGGCGCCTATCGCTTCGTAATCGAGGCGGCCGATACCCTCATCATGGAGGTTGACGCCGCACTCTATCCGCGCAAGAGCATCGAGCGGCTCGGCATCGCGCCCGGGACCAGCATGTTCCTGTGCGGACCGAACGACCGGCGCGTGGACTCGGACTGGCGGCCCGCGATCCACGATTCCGATGGCCTGCAGCTGCACACGGGTGCGGGCGAATGGCTCTGGCGGCCGCTGGTCAATTCCCCGACGGTGCGCGTGAATTCGTACGCCGATGAGTCGCCGCGCGGCTTCGGGCTCATGCAGCGTGACCGCAACTTCGATCACTATCAGGACGACGGCGTATTCTACGACCGGCGGCCGAGTGTCTGGGTCGAACCCAAGGGCAATTGGGGTCGCGGCGCGGTCATGCTGGTGGAGATCCCGGCGAACGATGAGACCTTCGACAACATCGTCGCGTTCTGGAATCCAACCGCCAAGCCGCAGCACGGACAGGAACTGCTGTTCGGCTATCGGCTCTACTGGTGCCGCTACAATCCGGCGCGGTGCCCGCTGGCGCAGACAGAGGCCACGCGCGACGGCATCGGCGGCATCGTCGGTCAGAAGCACAGCTACTTCTCGTGGCGGTTCGCGGTCGATTTCGCCGGCGGCGATCTCTCAATGCCGGGCGAGGAGGCCCGCATCGAACCGGTCATCAGCGCCTCGCGCGGCAGCATCGAAATCAGTTCGGCACGGCCGCTGCATGCGATCAGCGGCTGGCGCTGCATGTTCGACCTGAAACTGTCCGACGACAGTCTCGAGCCGATCAATCTGCGGCTGTTTCTCGCGCTGGACGGGCAACCGCTCACGGAGACCTGGATCTACCAGTACACTCCACCGCCGCTCGATCAGAGAAAAATCCTGTGAGCGCGCGGCTCACGAGCAGCGCGGTATCTGCAATCGCTAACGGGGAATGGCAGGTCCGCCGTTGCAACCTATACCTGGAGTCCCTCCCATGACCAGTGTGGGATGCTGAGGCCGCTGGGCACGTCATTAGCAGACTGATGGTAACGAGCCATCGAATGGATCGCCGTGCGATTGCGTGCTTCGACCAGCTCTTGTTGACGATCACTCTGGGCGGCTGTAAGAGGCCGTAACGTGCGCGTCTCAGTGGCGCGGTACGCTTCCCGACACAAGGAGTCCGGCTTCGAGCGCCTCGCATCTTGGGAGGATTGCTGTATGGACCGACGCCCTACCAGGCAGATGCCTGATGACGAGCTTGTCGATATCGTGGACATCCCTCAGCTATGGCTTAGCCACGACGGCTACTCAAGGACACTGAGGGCCGGGCTCGTGCGCGCGGCGCATCTTACGGAGAAAGGACGCGCACCCTATCCATTGGAGAGCCCAGGCGGCGTCAGAGTAGAGCTAGCCCAAATTTCGCGCCTTTGGCATCGACTAGGAATCCTTCAGGCGAAGCCTCCGATCTGAGTCATCGAGAGCGCACGCGCCTGCCGATGGGACGGCGCCGCGTCAAACCTGCAGCGACTTTCTCGCGGCCAATTCCACCGCAACGGCGATTTTCACGGCGACCTCAGCCAGTTCTGTGATCGCGTCGGAGGTCGGGCTTCCGGCCAGCCGAGCGGCGGCGAGGGAGGCGGCGATCTGCGCGGCGGTGAGGGTTCGCATCTCGACGTGGGACAGCTCCATGAGTAGCTCCTTCAAGTTACGGGTTGATGCATCTAAATCGCGTTCGGTGTCCGCGCGTTCGCGCACTCCGCGCATGAATCCTTTTGATCTGCCTGCCAAACTGAGCAATGGTGCGCACCGCCGCTTCACTGTCGCCGTGCTCGATCATGTGTTCCAGCACCGTCAACACGGCGCGACCGCCGCTATAGAAGGCAAGATGAGACAGCGCGAGCTCGCGCTTGCCGGCGCGAATCCCTGAGCGACCGCCGTGCGCTTGTAGAGGATCCATAGATGGCGGAGCGAAAGCTTGGTGGTCATTGTTGATTCTCAGGGGGGAGCCACGACAAGCACGCGCGGCGGGTCAGCAGCTTGCGCTCAGGTCGATGGCGAATCAAACGAAGCGTTCGGCGCAAGTGTATGACGCCCACGCGGGTTTGCTGCCGCGAGGGATTCACGCCGAAGAGACGGCCGGTCCGGCGGTGAAACTCCAAGGATGCGGCCGGGAAAACTCGAAAACCCAGCCGCATCCCCAGAGCGTGAGCAGGCGCAAATCGCCACGCTTGAACCCGTACATTGACGGGCGACGCGCAAACTAAAGGCTGACGATGTCAGGCGCGTTATTGCTGGATGAATCTCATCGGACACTTTAGTGGCGCAAGTCGCCAAGCTGCGACATAGCATCTGCTACTAACTTCTAACTGTGCCCTTCCATTCGCGACAGCAGATCTATAGACTCCGCGCCCGCTGACAACTCTCAAGGGATTCGCATCATGGAACTGATTGCCGGCTCTTTCCTGGCTGTTTTTCTGTGGTTGTTTGGTCACATAGGCATGGTGGTCGCGAGCTACTTGCGGCGTCCCAAACCAACGTCGGCGTGACTTATCTACTTGGCGTCCAGCCGGCGGGCGGGGGCCTACTTCACACTGAGATCAAGTGGCCCACGCTCGAGGGCCGCCTCGAACTCTTCTCGGGTTCCAAGGTGCCTGATGAACCGATGCTCGCCCTCCACCTCGTGGGCCACACGGCGTGGGTGTCGCTGGACACCGAAGGCTGTGGAACGCGTCCTCCAGCGCCTCGTCGCTTGATTCGCTGAATCCCGCCACATCGGCACTTGTGGTCGCGCGGAAGCCACGGAGCAACCTCCGTCACTTGATCGCAATCAACCAATGACCATTAGAGTTCTCATGCTTGCCCGCGAGGACGCGATGAGAGTCCAGCCCGCGCCAACTGCCTCCGCTGTCAGTTGGTAATCCGGTGCGGTCATTCCGTCAGCTAAACTCCGCCGCGCATTTCACATCAGGACGCCGCCTCCAGTTTCAAAACCTTGATCCGGGAAAAGGCCGGGCAGCTCCCGAGCGATGCAAGGAGGGAGTCCGGGCGGAAAAAATGGTAGTACGCTGATTGGCTCCACTAGAATTCCGCCGCGCACAGTGGTCATCACGGCTTGCTCGAGTGTGGTGCTAGCTGACAAATCTTGAATGATGAGACTCATTTCGGTTCTCCATGAGACTGGAAACTGATAAAGGGTTGATGACTGACGTTTGAGCATCTGCTGGACTAACCTCTGAAGCAAGGGTCGTGCCAACCGTTGCCACAGCCGCGCGAGTTACGGCAGCGGATTGAAAAATAATGCGCAATGGCTCCGCCTGCAGATTTTCGAGGGCCGCTGGCGGGTCGTGATTGATGTGTCTCGACCAACAGTGCGTGGAAATTTGTTGGGTAGTTAGCAGCTACGACCCAGCGGCTGGAGACCTGACTGAAGACCTATGGTTTGTGTCGCGTTTCTTCGGCTGCCTGGTCCGCGCGCAAGCCTAGGAGATGGTGCAGTGCATCCCCTGGGCCTAGGCGCGTAACATTGACGACCGAAACAGGGGGTAAGCTGCGCCGAGCGTTCAGGTTCCAATGGGTAGCCCTGAAGAAAGCGCTCAGCATCATGACCCGCCCTGGCTGGAGAGAGTGAAGGCGAAATGGGGCGATACCGCCGCATATGGCTATGCCGTGATCTATACCCAGTGGGGTAATACCTCCAAAGCGCTCGAGTGGCTAGAAACAGCTGTGCGATTGCGTGACGTAGCCTTGAAAGGCTTAAAGGTCGAACCCGAACTCGATCCCCTGCGCAATCAGCCCCGCTTCCAGGCGATCGAGCGGTCGCTGAAGTTTCCGTAGATGGACGCCCCTCGTTGCGCAAGGCCTTCTTGCGATCGGCGATTACAGGAGAGATCGCAACCGTAGATCCGGCCTTCAAGTGCGGTATCGAGACCGCGGGCCCTGATGGAATCTGCTGAATCGACGCCCCATCGGACTGACGGATTTGATGAGATCCTTGGAAACTTGCGGGTTGAGTCGATTCCGGTCTGACCTGTAATGCCATCACGCTCGAGAGTGCCTCAGCTCGGTGGCGGGAGAATTTGCTCTGTAGGGTGTCCTGGGCCCGCTTTATCCGGGCACAAGGGTCATACGGCCGCGGTAATCGGCTCGGTACTCACGCTCGTGTGCGAGCAACGCCCAAGCGATGCGGGCGCTCTTGTTCGCCAGAGCCACTGCTGCGATGTGGGGATGGGAGCGCGCGGTCAGACGCCCCAACCAGCTCTGCGCTCGATCTGGATGGCGTTGCATTTGCCGTAGCACCGAACGTGCACCCAAGATGAGTAGCGTACGCAGATACCGATCGCCTCGTTTACTGATTCCCAGGAGGCGCGTTTTCCCTCCCGAGGAGTCTTGGCGGGGCACGAGTCCCAACCAGGCGGCAAGCTGTCGCCCGTTTTTGAAAGTGCGTATATCGCCGATGCTTGCCACGAGCGCACTTGCACCCAAGGGGCCTATCCCCGGGATCTGATCCAGGCGCCGGCTCAAGGGGTTCTCGCGGTGCCATGCGAGAATCTGCTGCTCCCACTCGCGCACCGTGATACTAAGCTCCCGCAGCTGGCTGAAGAGCTGACTAAAGCGCTCCCGCGATCGGTCCGATAGGCCGTTCTCGGCATCGGCTAGGACCTCTGGAACCCCGCGCTCCAAAGCGCCAAAACTCTGCGGCAGCACGATCCCAAACTCTGCCAGCAGCCCCCGCAACTGGTTTGCCTTAGCCGTGCGCTCAATGACCAGCCGCTGACGGACACGATGCAGCATGAGCAGTTCCTGCTGGGCTATGGTCTTGATAGCTACAAAACGCATGTTCGGTCGCCTTACTGCCTCGCAGATCGCCTCGGCATCGCGAGCATCGTTCTTGTTGGTCTTGACGTATGCCTTGACGAACTGCGGCGCCATGAGCTTCACCTCATGGCCAAGCTTGCAGAGCTCACGCGCCCAGTGATGGGCGCTCGAGCAGGCCTCGATCCCCACCAGGCACGGTGGCAGGTTCGCAAAGAAGGTGATGAGCTGGGCACGGCGCAAGCGCTTCCGCAGCGTTGTCTGTCCGCGCGCATCGATCCCGTGCACCTGGAAGACTGCCTTTGCAATGTCCAAACCGATCGTCGTAGTGTTCATCTCGGACGCTCCTCTTCGGTGAAGTGGCTTGCAGACACAACCACTTTGGCACGCTTGATGCCTTCATGAAGAGGGGCGTCCATCCCATCGGACTAGCTTCGACAGCTCCCGTCCTCAGATACCCGGCGAGCCACTGCTGCGTTCAAGTGATGCAATGGTGCTGTTGGTCACAGACGGTCGGTTGAATCGATGAAGTCGTCGATATCCTTCTTCATCTTGGCGATCGACGCGGGGTTGACGTACATCATGTGGCCCGCCTCGTAGTACTTCATCTGGATACGCGTGCTCGCTGACTGCGGCAGCCCTAAATGCGCCATCATGTACTCGGTCGCCGAGAAGGGCGTCGCCAGGTCGTAGTACCCGTTTAGAACTAGGACTTTCAGATTCGGGTCCTGTACGAGTGCCTGGGCGAGGTCCACCTGCGAGTTCACGATTGGCTGCTCGCCGTTCTGGGTTTTGTGGATCAGCTTCCACTTCTCGGCGATGCCGAAGTTGGTAGTGACGTAGGTCTTGCCCTGCCCGAACCTGAGCTCCCCGTGGTAGTAGTCGAGGAACGCGGCGCTGAAGGCAGCGCCGATCGCGGCAAACTGCGGATCGTAATCGACCTCCTTCGCCAGCGGATCCTGCGTGGGTCCGACGAAGCGTCCGTCGAGCCGGCCGATGGTCTTGCGGGCGCTCTTCAGGAGCTCGTGCGCGAACATGACCTCGGACACCCGCAGATTTGCGAGCTTGAGGTACTCGGTCGATAGACCGGTGTACTCGTGCAGCTGCGTGGCTACCGCATCGCGCTCGGCATCGCTCAACGTGTCCCCCTTAGCCAGTGCCTGGCTATACACTCCCATGGCGTAAACGCGCACCTCGCCGAGGAACGGCTCGAGCGAGGGCGGCTGCTGCGGCAGCACGTGGTGATACCAGGCCACCGCCGCGTAGCCTGGCAGGTACACGGAGTACGGCCGGTCGTTCCCCGGCAGCTCGGCGAAAATCGCCTCGAGATCAGTCGCGACCGACACCAGGATCAGGCCGTTGAACGACAGTGCGCGGTGCCCGCGCAAATAGTTGACGATCGCAGCCCCGCGCGTCGTGCCGTAGCTCTCACCCAGCAGGTATTTCGGCGAGGTCCAGCGGTTGTTGTCGCTCACGTACTGGGCGATGAAGCGGCTGATGGAATCGATGTCGGGGTCGACGCCAAAGAACTCGTCGTCCTTGTGGTTGCAGACGGCGTGAGACAGACCCGTGCCCACCGGATCGATCATCACCAGGTCGCTCTTGTCGATCAGGCCGTACTGATTCTCAACCGTGCGGTAGGGCGCGCTCGGCGTCGGAGCGGGATCGGCGACCACGACGCGCCGCGGTCCCAGCACCCCCATGTGTAGCCACAGTGAGGAGGAGCCAGGCCCGCCGTTAAATGCGAACGTTATGGGGCGCAACTCCCCGCCCTTGCCGCCCTTGCGCGTGTAGGCTACGTAGCCGATGCTCGCGATCGGCTTGTCGTCCTCGTCACGCACGATGAGTGTGCCGGCGGTGGCCGTGTAGTCGAAGGATTTCCCCCCGCTGGTGAAGCGATGCTCGGTGACCGAGCTTTCCGCCATCGGCAGCCGGTGCCACTCGTCCTTGAGATCGCCCTTGACGTCGATGTGGCACAGCCGCATCAGCGCGGCCGCTTCGCCTGGCGGCTGCTCGGCTTGGGACTGCGCCCCCTTCGGCGGCTCCGCGGAGGCCGCGCCCCAAAAACCGGTGAACGCAACGACACCCGCCAGCCACGACTTCAGCATGAGCCCCCCGCGGCCCTTCGGTACCGCGCGGGCTTATACCATGCCGCGGCGGCGCCGTGTTATTGCAATCGAATTCACTGATAGGCCGCGGCTTCACGTGCGAGATAAGCAACAACGGAGCGCGCTGGCTCGGCTGAAGTCAGAGGAGCTCTTTCACCGCTCGGATGATCGAACTTAGGCACTACGACGACGCAGCAGGTGATGCCAGGCTTGGGCCAGTGCGTCAGGTTGACCGCAGGAGTTTGGCAGCCGAATCAAGAGTACGAGCGCGCGCTCGCGCTCGCGCCGGGCAACTCGGAGGTACAGGGACGCTATGGCGGTTTCGCGATCGACATCGGCCGTACCGAGGCAGGGATCACGGCCGCACGGCGCACGAGACAAACGACAGCCATAGTGGTAGGAACATCGATTGCAGCTGGTTTCGCGATCTACATTGGCATTAGAAAGTCAGCCTTTCGATAAGCACTCCACGCCCCGAATACGGGGCGTCTCTCGGCACTGCGAAGCGTTCTACTGCCAGAACAGCAGGCAGAGTGGACAGTATCCTGTCGCGGCGAACGCCGCACCTGCAGCTACCAAGAGAGCCGCCCCGATGAGTATTCCCTGTTTCATTCTGCGACCTCCGTTGACCGCTGAAACTCACTGTAGCGCGATCTGCGGTGGCTTGGCAGTGTCCGTCTTGCGCGTGGCGCAGCGGCGCGGCGCTCGCCTCTGTTCTCGACGGTGACTGTCGGCCAGAAGCCGGTATGAGCGCTAATCCCGTCGGTGAAGGCGTTCCTGTATGTTTGTTTGAGCGCTTGCCGACTTTGTCTCAGTTCTCAGCCAGAAGCCGCCGGTTGTAGTAGTGCGGTAAACTACCCGAAAACAGTCATTGCGCAGGGCGCTTACGAAGCGTCGACCAAAGGAGGCCCGGCGATGGGCACGCAACTGAGCTACGCGATCAAATACGTCGGTGACATGTCTGCGGCGGTACGCTTTCACCAGGAGCGGCTCGGGCTGAAACTCCGCTTCCAGTCCCCTGGGTGGAGCGAGTTCGAGACGGGATCGACCACCCTTGCGCTGCATGCAGCTTCGCCGGAGCATCCCGCCGGCAGCTGCGGGCTTGGATTTCGCGTCGTCGACATTGACGCTTTCTATGCGGACGCCTCGCAGCAAGGGGTGAAGTTCACATCACCCCCTGCGGAGTTACACGGGCAGCGGATCGCGAGGTTCAAGGACATCGACGGGACCGAGTGCAGCGTCAGCGGCCCCTGACCGCGCATAGCGAGCTCGTCCGCGTGGAGGGGGCCATGGATCTGCCCGGGGCGTGGCTAGTACCAAACCGTCTCTGGGCCGCCTTCGGTCCACAACCGGCCGTACCAAGCTGCACGGAGAACTTCCGAAAGCGGTCGTTCCAATCTTCAGGGCTCTTTGCCAGAATCCTTCATCAGCGACATTGTCGCGCAATACGTTTCGAAGGCGCGCTGAGTCTTCGTTGTCCCCGACGTCGGGGAGTAGCCCCCAAGAGCAGACGGCGACGGACGCCGCTCCGCCAGGCGGCGTCGTTGCCGGCGGTCGCTGATCGGCCAGAAGCGGTGTACAGTTAAGGGTGAGGCTTTCCGGCCTACCCTCCACCGAGCCCCTTAATGGGTACTTCGCCGTACGCGACCCCAAGAGCGTTCGCGTAGTCTGACCCTGCTGGCACATTCTTGAGGTCGAAGTGCTTGAACCCCTCGAGCGTCAGATTCCAGCCGAACGGCCATCCCGAACTTTCGGTCGGGACAACTTCGTCGTCAAGACTGGAGATGTTGACAAACTCAATCTCTCTCACGTGACTTGCGAGTGCAGTATTAAGAGCCACTAACACCGTGTTTCGGGGGTAGAGCTGCTGCAGCCCTGTCGAATTTTTTACCTCCTCGGCGCGCGTGATTCCTTCGCCGACGCCGCGAGCGGCTTCGTCGTCGCCTGCAATCAGTTTTCCAAACCAAATGAATGTGAGAATCGTCTCTCTCGGGATCGATATCGAGCGCATCAAGCCTGGTCACCCTCAGCAAAACGGCCGCCACGAGCGAATGCACCTGACGCTCAAGCAGGAAGCTACCAAACCGGCTGCTAAAAACTTCCTTCAGCAGCAGGGCCGCTTCGACCAGTTCGTCAGCACCTTCAACCAGGAGCGCCCACACGAGGCCCTCAAC
>Ga0187783_10002055_pt1 | contig 14967 bp, 15 predicted proteins | sample 1015_SJ02_MP02_2_FD_132471 | JGI IMG/M metagenome (GOLD analysis project Ga0187783, IMG submission 132471) | Tropical peat soil microbial communities from peatlands in Department of Meta, Colombia - 1015_SJ02_MP02_20_MG | ecosystem: Environmental > Terrestrial > Soil > Wetlands > Peat | place... | reverse complement strand
CGCTCGCCATATCTTCAAATACTGCGGACGGAACGTGAAAATCTTCCATGGCGTCGAGGTCTCGTTTGGCTACAACCTGACGGTCGAAGACGACTGCACCATTCACAAGTATGTGCTGCTCGATGACCGTGGTGAAATCGTCATCCATGCGGGATCGTCGATCTCCGACTATGCCAACGTCTATTCCCATACCCACGACCTCAATGACGGTATGATCGTCAACGACGAGAAAACCGAGATTGGGCCAAGGGCTCGGATTACCTATCACGCCACCGTTCTTAGTGGGGTCAGAGTCGGCGAGCACGGCATGGTGGGTTCGATGGGCGTCGTGTCGAAGGAGGTCCAACCTTTCCACGTCGTTGCCGGCATTCCAGCCAAACCTGTCAAAATTAAACCGATTGCTCCGGAAGAGCTGCAGAGAGCTTTCGAAAAGCGATAAATCGTGATTTACCATAATTAGGGTTCGAGCAATGCAGAAACGACTTAGGCGGGCGTCCTAACAGTCGGAACCGCAGGCCAACCCGGTGGACCTGGTCATCTGAAAATGTGATCTCGGTCGAAAGAGATTGAGCTTGCATGATTCCAAGCTGAGCGCTGAGCGACGTCAGGATCGTTCTACGGCTCGATCTCGAAGTTTTTCCCAGTCTGTGCGTGTTAGTATCGAAACTCGGATTTCCCGATGACCCTCGAACACGTCAATATTCTGTTCGAACTAATCGCGTTCCTGTTTGCCATTAGTGTGCACGAATCGGCACATGCCTGGACGGCGAACCGCTGTGGCGATCCCACGGCTCGCATGTTGGGGCGAATCACTCTGAATCCCATCAAACACATCGATCCTTTCGGTACCGTGGTGTTGCCGCTGATTGCCATGCTGACTCATCTTCCGGTGATCGGTTGGGCCAAGCCCACGCCGGTCGATCCCCGCAATTTCAAAAACCCGATCCTCGATGATGTTTTGACGGCGGTCGCCGGTCCGATCAGCAATTTCATCGTTGCCACCGGGGCGACCGTGCTGCTCGCCGCCATCGCCCTCCTTGCCACCAACGGCCGGCTGATCGTGCAGGGCGTGTTGGGTGGCATTGCCGTCGGGAATTCGGCTCTGGTGCCCGCCAGTCTCCTGCTCTACGCCGTGCTCGAGATTAACGTGCTGCTCGCAGTATTCAATTTAATCCCGGTCCCACCCCTCGACGGGAGTCATGTCCTGCGCCATTTCCTTTCGGACGACGTGCGGCGGGTGTATGACACGGTGGGCGTCTTTGGCTTGATGGCGCTGGTATTTTTTGGGGGACACTTTCTGATTGCGCTCATCCGCCCGGTTCTGTCGTTCTACGTTTCGATCCTGACGAGCATCTGATGCCCCCCCAAACACACTCGCAAAAACGTGTACTCAGCGGCATGCGTCCGACCGGCAAGTTGCACTTGGGCAACTTTGTCGGCGCGCTGGACAACTGGGTGCGCATGCAAGACCAATATCAATGTTTTTTCTGCGTAGCCGATTGGCATGCCCTGACCACGGATTACGCCGATACTCGAACCATCAAGCAGAACTCGATCGAGAGCGTGCTCGATTGGCTGGCCGCCGGCCTTGACCCTGAGCGTTCCACCCTATTTATACAGTCGCACGTACCGCAACATGCGGAGCTGCACCTGCTGTTTTCGATGATCACCCCGCTGGGCTGGCTCGAGCGTGTACCTACTTACAAGGAGCAGCGGGAGAACATTACGGAAAAAGACCTGGGAACCTACGGGTTTCTCGGCTATCCCGTCCTGCAAGCCGCCGACATATTGATTTACCGAGCGGATTACGTTCCCGTCGGCGAAGACCAAGTACCGCACGTGGAGCTTACGCGGGAAATCGCACGCCGCTTCAACCTGTTCTACTCTCTTGAGGGAAAGCCGGTATTGCCCGAACCGCAGCCTCTGTTAACCCCCGCCGCCAAGCTCCCCGGCACCGACGGCCGGAAGATGTCGAAGTCCTACGGCAACACCATCTTGTTAACAGATCCCGAGCCGCTGGTAAGGCAAAAGCTCAAGACCATGGTCACCGATCCGGCGCGGGTCCGCCGCTCCGATCCCGGCAACCCGGATCTGTGTCCGGTGGGCGACTTGCACAAGATTTTCAGCCCCCCCGCTACCATGGCCAAGGTTGAGCAGGGCTGCCGCTCGGCGGGTATCGGATGCATTGAATGCAAAGGCTGGGCCGCGGATGCGCTAGTTGGAATCTTGAATCCTATGCAGGAGCGTCGCAAGAAATACGAGGAGAAACCGCGCCTGGCATGGGATATTCTGGAGGAGGGTTCAGCTCATGCGAGGAAGGCAGCAGAGGCGACCATGGACGAGGTACGGGACGCGATGCATATGTCTCCCCGCTACGAAGCTTAACCTCAGTCGGAGGCGGCAAAAGTGAACGCCGAGCGCAGTCCAAGGAATGACCCAGAGACAGCCACGCTTCCCGACTGCCCTCCAGCCGTGAACAGCGCGGGATTGGAGAAGGGTGCCCCGGAGAAGCAGGACACCGATTTTCCCTTTGCCGTGGCCGTCGGAAACGTGTACGAGGGCCCGCTTGACCTGCTTCTCGACCTGATTCGCAAGCAGGATATCGATATCTACGACATTCCGATCGCCAAGATTACGGCACAGTACCTGGCGTACGTGGAAGGGTTGCGCGAACTCGACGTCAATGTGGCCGCCGAGTTCATTTACATGGCGGCAGTACTAATCCACATCAAGTCGAAGATGCTCTTGCCCCGCGACCCGGTTCAGACCTCCGAGGAACAAGAAGATCCACGCCGGGAACTGGTCAACCGGCTGATCGAGCATGAAAAGTTCAAGTCTGCGGCCCAGATGCTCCTGCAAAAGCAGCAGATCGAAGATGCCGTTCGATCCAATCCCACACTCAAGCACTTTCGCGATGCCGCTGGCACTGAGCCCGACATTGCGGCCGACGTCATCGACCTGGTTAAGACCTTCCAACAGGTTCTCGATCGCGTACGAAACCGGCCAATCGTTCAGGTCGACGAGGAGCAAGTAACGGTGGAGCAGATGATCGACTACTGGCAAAGACGGCTGGCGATCGAAGATCGACCGGTCCGGCTGAAACAGTTGCTGCGCAACGTCGAATCCACGCAGATGCTGGTCTGCATGTTTCTCGCGTTGCTGGAGTTGGTGCGCCTGCAGGCGATCCAGTTGCGCCAGGAGCATCAATTTGGGGAGATTCTGATCCGTAAGCACGTAGGATTTGAATCCATCACCGGTGAGCGGGCAGCCTTCAGGGATGATTGGCGGTAGCGGAAGCACAGCCCCTTGGAATCGGCTTGACTCTTGCCGCCTCCGGGTCAAGCTCGGTGCCGGGGGTTAACAGAATGAAATCGGACCCATGAGCCTAAAAGCCCAACTCGAAGCCATCATTTACGCGGCGGAGACGCCGATCACTTTGGACCACATGGTCCAGTTAATCAAAGCGCCCACTTCCTCCGAGGGCGCGGTCACGGAGGCCGAGCTGCGGTCCGAAGTGCGGGCGGCGCTCGAAGAACTGACCCGCGATTACGGCTCTCCCGATCACGGGATCGAAGTTCGGCAGCTGGCGGGTGGCTATCGGATGTCCACCAAACCGGAACAGCACGACGTGGTGAGCGCCTTCGCCAAGAGCCTGAAACCACCGATTCGGCTGTCGTTGCCGGCGCTTGAAACCCTCGCCGTCATTGCCTATAAGCAGCCCGTCACGGTGCCGGAAATCAGCGAGATTCGTGGTGTGGACTCCAGTGGTGTCATCGCCACCCTGCTCGATCGCAAGTTGATCGGCCCGGCAGGCCGCAAAGCCGTGATTGGCCGCCCCATCCTGTACAAGACCACGAAGGAATTCCTGCTGCGGTTCGGTCTCAATGATGTCAGCGAACTCCCCAGCATGGAGGAGTTCGAAAAGCTGGTGGCGGAATCGTTCGAGAGCGAACCGCCGCTCGAGACCAAGTCAGCAGCCCAGGATGCGGGAACCGATTCTGGGCCGAGCGAACCAACCCCCACGGCGGACGATGCCGTGTCCATCCGGAGCGTGGGTGCCGAGGTCCCGACCGAGGAGCCAATTGCGGGAGAGGACGACTCTGCGGCCTGAACCTCGATTCCCTTTGTCGTATGCGCCAGGAAGATCGCCATGCCTGCTGAGCGCCTGCAGAAGATCATTGCTGCCGCCGGAGTTGCATCCCGGCGCCGAGCAGAAGAACTGATCCGGAACGGACTGGTTACGGTCAATGGCCACCGGATTACGGAGCTGGGCAGCAAGGCCGATCTCGAACACGATCACATTCGCGTCGAGGGCAAACCCCTGCGCGGGCCCCAGCGCCGGATCTACCTCCTGATGAATAAGCCGAAAGGCTGTGTCACGACCCTGCGCGATCCCGAGCACCGCCCCACCGTCATTGATCTTCTGCCTCGAGTAGGGGCTCGAGTCTATCCGGTCGGGCGCCTCGATTACGCGAGCGAAGGCTTGCTCGTGCTTACCAACGATGGTGATCTGGCAAGCCACCTGATGAAAGCCGGTTCTCTTCTGCCCAAGACCTACCTGGTAAAGGTAGCCGGCACTCCCACCCCGACAGGACTGGCACGATTGCGGGAGGGCATCCCCATCTCTTCCGGCCGCGGAAGGAGGGTAAAAACTGCCCCAGCCAAGATTCGCCTGCTCCATCAGGCGGCCAACCCATGGTACGAAGTGACGCTCATCGAAGGTAAGAATCGGCAAATTCGGCGCATGTTCGAAGAGATCGGGCATCATGTCGAAAAAATCAAGCGCGTGCGCTACGGCCCTCTCTCGCTTGATGTCGAGCCGGGGAAATTCCGCTATCTCACGCCGCAAGAGGTGGCGCGATTGAAGTCCGCCGCCCAGTAGCCATTCGTCCAGAGCCGGTTCACAGGCGCCGCCTGATGGAGTCCTCAGGCTCGCCGGCTTGAGCTTCGGTCACGTGACACTGCCATCCGAGAAATGGTAAAGATGGGTCAGTTCTAGAGAAGCGATTTCAGCCAGCCCTGTGGCCAGAACCGGTACTCGCCGGGAAAGTGCCCCCAGAGGAGAGCGGCGTGGAAGCGATCCAGTTGGCTTCAAACGAAAACCCGTTCGGACCCTCGCCGGACGCAATCAAGGCCATCGAAACGGTTCTGAGTGAAGCCCATCTTTATCCCGATCATGACGTCAGCGAACTGCGCCAGAAGTTGGCGGAGTTTCACGGGATCGGCGTAGAGCACATCGTACCGGCCGCGGGTTCGACCGAATTGCTGGGCATGATTGCGCGAGCCCTGCTGTCGCCCGGTCTGAACGCGATTACCAGCGAGCGCTCTTTCCTCGTCTACCCTATCGCGACCCAAGCGGCCGGTGGCAGACTCATCCAGACGCCGATGCGGAATGACAGTTTTGACCTCGAGGCCATCTTGGCTTCGATCGACCGTCACACCCGCGTTGTGTTTCTTTCCAATCCCAACAATCCAACCGGAACAATCCGGACCGCATCCCACATCGATCGGTTCTTGGATAACCTCCCCGACCATGTCACGGTGGTGCTCGATGAAGCGTATTACGATTTCGCCGAGCATTTTTCGCAACTTCGCGGCATCGATTATTCGCATGCCGTCGATTCCGTAAGACAAGGGCGAAAGGTAGTGGTACTTCGTAGTTTTTCCAAGGTGCACGGCTTGGCAGGAATTCGAGTTGGTTATGGAATCGGTCCGGCGGAGTTGATGTCGCATTTGGAGCACATGCGCACCATTTTCTCCGTTTCCTCGGTGGCCCAAGCGGCGGCCGTGGCGGCGCTCCGGGACCGAGCCCACATCCAAAAAACTCTCGAGAACAACGCCCGCCAATCCGAGCGGCTGACCGAGGGCATCGCCAGGCTGGGATACCAGGTGACTCCCACTTGGGCCAATTTCCTCTACTGCGAATTAGAAGAAGACGCTGCTAACGTGGCCAAACACATCGAACAGGAGGGCGTCATCATCCGACCTTTGGGTCCATGGGGGGCTCCGACTGCGATTCGCGTCACCATTGGCACCCCGGAACAGAATGACCTGTTTCTGAACGCCTTCCAGAAGGCAGCGCGACGCGCAGCCGTCGACTAACTGGTTTTGGCCGACTTTGGCTGGTCACCATCGAGCAATGGCAAGCGGGCTGCCCCAAACAGCCCGGCATCGCTTCCGAGCAACGCCCGTGTCACCAGGGTCTTCGTGCCCACTTCGGCGCGGGCGGAAGTTCTCCCCGACTGCGGGGGTTCTGGGTCGGTGGCACGGTAGACCATCGAACGCCGCTCGAGTGCTTCGAAAATCGACGGGGAGAACGCCTCCCATGCGCTGGCTACGCCCCCACCGATCACATACATGGGAAGGTTGAGGGCGTTCACCAGACTGGAGAGCACAATTCCCAATGCCCAGCCGACGCGGCGGAAAATCTTGCGGGCCTCCTCGTCTCCCTGGATCGCAAGATTGTAAACTGCCTTCGCGCTGAACTCGGGATCAGTATCGGCTGCCCGCGACAGCTCGGGTGCAGCCCCACCGGCGATGGCCTCGCGAGCCATGCGGACGATGGCAGTAGCCGAGGCATAGGCTTCCAGGCAACCGCGGTTACCGCAGCCGCAGAGAACTCCCTCCGGCTCTACCGTGAAATGACCGAATTCGCCGGCCATGCCAGTCATGCCGTGCCAGACCCGTCCTCCCAACACGAGACCCCCGCCAACTCCGGTTCCAAGGGTCAGCATGGCCATATCCTCCACCGCGCGCGCTGCTCCCAGCCACTTCTCTCCCAACGCAGCCGAGTTGGCGTCATTTTCGAGAATCACCCGGGTCCCCAGCCGCGTCTCAATCTCACCGCGTACCGGATAGTTGGTCCAGTCTGGCAGATTGGGTGATTCGTGGACCATGCCCCTCTTCATATCAATGATCCCCGGAACACCAATGCCGATGCCGAGTAGCGAACCCCCACTGCGATGCTCAGCCGTCAAGCGCTCGACGGCATCGCACATATCGCGCACGACCCGATCACGGCCGAGCGCGACCCGAGTGCCGAGAGTGATTTTTTCGAGCAGGTTTCCTTGTGGACCGACGGCCGCGATGCGGAGGTTGGTGCCGCCAAGGTCCACACCAATCGAGTAGTCGGGCATAAGCCTGGGCCTCAGACTATCATCGGACAATTTTGATTGTCGACGGCGAGCCCGATTCTACAGGCAATCTCGCTCGCCTCATCGTTGGCAGTGAGGACAATAGTGACTGGAACGTCCCGCAATCACTCGGCGCTTGATGGGAGTCTTGCAAACCAGACAAGGTTCGCCCTGGCGACCATACACCCGATGCTGCAGCTGGAAGAAGCCTTCTTCCCCGTCCGCGCCGACGTAGTCGGAAACCGAAGATCCCCCGAGCGCAATCGCCTCCTGCAGCACTTCCTGGAGCGCCCGGTACAATCGCCGCAGTTCCTCCCGGGTGAGCGATGCGGCCCGGCGCCGCGGGCGAACGGCGGCACGGAACAGAGATTCATCGGCATAGATATTGCCCACACCGCTGAGAAGTTTCTGATTGAGGAGTGCACTCTTAATCGGCGTCTTGCGACCTCGGAAGAGATTGACGAAGGATTCCCTTTCCACTTCCAGTGGCTCGGAACCGGGGGCTTGAAATCCGCGGGCAACGCTTAACCGGCCGAACCGGCGGGGATCGACGAAGCGCAATTCGCGGCCCGAGGCCAGCCGGGCGATCGCATGGGTGTGCTTGGCTACAGGTTGATCGGCCTGACAGACGAGCATGCGGCCGGTCATTCCCAAATGGACAATCCACTGGGCCTCGGTCCGAGGCTGGCTCGACTTCGCCCTTATGGCGCCTGCCCTCCGGGCGGGCGAGGAAGCTTGCTCCCTGGTTTCGAGGTCGAACACCAGATGCTTTCCCACACGCCGTATCTGAGCGATGCGTTTGGCTTCGAGAGTGCCGATGATCTCGACCGCACGAGACTTGAAGGGCTCAGGTTTTGTTCCCAGCCACACCGAGTCGATCACATCGCCGGCCACCGAACCGGCTAACCCGCGCGCAATGGTCTCGACTTCGGGAAGCTCGGGCATAAGGACAGTCTATATCCCTCTGACTTGGTCTGTCGTGGGCTGATCGATTGAGCTGAGATTCGATCGAAGCGCCAACGCTTGAGCAAGACAGACTAACGCATTGGATGCGTTTCTCTGAATTGCCGATGCTGCGCCCGGCGGGTTATTATCGGAAGTACACTTCTGCTCCGCATTTACCCGGGAATTCAGCGAATCAGGTCACTATGCGAATACCCGTGTGCGGACGGCATGGGGCAGCCGCTCTACACCGGGGGACGGAGTCTGTTTTGACGAAGGCGAAAACTGCGGTCATTGTCGGTGCCCAGTGGGGCGATGAGGGCAAGGGCAAGATCGTCGACGTGCTCTCGCACAAGTTTTCCATCGTGGCGCGCTACGCCGGGGGGCACAATGCCGGCCATACCGTTGTCGCCGATGGGAAGAAATTCGTTCTCCAGCTGGTACCCTGCGGCGTGCTCCGCCCCCGCTGCCGCAGCGTGATCGGCAATGGCGTAGTTCTCGATCCCGTGGCGTTCCTCAAAGAGGTGGCCGCCCTGGCGGATGCCGGGATCAAAGTGGAGGGAACGCTGTTTGTCAGCAATCGCGCTCACGTCATTCTTCCCTATCACCGGATGATCGAACTGGCTTCCGAGAATGCTCCCGGCCGGGTCAAGATCGGAACCACTTCCCGTGGCATCGGCCCTGCCTATGAAGACAAAATGGGACGGCGTGGGCTGCGGGTTTCCGACCTGTTGGATTTGAAGCTGCTCAAAACCCACATCGAAAACGCGTGCCGCGAAAAAAACCTGATCGCCCACGCGCTGTTCAACTCCGAACCGCTCGATCCGGACAAGATGTACGCCGAATATGCTGCCGCATCCGCGCAGATTGCTCCTTTTGTCACCGACACCGCGGCGCTCTTGAATAAGGCGCTCACCGAGGGTGAGTCCATCGTATTCGAAGGCGCGCAGGGGACCATGCTTGACATCGACCACGGAACCTATCCCTTCGTGACTTCTTCGAGCGCCACGGCCGGTGGCGCGGTGATCGGGACGGGCGTGGCGCCGACGGCCATCGAGACCGTGATCGGTGTCACCAAGGCGTATTGCACGCGCGTGGGCGAAGGACCATTCCCCACCGAGATTCGGGACGCAACCGCCGACCTGCTGCGAGCCCGTGGAAACGAATTCGGCGCAGTTACCGGGCGCCCGCGGCGCTGCGGATGGATTGATTTGCCACTCTTGCGTTACGCTGGCATGATTAATGGGATCTCCTGGCTGGTGGTTACCAAGCTGGATGTACTCGATGCGCTGGGCGAGATTCCTGTATGCGTGGCCTATAAACTCGACGGCAAACCGACCGAGGAGGTGCCGGCCGAGGATAGCACATTCGGGAAGATCGAATGTGTTTATGGCAAGTTACCGGGATGGCAGAAGTCGACCCACGGAATCACAAAATTGGAGAAGTTGCCCAAAGCAGCGCGCGAGTATCTCGCTTTTCTCGAAAAGGAAACCGCTACGCCGATCGGTGTGATCTCCACGGGTCCGGAGCGTGAACAGACGATCTTTAGCGATGAATTCTTGCGACATCTCGACGAGTTCAGCGGAATGAAAAAAAAGGCGCAGGCAAAACCTTAAACCGGAGTCTGGCATGGTGGTTCTGGCGGTAACCTGGATGGCGAAAGTCGGTCATGAAGCAGAGGTGGCAGCGGTGTTTCAGAAGTTGACCGAGGAATCTCGCAAGGAAGCCGGGTGCCTGATGTACCAGGTTCACCGGCACAAAACCGATCCGCGCCGCTTCTTCATCTACGAACAATACAAGGACGATGCGGCGCTCGAAGCCCACCGCTCTGCGCCCCACTTTCTTCGCTATGTCAAAAAGGAGCTGCCCAAGTTGGGAGACCGGATTGAAGGCAACCTGTACGAGGCCCTGGGGTGAGTTCGGGGGGTCGGCGAACGTCAGCCGCGACTCTGATCGGCCAGCAACACCCCGCCCGAAGCATAGCTTTCCCGCGACACTTCATGAAAGGTTACGACGACCACTTCGCGGCGAGCGCCCGCCTCTTCAACCAGCGCATCCGTAATACGCTCCGCGACCTTGCGCTTTTGCTCCTTGGTTCGACCGCTTAACATCGTAATTTGGACCAATGGCATGGTGGTTACCTCCGGCCGGTTTTGACCGCTACCGCGACCTAACCCGTCAACTCACATCCCGCAAAGAAATAACTCAGCTCATAGCGGGCCGTTTCCTCGGCATCGGAACCGTGGATGGCGTTCTGCTCGATGCTGGTGGCCCACTTCTTGCGGATGGTTCCCTCTAGAGCATCGGCAGGATTGGTTGCCCCCATGAGCTTGCGGAGATCTGCGATGGCATTCTCTTTCTCAAGCGCCAGCACCACAATCGGTCCGCTCGACATGAAACTGGTTAAGGAATTGTAGAAAGGCCGGTGGGCGTGAACCGCATAAAATTGCTCGGCCTGATGCTTGGAGATTTCAAGGATCTTCATCGCCAAGATGCGGAAGCTGTTTCTCTCGAGTTGTTCGATGATGCTGCCGATCGCATTCTTGCGAACTGCGTCCGGCTTGATGATGGTAAGAGTTCGTTGGAGCGTCTTCATAGCTCTGGCTGCTCTGCCCTCGTTTCTAGACTTTGACTCCCATCGCCGCCAACACCATATCGCCGATCTCCGCCGGCGAGCGGGTTACCCGAATTCCAGCTCCCTCCATCGCTTTGATCTTCTCGGCGGCCGTTCCCGTTCCCCCGGAGATGATGGCTCCCGCATGCCCCATACGGCGTCCCGGGGGCGCGGTCTGGCCGGCGATGAACCCAACCACCGGTTTCTTCATGTGCGCTTTCACATAGGCGGCCGCCGTCTCCTCGGCCTGGCCGCCAATCTCTCCGATCATCACCACGAGTTCCGTCTGCGGGTCCTTGTTGAACAGCTCGAGAGCATCGACAAAGGTCGTGCCGATGATCGGATCGCCTCCAACCCCGATCGCCGTCGACTGTCCAACATTTCGGGTTGTGAGCTGGAAAACCGCCTCATAGGTCAGCGTCCCCGAACGGGAAACAATTCCCACCGGCCCCTCGCGATGAATATGTCCGGGCATGATGCCGATCTTCGATTTACCGGGGGAGATGATGCCGGGACAGTTGGGCCCGATCAGGCGGGCCCGTCGGTTCTGCAGGAATTCCCAGGCACGCACCATATCCAGCACGGGAATGCCCTCGGTGATGGCAACGATCAGTTCGATCTCGGCATCGGCAGCTTCCATGATGGCATCGGCGGCAAAGGCGGGAGGAACAAAAATCATCGAAGCGTCCGCCCCGGTTTTGTCCACGGCTTCTTGCACCGTATTGAAAATGGGCCAGCCTTCGTGGGTGGTTCCTCCCTTGCCCGGAGTCACCCCGCCGACAATCTTGGTTCCGTATTCGCGACAGGCTTTGGCGTGAAACGTTCCCTCTCGTCCCGTCAACCCCTGCACAATGACGCGCGTCGATTTATCGATAAGAATACTCATGATGTGTACGGTCTGCTTCGGAGCGTCTTTCGCCCGCTCTCTGTTATTTGCTTCCTCATCAGGACCCTAGACGGAAAAGTTGAAGCGATCTCGAGCCATGGCGAACTATCGGTTCGCGGCTGCCGCAACCACCTTCTCGGCGGCGTCCTGCATGGTATCCGCCATAATGAAATTCAGCCTTGAGTCTCTCAGGATTTCCCGACCTTCTGCCACGTTGGTGCCTTCCAGCCGGAGTACGACCGGCAGCTGGATGTTCGTCTTTCGTCCGGCTTCGACCACCCCTCGGGCCAGGGTATCGACCCGCAGAATTCCCCCGAAAATGTTGATCAGCACCGCCTTAACGTGCTTGTCGCCCAGTAAGATTTCAAAGGCGTGAGTGACCTGCTCGGCGTTAGCTCCGCCACCGACGTCGAGGAAATTGGCCGGCATGCCGCCCGCGTGCTTGATCATATCCATCGTGGCCATGGCTAGACCGGCGCCGTTCACCATGCAGCCGACATTTCCCTCCAACCGGATGTAATTGAGGCTGTATTTGGAAGCCTCTACCTCGAGGGGATCTTCTTCGCCCAGGTCACGCATCTCGCGAATCTCGGGATGGCGGAACAGAGAGTTGTCATCAAAATTGATCTTGGCGTCGGCCGCGAGCAGGCGGCCATCCGGGCAGCTCACAAACGGATTGATCTCGAGCAGCGAGGCATCGGTCTCGCGAAACGCGTGGTAGAGTCCGGTCATAAAGCGCACGGCTTCCTGCAACTGCTGCGGCCTCAAACCAAGCTGGAACGCCAGCTTGCGGGCTTGAAAGGCCTCCAGCCCCATACCGGGCTCAATGTACTCCTTGAAGATGGCCGCGGGATTCTCGGCGGCAACCTGCTCAATCTCCATGCCGCCTGCAGCCGACGCCATAAAGACCGGTTTGGCTTCGCTGCGATCGATGACAATTCCCACATAGAGCTCCTTCTCGATGGGCAAAGTCTCCTCGATGAGCACGCTGCGCACGAGACGACCTTCGGGTCCGGTCTGGTGAGTCACCAGGGTCATGCCCAGAATCTTGCCGGCGATCTCGGCCGCTTGCTCGACAGATTGGGCAATTTTCACACCGCCGCCCTTGCCCCGGCCTCCGGCATGAATTTGCGCCTTCACCACCACCTGGCTGACTCCCGCCGCAAACAGATTCTTGGCTGCCGCTTCCGCTTGCTCGCGGGTTTCGGCCATTTCTCCACGTGGCACAGCAACTCCGTACTTCCTCAAGAGAGCTTTGGCCTGGTACTCATGGATCTTCATATCTGAATTCCTGATTTCTTCGGGCAGGACTCTGGTTGCGGCTTGAGACTGCGGCGAACACTCGATTCTATAGAAGGGTTTGAGATAGGGCAAACTCTCGATTGCATCCTCGGATCCCCACACCCCGTGAGCCGGCAATCACCACCCTCGGTTCATCACAATGGAGTCAACCGCGCCTTGCCGTCTTGCCTGGTTTTGCGAAAAGTGTGGAAAACGGACTAAGCTGAGCGTCGATGATCACCGACGCTCTCCATCGCATCGTGGTTCACCGCGAGTCGCTCTCGCGGGAGCAGGCGCGCCAGCTCATGTCCGAAGTGCTGTCCGGGGGATGCACGGATGCGCAGATTGCTGCCCTGCTCGTGGCGCTGCACATGAAGGGTGAAACGGTCGAGGAGATCGTGGGATTTGCCGAGGCGATCCGCCGGGCTGCCGCTCCTTTGGCAAGTCCTGATGGTTCCACCTTGGACGTGAGTGGTACCGAACGCGATGCCCTGGTCGATACCTCTGGCACGGGTGGAGATGCCAGCGGAACCTTTAATATCTCAACCGCCACCGCCTTGGTGGTCGCAGGAGCGGGAGTGAGGGTGGCCAAGCACGGCAACCGCAGCGTGACTTCCAAATGTGGCTCGGCGGATGTCATGGAAGCTCTGGGCGTGTCGATCGACCTTCCTCCCGCCCGGCTGGCAGCTTGTCTTGCGGAAGTAGGAATGGCATTCTTGTTTGCCCCTGCCATCCACTTGGCCGTGAAGTATGTTCAGCCCGCGCGCCGTGAGCTGCGCTTGCGAACCGTATTCAATTTGCTGGGCCCCCTCACAAACCCGGCTCGAGCCTCCGCGCAAGTGGTGGGAGTGTACTCGGGCGAACTCGTCGAAAAGCTCGCCGAGGCGTTGAGCATGTTGGGGGTGCGCCGTGCGCTGGTCGTGCATGGGTCGGACGGGTTGGACGAGATTACCATCACCGGCCCCACGCGAATTGCCGAAGTAAGGGATGGGACCGTGCGTTCCTACGAAGTAACACCGGAAGAGTTCGGAATGAAGCGCGCTAGGCTCGAGGACATTGCCGGAGGAGATGCCGCGGAAAATGCAGAAATCATCCGAGCCATCCTGCGAGGAGAGAAATCCCCTCGGCGCGATGTCGTTCTGCTGAACGCCGCCGCGGCGTTGTGCGCCGCTGCTGAGGCTGACCATCTGAGCGAAGCAGTACCGCTTGCAACCCGCGCCATCGACTCGGGCGCTGCAGCTACCAAGCTCAATGCCTTAATACGCTTTACTAATAACCGTCTTCGACCCTAAACGGCCGGCTTGCGAGGTGTCCGATGACCGGTGGCTTCATTGCGGAGAGGCCGGGACGTACACCTGGGAAGCACTCACCAGTTCTGCATTCGGTACCTCGGTTTGCACTCTGACGCGACGCAGTCCGGCCTTCTTTTCGGGCTTCGCTAGAAAGCCCAAAAAGTACTGATGGTTCAGTCTCTGGGAGACGGTCTCGAGATAGGGGGTGAAAGCGACTGGGGCGCCAGTAAAGCCGATGTAATAAGCCTCTCCTCCGGTTTCGTCGGCAACTTTCGAGAGATAAATCTGGCCCCAGTAATACTGCCAATAACTATGAGCGGCATGCCCTTGCCCGGGCATGTAGATGTCGAACACGATCACACCCGCACGCTGGGCGTCGCCGATCGCAGCATCCACGTACGGATCGTCCTCCTGGGTTCCGCCAAACCAATCCACCCCATCGCTAACCATGAACACTTCGCGGCGAGCCGTGCTCGCCGGCCAACGCTTGATCAGATCCTGCAGAGAGAAATAGGGGCTAGAGTCAGCGCCCAGCAGGCCCCGCGGGAGCCGTAGGGCTTTGGCCGCTTGAGCATGATCGCTGGTCGGATCTTGCAAGATTTGCGCGATGCCGTTTTGCATGTAGGCTACTCCGATCTTGGTTGTCGGAGGTTGCGCGTTGATGAACTGCCGAAGATCATCGAGCTGTGAGCCTAAGTTGAGGCTTGCCCCGTCGTCGATAAGAATGAAGAATTCGAGCGCGGCGTGCTCTCCTTGTGCGGGTACCCAATCGGTCACCGCGTCGCGGTCGTGGCCCTCGTGGACCATGACATCTTCGCG
>Ga0187783_10002054_pt1 | contig 14972 bp, 8 predicted proteins | sample 1015_SJ02_MP02_2_FD_132471 | JGI IMG/M metagenome (GOLD analysis project Ga0187783, IMG submission 132471) | Tropical peat soil microbial communities from peatlands in Department of Meta, Colombia - 1015_SJ02_MP02_20_MG | ecosystem: Environmental > Terrestrial > Soil > Wetlands > Peat | place... | reverse complement strand
TGGGTCACGTCGGCGGACTGGCCCACCGCATCGGCCCGCTGGCCCGCATCGGGCCGTTGGTGCGCCGCATCGACCTCCTCATCGCGCGCCGCTGATCCAGGCCGGATTCGGCGTCGGCATTGGTTGCGGGCCAGCGCGAACAGCCACGGGCGCAGCTTGGAAGGTTCGGACGGGCCGCTGAGCATTGTGGCCACGACGAACGTGTCCTGCAAGGCCCCGGCTGCCTCCGCCGAGTCGTGCAGCATCCAGTGGCAGTAGTCGTACAGGGCAGCCGCGTACCTGTCGTACGCCATGGCAATGCCTGCCGGGTCTCCCGCTGTGACCGCCGCGACAACCTCGCGGTCGACCTGGACGTCTTTGGGCGGGTCCTGTGCCCGGCCGGTGGAATGGTCGGTGAGCTTGGCCGACGGGCGCGCGACGCTATTAGGAAGGGGTTGCCTAGCAGGATCGGCGGGAGGCCGGCGGAAGGCGGCCGGTAGCACCCGCCTGGCCGGATCGGCGGGAGGCCGGCGGACACCGCCAGGAAGCACCTGCCCGGCGGTACCGTCAGGTGGCTGACTCTTCCGGGTGGCCGGGACTTGCTCGGCTGGCAGGATCGTGCCCGCGCCCCGGTCCGTCTCCAGATGGGGGTCAGCGGGGTTCTCCGGCGAGGTCTGGGTATCGGGGTGATCAGGGCGCAGCACTCGTTCCCGGCCAGCCAAGGTCTGCTCCAGCAGCGGGATCGCCTCGGCGGCTCGGCCTGCGTCCTGGTAGGCACTAGCCAGGTTCTTGCGTGAGGTCCGGGTATCGGGGTGATCAGGGCCCAGCACTCGTTCCCGGCCAGCCAAGGTCTGCACGAGCAGCGGGATCGCCTCGGCCGCCCGGCCCCCGTCCCGGTAGGCAGCAGCGAGGTTGCCCCGGGAGTTCAGGGTGCTGGGATGGTCAGGACCCAGCAGCCGCTCTCGTACCTCCAGGTTCAGCTCGTACAGCCGGATCGCCTCGGCGGTCCGTCCTGCGTCCTGGTAGGCACTGGCGAGGTTGTTCTGCGAGGTCAGGGTATCGGGATGGTCAGAACCCAGCGTGCGCTGCCGGACGGCCAGGGTCTGCTCGAACAGCGGGATCGCCTCGGCGACCCGGCCCGCCGCCAGATAGGCGGCGGCGAGGCTGTTCCGCGAGTTCAGGGTGTCGGGATGGCCAGGACCCAGCAGACGTTCGAGGTCCGCGGCCAACGACTCGCCGACGGCGATTGCCTGCGGCGTGCTGTCACCCAGTTCAAGTACGTGATAGAACGCGGTGAACCGGAGCCGCAGCAGAAGCCAGCCCAGCTCCTCGTCGGCCTCTGGTGCGAGCCCAGCCAAGCTATCCAGCAGCGCCGTCACCTGCTGTAGAAAACCCCTGACGGCCCGACGATCCGGTGATCCCACAAGCGCCCGCGAGTACAGATCAAGGACGAATGCGGCGGCCTCACATGCCGCCGTCATCATCTGCCTGCGGGCCAGCCCGTTGCGGATCACCCGCGCCACCAGGCAGTGCAGGATGACGGTCTGGCCGTCCAGGCTGAAGGTCAGCAGGGACCAGCCGCTGAGCCATTCCAGTACCCGGTCCACCGTGCCTGCCGGGACCCGGCGGCCTCCGCTGGCCAGCACGCCCGCCTGCCCGGCGGCATACAGCAGCTCGCGGTGGACCCCGGCCGACGACAGCATCGTCATAATCTCCATGACCCGGGTGCACACGCCCGTCCGGTCGGCCGCCCGGACCGCCTGCAAGGACAGCTGCACCGTCCGGGCGACGCCCTCGGGGTACGGCTGCCCGTCGTCCCCGGTCAGCGAGACATCGGGCGGCGTCGCCTCTAGCCGGTCCAGATACCACCCGTACCCCTGGTGCCGCCCTGAGATCAGAGGCGCGGCCAGTGACAGCGCCAGCGGCAGATGCCCCAGCACGGCGGCTACCTCAGCGGCTCCCCTCTCATCGTCCAGGCCGGTCTGCCTGGCCAGGAACGCCGACGCCTCCTCAGCGGTGAATGCGTCCACCTGGACGTTGTTCCCGAGGTCCGCTACCTGCTGCCCGGTACTGGTGATCAGTACCCGGGCTGTACCGTGGGCCGGAACAAACGGCCGCAGCACCTCGGGGTCTGGCACATCATCGAAGACCAGCAGGCAACGGTCTCCGTCGGCCTCCAGCCCGTGCCGCACCGCCGCGCCCGCGTCGGCGACGTCCCTCCCGGAATCGCCATCAGTCAGTCCTGTGGCGTCAGCTACCGCAGCCAGTCCCGCCAGGAGACTGCCGGTATCCGCGGCGTTGACCCAGGCCACCAGCCGCCAGCCTGCCGCCATCTTCGCCCGTGCGCAAGCGGCCGCCAGCTGCGTGGCGCCAAGGCCCCGCAGCCCCAGCGCCGGGTGAATCACCGATACCCGCGCACCAGCCCGGTCCAGCTCCGCCAGCAAGCCGGCCCGAGGCCGGAAGCCGGACGGCTCCACCGGGATATCTCCCACTACGACCTGGTGACTTGCCGCCCCGCGCCGCAGAGGTTCCTGAGCCGGCGACCGTGTGCCGACCGCATGCCGATGGTTGACCGTCAGGTCACGCCTGGTGGCATTCGCATCCCGTTCCGTGTGCGTGTCCTGCAGGACATCGCCGTCAACGGTCCGGTCCACCATCAGCTCCCGCGCTTGCGCCGAGGATTCCAGAGACTTGTCAGGCAACCGCCGTGACGCAGCGGCTACGTACATCAACATACCGTCCCGACCGCCTCAACATAGCTGCCCGGCAACCTGATCCGTGTTCGTAGGCCAGGCCTGGGCCGTGCACTAGCGACTCGCGCATCAGGACCGGGGCTGCCCGAGTAGGCTACTGGTGTGGCTTGGCAGGGATCGCGCCTGCAGAAGATGATTCGGTTGCTGCGTACGTTCGCTGTTGATCCGGTGGTGGTAAGCCGGGCTCTGCCAGGGGAAATGCGGCAGTGGTATCAGTGGCACAGGCGCGAGAACTATCCTAGGTTCCAGGCGGACGAGGCCTGGAATGAGCATTTGCACGGCCTGCTCGGCGCGGTCTGGCCTTGCCCGGAAGGTCAGCGCCTCGATGAGCTCATGGCGGAGATCGGCACGCTGCTGGGGGCCAGAGGCTGGGGCTTTGGCCGTGACAGCTATGCCTGGTACGCCGACGCTGACGGCTCGTTGTGCCGCGCCGCATGGTGCGCGGCGCTGCATACCCGGCCGGAGGTCGTAATCGAGACCGGTGTTGCGCATGGCGTTACCAGCCGGATCGTCCTCGAGGCGCTGAGGCAAAACGACCTCGGCCACCTATGGAGCATCGATCTGCCGTTTCCTTTCGATCCTCGATTGCATGCGGAGACAGGCGCGGCCGTAACCGATGCGTGCCGCCCTCGCTGGTCGTATCTGGAGGGCTCGAGCAGACAACGGCTACCGTCACTGGTCCCCGAGGTCGGCCAGGTGCAGATGTTCATCCACGACAGCCTGCACACTGCTGAAAATACGAGGTTCGAGATGGAACAGGCGGCCTCGGCAATGCCGGTGGGCGGGGTCATGCTGGTGGACGACATCGACTCGCACATGGGCTTCGCGACCTTCGCCAGACAGCATTCTGAATACGAGACCATCATCTGTCCATCGACAGACAGGACTGGGATGTTCGGCATCGCGGTGAAGGCTAAATGAGCCAACTCGGGACACGCTGCACGCCGGCCTGGCCACAGATCCTCCGGGTAACTATGACGAGCGGGATGGCCACGACGGTCTGACCGGTGGTGTTACCCAGGGCGAGCGTGGCGACCATCAGATGGGCTGATACCAGCTAGACCAGCACCACGTCGACCACCAAGACAAAGATCCAGCTTCCAGCCAGCGCCACCGCTGCGACCTTGAGCCGCCCGATGACAAACATCACCCGCGACAGGCTCGCGATCGCGGCGGTTCCTGCGATGCCCGGAGCGAACGGGGCGAAGGCCTGGATCAGGACCCACCGGTGATCCCTCGCCCAGGGTCACCGTGCCGCCGGGCTATAGCCGCGGCGCGCGTAAGCGTGTGGCGGGGGCCCGCGAGAAGCGTGGCGTCGAGCGGCGACGACGACAGCCCGTTGAGGGCTCCGCGGACCACGTCCGGCTCCCTGAGTACAGTCGCGGACCGAGGCGAGCCCGTTCAGCATCTTGGCGGCCCGCGGCTCGGGTGCCATGTCCACCCGGAAGGCGTCCGTCTCGGGCACCGCGAATCAACGAGTGCGCTGGCGCGCTTCAGGTATGGTGAAGAATTAGGTCTGGCGTGCCGGCGGCGACAGGACACTCCCTGCACCGGACCTGCGGCTACATGGCACGTGATTACCGCTCACACCCAGTGGGCCTGGGCGGCGGGGCCACCGATGTCCGCGGCTGGACAGGCGCTTCGCATGCGGGCGCCACGCTCCCGGGGACCAACGGCGACGCAAGGACAGTGCTAAATGTCATCATCTCCTGATCGCAGCCGATGGTGCGAGCGGATCCAGGCCATCGCGCTGCTGCTCGTGGCCATGGTGCTGCTGGTTGCCTGCACGTCCGCGCCCCGCGGGGCCGTAACAAGCGGTGCCCTTGGGGCACCCACGTCGACAAGTGGTGCCCCAGACGCACCCACGCCAATCTGCAACCAGGCCATCCTGGATTCACCATGGAGCTACGACGGCGCCGCGGGGACTTACACTACTTCCGGCAGCCCGGCGGGCCTGCCGACGTTCGGCGCCCAGGGCACCGACTTTCCCTCCGCCACCAAGATTATCGTTGTACCCGCCGGCAACAACACCGCGGCGGCAGACACCGGGACCTACCAGGTGACCAACGCCGTGGTGTACTTCGAGCCCGGCATGCACAACATCGAGGATGGCATATACCTTGGTCATAACAGTGATTACGTCGGCGGGTACACAGCCGCAGCCGGAAAAGCCATTCTCAACGGGGTGGACGGAGCCACCAACGGTACTGGACACGGTGGTAACGCATTCGGGGTAGAGCTGGCCTCATCGAACAGCACTGCCGACAACACCTACGAGTACCTCACCATCGAGAATTACACCTCTACCGAGAGCGGCTCGGTGATGGGAAATATTAACGGCGGCGGCGCCTCCGACGGCGATACTTACAAGTATGACACTATCGGCCCTAACGAGTACGGCCGGGTTGGTAGTAATTCGCCGCCTGCCACCGGCGAAAGCAGCGGCGGTGGCTATGGCATTGACATGGGCAACTATACGACTATAGAGTACAGCTGCCTCACCCGAAATGCCCAGGGTGCGTTCAATGACGGCGGCATAGATGATATCCTCGCCGACAACGAGATTTCCTGGAACGGGCTTGGCATTTACCCAGATTCCAGCGGTCCCGGTGGTAGCCCGCATGCTTGCGGATGCTCCGGTGGGGGCAAATTGTTTCAGACCATAAATGCGGAAGTAGTCAACAACTACGTCCACAACAACTATAGCACGGCCATCTGGTTCGATTTCAATAACACAGGTACCCTGATTTCCCACAACTACATTGCCTCGAACTGGGCGGCCGGGATCATAGTAGAAGGCTCTTTCAATGCCGATATTTCCGATAATACCCTCGTGGGCAACGGCTGGGCCAGCGACGGCCCGTGGCCGGCCGGGATCGGCGGCCGGTCCTGTTTCGGAGGAGCAAGCTGCACCGATGGTGGCGGCCTGTCTGCTGGCGCAGGCGGATTCCCGTTTGGAGCTATTTATCTTCCTAACAGCGGCGGCAACGCTAACCTGTCCACCATCTCGGTGCCGCCCACCGTTGCCGTGCCCGGCTGCCGCTCCAATTGTCATGTCACTTCCCGGTACCGGGGTGAATTCCTGGTCGAGGGAAATGTGCTGACCAACAACTTCGGCGGGGTAGTAGTATACACCGACACTAACCGCTATCCAGGCAACATCGACGAGGATTCGGCCTGCAGTATCCCGCTCGGATCACTGAATCAGTGGAACAACTCCACGTACTACCCGCAGACAAGTGAGCTGATTACCAAATCCGACACTTCCATATCCGGGACCGCGGTATCCTCCGCAGGAGGCACCTTTACCATCTGCAGCAACTACGGGGCTAGCGGCGGTGGTCAAGGCGGCGGCCAGAATACGGTGACTGCCCCGAGTGCGGGCATGGACGTGTTCGACCAGGCCACGGGTAACTCACTTGGTACTGTCGCGTCGGTCACTAGCGCTCATTCCTTCACTCTCTCCGTGGCGCCCGCCAACGGCACCTACCATGCCGGAGACGCGCTTCTGCTGGACAAAACGGGAGGGTGCGGCCCAGCGGATTATTACGGCGGTGGGCTCGGGGTGAATTCTGGTGTCCCATCGGCTGCCTACTGGTACAACTGCATCTGGGGTTCGCACAACGTCACCGTCTCCAGAAATATCTTCGCTATGAATGCTTCCGTGGTAAGCAACTGCACCATCGCCAATTTCTGCGGAATCACTGGCGCCTTTGCCTTCGTCCCTGGAATACCCAAGCTCATGCAATTCTGGGGTAACACCTATCCTAGCTACATCGCAAAGGCAACCGGCGGGCTGGGGAATGTCTGGTCTGATAACGCTTACCACTGGAGCGGAGGCGGCGCCGGAGCATGGCGCTTTGACGCTGGCTTGCAGAACACTCTCATCAGTCAATCCGCCTGGCAAACCACTGACGGTCAGGATGCGGGCAGTACGTTCGGTTCATGACCGCCTTCTGCACGCTGCGGCAAGCCGGTATCTCCGCCCGATAATTAGCCGGCTGATGTCCAGTTCAATGCTGGTCACGGAGGGTCGATCAGCGCCTGCCTGCCATGACCTCCTGGTATATCTGGGTGGCCGCGGCGGCTTTCCTAGGCCATACCCACTGGGCTGCCCAATCTACAGCAGCCGCGCTACGCACCTCCCATTTGTCGTCACACAAGACAGTTTGCATCGCGGAAGCGAGGCGGCCAGGTAGGTCCCGCGGCCTCGGCGGGAGCGCGACCTTCAGAGCCGCGTCACCGACATCAGCGTCACCGATGCCGTGCAAGTCCAGGGCAACAGCTGGCAGGCCCTTGCCGAGCGCCTCAAGGAACGGCGCGCCGAAAGACTCGCGCAAGGAGCTAAACAACAGAACGCTTGCCGAATCGTACAAGCGCGTGATTTCATCCCAGGTGACATGCCCAAGCAGTTGAACATCTCGGCTAAGGTCAAGGCGCTCGACAGTCCTGCACACCTGCTCGCGAAGTGGACCGTCGCCCGCCATGATCAGGCGCGCAGGAATGGCCCGCCGAAGTTCAGCGAATGCCTCGACCGCAAGCACGGGCGCCTTGCGCGCGACCAGCCTCCCGACCCAGAGAATGACGGGAGTGCCATTCGGTCGTAGGCGGGCATCCGCGAGCCACTCACCAGGCAAGCCATAGGCCTGCATGGATCGCACGTCAGCAGCCCCGAGCCGTTGACAAGCGGCCGCCGTTGCCGAATTGTCGACGAGGATTACCGCAGAGTTTCGAATCGTCTGTCGACACCGGCTGTTCAGCTTCAGCAAAGGTCCCGCCAATGCAGTTCTCAGTGTCTCCGCCGGCCAGTTGCGGCCGAAATAGCGCCAGTAGCTGGCTGGAGCCGTTTGGCCGCCGCCGATCGGACCAAATACCAGGGGCACTGGCAGTCGCCAGAGCCTGCTGCCAAGGTGCAGCCCTGCCCACGTCACGTGGTGCGCCACGTCGTACTGCTGGCGCGACTCCTCAACGTACCTTAGCGCCGCATCCTGCCAGCGCAGGTACACGTCCAATCCCGCAAACTGCGGCGCGATACGACCTAGCGGCGTCGCAGACTCATCGATGAAGCGAAAGTCTATGTCTTGTGTGCCCTCCGCGAATATTGCCTCCCTGTTAGACGACGACGTTAGAACGGTCACATCGTGTCCAAGGTCGGCGAGCGCTCTGGGCCAGTGCCACCCAGTCCCGGGCTCGCTACCCACGCCTGGAAAGCAATGGAAGGCAGAAAGTAGTACCTTCACGTACAGACCAATCCTTCCATAGTCTCGACGTTACGGTTTGGTTCCGACCCAGGTGTTATGCCGAGGCCACTGGTTGGTCTCGTCCGCCTCGACCAGTTCAACGGAGAACAGGCGCGGGCCGACAGGCCGCTTAGAATTTCAATCCACAGATCGGCCTCCCCCAACGACGGACGGCACGAGCAGCGATGCAGCCACGGTGAGATCGAGCATATACGTCGTTGCGTCAGTGAACCCGATCTCAGTAAAGGACGCTACCAGGCAATACGTTATCAAGAATAGGGCAAGGGCGCGCTGCACGGAGCGCGGCTGGAAGTAGGCGGTCACGATCAGGAACACCAATATTGCCGCACAGACGACCACACCAAAAAGCCCTTGGTCCACGTAGGAGGCGAGCCAGTTGCTATCGATCGCCACGCCGTTGAACGACTCATTCGATAGGCCGAAGCCGAAGATTTCCTGAAACCTGTCACGGGGAAAGGCGAGAATGGGACCCCAGAATCCGGTCCTTCCGCTAAGGCCGACCAACTGTTGCTCATTCTCGCCACGCGCCAACCAGGTGACGACGGCGCTAGAAAACGTCATGACCGCTATCGCCGCCACGGCGCCCGTGACCGCGAACAGCTTGCGCACCCGGGCGCTGGCCACGATCAGACTCAGGCCAGCAATCGCGATGCCCGCGATCATGCCGACCAGGGCGGTCCTGGTACGCGTGAGGAGCAAGATGATTCCCGCCACAGTGACGACGAGCAGGACGACGCGACCTCGCTGGTGGCCCGAGAGCCAGAGCACGACCACGATCCCGATCGTGATCGCCGCGTAGTGCGCCACCTGGGTGGGTGGGATCGGCCAAAGCGCCCCGCCCAGCCTGCCTGAGGCCAGGGCATGCCCAGGGGCCACCACTAGGCCGATGAGGACCGAGGCGAGTACCACCGCCATTGCTCTCAGATGGCAGCGGGCCAGCAGCAGGTCCCGCCGTCCCCAATAGGGGGTAAGCAGCCACAGCGCGACAACGAATTCAGCCAGCCTGAAGGTCCGGTACCCGGCACTTCGAAGGAAGTCCGCGTCCAAGCTTGTCATGATCGCCTCTATGGCGAGCAGGCTCACCAGGCAGAGGAAGACATTCGGGCGCACGATAAGCTTGCGATTCACCGTCAGTATCACGAATAGCGCTGCCGGCAGCGCTGCCTGCGTAATGACCTTGCCGACCGCATCAGGAATCGGCAGGAAGGACTGCCCGGGGTCGAAGGTAAGAACATTAAGGACCAGCAGACCCCAGGCGATGCCGACCCTCCGCTGCACCCAGCGCTCACCGGCGTCAGCGGATGCCAGCGACCGTGCCCTGGGGCGGGAGCGGAATACGGCGACAGACGAACTCATAGGCTCACGAACCCACGCGAATCGCAGCTGCAGGGCGGCGCCCAGACCTGATGGCCGAGAGCGGGGAGGCGGTAGCAGAACGGGTTCTGTTGAATCCCAGGCCGAGAGTGATGAATGCTTTCATTTCCGCTGCTCCCGCGGACGCTAGGCGACTTCGCGATACACGTCGAGGGTAGACACGGCCGCCGCTGCCCAGATGAACTGATCTGCCCAACGTAGGCCCGCATCGCGCGGCCGGTCCCTGCCTGGCCCGACCGCCACCAAGATGGCCCGGGATGCGGATGCCGGTTCCTTGGGATCGGACAGGACCGCCGCCGCCCGCGCTTTCCGGCATGGCGCTGGTATCGGAGGTTACCACCGGGTAGCTGCAGGCCATGGCCTCCAGAGTAGGGAGCCCGAACGTCTCGTTGAACGAGGGGATACACGAGCGCGTCCACCGCCTGATAAAAGTGGACGGTTGTGAGGCGCCTGCGTCAGCGAGGCCGACCATGGCAACCTCCATCTCGTCACCTAACCTGGCTTGGCTCGCGCAGGACCATCAGCCTTGTGCGCATATGAGCGCCCGGCAGGTGGGCGTGATACACCGACTTCCGGTATCACCGTGGGCCGCCAAGAGTTCATATGAGGGTGCAGCACCGGGTCCTGATCATCGTCCAGAATCTTCCGGTGCCCTTCGACCGGAGGGTATGGCTAGAGTGCCAGACTCTGCGCTCGGAAGGCTACCGGGTCACCGTCGTGTGCCCCAAGGGCAGCGGTGATCCCGCATACGAGGTCGTCCACGGCGTGGAGTTGCACAAGTACCGGCCCTACGCGCCCGGGGGCAGCAAGCTCGGCTTCGTCACCGAATACGCGTACTCGTTCCTTGCGACAGCCTGGCTGACAGTCAGGGCACGACGATCCGGTCGCTTCACGGTGATACAAGCCTGTAACCCGCCGGATATCTTCTGGCCGATCGCCCTGGTTTTCCGCGCCATCGAGGGGACCAAGTTCGTTTTCGATCATCACGACTTGTGTCCCGAACTTTACGAGTCCCGCTTTCGTGACGGGCCGAAGCTGCCGTACAGGATGCTGCGAGCTCTCGAGCGCAGGACTCACCGGACAGCGGACCATGTGATCTCTACAAACGAGTCCTATCGTCAGATCGCAATTAAACGAAGCGGCAAGGCCGCCATCGACGTCACGGTCGTTCGCACGGGTCCGGACCTGCAACGCCTCAAACGTGGCCCGGCTGACCCTACGCAACGCCGAGACCGACGTTTCCTCGCCGCGTATATCGGCGTCATGGGACCTCAGGACGGAGTCGACAATGTTGTGCGAGCCGCTGATGTCATCGTGCACCAACTCCGCCGCGACGACATCGCCTTCACATTGATCGGTGCGGGAGACTGCTTCGACGAACTGGTGGCATTGCGCGATGAGCTAGGTCTGGCGGGCCACGTCGAGTTCACTGGACGGGCATCGGATGAACTCGTTGCCCGCATCCTGTCCACTGCGGATGTGGGGCTTTCGCCGGATCCCAAGAATCCGCTCAACGACCTGTCAACGATGAATAAGTCGATGGAATACATGGCATTCGGGCTTCCTGCGGTCGCTTTCGATCTGCGGGAGACACGAGTTTCTGCTGCCGACGCTGCCGTGTACGTCAAGCCCAATGATGTGAAGGAGTATGCCGCAGCAATCGTAGAACTCATGGATGATGAGCCGAAACGGGCCCGCTTGGGCAGGATAGGGCGGGCTCGCGTCGAGCAGCAGCTGGCCTGGTGCCACCAGGAGCGTGCTTATCTGGGCGTCTACCAGCCCCTGATCAACGGCACCAAGGCCTTCACGGGGACGCGCGGTCTGTCGGCGTCGCGGCTTGACTGACGAAGGATGCAATGAAGCAGATAGCCCAGAATTACAAATCCGGGGAACTCATCGTCCTGGACGCGCCGGCTCCGGCGTGTCGTCCAGGAGGCGTCCTCGTGCAGTCGCTGTACTCGCTTATCTCCACCGGCACAGAGATGATGAAGCTGGCTGAGGCCAGGATGTCGATGGTGGGCAAGGCCCGGGCGCGGCCGGACCAGGTACGGAAGGTCCTTGACGCCGTGACGCAACAGGGAGCGGTCGCCACCTACAAGAAGGTCATGAATCGGCTTGACTCCTACACGCCACTCGGTTACTCGCTGTGCGGCGTCGTGACCGAAGTGGGGCGTGGCGCCGAAGAGTTCCGCGTCGGCCAGCTTGTCGCCGCCGCCGGAAACGAATACGCACTGCACGCCGAGTACAACTGGATTCCGGTCAACCTGTGCGCTCCGGTCCCTGAGGGCGTCTCAGCCGAGCATGCGGCCTTCTCCACAGTGGGGTCGATCGCCATGCACGGCGTGCGCCGGGCCGAGGTTCAGCTGGGCGAAACCGCCTGTGTTATAGGACTCGGCCTCGTCGGTCAGCTCGTGGTCCGTCTGCTGATAGCCTCGGGGGTTCGTGTCACGGGGCTCGACGTGATCGAGGACCGGTGCCGACTGGCCGAACGCGCCGGCGCGTCACTGTGTGCCCCGCCCACGGATCAGGGCATGACTGCCATCCAGGGTACGCTCGCTGAGATCACCGGCGGGCGCGGGGCTGACCACGTATTCCTGACCGCAGGCGGTTCATCCAATGGGCCAGTCGAGGCGGCGGCGAACCTGGCCGGAGATCGCGCCCGCATCGTCGATATCGGCAAGACCAGGCTGGATCTTCCGTGGAACGCCTACTACGACAAGGAACTCGACGTCCGCTTCTCAAGGTCCTACGGACCCGGGCGCTACGACACACGCTATGAACTCGAGGGCATCGACTACCCGGCAGGGTATGTTCGCTGGACCGAGCGGCGTAACCTCGAATGCTTCCTTGACCTCATCGCGCGCAAGGAGATCGAGGTCGAAACGCTCGTCTCCGGCGTCTTCCCCCTGGAGCAGGCAGCCACCGTCTATGCCGATCTGGCTTCCGGCTCGCTGCCTGCCGTGGGCGTTCTGCTGAAATATCCTGAGCCTCCGGAGGACAGCCAGCGCACCACCACAAGTCGCGTGCTCTCAAGCCACGGGCCCGCACCGCACAATACGAGCCAAGGGCAGCTGGCCATCGGGTTCATCGGTGCGGGCAACTATGCGTCAGCGATGCTGCTACCAGCCCTCGCCCGGCTCAAGACGGCCCGGCTGGCGCACGTCGCGACCACGCGATCCCTGTCGGCCGTCAACGCCCAGCGGCGTTTCGGCTTCGCAACCGCGTCGACCACTCCTGATGCCGTACTCGAAGACTCTTCGCTCGATGCGATCTTCATCGTGACCCGGCACCGCACGCACGCGGACTTGGTCTGCCAGGCACTGCAGACCGGCAAGGCAGTCTTCGTCGAGAAGCCGCTCGCGCTGACCCGGGACGAGCTCGAGCGGATTATCGACGTCATCGCGACCACGGGCAACGACCGGCTCCTGGTGGGGTTCAACAGGCGGTTCGCGCCGCTCCTGACCCAGATGAGATCCGAGTTCGGCTCGCAAAGCTGCAGCTCAGCGACCCGCTACCTGGTCAACGCGGGACCGCTCGCGGCGGATAGCTGGTACCGAAACGAGGAGACGGAAGGGACGCGTTTCACTGGCGAAGGCGGTCACTTCATCGACACGCTGAGCTGGTGGTCAGGCAGCCTGCCTGAGGAGATCTATGCGGTCCGTGGACCAGAGAAGGCTGACGTGCACGCTACGGTGCGGTTCAAGAACGGCTCATGCGGGACGATTACATATGTCACGTCGGGTAACTCCCGTTACCCGAAGGAGACCTTCGACGCCGCAGCCGGCGGCCGGAGCGCACGGCTCGATAATTTCAAGACAATCACGGTCTGGGCCGGGCGGCACCGCAATATCACGCGCGCGCGAGGCGGCCAGGATAAGGGACAACGATCAGAGCTCGAGCACTTCGTCGACGCGGTCCTCACGGGGGCTCCAATGCCTATCCCCGTTGACTCCCTCGTGGCCACCACCGGGGCTACGATCGCGGTCGCGGAAAGCCTGCTGAGCGGCCTTCCGGAGCGGGCATGAGCACTTCCAGGCTCGGCTGGTACGCCCGCCGGGCGGCGAGGATGTCCCCCGTGGAGATGGCTTGGCGCGCACGCGACCAGGCGCTGCGGGTGGCCTGGCGGCCTCGACGGGTGAAGCCAGGACCGCATGTCACGGGCAGCCTGGTGTTGCGTGGCGAGCGCCGGTTCACTGCCGTCCTGCCGCCGGACGCTGCCGCGCAGGTGCCCAGCGAGGCCAAGACAGCCGTTTGCGAGGCCGCTGACCGGCTCCTACGAGGTGAGTGGGACGTCCTGGGTGTCGTCAGGACTGATCTGGTGCGACCGGACTGGTTTCACGATCCCGTGACCGGTCGCCGGTCGCCCCCGGATCGGTACGCGTTCCGGATCGACCACCGCTCGGAGAGAGAAAACGGCAACGTCAAGCAGCTCTGGGAAATCTCCCGCCTTCAGCACCTCACGCTGCTGGCCATGGCTTGGTTTCTTACCCGCGAGGAGGCATACGCACGCCGCGTGGCCGACCAGCTCCGCTCCTGGTGGCAGGAGAATCCTTTCCTCTCGGGCATTCACTGGACGAGCGGTATCGAGATCGGTATCCGGCTGATAAGCCTGGCTTGGGTCCGTCGGCTGCTGGACGACTGGCCCGGCGTTGCCGACCTGTTCGACCGTGACCCGCTCGCCGTGCGGCAGATTCGCTGGCATCAGGAGTATCTTGCAGCATTTCCGAGCCGTGGTTCGTCGGCGAACAATCATGTGATTGCTGAGGCGGCCGGGCAGCTCGTAGCCAGCTGCGCCTTCCCGTGGTTCCGGCAGAGCGAACGGTGGCGGCGGCAATCCGCGCATCTTCTTGAGCGGGAACTGGTGCTCAATACGTTCCCGTCGGGCATCGGTCGTGAGCTTGCTTCGGACTATCACTGTTTCATTGCTGAACTCGGGGTTGTTGCGGCTGTCGAGGCTGAGGCGAGCGGCCATCCTCTGAGCGCTGCCGCATGGCAGCGGCTATGCGCGATGGTAGACAGCGCCGCCGCCCTACTCGACGAGCGGCTACGCCCACCTCGCCAAGGCGATTCCGATGACGGCCGCGCGCTCTTGCTCGACGCTCCCGTGCCCAACCGCTGGCCATCGTTGCTGGCGCTCGGGGCAGAGGTTTTCGGGCGGCTTGACTGGTGGCCGCAGTCCCCGGTGGGCGCCACCGGGCCGGTCATCGGCTCCCTCGCGAGCGAGAGGCACGATATTCCGGGCAGGCCAGCCCAGCGGCCGTCCCGGTTCGCTGACGCGGGTATGACGCTGTTGCGTACAACCGAAGCGGCCGCCCCCGAGATCTGGTGCCGGTGCGACGGCGGTCCGCATGGGTACCTCAGCATCGCCGCGCATGCTCACGCCGATGCCCTGTCGGTGGAGGTTCGCTACGGCGGCGTGGACATCCTCGCTGACCCGGGTACTTATTGCTACCACGGCGATCTCGCGTGGCGGTCGTACTTCCGTTCGACGATCGCGCATAACACGGTCGAGATCTGCGGACGCAGCCAGTCCAGCGAAGGTGGCCCATTTCTGTGGATACGTCATGCGGAAGCTCGGGAGATCGAGGTAATCGATGATGGCGAT
>Ga0187783_10002053_pt1 | contig 14979 bp, 15 predicted proteins | sample 1015_SJ02_MP02_2_FD_132471 | JGI IMG/M metagenome (GOLD analysis project Ga0187783, IMG submission 132471) | Tropical peat soil microbial communities from peatlands in Department of Meta, Colombia - 1015_SJ02_MP02_20_MG | ecosystem: Environmental > Terrestrial > Soil > Wetlands > Peat | place... | reverse complement strand
GTATCTTGCGGTCCAGCCTGGCCAGGACCTCGGCCGGATCGCGGGTTTCCAGCGAGTAGGCGCGCAGCGCGCTGCGCATGCGGCCCATGATCACCGCTGCCGACAATCCGGACCCCGCCACGTCGCCGGTGACCACGCCCACCTCGCTGGACGGCAGGGTGAACACGTCGTACCAGTCGCCGCCCACGCTGCCGCTGCCGGGAATGTACCGGGCAGCCATCTGCGCACCCGGCACGGTCGGGAGCGCGGAGGGAACCAGGCTGCGCTGCAGCGCTTCCGCCGCGACGCGATCGGCCTGGGCCGTGATCGACTGCACGGCCACCGCGGCCCGGTCCGCGGCCAGTTGCAGCAGTTCGGTGTCGTCGCCGGTGAACTGGCGGGGGGTAAGGGACCCGACGTGCAGCACGCCGATCACCCGGCCGCCCGCCACCATCGGAACCCCCATCATGGACCGGATCCCCTTGGCCAGCAGGATCGGGTTGAGCACGCTGGAGTGATCGACATGGTCCAAGATCACCGGCCGCTGCTCGGCGGCGATCCGCCCGGCGAATCCCTGGCCCACCGGGATGCGCACGCCCTGGCGAACCTCCTCCTCGAGCCCCGCGGCCGCGGTGGCGATCAGCTGTCCGGAGGGAGAATCGAGCAGGAGCACGGCGGCGGTGTCGGCCTGCAAGGCCTCCCTGGTGCGGTCAAGCAGCTCGCCCAGCAGGGCGTGGTCGTCGAGGCGCGACAGCGCGGCGTCGGTGATCGACTGGATGGCCCGCAGCCTGTCTTCGACCGGTCCAGGGTCTAGTGGCGCTGTCACTCAATAACTCCGCTCAGAGGACCTGCGGTCACTTACTCCCCAGTAGCGGGATCGTTAGACCACAGATTGGGCAGCACCCGCCCCCTCGGTCCCCGCCCGTCCGGTCGCGCCGCGTCGCTATCTCTGCCCATCGGCGCGCGGATTAACCGCCTTCGGCCGGCGTTGATCTCGGACTCACCTATCCCGTCCTCCCCGGCCGATGTCCGTATCTTTTTTCGGCCGAACGGCCCGGCCGTCACCCGCCGGGTCACTCCCGCCCGCTCCCCGTGCCGGCCGCGGCCGACCCAGTAGATGCGGGCGAGCATGAGCGTGCTGGCGATGACCCCGGTGGAGCCGAGGACGGTCAGCCGCGGGTCGGACTCGTACCGGCCGTAGACCAGGAAGCAGGCGAGCTCTCCGAGGATGAGCGCCCAGGTCCCGGCCGACAGGCCGGTGGGGCGCGCCGTCCGGTACGCGGCCCGCAGCGACGGCGCGACCTGGACGACGAACGCCGCGGTGAGCAGCGTCCCCAGGCCGCCGCGCCCGCCGATGCCGCAGGTCACGGCCAGAGCCGCCGCCCATGCACCAATCAGGATCGCCTGCCGTGGCTTCGGTTTCCCCCAGCCGGTGAGCATGACCGTGAGCCCCCCGGCGAGCAGCGTCACCGAGCAGGAGGGGACGAGGGCGGTCCAGTATCGGGAGAGCACGAAGTAGGCGATCCAGGCCGCGTTGTTGACGGTGGTCAGCGCCGCCCATGACCACGAGATGCCCGCGGCATCGCGGGTGGCCCTGAGCTTCAGCATCTGGGGCAGGAACTGCGGCACCCCGAACACCGCGGCGGCTATCGGTGCGTAACCGAGCACGCTGGTCACCCGAGGACCCTAAGCGTCGGCCGACCGGAGGTCTTGTACGAGCTTGCACATGGTTAGGCTGGCGAGCATGGCCGTTTCGCGGGAAACGGAGAACGCCCGGGCGTGGCGGTGCGCGGATCTCGGCGGCGTGGAACTGTTCCGGGCGACGGTCAGCGAGTTCGCCTTCCGCCCCCACGCGCATGAGGAATTCTTCATCGCGCTCACCGATGCGGGGATCGCCTCGCCGGAGTACCGGGGGGACAAGCATGTGGTCGGGCCGGGTGACCTGATCGTCATGAACCCGGAAGAAGCGCACGCAGGCGGTCCTCCGGCCGGCGTCTCCTGGACCTACCGGGCCCTGTACCCGTCCCAGGATCTGATGCGCCAGATCATGGCGGAATTCCCGACGGGCATGCCCGCGATGCCGTGGTTCGCCGCCGACGTGGTCCGCGACCCGCACGTGGCGACCCGCCTGCGCCGCTTTCACGAGCTCTCGGAGTCACCCGGGTCGAACGCGCTGCAGCGAGAGACGTGGCTGGCCGAGGGACTCGTGTTCCTGGCTGACCGTCATGCGGGATTCTCGCGGGCGCCCCGGGCACCCGGTTGCGAGCCGCGGGCGGTCCAGCTCGCCCGCGATTACCTGCATGAGCACGCCGATGAGAACGTGACCCTGCGGGATCTGGCCCGGCATGCCGGGCTCACCCCGTATCACCTGTGCCGCGTTTTCCGGCAGACCACGGGAATGGCCCCGCACTCCTACCAGATACAGATGCGTGTGCGGCGCGCAAAGAACCTGCTGCTGGCGGGATATCCGATAGCGCAGGCGGCAGTGGAAGCTGGTTTCTGGGACCAGGCGCACCTCACCCGTCACTTCAAGCGCATCATGGGCCTCAGCCCCGGCCGCTACGTGGCGGGCTTCTATGCGTAGGTGAGCAGCGTCAGCTGCTTGAACCGCAGCACGTCGGCCTCGTCGCCGTTCTTGTTGAACGCGAGCGCGGTGACGGTGACCTCGCCCGTGCCGTCGGGCAGGTCGCCGAGCGGCTCGGTGATCTCGAGCGTGGCGTTGAACGGGATCAGCGGGTGCGGCGGGCGCCGGTCGAACGCGCTGACCGGCTCGGGGATGTCGCAGTGGCCCACGTCGCCCCAGCAGTCGCCGTGCGCGAACACGGTCAGGTAGCCGGCGTAGCGCTGCTCGGGCGTGCGCGGAGTGGCCTCGTCCGCGTCGGGGTTGTTGAGGAACACGTGCATGACGAAGGACGCGCCATCGTGCTCCACGCCCTCGAACTCGAGGTCGGCGCGCTGCCAGCTGCTGCGCGGGGGCACGGCCAGGGCGTGGGAGGTCCAGCGCTGCATCATGCGCTCCCGGGGACGGTCGATTGCGTCCCAGCGTATTCGTACCCGAGCTGGTTGACGTCAAGCGTCTGGCTCACCTTTATGGCCGGGTCGGTCTGCAGCGACTGGTCGAGGATGTCGGCCGGGGGGTTGGCGCCGGGGTGGGCCGTCTGCCAGATCCGCCACGCCCGGTCCACGTTGGCGTGGTGGGCGAAGAAGATCGGGTCGTAGGCGGACCAGTCGACCTGGCCCATGGTGCCGCCGACCCAGACGTGGAGGGTGTCGTGCACGTTCCAGAGCCGTTGGTTGAAGTCGGTGTAGTTATCGGCCTGCATCGCGTAGGCCCATTCCTTCTGGTACGGCGGGCCCGGCACCTGCGGCACCTCGCCCGGGGCGCGTGACGTCTCCGTCGGCCAGCCGGGTTTCTGTGCCGTATTGAACACCTTGATCGGGGCCTTGGCGAGCACGTTCTCGGCCCCGTCCGCCTGCGCGGCGGAATAGGCATCGGGAATCGACGCGGCCGTTGACCAGTCCCACCAGGGCAGCGTCACGCCGGGAACCTCCGACTGGAGGGCGAGTTCCAGCCAGTACAGGTAGGCCCGGTGCCAGGGCAGGAAAAGCGGGTCGTGATGCTGGCACCAGCCGAACGGCACGCCGTGCCAGCCGGCAAAATAATCAAAACCCCGCTTGTCGTTGAACCCGAGCGCCTGCTTGATCGCCTGGCGAAAGTCGGACAGTTCCTGCGCGCTGAGCGAATCGATATTCTTGCGGACATTGAGGCGGGCCGGCGCGGCATTCGCCGTCGGCCGTGCGGTGATAGTCAATTCGCTCCCCTCGCGCCTAATAGAGCAAGGCCCCCTCCATGTATGAGATGGAGAGGGCCTTGCTGGCCGCGCCGTACCAGGTCACCGGTTACCCAGCTACCCGGCTTGGCGGGCCGCCCGCTGCGGCATACCCGCGTCGGGAACCAGTTTCCCGGTTCCTCCCGCATTCCCCGAAGTCGCCCCCGGAGCGGTACCCGTTTCCAACGGTGAGAGTATTTCTACATCGGCCGGCCGATGTCGCGCAAGGGATTGCGGGAAAGTCATGGTGGTTTTTTCGCTATCCACACCTTGCCCACAGGACGGGGGTAGTTGTGCGCAGGCAACCAGGGTTTTCCACTAGTTTATACACAGCATTTCCACAGATTATCAGCCGGCCTTTTCCCCGGCCTGCAGCCGCCGGACCACGTCGAGCGCGTCGGCCACGTGCTGGTCGATATTGGTCATCGAGTTGAACACGTGGCGGACCGTGCCCTGCCGGTCGATCACGTAGGTCACCCGGCCCGGCAGCACCCCGAGCACGGCCGGCACCCCGTAGCTCTTGCGGACGCGGCCGCCGGCATCGCTGAGCAGCGTGAACGGCAGGTTGTGCCGGCCGGCGAAGGCGGCATGCCGGTCCGCGGAGTCGGAACTGACCCCGACCACCTCGGCCCCCGCCTCGGCGAAGACCTCGTGGCTGTCGCGGAACGCGCACGCCTCGGCCGTGCACCCGGGGGTGTTGTCCTTGGGATAGAAGTACAGGACGACGACGCGCTCGCCGAGCCGGTCGGAGAGCCGGACCGGCTCACCGGACTGCGACGGGAGCGTGAAGTCGGGAGCCTTGTCGCCGACCTTGATGCCGCGTGCCATTGCGCTGCCTGCCTCTCTGCGTTCCCCGGCCGGGAATCCCGGCCCGGACCCAAGGGTAGTGAGCCCTCCGCTGAGGGCCATACCTCCCGCGCGAGGCATATCCTTCGCGTTATGCCGGACCGGACGTCAGACGCCGCCTGGCTGAAGCTCGGCGCGGAGCCAGGGCTGTGCCGCGTCTGCCAGCATGCCAGGCTCAACCAGACACGGCGGGGCACCGCCTACCTCCGGTGTGCCCGCGCCGCCTGGGACGCCGCGCTGGTCCGCTACCCGCGCCTGCCCGTCACGCAGTGCGCGGGCTTCGAGCGTCGCTAGGCCAGGCGGCCGCCGATCCGGTGTGACCGCTCTGGCTCCGCCGCCAGCCGGCGAGGATGATGACCACCATGGCTGATCTTCTCGGTGAGTGTGACGGCCGCTTCGAGGGCGTGCGCGCCGCTCTGGCGCGGAACCTCGACTCCGGTGAGGAGCTTGGCGCGTCGCTGTTCGTTGACGTCGACGGCGACATCGTGGTCGACCTCTGGGGCGGCTTTTGTGACCTGGCGCGGACCGTGCCGTGGTCCGAGCACACCATCACCAACGTCTGGTCGTCGACCAAGACGGTGACCAGCCTGGCCGCGCTGATGCTGGTCGACCGGGGCGAGCTCGACGTCGACGCCCCGGTCGCCAGGTACTGGCCGGAGTTCGCCGCCCAGGGCAAACAGGACGTGCTCGTCCGCCACGTCATGTCACACGCGTCGGGGGTATCCGGCCTGGAGCAGCCCGCCGCCATCGAAGACCTCTACGACTGGTCGGCGGCCACATCCCGGATGGCGGCGCAGGCCCCGTGGTGGCCGCCGGGAACCGCCTCGGGCTATCACGCGCTCAACTACGGGCACCTGGTCGGCGAGGTGGTGCGGCGAATCAGCGGCCGGACGCTCAGGCAGTTCGTGGCGGAGGAGATCGCCGGGCCGCTGGGCGCCGATTTCCAGATCGGCGCCGCGGAGAGCGACTGGGGCCGGATAGCGGACGTGGTCCCGCCACCACCGCTGCCGTTCGACCTGGCGGCGCTCGACCCGAACAGCCCGGCGGTCAAGACGCTGACCGGACCGGCCGCCGTCGCCGAGACCGCCAACACCCCGGGCTGGCGCCGCGCGGACATCGGCGCGGCCAACGGGCACGGGAACGCCCGCTCGGTGGGCCGGGTCATGTCGGTCGTGGCCCGCGGCGGCGAGGTCGACGGGGTCCGCCTGCTCAGCCCGGAGACCATCGACCTGATCTTCCGCGAGCAGCAGAACGGCGTCGACCTTGTGCTGGGCCTCCCGATGCGCTTCGGCATCGGCTACGGGCTGCCTCAGCGTGACAGCGTGCACTGGATCCCGGACGAGAAGGTCTGCTTCTGGGGTGGCTGGGGCGGCTCCATGATCGTGATGGACGTCGGCCGCCGCGCGACGATCTCGTACATGATGAACAAGATGGCCTCCGGCATCGTCGGCTCCGACCGGAGCACCGAGTACGGCCGGGCCATCTACGACGCTCTGGCCCGCAGATCATGACCGACTGGGTGGGCCGCCCGGCCACCGACCTCGCGGCCGCGGTCCGGTCGGGTGAGGCCACGCCCCAGGGCCCAGCTTCATGATCATGGGTCGTTTTGGGCAAATACTGCCTGTTTCGACCCATGATCATGGAAAGCTCCGGTTCGGAGGCGGGCCGTGTTGCGGGTAGCGCAACCGAGGCGTCGGTCCCGGGTAATTGTAGCCGCGTCGGCTTGACAAAGGAGTGAGTCATCACTAACTTTATGGACATGACCGAGACCGGGCAGCGCGAGACCAGGCAGCGCGAGACCAGGCAGCGCGAGACCAGGCAGCGGATGTCCGCGGCGGAGCGCCGCGAGCTGGTGCTCGACGCTGCTGTGGAGGAGTTCGCGGTGCACGGGCTGGCGGGCACCTCGACTGAGGATGTCGCGCGGCGCGCCGGGATCAGCCAGCCGTACCTGTTCCGCCTGTTCCCGACCAAGAAGCGGCTGTTCCTCGAGCTGGTGGGGCGGTGTTTCCGCCGGATCGAGGACACGTTCGTCGCCGCGGCCGGTGACCTTACCGGCCAGGACGCGCTGATGGCGATGGCCGATGCCTACGAGCGCCTGCTCGATGACCGGACGCTGCTCCTGCTGCAGATGCAGATCTATGCCGCCTGCGCCGACCCCGAGATCCGGGCCGTGGCCCGGGCCGGGTTCAAGCAGCTGTGGGAGCTGACCGAGCGGCTGACCGGGCTGCCGTTCCAGACCGTGGTGGACTTCTTCGCCGTCGGCATGCTGATGAACGTCGCCGCGGCGATGGACCTGCCGGCCGTGGACGAGCGGTGGACCAGCTGGTGCCCGAAGGACTGACCCACGTAATTTTTTTTGACCCGGCAAGTTAGTGACTACTCACTTTCTAATAGGAGGAAAGACCATGACCGCGAAGAGCCGGACCGCATGGACCTTCGCCGTGACCTCGGCCGCCCTGTTCATGGCCTCGCTTGACAACCTCGTGGTGACAACCGCGCTGCCCTCGATCCGGGACCACCTGCACGCCTCGCTCCAGGGGCTGCAGTGGACGGTCAACGCCTACACCCTCACGTTCGCGGTGCTGCTGCTTACCGGTGCCACGCTCGGCGAGCGGTACGGCCGCCGCAGGCTGTTCGTGATCGGCCTCGGCCTGTTCACCACGGGGTCGGCGGCCGCCGCGCTCGCGCCGGGAATCGGCTGGCTCGTAGCCGCCCGGGCCGTGCAGGGCGTCGGGGCCGCGATCGTGGTCCCGCTGACGCTCACGCTGCTTTCGGCGGCGGTGACCCCGCAGCGGCGCGGCCTGGCCCTTGGCGCCTGGGGCGCCGTCGGCGGGCTGGCCATCGCGATCGGCCCGCTTGTCGGCGGGGCCGTCGTCGAGGGCGCGTCGTGGCAGTGGATCTTCTGGCTGAACGTGCCGATCGGCATCGTGCTGCTGCCGATCGCCCGGGCCCGGCTCACCGAGAGCCACGGCCCGGCGACGGGCCTCGACATTCCCGGCCTCCTGCTGGCCAGCCTGGGCCTGCTCGGCATCGTGTACGGCGTGGTCCGCGGCAACGACCACGGCTGGACCAGCGTCACCGTGCTTCCCCCCATCGTGATCGGCGCGCTGCTCGTCGCCGCGTTCATCGCCTGGGAACTGCGGGCCCGCGAGCCGATGCTGCCCATGCACCTGTTCCGCAGCCGCGGCTTCACGATGACCAACGCGGCGTCGCTGCTTATGTACTTCGGGATGTTCGGCTCCATCTTCCTGCTCGCCCAGTTCCTCCAGGTCGTCCAGCACTACAGCCCGCTGGAGGCGGGCCTGCGGACCCTGCCGTGGACCGGGATGCCGGTGCTCGTGGCCCCGGTCGCGGGCGCGCTGTCGGATCGCATCGGCGGCCGGCCGCTCCTGGCCACCGGCCTGGCCCTGCAGGCCATCGGGCTGGGCTGGCTGGCCGCCGTGTCCAGCCCCACCGTTCCCTACACCACGCTGGTGCCGGCCTTCGTGGTCGCCGGCGTCGGGATGTCCCTGTTCTTCGCGCCGGTCGCCAACGTGGTGCTCGGCTCCGTGCGCCGCGACCAGGAGGGCATCGCCTCCGGCGCGAACAACGCGATCCGCGAGCTGGGCGGGGTATTCGGGATCGCCGTGCTCGGCGCGGTGTTCTCGGCCCATGGCAGCTACGCCAGCGGATCGGCCTTCGTCGCCGGCCTGGCCCCGGCCGTCTGGGTCGGCGGGGCCGCGGTGGCCGTCGCGGCCGCCGCCGCTCTGTTCCTGCCGCGGATGCGCCAGGCCACGGCGGCCGAGCCGGTCACCGAAGGCCGCGAACTCGACCTGGTTCACTGAACCCGGCTAACAGGGCCCGGCTAACTAGGGCCCTGCTCACAGGCCCGGCTCACAGGCCCGGCTCACAGGCCCGGCTCACAGGGCCCGGATCCTCGCGCAAGCCGCTGGGATCCGGGCCCGACGCGTCTGGCCGGGGCCCGCCCTACGTGGCGGCTGCCGCGGGCCGGACGCGGCCGGCGTACCGCAGGCAGCCGGCCCGTATCTGCCCGGCGTCTATCGCGGCCTGCTCGGCGGACGCGTCCGTGCCCGGCATGTCAGGGAAGTAGTACGGCCCAGTACTCGTATGGGTAGTGGCGAACCGCGCCTCGAGCTCCCGGCGGATGACCGAGGCCGGGTGTAGGCCGTGCTGGTCTAGCCTGGCCCGGACGAAGGCATCCCAGGAAAACCCGGACGCGGTCCATTCCGCGCACAGCCCGCCCAGCCACGCGCCAGGCTCGGCCTCACCGCGAAGCTGACGCCGGAAGCACCACCGGGCGGTCGGCTCGTCGAAGTCCTCCGAGATCCACTCCACGACGACGAGGACGCCGTCCGGGCGCAGGATCTCGGCCACGTGATCAAGGACGGCCCCGGGATCGTCCACGTGGTGCAGGGAGACCGACGCGACCACCGCGTCGGCCGGGCCTTCCTGGCGGTAATCCTCGAACGGCACCCGCCGGTACGCCGGCCCTTCCGGGGCCCCGGGGTCGACGCCAGTCGCGTCGTATCCGGCCCGGATGAGCGCCGGGACGTGCCCGCCGCCCGGCCCGCAGCCAAGCTCGATCACCCGGGCCGGTGCCGACGGCAGCTGGCCGCGGATGAACGGCCACGTCGCCGCGAGCCAGTCGCCGTCGACGGAGGCACCCCCGGCCGTGTGTTGGTGGCCGTGCGTGCTGCGTTCAGCCATGCGGCATGCTAACTCCCGCCTGGTAAGCCTCGATGGGCGCAGCCCGTCGGCCATGACGGCGAATATAAGGTCCCGCTGGGCTGGGTCCTGGGCGTCAGCCAGTGCCGCGAACATGCCCTTGAGCAGCAGGATGAGGTCCGGCGTCCGGACCTCGGCGCGGACCGCGCCCGCCCGCTTGGCGCGTCGCAACAGCACGTCGAGCGCGGCGTTCAGGTCATCGCGCAGCGAGCCCGCGATCGAGATGGCGTCAGGCAGGTCGCGCTTGGCCGCGGACTCCTGCGCCACCCGCGCCAGGAAGCCGAAGAAGGCAGCGCCGGGATCCGGCGAGTCGGCGCGGGACCGCGCCTCGGACACCAGATCCTCCAGCCGCGCGGTGGTCACGGCCTCGAACAGGGCCTCCTTGGTCGGGAAATGCCGGTAGACGGTACCCGGCCCCACTCCCGCCCGCGCGGCGATCTCGTCAAGCGGCACGCCGTATCCGGACTCGGCGAACGCGTCCCGCGCCGCCCGCAGGACTTTCTCCCGATTCCGCGCCGCATCCGCCCGCAGCGCCCGCCCCGCATCGGCCCGCGCCGCATCCGCCCGCAGCGCCCGCCCCGCATCGGTCGGCAGCGGAGGCCGCGGGTCCGCCCCCGCGTCAGCCATCCTTGCTAACCGGGGCGCTAGTTCCGTATAGTTCAAACGGGGTCACCGTTCCGATTATAGGAGGCGCTCATGTCCCGCACCCCGCGCGAGATCGCCGAACAGGTCCGCCGCATGGTGGCCGGCGAAGCGGTTGAGTTCGCCGACCTGTTCGCCGAGGACGGCGTGCTCGCCTACCCGTTCGCCTTCCCCGGACAGCCCGCCGAACTCCGTGGCCGCGAGGCCATCCGCGCCTTCTTCGCCGCCCTGGCCCGCCAGCGCGACCTCTTCGTCATCGACGGCGTGGAATCGGTGATCCGCGAGACCGACGACCCGGAGGTCGTGGTCACCGAGATCACCCACCACGGCTATTCGAAGGCCGCCAACGCGCCCTACCGGCACCTCGCGCTCGGCGTGATCCGCGTCCGCGACGGCCAGATCGTGCACTACGACGACTACATGAACCCGATCGCCCTGGCCAGACTGCTCGGCCGCACCGGCGAACTCGCCGCCGCACTCGCTGCCCCCTGATCGCAGCGGGGACCTCCTGGCTTACGGTGGTGTGGTGCGGGAGGTGCCATGGTGGGGCGTGGTCTCCTCGGCCGCGGCTCCCGTCCTGCTGATCGGCGGGTGGACGGTGGCCGCCGGCCTGCAGCCGCGATTTGACCCCGTGGCCGACACGGTCAGCGCGCTCGCCGCGATCGGCGCGACCGACCGGTGGGTCATGACGCTGACGTTCCTGCTGGTGGGCCTGTGCTACGTCGTGACGGCGCTCGCGCTGCGGTCGGCCAGGATCCCCGGGCGGCTGATTCTGGCCGCGGGCGCCATCGCGGGCATGATGGTCGCGGCGAACCCCGAACACGCCGGGGGCTTCGGCTCGGTACCGCACTTCGTCTGGGCCTCGATCGGGTTCGCCGGGCTGACGGCCTGGCCCGCCGGGTCGTGGCGGCGCGATCCCTCGGTGCCATGGACCCTCAGGCCGCCGGCCGGCGCCGCCGCCATCGCGGTCCTGTTCGCCCTGCTCATCTGGTTCGGTGTCGAGCTGATCACCGCAGGCGGACAGGTAGGGCTGGCCGAGCGGGTGATGGGCGCGGCCCAGGCGGCCTGGCCGCTGGCGGTGGTGCTGTCCTGCCGCGTATCGCTCCCGCGGGAAAACTACCGCGCGGAACCCATCCCGGACCAGCCGACCAGCGCGGCGTAGGCCAGCGCCGCCGCGGCCGCGCCGAGCACCGAGCCCGCCACGACCTGAGCCACGGAATGATCCTTCAGCGTCACCCGCGACCAGCCGAGCAGGGCCACCAGCACGTACAGGCGCAGCACAAGCGGACCGTACGTGAACGCGAGGATGGCCACCGAGCCTGACGCCACCGCACAGTGGATGGAGATCTTCCACACCACGGTGACCAGGGCGAGCACGGCGACGCTGCCCAGCATGAAGGCCAGGTAACCGGTCATCATCGGAGGCGCCCCGAGCACCACGAGCAGGAACAGCCCGGCCGCGACCGACGCGGTGATGAAGGCAAGCACGATCAGCCGCGGGCGCCGCGCGCCCACGTTCCGGTCGCCCCACATGCCATGGCGGACGCCGAAACCGATGAACGCGGCCGGCAGCACGGCGGTGAACAGCCCGGCCAGCAGCCCCCAGCCGATCCCGGCGCGCCCGTCGGCGTGCCAGCCGATCAGCACCACGGTGACAAGAAGCCAGTTCTTCGGCTCCAGCCAGTACGTGACCCGCCGTGCCCACGCTTGACGGCCGCCCATGCGCAGACGGTACCTTCCCGGGTATGGCGGCGCGAAGCGGCAGGCAGTTCCTCGAGCGGCTGGCCGCCGCCCGGGTCCACGTGGAGATCCAGGGCGAGACCGTCACCGGGCACATCGACGACCATCCGGCGTTCCGCAACGTCATCCGCAGCTACGCCGACCTGTACGACATGCAGCACGACCCGGCCTACCGCGACGTGCTCACCTATCCCTCGCCGACGACAGGCGAGCGGGTCGCCACGTCCTTCCTCACCCCGCGCACCCCCGCAGACCTGCACAAGCGGCGCGAGGCGTTCAAGCTGTGGGCCGACCGCTCGCTCGGCATGCTGGGCCGCACCCCCGACTACCTGAACAGCGCGCTGATGGCACTGGCCGCGGCCGGCCCATGGTTCGCCCAGGCCAATACAGCCTTCGGCGACAACATCCGCCGCTACTACGAAACGGTCCGCGAGCACGACCTGCTGTGCACCCACACGCTGATCCCGCCGCAGGCCAACCGGGCGGTGGCCGCCAGCCAGCAGGCCGGCGGCTCGCTGATGGCGCACATCATCTCCGAGGACGACAACGGCATCGTCATCCGCGGCGCTCGGATGCTGGCCACCGTCGGGCCGTTCGCCGATGAACTGCTCGTGTTCCCCTCGACCGTGCTGCGCAGCACGCCCGAGGACAAGCAGTACTCCTTCGCCTGCGCGATCCCGAACGACGCTCCCGGGCTGCGCTACATCGCCCGCGAGCCGCTCGACTACGGCCGCCCCCGCCACGATCACCCGCTCGGGTCCCGGTTCGAGGAGTCGGACGCCGTGGTGGTGTTCGACGACGTGCACGTGCCCTACGAGCGGGTCTTCGTGCTCGGCGATCCCGAGCTGTGCAACGGCTTCTACACCAGGACCTCGGCCGTCGTGCACATGACCCATCAGGTGATCGCCCGCACCACGGCCAAGACCGAGTACATCCTCGGCCTGGTGAGCCTGCTGACCGAGGCCATAGGCATCGAGCAGTTCCAGCACGTCCAGGCCGACATGGCCGAGGTTATCGCCACGCTGGAGACGCTGCGCGCGTTCACCCGCGCGGCCGAGGCCGACGCCGAGCCCGACGAGTTCGGCACGCTAACCCCGGCCTGGGCCCCGCTGAACACGGCCCGCAACCTGTATCCCCGGCTGTACCAGCGGTTTCCCGAGATCCTGCGCAAGCTCGGCGCCTCCGGCCTGATGGCCACGCCCACCTGGGCCGACGTGACAGGCCCGGCCGCGGCCGACATCGCGACCTACCTGCAGGCCGCCGCGCTCGGCGGCGCCGATCGGGTCAGGCTGTTCCGGCTGGTCTGGGACACGTGCATCTCGGCCTTCGCCGGCCGCCAGGCGCTTTACGAGTACTACTTCTTCGGTGACCCGGTCCGGATGGCCTCCGCCTACCTGGCCAGTTACGACCGGGAGCCCTACAAGGCCGCCGTCCGCGCCTTCCTCGACCGCCCCTGACGGCGCGCCGCGGGCCCAAACCAGGGTCGGCGAGCTACTATTTCTGCATGCGTATGGCCGGGTTTGTACCCCCCGGGCCACGGAGGGCTCGTGAATAAGGGGACATTGATCCTGTTCATCTGGATCCTCATCGGCGCCCTCGCCGCCGGCCAGCGTGGCGAGTACAGCAGCCACCCCTTCGGCTGCACCCAGGGGGCCACGATCGCGCTGACCATCGCCGCCGGCCCGCTGAACTACGTCGGCCTCAACCCGTCGATAACCTGCTCAGCCCCCAAACCGAGCTGAGCTCCGCAGCTGGCCGGCCGCGCGCACCACGTCCCGTTCCGCCAAAATATTTATGCCGAACGAAGCGTGGCTATCCGCCAAGGACCCGAGCCCGCGCCGTCCGTGGCCTCACTCCGAGGCGGCCCGCTGCTTCCCCTCCGCGAGTTGGCGGAGGCGGTAGCGCTGGGTCTTCCCGCTGATCGTCTTGGGCAGCTCGGCCACGAACTCGACCACCCGCGGGTACTTGTAAGGGGCGATCGACTGCTTGGCGAAGTCCTGCAGCTCGGCCGCCTTGTCCTGGCCCGCGGCCGCGCCCTGGCGCAGCACCACGTAGGCCTGGACGATCATGCCGCGCTCGGCGTCGGGCGCGCCGACGACGGCCACCTCAAGCACGTCCGGGTGGCCGAGCAGCGCCTCCTCGACCTCGGGCCCGGCGATGTTGTACCCGGCCGAGATGATCATGTCGTCGCTGCGGGCCTGGTACCAGTAGTAGCCGTCGGCGTCGCGGACGTAGGTGTCGCCGGTGATGTTCCAGCCATGCTGCACGTAGGTCCGCTGCCGCGGGTCCGACAGGTAGCGGCAGCCGGTCGGGCCCTTGACCGCGAGCCGGCCGGGCTGGCCGTCGGGGACCTCGGCCCCGTCGTCGTCGAGGACGGTGGCGCGGTATCCGGGGACGGCCTTGCCCGTCGCGCCCGGGCGGATGTCAGCGTCGGCGGCGCCGATGAAGATGTGCAGCATCTCGGTGGAGCCGATGCCGTCGATGATCGGGATGCCGGTGGCCTCGCGGAAGTCCTCCCAGACCGACCTGGGCAGGTGTTCCCCGGCCGAGACGCAGCGCCGCAGGCCCTTCAGGCAGGACGCCTTCCCGGCGGCCAGCATGGCCCGGTACGCGATCGGGGCGGTGGAAAGCACGGTCACGCCGTGGGCCGCGATCGCGTCGGCCAGTTCTGGCGGCGTGGCCCGCTCGATCAGCAGCGTCGACGCGCCCGCCCGCAGCGGGAACAGCAGCAGGCCGCCCAGGCCGTAGGTGAAGCCGAGCGGGGGAGTGCCGGTGAACACGTCGTCCCTGTGCGGCTTGACCAGGTAGCGGGAGAACGTGTCGCAGGTGGCCAGCACGTCGCGGTGGAAGTGCATGGCCACCTTGGGCACGCCGGTGGTGCCCGAGGTGGAGGCGAGCATGGCCACGTCGTCGGCGGCGGCGAGCACCGGGGTGAAGGTGCCGTCCTTGGCCGCGCACCGGGCCGACAGGTCGTCGGGTCCGCCGTTCCCGTAACACGCCATGGCCAGCCCGGGCGCGCCCGCGGCCAGGTCGGCGGCGAAGCGATGATCGCAGATGGCCAGGCTCGGCTCGGTCAGCCCCGCGATGGTCGCGATCTCCCTCGCCCGCAGCAGCGCCATCGTGGTGACCGCCACCCCGCCCGCCTTGACCACGGCCAGCCAGGCGGCGGCGAGCCACGGATTGTTCGGGCCGCGGAGCAGGACCCGGTTGCCCGGCT
>Ga0187783_10002052_pt1 | contig 14979 bp, 10 predicted proteins | sample 1015_SJ02_MP02_2_FD_132471 | JGI IMG/M metagenome (GOLD analysis project Ga0187783, IMG submission 132471) | Tropical peat soil microbial communities from peatlands in Department of Meta, Colombia - 1015_SJ02_MP02_20_MG | ecosystem: Environmental > Terrestrial > Soil > Wetlands > Peat | place... | reverse complement strand
TTATGCTGGCAACGTACCCGGAGGTTTTTGCCGGCGGCGCCATCATCGCCGGACTGCCCTATGGGTGCGCCAGCAACGTTCAACAAGCATTCGAGGCTATGTTCGTGGAGCAGGGACACGCTGGTCGGGCGCTTGGTGATCGCGTGCTGGCAGCCTCCAGACATCGCGGGCCATGGCCGAAAATCTCGGTATGGCATGGCACTAACGATCCAATCGTAAAATCTTCCAATGGCGAGGACATCATTCGGCAGTGGACTAACGTGCACGGGCTTTCGGACAGTCCCTCCTATCAGGAATTGATCGGGAGCCACACGCGCCGGATTTGGAGCGACGAAAACGGTGAGGCGCTGATCGAGGCATTTTCTATCCACGGTATGGCGCATGGCGTGCCGCTCGCGACGACGACGGGCGGGGAGCGTTGCGGCGCTGCAGGGGCATTTTTCCTTGATGCTGGAATTTCCTCTACGCATCACATCGCCCGCTTTTGGCGCCTGCACGAATCTCTCGTTGAAATACCGCGTGCTGCTCCGCCGATGTCAGCACTGATTCAGATTTCAACTGATGACCGCGCCTTAGTCATCGCCGGAGCAGCCCCCGAAGGCTCGCACAGTTCATCCGACGCTTCGCTTGCTGAGGTTGAAGAGTGTTCCCCGCTCGACCCGAACGCGGTGATCGCGGCAGCTTTTAAGGCCGCAGGTCTCCCAGTGCCGGAGATTCCCACAGGACTGCCTGGCTCAACCCCGCGCGTTGTGCCCGGCCCGATCATCGCAGCGGCCATGAAGGCAGCCGGACTGACGCAGACTTAGTTGACCCAGCGATCGGACACCTGCAAGGCGGGGACGATCGTCGTTGTCGATCGGCACGGACTGAGTCGGCCGACACCTTTATCGCCGCGGACGATCGTGAGCGAAACTTAGGGGGCGCGCCCGATATTATTTCTTCCTACGGGAAAGCGCTGCAACCCGATGCGCGCCCACGGTATCGTGGCGCCGCACGCGCCGGTCCAATGACTGGATCGCCTCCGCCAGATCGCGAACTTTAATGCCTTTCGGCGTTTTCCCCGCCTTTGCGCTCGTCAGCATGCGCCGAAGGAGATCGTTATCGTGCTCGTCGCGGTAAGGCTTAAGGTCGAGATCCCGCGGCACTTTGGTAAGGCGTTCGTCGCCGATGGTTTTGACATGCTTCTGCATGAAGCGATCGTAGTCCCGCCATTTGATGCCGCATGCGCGCACGGCCGCCTCCTCGGCGCGGGTCGCGATCTGATGGGCGTGCAAATAGTGCAGGCCGAGCTGATCGATCAGCGTCTTCTCGACTTCTTCGTGGAGGATGAGAAAGCGATCGGTCTCAACCGTGCGGCCACGAAATTTGAACGCCCGCGGCATGTGCCGGTCGATATAGATCGTTCTGCCGTCGAGGCTGTAGCCGGCCAGATAAGGAATGTCGTGCTTGCGGTCGAGTTTCCTCGCCCGCCGCACAACCGCGTCCAGCGCGCGCTCCATCATGATGCTCGAAACAAACCATTCCGGCAATCTCAGCTTCTTATGCGGAGCCGTCGGGTGGCAAAAGTCGAGCGGCATGAACCGGAGCTACCTCCAAAATCTGTAGAGGCCAAGCCGCTGACTATAAAGACGAAGCGCGGCGGATCGCGGTCAACGTGGCAAAGCTGTCAGAGCTATTGAGGAAGGTAAAGAGTAAGGCCACCCCAACTTGGGGCGGCCTCGATTGCATTTAGCGGCAAGTGGAAAGCTTTTACCGGCTCCACAAGCCCATAATTAGAGATTCGCCGATAATCGCGAAAACCTAGGGCTGACTTGGCCGCATCGGACGGCAAGAATGGCGCTTCGTTCCAATTCGTTCTGCCAACCAAACGCGCCGACGCGGCGTAGCCCTATACCAACGAACAAAAGGCACGCACCAATGGTTAATTGAGGTCATTAGGTCGTGCCTTATCGTTTATCCGTAATGGGCCGTTGGCGCGTGACGAACAATTCCGACCGCGACGTAACGCTCACCAAGGTAAGATTGAGCAAGGGACATCGTAATTGCGGCGGCCACATTCATGCAGTGTTCATTTGTAATGCGACACTATTTTGCGCGGGTAAGGGGCAGCTCAAGGAGTAGCGTCATGAAGCCGAAGAAACAGAAGAAAACGAAGAAGTAAGTCCCATTTAGTTGATGCGACCAAACGGCCGAACCGATCTTCGGCCGTTACTCTTTTCTGCTGGCGTCGCTGACACGAAATGAGCTCCGACTAGTCCCGCACTTTTTCGCTCACGCGCAAACTTTGATAGTCGAGAGAAACAGAAGTCACAGGAGCTATTCGATCACCTCGTCGTAGTCGGCAGCTGGAACTGGAACACGGCGCCATTAGGTACGTTAGGCAAAGCCCGAAGCTGCCCGCCGTGCGACTCAATGATCGTTCGGCTAACTGCTAGACCGATTCCCATCCCATCGGGCTTGGTCGTGTAGAAGGGATCAAAAAGCTGGTCAAGCGCGAGATCCTCCAGTCCTGTACCCGAATCTCGCACTTCTACGAGCGCATTTTTGGATCCATCCTTCCTCGAGACTACCAATACGTTACGCTGCGTCTCATCGACCTCTCTCATGGCTTCGATAGCGTTCATGATCAGATTGAGGGTCACCTGCTGCAACTGGATCCGATCTCCCAAAACGAAGGGCAAATCATTCGCTAACTCGGTCCGCAGTAATACCCGATTCCGCTGTGCCTCGGCGCTGACCAGCGGGATGACCGCCAAAATTGCATCGTTAATGTTCAAGAAGTCCCTATGTGCGGCAGATTTCTTCATCATAGCCCGCAACCGATTGATGACTTCTCCGGCTCGTTTGCCGTTGTTGATGATGGCTGTGACCGAACTCCGCACCTCTTCCAGATTAGGCGGTTCGTGCTTCAGCCAGTTCAAACAGGCACGGCCGTACGTCACCACTGCGGAAAGCGGCTGGTTGATTTCATGGGCTATCGCGGCGGTAAGTTCTCCGAGCGTCGCCACACGAGCGACGTGCGCGAGTTCCGCTCGAGCCTTATGCATCTGGTCTTCAACTCGTCTTGCTTCAGTGACATCCATGACAGCCCCAATGAATTCCAACCGGTCTACTTTATCTCTAACTGCATGAGCGACAACATGGACATGTTTGATTGAACCATCAGGCATCAGCAATCGATATTCATAATCGAAGTCCTTCCCGTCTCTGGATGCGCGGTCGAGTGTGCTTTGTACGCGGTTAAGATCATCCGGATGAACGCGTCGAATAACCGTGTCCAAAGTGACGGCAGTAGACCTGTCGTATCCAAAAATTCTGAAGCTTTCCTTTGACCAGACGATCTCGCCGGTGGAAACCCGCCAACCGAAGCTCCCCGTATGACTAAGGTTCTGAGCTTCCTCCAGGTAGGCCTCACTTCGCGTCAGTTCTCCGCTCAGTCTTGCCAGCGACCTCAGGTCCGCCTCCAGGACATCGCGGCACTGCAGGATGAATTTGCGGTATAGTTCGCTGTAGGAGTTTTCTTTTTTATCGAGGACGCAAATCGTGCCGAATAGTTGGCCGTCTGGCCAAGTGACCGGGAAACCCAGATACGAGATCATCCCCAATTTGATGTCGGGGTTCGTTTTCCACTCCTCATCGCGCAGCGCATCAGGTACCAGTAGAGATTGGCGCGTTTTCATCACTGTCTCGCAATAGAGACCCGTGTTGAGAGGGGCGAGTTCGTCCCTTTCATAGGGAGTGCCGTTCGACTCGCTCGATACAAAAACCTTGATGTTTGGTGGTTCGACTTTCATGACCAAAGCCGAGGGAACATGGACAATTTCAGCAATGATGTTGACGATCTCTTGCCATTTCTCAACGATTTCTGAGGGTACTTGAATGACTTCGGTCGACATGCCCGGACAGGCCTTTCGAGATTTTCAAAATGAATCCTGAACTATTGTGAATATTAGCGTTTGTCTGTTTCGCTTTGAAGCCAGATTTGACGTTGATACGCCAAGCATTTGGGGTGAGGCAATCGGCAGCGACTAGTCTAAAACTTGCTAGGAAAGACCGTTTTCCTAGCAGGTTCATGTGACTCCTGCGTCAAATCCACCTAACCCTACCGCCGGCTCACGGAGAGGACACAAACTACAGTGTCAACGCTCTAGATGGCAGGGACCGCTTCGACGACCTGGCGGATGACGTCGTCAGTGGTTTCTGCATCGCTCATGATCCTTCGCTTGAGAAATAAAATACGTGCCGAGGTCTTCTACCTCGTCGAGATCTCGGCACAGACAGCTGTCTATCGACGATTGAGTGTCATAACTATATAACTCGATCCACAGATCCAAGTTGTCTCGTTTATCACTATCTGCAAATTCAACCAATCGCACTTCGAATGCACCAAAGCGTGCGATCGGTATCGTCTGCCAACCGCTTTCACTCTTAGGTGTCAGTTTTAAGCTTATGTAAGATTTGTAGAGTCGATTCATGTGAAGCCTGTTTTAATCCGCGTGTTATGAACGATGACTGGAAACTTACGGTGCTGCATGTAGGATACGTTCGTCGCGCCACTTTGTTACGTTGCGCCAATACGTTGCTTCTGTCGGCCAAATACAAAAAGATTAGCGACCTATACGTTCATATAGGGTGATGGTTCATGAGCTTTGTTTTCAAATTTAAAAACGGTGAGGTCCCGTGCTTCTGTTGTATGTCGAAAGTGATTGATGGCGACGGTTTTCGCTAATCCGCCAAAAGTCGTTGTTGTGCGTCCGAATTGTCCCAGGTGCGACACCCGGATGTCGCTCGTGCGCATCTTCCCCGACAAACCCGGCTATGATCAGCGCACGTATGAATGTCCGCGCTGTGAGCATGAGATTACGGAAATTGTTGAACTTCCGAAGGCTCACTAAACGCGCAATGGAAGATTAAGCACTGCCTGCTGCCGCCAGTTCACTGGCGTGGTTGCGCGGAGCGGTCGTTACAAATGTCCGCATCTGGCACAAAGGAGACATCACGATCGCGCGAAATATCCGCTTTCGGGCGTCAGGCGGACATCGGCCGGCCGATGCGGAGATCGACTGGCACCGCTCAACGGGCGGCGCCTAAACCCACGCCCGGCACTGACAGTATGCTAGATTGAGTCGTCTCATTTCGTTCGCCGCACACCCAAAGCATCTGCCATGCGCACAAGTTCCGCGAGCGACTTTGCGCCCATCTTTCGCATGACATTGCCGCGATGAACCTTCACGGTGATCTCGCTCACGCCGATCTCGCCTGCAATTTGCTTGTTCATCAAGCCCGCGGTGACGAAACCCATGATTTCCTGTTCGCGCGGCGTCAGTAAATCGAAGCTGGCCTTTAGCTTGGAGTTATCGCTCGCGCTTTTGCGCCGGGCGCGATCGCGCTCGAGCCCCGTTTGTACGGCGTCGAGCATGTCCTGATCGCGAAACGGCTTTGGCAAAAACTCTACTGCTCCCGCCTTCATGGCGCGAACCGTCATTGGGATATCACCGTGGCCGCTCATGAAAATGATTGGAATCTGGATGTTGGCTTTGGCCAACTCAGACTGGAAGTCGAGACCACTCAAGCCCGGCAACCTGATGTCGAGCACAAGACAACTTGGCCCGTCCGGGAGTTTGCTTTGCAGGAATTCCGGCGCCGAGCCAAATACCTGAACGTGCAAGCCGACCGATCGGAACAAGCTTCCAAGAGCCTCGCATAGCGAGATGTCATCGTCGATTATGCATACAACCGGTTGTTGCTCGATGTCGCCCTCTCTTTTGACACAGAACGCGCGCCACCCCTCCGTCTCGTCTCTCATCCTATTCCGATTGTGGCCGCCTTTTCGTCAGATGCAAAGTCCATTCGATGCGTACAAATCCCCGACTAAGCCGCTTGCCGACTGACCGGAGAAGGCGCCGCCACTCGAGCTCTAGGGCTGGGCGACAGCGATCCCAAGCGGACATCCGCTGGACGTTGCGTAATGTCCGCTTATGACTCGAAGCGGCCATAGACTGGTGACGCAGATCTCGCCGCCGAGTTCTGCATGAACTCGTTACCTGCAACACACGACTGATATAGTGCACTCAAAGCGATAGCCGCGGATTGGTCATGGGAGTGCAAGAAGTCGACCAAGGAGTTTGTTATGAGTATAGTTCCGGCTTTCGAGGCTCCCGCATCAAACAGGCCTTCCCTCTCAAAACAGCGCCTCTCGCTTCTCAGCGCCTGCTGGTTTGCTCTAACAATCGCGGCGGGATGTCATCCGGCACTTGCTCAGCAGTCATCGACGCTCGATCAAAGCACACCTCCAGCAGGGGGTTCAGCCGTGCTTCCTGTCCCGCAGCCGCAATTCAAGGGAGTCATTGGTCCCAAGGCGAGCGAGTCGACACCAGATTTCCCGAAAGCCGTCACTGCGCCGAAAGGTGCCCCAAATGTCTTGCTCATCATGACCGATGACACGGGTTTTGGTGCGGCCAGCACCTTCGGCGGACCGATTCCGACTCCGACCCTCGATCGCTTGGCAAAGAGTGGCTTGAGGTACAACGAGTTCCACACCACCGCTCTATGTTCCCCAACTCGGGCGGCGCTGCTCACCGGCCGCAACCACCAGAGCGTCGGGATGGGCAACATCACCGAGTTCGCCACCGGTTATCCGGGCTATACCTCAATCATGCCGAAGAGTGCCGGCACGATCGGCAACATTCTCGTGGACAACGGTTACAACACAGCGTGGTTTGGCAAGCACCACCTCGTTCCTGAGTGGATGCAAGGTCCGGGAGGACCCTATGATCAGTGGGCCGGCGGCCTAGGCTTCGAGTATTTTTACGGCTTCCTCGGCGGCGATACAGACCAATTTCATCCTGCGCTGTTTGAGAACACAACGCCAGTGCTGCCGCCATTCGGGGATCCGAACTACATCCTTATCCACGATCTAGCCGACCGGACCATCAACTGGATTCGCACACAGCGCGCGGCTGCCCCAGGCAAGCCCTTCCTCCTGTATTTTGCTCCAGGCAATAGTCACGCTCCGCACCAAGCCCCCAAGGACTGGATCGCCAAGTTCAAAGGTCAGTTCGACCAAGGCTGGGACAAGGTGCGCGAGGAGACATTGGCACGGCAGATTAGGCTTGGAATTGCTCCGGCTGGCACCATCCTGACACCGCGGCCCAAGGAGATTCCAGCCTGGGATTCGCTCAACGACGATCAGAAGAAGGTCTATGCGCGGATGATGGAGGTTTACGCCGCCAACGTGGCTGAGTCCGATTATGAGATCGGGCGGATCATCGATGCGCTGCAAGAATCCGGGCAACTCGACAACACGCTCGTCATCTATCTTGAGGGGGACAACGGCGCCAGTGCCGAGGGCACGATGCAAGGGACAACCAACGAAGTCTCCGCTCAGTTCGCACCAGAGTCTCTCGAATTTCTAGTCTCGATGATGGACCAACTGGGTAGCGATCGGACTTACAACCACTATCCGATCGGCTGGGCCCACGCGATGGACGCGCCTTTCCAATGGACCAAGCAGGTCGCGTCGCATTTTGGTGGAACCCGAAACGGGCTGGTTATCAGCTGGCCAAAGCGCATCAAGGATGGCGGAGAGATTCGTTCGCAGTTCCACCACGTCATCGATATTGTGCCAACCATACTGGAAGCCGCCAACATCCAAGCACCGTTGGTGCTGAACGGAACGCCACAGAAGCCGCTGGAGGGCGTGAGCATGGTCTACACCTTCGATGACCCAAAGGCCCCAACGCGGCACACGACCCAGTATTTCGAGATGACAGCCAACCGTGCGCTTTATCACGATGATTGGATCGCAAGCACCACGCCTGCACGCCTGCCCTGGGAGACCATAGGCGCGGCGCCTGACCCGGACGATTATCAGTGGGAGCTCTACAATCTCGCAGGCGATTTCAGCCAAGCTAAGAACGTCGCGAAGGACAACCCCGACAAGCTCCGCGATTTGCAAACTCGCTTTTTAATCGAAGCCGTGAAATACAATGTACTACCGCTTGACTCCAGTTTCGCCGACCGCATGGATCCTTCAACTCGTCCAAATCTTTTGCGCGGCCAGACGGATTTCACATACTACCCCGGCATGATTCGTATCCCGGAGGCTAACTCCCCCGACACGCACAATAAGTCATTCCGTGTCACTGCCGACGTCGAGATACCGGAAGGCGGGGCCGACGGTGTGCTGGCGACCCAGGGTGGACGCTTCGGCGGCTGGAGTCTTCTCATCCTCGATGGAAAGCCGATGTTCGCCTACGCCTACACAAATCAGGACGGGGCGAAGTACCCGAAACAAAGGCCAGACAAGACTCGCATCGTTGGCGCCGAGAAACTCACGCCAGGCAAGCACACCATTGATTTCGACTTCAAATACGACGGTGGCGGGCTTGGCAAAGGCGGTCTTGGAACCCTGTCGGTCGACGGCAAGCAGGCGGCCGAAAATAGAATCGAGCAAACCTCTCCCGTTGGCAAATTCACACTCGATGAAAGCTTTGACGTCGGCGAAGACACCGGAACGCCAGTGATCGACGATTACGACGCGAAGATGCCGTTCAAGTTCACCGGCAAGCTTGAGAAAGTCGAGATCAAGCTAGGTCCCGATAAACTCACTCCGCAGCAACGCGGTGAGCTTGAACAGCTAAAACGAGATTTCGCGCTGTCGGTTCAATGACAGGTGGAGCATCGAAGCTCATTTGATTTGACCTATCAGCTTGGCAGCCTACGCTTCCCATAGGCCTAGTCCGGCTTTCGAGGCGACGATGAAACTATCCAAGCGGCATCTGTTAGGAGCGGCCGGTGCGTTTGCCATCGTCGCAGGCTCTCCAAGCTTTGCTCAACTGCCGCAGAAACCCAATATCGTCGTCATGCTGATGGACAATTTGGGCTACGGCGAGCTTGGAGTTTACGGCGGCGGCATACTCAGAGGCGCGGCCACACCTATAATCGACAATCTAGCCAGCGAAGGGATGCGCTTGCTCAACTTCAATGTGGAAGCGCAATGCACGCCTTCTCGATCAGCATTTATGACGGGTCGCTTCTCCATCCGCTCCGGGACCTACGAAGTCCCTATCGGTGGCATTCCTGACGGGCTGACACAGTGGGAAATCACTCTACCCCAGTTGCTGTCGCAACAGGGTTATGCCACCGGCATGTGGGGTAAGTGGCACCTCGGCAGTGCTTACGCCCGTCTCCCAACGAACAGAGGTTTTGACGAGTGGTTTGGTATCCCGCGCACCTACGATGAGGCCGAATGGCCCTCGTCCAACGAGACGAACAGCATGTGGCCGTCCGTTGGCAACAAGCAGGGCTGGAGGGCACAGATTGCACCGCAAGAGCCGATTTACGACGCGCACAAGGGTGAAAGTCCACGTGTCGTGGGTTTGCTCGACGTGGATAGCCGGCGCACGATGGAAGCAGAAATCACAAATCGAGCCGTGAATTTCATCAAACGCAATGCGACCGCCGGCAAACCGTTTTTCGCTTACGTTTCCTTCTCGCTGATGCACATGCCAACGCTGCCAAATCCAGACTTTGCCGGGAAGACCGGCAACGGCGATTGGGCAGATTGCCTCGCTGAAATGGACTATCGCACGGGCCAAATTCTCGACGCTATCAAGCAGTCAGGCATCGATGACAATGCGCTCGTCATCTTCACCAGCGACAATGGTCCCGAGGCGACACACCCGTGGGAGGGGGACAGCGGACCTTGGCGAGGAACTTACTTCACTGCGATGGAAGCCTCACTCCGTGCGCCGTTTATCATCCGCTGGCCGGGAAAGGTGCCAGCCGGTGGCGTCAACAACGAGATCGTTCACATCGTGGACCTCTACACGACGCTCGCACATGTTGGAGGTGCCGAGGTCCCGGAAGATCGTCCAATCGACGGCGTGGATCAGTTAGATTTCTTTCTCCGCAAACAGGAAACTTCCAACCGCGAAGGATTTCCTGCCTACGTCGCCGATAGGCTGACGGCGGTCAAATGGCGGAACTGGAAGATGCACCTCATTGAGCAGGTCAACATGTACGACGTGCCGCAGAGGCTCGCACTGCCCAGAATTTTCAACCTGCTGACCGACCTGAAAGAAGAGCGCGATGTTGGCCCCTACAACACGTGGGTCGCAGCCCCAATGCTGAAGATCGTTGGCGACTTCGAGGCGAGCCTAAAGAAATACCCGCCGATCAAACTTGGTACGCAGGACCCTTACACACCGCCCCAATAACAGAACGAGCTTGTCATCTCATTGATGCAGCGCTGATTTGGTCACCATCGGCGCCGATGCGCTCTCGTGCGACGAGGAAGGCGGGCTCGGCGAAAAAGACAATGTGATCCACGCGCTCGCGCCTGAAGCGCGGTTTTGCGTGTCAACGTCCCAAAATGCTTTGAAATTAAGGTACGTCTGTATCAAAGGGCTCGGAATAATAATTCCGAGCTGTGGCCCAATTCCCACTGTGCGCGATTCAAACGGGCACAATATATCCGCGCAGCCGCGGTCAGGGGTGAGTTGGTTATAGACATAACCAACCACGCCAACTTGCAAGGTCTTCGTCAAAAACTGAGATGCTGCCCAGTCAAGATGCCAGTCGATACCGTTTTGATAACCGGTGCTGGGATTTACCAAATTATAAGTCAATCCAGTCACAACGGAAAGCTCGTGACCGGCTTTCTCATCAAAGTAAGTGTAGCCGACACCGCCGTCCATTGCGCCGTGGCCGATACCAAAATTGGCCAGGCGGGTGGAGTCGTAGGTACCGACTGGAATGTCTCCCATCCCGTAAATCATCCAGTTATTGACTCCGTTGTTCCAGCGCAAAGCCACCTCCGGGTAGAGGTCGCTGAAACCGTCCCGCGCGTCTTCGATGGCCCCTTGCTTGGTGACGGTTATCCCGCCGACGGACTCCGTCAACGTACCACTGAGTCCCGCGATGCTGCGGCCGTAAGCCCCCGCGAGGCTGGCCGCTAATTGGCCCCCTAAAACCGGAGTCGCGAAGACATAGGTCGGATCGACCAGAACGAGGTTTGGATTCGCCTTTATAGTCGCGTTGAGGTTGACGTTTACGTTTATAGGTAAGTTGTTGATCGTAACTTGTCGTGCCGCAGCCACATTCCCGCCGCCGCTCACGGGGTTGTACAAGTTGACGATCCCGAGTGCCCATCCCGGTACCTGCGGCACCGCTGCCAAGCTGCCGAACAGTCCTGGAAACCAGAAGCCAACCCCGCCCTCGTCGGCGAGGGTTGTCTGGGTCGAGCACGCACAGGCGGCAAAAGCAAGAAATACCTTTGTCAGAACAGCACGAATATTTAGTTGGCCGCGCGATTTTGGGCCGCACGTGCCTGCGATGAAGCTCAACGATGCCATGGCCACCCCCGAGCCGATAAGCGTAACCAGTGGCGGCAGGCATAACATTGGCATTCCCAATCAAATCTGTGATTTCAATTCGATTTGACCGAGGGCGTTGCTTTCAGAACACAGCGGCAACCCTGGATCTATGCGCTTGTGATCAGAACCCAATGCCATTCTGCAATCAGTTGGGAAATGACCACCAATAACCCAAGGCGGACATCCGCCGTTCGCTTTAAAGCTCCTGCCAGAGAGCGCTTCCTTATACCTCCATATAAGCTTGTAAGTTTGGTTTGCGGACTAGGCTTTACGACCCGCCTGTGGCGAACCTCAAGTGTTGTGCCCCAAAAAGGGCTTGTAGCGCGTAAGGAAGGAGTGACCAATGTTTAAATCTGAGAAATCGAACTCAAGAGATCAGACAATCAATCGACGCAACATGCTGCTTGGCGGAACGACGCTGGCGGCTGCGTCGGCGATTGCATCGAGCAACCGTGTTCAAATTGCGCAGGCGCAGCAGGCCGCTGCTCCAGCGGGACACAAGCCGAACATCCTGATGATCATGGCTGACGACATCGGCTGGTTCAACGTCAGCTCCTACAACCTGGGCATTATGGGTTACCGGACGCCGAACATTGATCGTATTGGCAGGGAGGGCGCGATCCTCACCGACTACTACGCCGAGCAGAGTTGCACCGCTGGTCGCGCTGCCTTTATCACCGGGCAATCGCCGATCCGCACCGGCCTAACGAAGGTCGGCCTTCCAGGTGCCGATGTCGGCCTCCATGCAGAGGACATGACGGTAGCTGAGGCACTTAAGCCACTCGGTTACGCCACCGGACAATTCGGCAAGAACCACCTCGGCGACCGCAATGAATTTCTGCCAACGGTACACGGCTTCGACGAGTTCTTCGGCAACCTTTATCACCTCAATGCAGAGGAAGAGCCGCAAAATCCCGATTACCCAAAAGACCCGCGCTTTCGCGCAAGATTTGGACCGCGCGGCGTACTCAAGTGTAAAGCCACCAACGTCGATGATCCGACCGTTGATCCTCAATACGGACGCGTCGGCAAGCAAATCATCGAGAATACGGGACCGCTCGATACCAAGCGCATGGAGACAGTGGACGAGGAGTTCCTTGCGGCCGCGCTCGATTTCATCGACCGCAATAACAAGGCAAACACGCCGTGGTTTTGCTATTTCAACTCAACCCGGATGCATGTTTGGACGCATCTGAAAGCGGCATCCGACGGCAAGACCGGCCTTGGCATCTATCCTGACGGCATGGTCGAGCTTGATGGCTATGTCGGCCAGTTGCTCGAAAAGCTTGACGCTCTCGGCATCGCTAACAACACCGTCGTTGTCTTCACCACCGACAACGGCGCAGAGGAGATGTCCTGGCCGGACGGCGGGACGACGCCATTCCGGGGCGAGAAAGCGACCAATTGGGAAGGCGGCTATCGGGTGCCGATGCTCATACGCTGGCCCGGCACGATTCAACCCGGCACTATCTACAATGATTTCATCGCGAGCTACGATCTGCTCCCGACCTTCGTCGCGGCGGGAGGAAATCCTGACATCGTGGCCCAATGCCTCAAGGGGTCCCAGATCGGCGACAAGACCTTCAAGGTTCACCTCGACGGTTACAATCTCATCCCATTCTTCAAAAATGAAGCGAAGCAATCGCCGCGTCAGGACTTCCTCTATTGGAATGACGATGGCGAGCTCGTCGCCGTCCGGGTTCGCGACTGGAAAATCGTATTCAAAGAGCAAAACAATACAGGCATAGGTGTTTGGCGCGGCCAGTTCACCGACCTACGCGTACCAAAGCTATTCAATCTGCGCGCCGATCCGTTTGAGCGTGGCGACCAATCGATCTTGTATGACAGGTGGATGGTTGATCGGGTCTTCGTTCAGGTTCCCGCGCAAGCTTTGGTCGCACAATGGCTGCAGACGTTCCAAGAATTTCCGATCCGGCAGAAGCCAGCATCCTTCAATCTGGATGCAGTGATGGCGAAACTCTCGCCAACGAAGGATTAGCCCAATGTCTGCTTTTGGCACAAAGCGGACATCCCAACAGCGCTTCACGATGTCCGCTATCAGAGGTAAAGCGGACATCGGTCGGACGCACGTCCAAGGAAATTGCCAAGAGGCTCGGAGCTAGCGGACGAACACTTGCGCGCGTGCTTGCGTCGGAGGGCTGCACGTTCAGTAGAATTCTTGATACATTGCGTTTGGACCTCGCCAAATCCTATTTAAGAGAAGACAATCTGCCAATTTCAGAAGTAGCGTGGCTTCTGGGCTTTCAAAATGTCAGTGCATTCTTTCACGCCTTCAAACGTTGGACCGGCAAGACGCCGAGACAACTACGCTTAACTGAAGCTTTGCGAGCCAGTTGATTGGTATTTGCGCCAAGGTCATGTCTGGAGTGCGCGCACGGCTGATTCGCCTGAAGCGGTGTCACGTCGATGACGCAACGCTTTTGCGGCGTGCGGTTCGTTCATTGTGTTTATTAGCGGCAATTCGACGCCGTCCTTATCCCCGCCGCGCTCTGCAATGTCCGCTTTTAAGGGTAAAGCGGACATCCAGCAGAACGGTCTCAGCTCAATGTCTACTAATGAACCAAAGCGGACATGAGCCGAGTATCGATTGTCTCGACCGCATGAGTAAATCCCCTTTGATGCAGATCAAAGTTCATCTGGACCCGCAAAGTTAGGCTAATTGCCGCAAAATATGGCCTCATGTCCGTCGCTCCCTCGGAACCGTCGGCACGGGGCTGAATTGCATTTGCAATCCAAGACGGCCGCGTAGGAGTAAGAGATGTCCAGTCAAAACAACGGAGACGGTTCGAGCTTAAAGAACAACACAGTCAACCGGCGCAACATGCTTCTCGGCGGCACGACACTTGCCGCCGCATCGGCCTTGCCTTCGGCCGCGAGAGTTCAAAAAGCACAAGCGCAACCCGCGCCGTCCGGGCAACAGCCAAACATCATTGTTATCATGGGCGACGACATCGGCTGGTCGAACATTGGCGTCTACAATCAAGGCATCATGGCCGGCCGGACACCCAATCTGGACCGCATGGCCAGCGAGGGTATGCGCTTCACCGACTATTACGCTGAAGCGAGTTGCACCGCTGGGCGCGCGAACTTTATCACTGGTGAGTTGCCAATTCGGACTGGCCTTACGACGGTCGGCCAGGCCGGTGCCACCATCGGCATACCGGCACAAGCACCGACCACCGCGACAGTATTGAAATCCATGGGCTACGCCACGGGCCAGTTCGGCAAAAATCACCTCGGTGATCGAAACGAGTTTCTGCCGACCGTCCATGGCTTCGACGAGTTCTGGGGTTATCTGTACCACCTCGATGCAATGGAAGATCCCTTCCACCGCAATTATCCGCCGGCCCTCCTGAACACCGTCGGCCCGCGCAACCTGGTGCATAGTGTGGCGACCGATGTTGACGATCCGACGGTCGACCCGCGCTGGGGCAAAGTCGGCAAGCAAAAGATCACCGACGAGGGGCCGCTGCCGCCAAATCCGATACCAAACATCAAGTACAACATGGAAACCGTCGATGAGGTCATTCGCGACAAGGCGTTGGAGTTCATCGACAAGGCGAGGCAGCAGAACAAGCCA
>Ga0187783_10002051_pt1 | contig 14980 bp, 17 predicted proteins | sample 1015_SJ02_MP02_2_FD_132471 | JGI IMG/M metagenome (GOLD analysis project Ga0187783, IMG submission 132471) | Tropical peat soil microbial communities from peatlands in Department of Meta, Colombia - 1015_SJ02_MP02_20_MG | ecosystem: Environmental > Terrestrial > Soil > Wetlands > Peat | place... | reverse complement strand
CTGGCGCGCCCGCAGCGGACACCAACTTTATCTGCCGCAGGATCCGGCGGCGGCGCTTGCTACGCCCGAGAAGGTGGCATGGCTCGAGCGCGTCGACCGCGAGGCGCGCCGCATGGACCCGCGCGTCGTGCACGTCAGCGCAAGTGTCGTGGCGGTACACGAGGTGGTGCTCATCGCCACCAGCGACGGCGAGCTGGCCGCGGACGTGCGTCCGCTGGTGCGCTTCAACGTCACGGTGCTGGTGGAGCAGGGCGGGCGGCGCGAGCAGGGCTACGCCGGCGCCGGCGGGCGCTTCTCGCTCGCCGAGCTCGTTGCGGGGGAGAGGCCACTCGCCCTCGCGCGCGAGGCGACGCGCCAGGCGCTGGTCAATCTCGAGGCGGTTCCCGCACCCGCCGGAACCATGACGGTGGTGCTCGGTCCGGGCTGGCCGGGGATCCTGCTGCACGAGGCGATCGGTCACGGGCTCGAGGGTGACTTCAACCGTAAGGGAACCTCCGCTTTCGCCAACCGTATCGGCGAGCAGGTCGCAGCGCCCGAGTGCACGGTGGTGGACGACGGCACGCTGTCGCGCCGGCGCGGCTCGCTCAACATCGACGACGAAGGCACGCCCACCCAGTGCACCACGCTCATCGAGAACGGCGTGCTGCGTGGCTACATGCAGGATCGACTCAATGCGCGGTTGATGGGCGCGCCGGCCACCGGGAACGGGCGCCGCGAGTCCTTCGCCCACCTGACGCTACCGCGCATGACCAACACGTACATGCGCCCGGGTCCGCACGCGCCCGAGGAGATCATCCGCTCGGTTTCACGCGGCATCTATGCGGTTAACTTCGGCGGCGGTCAGGTCGACATCACCTCGGGGAAGTTCGTGTTCTCCGCCAGCGAGGCGTACGCCATCGAGAACGGCCGCATCGGCGCCCCGCTCAAAGGGGCAACGCTCATCGGCAACGGCCCGGACGTGCTGACGCGCGTCTCCATGGTGGGCAACGACCTGAAGCTCGACGACGGCGTTGGAACGTGCGGCAAGGAAGGGCAGAGCGTTCCCGTCGGTGTGGGTCAGCCCACGCTTAGGATCGACGCGCTCACGGTCGGCGGCACAGTCTGAGGTCACGTTATGGCGAGTGACGGCGGCGTTCCGTCGTCGACCCGCGACATAATGACGGACCGTCGTTATCCTGTGATTCTGCACACGCACGGAAGCCGTACGAGCCCTTACCGTTGATCGGGCGAGCTTGAGAATCCTGTGGAAGGAACACCGATGGTCTCCAAAGACGCCACTGTCGACGTGCCCAAACTCATTCTGCCTGCCGACCTGGTGGCCGAAGTGAGCCGTCGTAGCAAGTCCCATAAGACGGACTTTCAAATAGAAGGTCTGAAGCCCTCGTTGTTGGAGCGAATCGCGCGGATGTTTGGTCTGGCGTAACACCGCTTGACACCAGGCGTGTGATCTGACCCGAGGCCGGCGGCGGCGTGCACGAACGACGCCCGACACGCGCCGCGGTGCACTGCACGATTCCAACAGGGAGGCCCGGCGCGTTACGATGCGGACATGCCGCGCCGCACTGTGCATTTCTCCCGCCCCGTGTACGAGGGGCTGCCCTGGGTTTACATAATCTTCGGGCTGGGTGCTCTCATCACGAGCTACCTGCTCGCGGCGCGCGGAGTGCTGAGTTTCGCCGCGGGGCTGCTCGGGTTGTTCTCGGTAGTAGGTGGCTTCGTCCTGCTGCTGCGGCGCCGCGATTACCGCGCACTGCGCTCGCAGTACGGCGATCCCGACTCGCTCCGCACGCACGACAAGGGTTGAGCGCGGCGCCTGCGCTGCCTCAGCCGGAAGGTGCTTCGGCGTCTTCGTCGGCTTCTGCAGCGGCTTCCTCGCCCCCGACCTGCGCCGCTGCGGCGCTGCGCGCGAGTGGCTGCTCCACAAGCTTCTGCACCGACACCGTCTCACCGGTCGGGGCACGGGAGCGCACCGCGCGCTCGTCGACGTAGATCAGCTCGTGCTTGCCGACCAGCACGACGTCGCCGTCGTTCAGATGGTGACGGCGTACGCGGTTGGACTTCACATAAATGCCGTTGGTGCTATTGAGGTCTTCGATCACGCTCGAGTTCTCGGTGGTGATCACCTGGCAGTGATGGCGGCTGATGAAGCGGCTGTCGATCTGCACGTCGTTTTCCGGGGTGCGGCCGATGATCAGCCGGCCCAGGCGCAGCGGCACCTCCTGTACCGTGCGCCCGTCGGCCGCCACCAGCAGCCGTCCGAGCGCTGGCGGCGCGGACTTGGCCGCCCGGCCGACCGCGGCACGCGCCGGTGCGACCGGCGGCTCGGGCGTGTGCTGATGCGGGCGCGCGGCGTATTCCGCCCACTGCAGCTCCTGCACGGCGCTGGCGATGTCGGCGCGCGTGACCATGGTGCGATCGGCCGTGAAGGCGGACATCATGGCGGTGTCGCACAACGTGTTGACGAGGCGCGGCACGCCGCCGGTGTAGCGGTAGATCTCGGCGAACGCGTCGGCGGCGAACAGGTCGCGATCGCCGGCGCCGGCGACGTCGAGCCGGTGCTGGATGTAGGCGCGCGTCTCGGCTTCCGACAGTGTCTGCAGATGAAAGCGCAGCCGAACGCGCTGGGTGAGCTGCTCGAGTGCCGGCGCGTCGAGCTTATTGTTCAGCTCCGGCTGGCCGGCGAGGATGATCCGCAGCACCTTCTCCTTGGTGGTCTCGACACCCGAGAGCATGCGGATCTCCTCGAGCACACGCATGGAGAGGTTCTGCGCTTCGTCCACGATCAGCAGCACCTTGCGCCCGGCGGCGTACTGCTCGATGAGGAAGTTGTTGAGCGTACTGATGAGCTCGGCCTTGCGCATCTTGAAGGGTGAGAAGCCGAACTGCACCAGTACGGCCTGCAGGAAATCGATGGCCGAAACCTGGGTCTGGTTGATCTGCGCTACGACGACGTCCGCCGGCACCTCCTTGAGGAAGGACTCGATGAGTGTGGTCTTGCCCGAGCCGATCTCCCCGGTGATCACCACGAAGCCGTCGGTGAACCAGATGGTCGATTCCATGTACGCCTTGGCGCGGGCGTGTTGTTTCGAAAGGTAAAGGAACTGCGGGTCCGGGCTCAGCCGGAATGGCAACTCCTTGAGTTTGAAGGGCTCGAGGTACATGAATGTTGGCTCGCAACCATGTTACGGGATGCGAACGCGGACGGCCAAATCCTTCAGCAGACGGCGTACGCGCGCATCGCGGCGGGCCACGGTGGGCTCCACCACGGTGCAATGGCCCACCTTACGGCCCGGCCGCGGCCGCTTGCCGTAGTCATGCAGGTGCACCCCCTCGAGCGCGAGCAAGCGGCGGCGCGGCGGCAGGCTGCCGATCAGATTGACCATGGCGCTGAAGCCGCGGGCGCGGGTTGCGCCGAGCGGCAGGCCGAGGATGGCGCGCAGGTGGTTCTCGAACTGGCTGGTGGTGGCACCCTCGATGGTCCAATGGCCGGAGTTGTGCACGCGCGGCGCCATCTCGTTGGCGATCAGCCGTCCCTGGCTCACGAAGAACTCGATGGCGAGAACCCCGGAGTAGCGAAAGTGCGCGAGGACCCGCCTGAGGTAAGCCGCCGCGCGGCGCTGCCAGTGCGCGGGTCCAAATGGGGCGCAGGTGAGACGCAGGATCCCTTCGGCATGGACGTTGCCGCACAGGGGGTATACCGCCACCTCGCCGCTCACGCTGCGTGCGCCGATGATCGATACCTCGCAGTCGAACGGCACCCACTCCTCGTAGAGCAGCGGCGCAGTCCCGAGGCGCGCCCAGCTGCGCTCGACGTCGGCGGCGGTGCGGAGCAGGATCTGGCCCTTGCCGTCGTAACCCAGCCGGCGCGTCTTGAGCACGCCCGGCAGGCCGACCGCGGCGACGGCCTGGCCGAGCTCGGCGCGCGAACCGACCGCGCGCCAGCGCGTGGTGGGAATCCGCAGCCGCTCGAACAAGCGCTTCTCGGCGACGCGATCCTGACCGGCGGCGAGCGCAGCGATCGGTGGACAAATGCGCGCGCCGTGCAGCGCTGCCACGGCTGCCAGGCCGTCGACCGGCACGTTCTCCCAATCGAAAGTGATGACCTCGCAGCGCCGCGCCAGGCGGGCGAGCAAGCGCCGGTCGGTAAACGCGCCGTGCAGCAACGGCGCCACGGCTCCAGCAGGCGCCTCGCGCGCGGGATCCAGACAGAGAAAATCGAGGCCGAGCGGATAGCCCGCCAAAGCGAGCATGCGGCCGAGCTGGCCGGCGCCCACGATGCCGACAGTCATGCGCGCGAGGGCGTGCGCGGATCGGGATGGCCGAGCACCGAGGCGGTCTGCCGCTCGCGGAAGGAATCGAGTGCGGTGGCGATGGCCGGGTGCTTGTTGGCGAGGATCGCCGCTGCGCACAGTGCCGCGTTGGTCGCACCAGCGGCGCCGATGGCGAAGGTCGCCACCGGCACGCCGGCAGGCATCTGTACGATCGACAGCAGCGAGTCGAGCCCGCCGAGTGACTTCGACTGCACCGGCACACCGAGCACCGGCAGACTGGTCTTCGCCGCCGCCATGCCCGGCAGGTGCGCCGCGCCGCCGGCCCCGGCGATCAGCACTTCGAGTCCGCGCGCGCGGCTGCCCGCGGCGTACTCGAACAGCAGGTCCGGAGTGCGGTGCGCAGACACCACGCGCACCTCGTAGGGGATCGAGAGCTTGTCCAACACATCGGCGGCGGACTGCATCGTCTCCCAGTCGGAGGCGGAGCCCATGATGATACCGACCAGCGGTTTCATCGCGTCATTGTAGCGAACAACGCGCGCAAAGCGCGAAACAGCTCGCGCGCGGCCGGGCCGCCGGCGCCGCTGCGCGCGTGCTCGGCGCGGGCGGCGCCCACGCGGCTCGCCCACTCGGCGCGGTCGATGTGCGGATGCCAGCGCGCAAGCTCCGCGAGCGCCGGCTCACCCTCGGCGATCAGCCGCGCGCGCCAGTTCTCGATGCGTTTGAAGCGCTCGGTATCGCGCGCCGCTCGCTCGCGCACCGCGTCGAGCGCGGCGTGGATCGGTTGCGGGTCCACCTCGCGCATCAGCTTGCCGATGTATTGCCGCTGGCGCAGCGCCGCGGCGCGGCTGGTGATGCGGCGTGCAGCCCGCAGCGCCTCGATGAGCGACTCGGGCAGGTCGAGGCGTTCGAGCTCCGCATCGCCGAGCCGCAGCAGCGCTTCGCCGAGCGCCTGGGCGGCATGCGCGGCCCGCTTGCGCGCGCTCTTGCTCGGACGCTCGGCATCCCCCTCTTTGTCGCTGTCGTCGCGCGAATGCACCATGCAGCGGCTGCTACAATTTGCCTGCCTAAGATCAGCTTAAGCCCAAAGCCGAGCGCGCAGCACCCCGATGTCCACCGCCGATGCAACTTCGACCCGCCAGCTGACCGACGTCGCCGCCTTGGCGCTCGAGGAAGCGCGGCGGCAGGGCGCCTCGCAGTGCGAGGCGGATGCCTCGGTCAGCCAGGGGCTGTCCGTCAGCGTGCGGTTGCGCGAGGTGGACACCATCGAGTACCAGCGCGACCGCGGGCTCGGACTGACCGTGTACTTCGACAAGCGCAAGGGTAGTGCCAGCACTGCCGACCTCGGCGCCGCGGCGGTGCGCGAGACCGTCGCCAAGGCCTGTGCGATCGCGCGCTACACGGCCGAGGACCCGTACGCCGGACTCGTCGAGCCCGAGGCGCTGGCGCGTGACATTCCGGACCTCGACCTCGACCACGCCTGGGACCTTACGCCCGAGCGGGCCATCGAGCTCGCGCGCGAGTGCGAGGCGGCGGGCCTCGCGGTCGATACGCGGGTGAGCAACTCCGAGGGTGCTTCCGTCAACAGCCAGCGTCACAGCGGTGTCTACGGCAACTCGCTCGGATTCCTCGGCGGCTATACCACCACCAGCCACTCGGTGAGCTGCTCGCTGATCGCGGAAACGGACGAGGAGATGCAGCGCGACTACTGGTACACCATCGCGCGCGATCCCGCCGAGCTCGAGTCGGTCACGCGGACCGGCCGCATCGCCGGCGAGCGCGCCGTGGCGCGTCTCGGCGCGCGACGGCTGACGACCCGCCGCGCGCCCGTGGCGTTCGCACCCGACATGTCGCGCGGGCTGTTCCGGCATTTCATCGGCGCGATCAGCGGCAGCAGTCAGTATCGCAAGGCCTCGTTCCTGCTGAACGCGGCCGGCGAGCAGGTATTTCCGCCGTTCCTTGCCATGCAGGAGCGCCCGCACATTCCCAAGGGCCTTGCCAGCAGTCCCTTCGACCAGGAGGGCGCGGCCACTCATGACCGCGAGCTGGTGAGCGCCGGCGTAATCAACGGCTATGTGCTCGGCAGCTATTCGGCCCGGCGGCTGGGACTGAAGACCACCGGTAACGCCGGCGGTATCCATAACCTGCTCGTCACGAGCTCGCAGGGCGGGCTCGACGCGGCGGGGTTCCTGGCGCGGCTGCACACCGGACTCCTGGTGACCGAGCTCATGGGACAGGGCGTGAACGGCGTGACCGGTGACTATTCCCGTGGGGCGAGCGGCTTCTGGGTCGAGAACGGCGCCATCGCCTACCCGGTGCACGAGATCACGATCGCCGGAAATCTGCGGCCGATGTACCGCAATATCGTCGCCCTCGGCAGCGACGTCGATGTGCGCGGCGGCATCCGCACACCCTCGGTGTTCATCGGCGAGATGACGATCGCCGGGGAGTAGGTCCGACCTCTTTCTCAGCGGGACGTCGACTGCCGGGCCGTGAGGTGCAACGCCGGCCGCGGGGTCTCATCGACGAGGTCACGCAGCGTCAGGTCGGCACAGCGGTTGCGGCGCGCCTCCTCGAGGCCGGCGAGCACCCGGTCCACCGGGGGGACGGCAAAGTTGCGCGGCGCCACGTGACCACTGCGTTGGTTGCGCGCGATGTCGAGAATCTCGTACACGCCGATGTGGCCGATGTCGCGCGCCGGCACGAGCTCGTCGTAGTCGGTCACGATGAGCAGCCCGGCCCGCTCGAGTGTCGCCGACATCTGCGCGACGGCGATGCCTGGCAGGCCGAGCTCGTTAGCCAGGCGGTTGACCGTCCAGCGCCGCCCGCCGCTGACGTGCGTGCGGCCGACGAAGTACATGAGCTTGAGCGCGAGCTCCTCGAGCTCCACGCTCGAGAGGCGCAGCTGCTGCAGGCCGAGGCGCAGGTACGCCGGGTTCTGCACGTAGAAGGACAGCTGCGCCCCGGCAAGCAGGATCAGCCAGCCGAAATAGGTCCACAGCAGTGCCGCCACCACGAAGGCGAAACCGGCGTACACGATGGTGAGGCGCGTCGAATAGACGACGAAAGCAGTGAACATCTTGCCGATCGCCGCCCACACCACCCCGCCCGCCAGCGCTCCGGTGAGCGCCGCGCGCCAGTGCACGCGCGTGTTCGGCACCATCATGTAGAGCGCGGTGAAGAAGGTCGTGACCATCGCGTAAGGCGCGAGGCTGATGGCGGAGCCACGCACGCGCTGCAGCAGCGGCAGGCGCACCACCTCCTGCACCGGGGCACTGCTAAGTGCCGCGTGCGACAGCCCGATGAAGCCGACCAGCAGGACTGGGCCTGCGATCAGGAGCGTCGTGTACTCGGCCAGGCGCCGCGCGAAGCTGCGCGGCTGGTCGACGTGCCACAGAAAATTGAAGCTGTCCTCGACCTTCTTGATCGTGCCCACCAGCGTCCAGGCGAGCAGCGCGAAGCCCACCGAGCCTACCAGGCCGTTGCTGACGCGACTGGCAAACTGCACCACGCGCGCCGTGAGCTGGGTAGCCGCCGCGCCGCCGACCGGACGGAAGAACTCATAGACGATCGGCTCGATGTCACGGTGGCCGCCGAAGATCTTGAGGATGGCGAAGCTGAAGGCGAGCAGCGGGATGATCGACAGGAGCGTGGTGTACACGAGCCCCATTGCTCGCAGATTGATCTCTCCGCGTGCCAGGTCGCGCACCACCGCGTAGGGATAGCGCAGCAGCCGCAGGACGGCCCCGAACACACCGGCGCGCTCCGAGGCGGCACCGAAGAAGCACCAGTCGAGAAAGGCCCAGAAGCGGGTCCACATGTGTTAAGGATACAGGGGCCGGGGGTCCGGAGCCGTGCCGCATGACGTCAAATTCGGGATTTCCCCAACGCATCGTCTGCCTCACCGAGGAGACCACCGAGACGCTCTACCTGCTCGGCGAGGACTGGCGGATCGTCGGCATCTCCGGGTTCACCGTGCGTCCGCCGCAGGCGCGGCGCGAGAAGCCGCGGGTGTCGGCATTCACCAGCGCCCGCATCGAGCGCATCGTGGCGCTGAGGCCCGACCTGGTGTTGGGTTTCTCCGATCTGCAGGCCGACATCGCCGCCAGCCTGGTGCGCGCCGGTCTCGAGGTACATGTCTTCAATCACCGCAGCGTCGCCGACATCCTGCGCATGATCCGCACGCTCGGTGGCATGATCGGCTGTGCCAGCCGCGCCTGCGCGCTCACCGGTGAGCTCGAGGAGGGGCTGGCGCAGGTGCGCCGGCGTGCCGCAGCCCGCACGCACCGGCCGCGCGTGTACTTCGAGGAGTGGGACCAGCCCACCATCAGTGGCATCCGCTGGGTAGCGGAGCTCGTCGAGCTTGCCGGAGGCGAGGACTGCTTTCCCGAGCTCTCGCGCGAGCCGCTCGGGCGCGACCGCATCATCGCCGATCCGCTCGAGGTGCCGCGCCGCGCGCCCGACATCGTGCTCGGCTCGTGGTGCGGCAAGAAGTTCCGCCCGGAAGCGGTGGCGGCGCGCCCAGGGTGGAGCGGTATTCCCGCGGTGCGCGAGGGCTACGTCCGCGAGATCAAATCCTCGCTCATCCTGCAGCCCGGACCCGCGGCGCTCACCGACGGGGTGCACGCCATCGAGGAGGTGATCGGCGAGTGGGCGGCGCAGCGTCGCTGAGGCCGGCCGCCGAACGCCCTGCAGCCTTCAGCGCAGGCCGCGGCGCTCGCGGATCAGCTCCCACGCTTCGATGATCTGCTGCGTACGCTGCTTGGCGTGTGCGAGCATCGACTCAGGCAGGCCGTTGGCCTTGAGCTTGTCCGGGTGATGGCGCTGCAGCTGGCGGCGGTAGGCCTTGGCCACCTCCTCGTCACTGGCGCCGGCGGAGGCCTCGAGCACGCGGTAGGCCGCTGCCAGCTGATCATCGCGCGCCGGGCCCGATGTCGACCCCGGCGCTCGCGGGCCGCGGAAGGCGCCGCGCTGGATGCGCAGCACCGTCTCGATGTGCACGAACTCCAGGGTGGAGACGCCGAGCTGCGCAGCGATGCGGCCGAGCAGCGGCCGCACCGGGCCGTCGAGGTTGTTGCCGGCGAGCGCCGCGCGCACCTGGATCTCGAGGAACATGCGTGCAAGATCGGGCCGTCCGCGACAGGCGCGGGCGAGCGTGGTGAGCTCTGCTCCCGCGTCGAATCCGGCGAGCTTGCCCGCGGTGAAGCAGGCGATCGCCTCCTGTACCTGGCCGGGGTCGAAGCGCAGCTCGCTCATCACCTCGCGCGCAGCGACGATCTCCTGCTCGGACACGCGGCCGTCGGCCTTGGCGACATGACCCATGATGCGGAAGGTGGCGCGGAAGAAAATTGCACCAATTGCCGCCAGCTCCTCGGCCGCGAGCTGTGGAGTCTCCTCTTCCGCCTCATCGAACTGGTGACCGAGCAGCAACCCGAGGGCCACGCCGACGGGGCCGTACACCAGGCCGCCGAGCAGTCCTCCGGTGAGTTTGCCGATCCATTTCATGGCCATCGTCTGTGTAAGGCGCGCGGATGTCCGTAGGGGCCAAAGGGCCGCTATAGTACCAAGCACATGCCGTCCCCCGTCGTCTACCGCACCGAGCTTCGCGGCCTCACCCGCCTGCACGAGGGTAAGGTGCGCGATATCTACGCGGTCGACGACGACGCGCTGCTCATTGTGACCACCGACCGGCTGTCGGCGTTCGATGTCGTGCTCCCCGATCCGATTCCCGACAAGGGACGCCTGCTCAACGCCATCTCCAACTTCTGGTTCGCGCGCACCCGCCACCTCGTGCCCAACCACCTCACGGGCCGCGATCCCGCGGACGTGGTTCACGATGCGACCGAGCGTGCGCAGCTCGAGGGGCGTGCGGTGATCGTGCGGCGCCTCAAGGCACTCCCGGTCGAGGCGGTGGTGCGTGGCTACCTCATCGGCTCGGGCTGGAAGGACTACCAGTCGAGCGGGCAGCTGTGCGGCATCGCTCTGCCGGCGGGCCTCGAGCTGGCGGCGCGGCTGCCCGAGCCACTTTTCACACCGGCGACCAAGGCAAGCCCCGGGCAGCACGACGAGAACATCTCCTTCGGGCAGCTGACTACGCGCATCGGCGCAGCGCTCGCGGCCGCGGTGCGCGACCGCGCGCTCGCGCTCTATCGCTTCGCCGCCGAGCACGCGTTGGCTCGCGGGATCATCATCGCCGATACCAAGTTCGAGTTCGGTGTAGATGAGGCCGGCACGCTCACGCTCATCGACGAGGTGCTTACACCCGACTCCTCGCGCTTCTGGCCCGCGGACAGCTACCGCGTCGGCACGAGCCCGCCGAGTTTCGACAAGCAGTTCGTGCGCGACTACCTGCAAACGCTCCACTGGAACAAGAAGCCCCCGGGGCCGCGCCTGCCGCCCGAGATCATCGCCGCTACGGCGGACAAGTACCGTGAGGCGTTCACGCGGCTCACGCACTGAGCCCGCCTCACGAGCGGCCGGCGCGCGCCGCCAGGGGCGGGGCGCAATCGGTTAGACTGTCGCTCATGACCGAGGCGTGGATAGCTCCCTCGATTCTCTCCGCGGACTTTGCCCGGCTCGGCGAGGAGGTCGATGCTGTGCTCGAGGCCGGCGCCGACCTCATTCACTTCGACGTGATGGATAACCATTACGTACCGAATCTCACCATCGGGCCCATGGTGTGCGAGGCGCTGCGCCGCCATGGCGTCCGCGCGCCGATCGACGTGCACCTGATGGTGCGGCCCGTCGATCGCATCGTGCCCGACTTCGCCGCCGCCGGCGCCACCTACATCACTTTCCATCCCGAGGCTTCGGAGCACGTCGATCGCACCATCGCGCTGATTCGTGAGCATGGCTGCCAGCCGGGACTGGTGTTCAACCCGGCGACGCCGCTCGATTATCTCGACTACACCCTCGAGCTGCTCGACATGGTGCTCATCATGTCCGTGAATCCCGGCTTCGGCGGCCAGCAGTTCATTCCCATCAGCCTGCGCAAGCTCGCGGATGCGCGTGCGCGGATCGCGGCGTCCGGCCGCGCGGTGCGCCTCGAGGTCGATGGCGGGATCAAGATCGAGAACATCCGTGCCGCCGCCCAGGCCGGCGCCGACACCTTCGTCGCCGGATCGGCCATCTTCGGCAGCCGCGACTACGCGCAGACCATCCGCGAAATGCGCCAGCAAATCAGCCTACAAGGGGAGCTCGCCGGGCAGTCGCGCAGCCGCGCACGCTGAGGCGGCGCTGCCGAGGGCTCACGGCGAGGCGCTACTCGTCGTCGTCCTCGTCGTCCTCGTCGTCGTCCTCGGCTTCGACCGGACTCGCCGCTCGCGCGGCGCTGCCACCGGCCGCCGGCTTTGCCGGGACGATGACGGGGCGGGTCTTCATCTTTGGCCGCGCATTGAAGACCACGATCGTCTTGCCGGTGGCGCGCAGCAGACCCTGTTCCTCGAGCACTTTGAGCACGCGGCCGGCCATCTCGCGCGAGCAGCCGACCAGCCGTGACAGCTCCTGGCGGCTCACCTTGATCTGCATGCCTTCCGGGTGGGTCATGGCGTCGGGTTCACCGCACAGGTCCATGATGGCGTGTGCCACACGCCCGGTGACGTCGACGAACGCGAGATCACCGAGCTTGCGGTTGGTGCGATCGAGTCGCGTGGCGAGCTGCGTTGCCAGCTCGAACACCAGCCCCGGACTCTCGGCGGCAATCTGCCGGAAGCGCGGATAGGTCATCTCGGCGAGCTCGCACTGGTTGCGGGTGCGCACCCAGGCGCTGCGCGTCGGCTGCTCGTAGAACAGGCCCATTTCGCCGAAAAACTGCCCGCGGTTGAGGTAGGCGAGCACCATCTCGTTGCCTTCCTCGTCCTCGATCATGACTTCGACCGAGCCACTGATGATGTAGTACAGCACGTCCGGCAGGTCGCCGGCGTGGATCACCACGGTTTTCGAGGGCACTGCGCGTATGCGGCAGTAACTCAGGAACCGGTTGATGGCGGGAATTTCGCTCAGCGGCTTGATGCTCTCTTCCATACCGGCTCCCCCACAGAACGCTGCTAATATACAACCTTCCGCGACCCTCAAACCCAGTAAGCAGTAGCGGTCATGACGCGCGCGGTGTGGCGCATGAGGGCACGCACCGGCGCCGGCAGCGGCGCACCGCCTGCGGCCGCCGCGGCAGCGCCGTGCTCGATCTCTTCCGACCGCATGACCTGGAGTATGGCACGGCTGCGAGCATCCCCCGCGGGCAGTCGCGCGAGGTGCTCATCGAGATGCCCTTCCACCTGCCGCTCCGTTTCGACCACGAATCCGAGGCTGGTGCTGTCGCCCATCAGCGCAGCGACCGCACCGATCGCGAACGAACCGGCATACCAGAACGGATTGAGCAGGCTGGTGCGGGCCCCGAGCTCCATGAGACGCGTCTGGCACCAGGCGAGATGATCGGATTCGGAGCGTGCCGCCGCCAGCAGCATGCGACGCGTAGCCGCCGAGCGGGCGACCAGCGCCTGCCCATGGTACAGCGCCTGCGCCGCGAGCTCGCCCGCGTGGTTGACACGCATGAGCGCCGCGCTCGCCCGCCGCTCGGCGTCGGGCAGAGCTCGTCCCGTGTCGGTCCCGGCAGACGGGGCGGGTCGGGACGAGCGGGCTGGCGCGCACACGGACCGCAGGGCGCGGTCGAGAGCGGCGATCGCAGTATCCAGAGTGCGTCCTGACCCCATATTTCGGGCGGCTATTATAGTGGCAATCGCTCCGGGACCCCGCAGTCGAGGGGTGGCTTTGCATCTGCGCACCCGCTTGAGTACACTTGCCCGCCTTTTTTTGGGCCCCGGCAGCGCTCAGGATCGCCTCCCGCGGTTCGGAGCATTGCCACGAGTGACCTATGAAGACCGCATTTGCCAAGCCCGGCACCGTCCGCGGCGATTGGTTCATCGTCGATGCGAGCGACAAGACGCTCGGGCGCCTCGCCTCGCAGATTGCCCATCGTCTCAAGGGCAAGCACAAGGCCGACTACAGTCCGCACGTGGACATGGGTGACCACATCGTGGTGGTGAATGCGCAGAAGATCCGTGTCACCGGACGCAAGCTTTCGGACAAGATCTATTACCACCACACGGGCCACATCGGCGGTATCAAGTCGATCGCGCTCGAAAAGCTTCTGGCCGAGCATCCCGAGCGGGCTATCGAGTTTGCCGTGAAGGGAATGCTGCCGAAGAACCCCCTTGGCCGGCGCATGTTCAGGAAGCTGCACGTCTTCGCCGGCGGCGAGCATCCGCACCAGGCGCAGCAGCCGAAACCGCTCGATATTCAATAGGACCGTCCTCCATGGCAGCGAGCCAACAGAATCACTACGGCACCGGTCGTCGCAAGACCGCTACAGCGCGCGTCTACCTCAAGCCCGGCAGCGGGCGCATAACCGTGAACCAGCGCTCGCTCGATGCGTTCTTCGGTCGCGAAACCGGACGCATGATCGTGCGTCAGCCGCTCGAGGCCGTAAAGCTCACTGCCAACTTCGACATTGACGTAACGGTGGACGGCGGCGGTATCACCGGCCAGGCCGGCGCCATACGGCACGGCATCACGCGTGCACTGATCGAATATGATGAATCGCTGCGCAAGCCCCTGCGCGACGCGGGCTTCGTCACCCGGGACGCACGCGAGGTCGAGCGCAAGAAGGTCGGGCGCCGCAAGGCGCGTCGCGGCACGCAGTACTCGAAGCGTTAGAATAGGTTCCGAAGAACAGGCAGCGGCCGAGCTGCGCCGCAGATCCGCCACTTTCTGGGGGATCGTCTAGTGGTAGGACAACGGACTCTGACTCCGTTTACCTAGGTTCGAATCCTAGTCCCCCAGCCAAAGACTGAAGGCCCGTGCGACCACACGGGCCTTCTCGGCCGCGGCGCGGGTCGTCACGCCGCCTGCGGTCAGGAAGTTACGACTCCAGGTTCGCCGCCACGAAGTCCCAGTTCACCAGCGACCAGAAGCTCTTCATGTAGGCGCTTCGGTCATTGCGGTGATCGATGTAGTAAGCGTGCTCCCACATGTCACAGGTGAGCAGCGCAACGTGACCGTCGCGTAGCGGCGTGTTGGCATTCGAGGTGGTGACGATCTTGAGCCCCTGGGCACCGTCCTTGATGAGCCAGGCCCAGCCCGAGCCGAAGACTTCAATGGCCGCCTTGTCGAACTGCTTCTGGAACGACTCGAGACCGCCCAGGCCGTCAAGGGCCTTGCTCAGCTCGCGGTCGGGTGTGCGCGGCTGCGGCGATAGGCAGTTCCAGAAGAAGTTGTGATTCCAGATCTGCGCGGCGTTGTTGAAGACGGTGCCGGTGGACTCCGCCACCAGCTCCTCGAGCGATGCGTCTGCGACCTCCGTTCCGGCAATGAGGCTGTTCAGCTTGTCGACGTAGCCCTTGTGGTGCTTCCCGTAGTGGTAGTCGAGCGTCTCACGCGACATGTACGGCTCGAGTGCGTTGCGGGCATACGGAAGCGGCGGCAGAACGATTGCCGATTGCATGGTCGCCATTGCAGGTTCTCCTTGCGAGAGCGTGTGACAGCAGCTGCGCCGTAGATCCCGCCATCCTTTGACAGGTGCGCCATCTATTCCGACCACACGCGCGCGTCGAAGTGCCGCGGCGCAGCAGCCATGTGCGTGAGCGCAGCATCGCACGTTCGCCTGCCCCGACGCGACCGCGCCGCAGCCAGCGACTGCGTAGCCGAGCAGCGCG
>Ga0187783_10002050_pt1 | contig 14986 bp, 15 predicted proteins | sample 1015_SJ02_MP02_2_FD_132471 | JGI IMG/M metagenome (GOLD analysis project Ga0187783, IMG submission 132471) | Tropical peat soil microbial communities from peatlands in Department of Meta, Colombia - 1015_SJ02_MP02_20_MG | ecosystem: Environmental > Terrestrial > Soil > Wetlands > Peat | place... | reverse complement strand
CTTCACTGAACAACCCGCGAACAAAGTCCCAGGTTGTTCTGGCGCTGAGTACAAATATCTAATAAATGCTCCGGGCAGAACTAAATATCTGACATGGAATCCGGCGAAATTTCCCTCTGATGCGCACGAGTTTCTTTATCCGCAAACAGGCCCGTGGTTGGGCTTGCTTTGGGTAACGGAATCCGGCTTTTCCTTGAAAAAGAACGTCTCACAGTCTGACATCGGGTACTCCGGGCCTATCGTTATCAAGAGATAAACTTGAGGTCAAAACTAAAAGTCGATTTCAGTATATCCCTTTTCTTTAACCAAAAGCTTGATCATGCCGGGAAGATGGGACATGCCGACGATCGATAATAATTTATCGTATTCGGGATGGGTATCGAAGGCTAGCTCGATGTTGTCCACCATCGTTTCATTGCGATGCACTGCCAAGCCATAATAGCCAAGCCAGCGAGTCCATCCTGTAGGCCAGGACTTTGGCAGAAATTTTTCTAGAAGAGGACCTGCAATAATTCCACTCATTATATAGGAGCCCAGCGCGGCAACTGCGTATGCAACATATTTCGCCGCATGTGGTGCATAGACCCATACGATAGGTACGGCTACGGCACCGGCAGCGCTTACAAAGATGGTTAACATGGCTAGATCCTCTGCCACATCCGCCTTGTGACCTTCTTCTAGGCCTACAACTTTCGGATCTAGATTACCGGCTTCGACGAGATTAAGTTTTTCCTTGCTAGATTCATACGCATAATTCGTCATGGAGCCACATTTCATGGCGTTAAAAGCTGAACAGCAAAACATTAACGGAGCCAGGCAATAGCAGAATGCTTTAGAAACAATGCTATTCGGTGTGTAGCCCTCAACTCCTCGAAGGGGCACACAATCTACTAATGCTCTGCCCGCCTCATTCGTTCCACAAAAATTAAGGCAATGCTTTTCCCCGAGCAAAATCACCACTCGGAAACTATTTTCCGTATGTTTTGACAAAATGTGAACGCTATAGCCACTTTTAGAAGCTTGCTTGATTAAGGCGGCAAGCGTCTCTGAGATAATACTTGCTTTGTACTGTGAAGTAATATCGGCGGATCGATCGAGATCAGCTTCTTTGTCAGAAGCGCACAAAGTCAAAGACCAGAAAACCCAGCAGCATATTGTGAGCCGTGAGCAAAATGCGCTCTTGGCCTTCCTTTTTACCATGGTTCTTAAATGCTTAAGCTTGCAATTTTATTCCGACGTGAAAGCCCGACAAGCTTCCCGAAAACGCCCGCACGAAATTTCCGACTCGTTGCAGTTCTTACTCGAGCCCTCTTTTTACAGTGTTACGCGAGAGCTAAATAAGGTCACATCTTCGCAAGATAAAGGAAAAGGCGATGACCACGAAAAAGATTGCTTTGATTGGGGCGGGACAAATTGGCGGTACACTGGCTCTGTTGTCGAGCTCGAGAAAATTGGGCGACGTAATATTGTTCGACGTGTTTGAGGGTGTGGCGCAGGGCAAGGCCCTGGATCTCAGCCAAATGGCAAGCCTTTGCCAGTGCGAAAGCAGACTTCTCGGCACCAGTGACTATAAAGATATTGCCGATGCCGATGTCTGTATCATAACGGCAGGTTTTCCGAGAAAACCAGGCATGAGCCGAGATGACCTTTTGCAAAAAAATCTCGAAGTCATCAAACAAGTGGCTCTGGGTGTAAAAACCTATGCCAAAAACGCCTTTGTCATTATGGTTACCAATCCCTTAGATGTCATGGTTTACGCCTTTTACAAGCTAACGGGATTTTCACCGCAAAAAGTGGTGGGCATGGCGGGCATCCTTGATTCCGCGCGTTTTCGCACATTTTTGGCCGACGAGCTCAAGGTCAGCCGCCAGGACATCTCTGCCATGGTGTTGGGAGGCCACGGAGACGATATGGTGCCCTTGACGCGATTTTCCACCGTCAGCGGCATTTCGCTCAGCGAGTTGATCGGCCTCGGCCTGCTAAAAAAAGAAAGACTCGATGCGATTATCGATCGCACGCGCAAGGGTGGCGGGGAAATTGTTCAACTGCTCGGCACAGGATCAGCCTTCTACGCTCCAGCGTTTTCCGCCATCGAAATGGCCGAAAGCTACCTTTTTGATCAAAAGCGACTGCTTCCCTGCGCAAGCTTTCTGACGGGAGCCTACGGTGTAAACGGCCTTTTTATTGGCGTGCCGGTAATTATTGGCCAAAAAGGCGTCGAACGCGTAATCGAACTTAAGCTCGCCGACGAAGAAAAAACCGCCTTAGCTCGTTCGATTAATTCCGTAGCTAAGGTCGTAGAAGAGCTGAAGGGTCTTTTATGAGAGTTCTTGCGATTTTCTCCTCCACCATCGGCAAAAAATTCCTGGTGGCCCTGACCGGTCTATTCATGGTGGTCTTTCTCTTACTTCATTTGGCCGGCAACTTAGAGATCTTTTCCGGCCAAGATGCGGTAAACCAATATGCGGCTTTTTTGCGCACCATGCCCAAAGTGCTGTGGGCGTTTCGCATCGCGCTCATTGTGGCCGTGGTGCTTCATATTTATTTAACTATTTCGCTCACAACACGTAATCAAAATGCACGCAAAGAGCGTTACCACTTGAAGCGTTCAAGGAAGGCCACACTCTCGTCGAGGACCATGATGCTAAGCGGACTCACTATACTAGCCTTTGTCTGTTATCACCTGTCTCACTATACCCTTGGCATCACCAATCCCGAGTTCATGGCCTTGACCGATGCCCACGGACGGCACGATGTGTACAACATGATGGTGATGGGTTTTAGAAATCCTCTGATTTCGGGTTTTTATATCCTGGCGCAGATCTTACTCGCCTTTCATTTGAGCCACGGCGTTTCTTCCACCGCACGCACCTTAGGAGTTTCCAGCGCTGTCCTTTATGACAATATCCGAGTCTTGGGCTTTATCTTTGCCTTCGTGATCGCCGTGCTTTATATTTCTATTCCTCTTTCAGTTTTGCTTGGTATCGTTCCCGTCGTTTCCTGATTTAAGCAAATGTTTTCTCATATCGCGAGGACCACATGAGGCTCGAAGCAAAAATTCCTGAAGGCAAAATCAGCGAAAAATGGCAGAACTACAAGAACAGCCAAAAACCCGTGAGCCCCAATAACAAAAAGAAATACAAAATAATTGTCGTAGGCTCTGGCCTTGCGGGCGCATCAGCGGCTGCCTCCTTGGGCGAACTCGGATTTATGGTGGAAGTGTTTACCTTTCATGACAGTCCGAGAAGGGCTCATAGTATCGCGGCGCAAGGCGGCATCAACGCAGCGAAAAATTACCAAAACGATAACGACAGCGTTTACCGCCTATTTTACGATACGGTCAAAGGCGGCGATTTTCGCTCGCGTGAAGCCAATGTTTATCGGCTCGCCGAGCTAAGCGTGAACATTATCGATCAATGTGTCGCTCAGGGAGTGCCATTTGCCCGAGAGTATGGCGGGCTGTTGGACAACCGTTCATTTGGCGGTGCTTTGGTTTCTCGGACATTTTATGCTCGAGGCCAAACTGGCCAACAACTGCTGCTCGGAGCTTATGGCGCGCTTAGTCGCCAAATTGGTCGAGGCCGAATAAAGCTTCACTCTCGTAAAGAAATGCTCGACCTCATCGTGGTGAACGGTCATGCCAAGGGGGTGGTGGTCAGGGATCTGGTCGACGGTCAGCTGAGTTCAGAAATGGCTGACGCGGTGGTGTTGGCCACCGGCGGTTATGGCGTGGTTTTCTATTTATCCACCAACGCCATTAATTGCAACGTCACGGCGATCTATCGCGCATACCGACGTGGCGCACTTTTTGCCAATCCCTGCTTCACGCAAATTCATCCCACCTGCATCCCCGTAACCGGGCATCATCAATCAAAACTCACACTCATGTCAGAATCGTTGCGCAACGACGGCCGCGTTTGGGTGCCAAAAACGCCTAAGGATCCACGCTCACCCAATGACATTCCTGAAGCAGAGCGCGACTTTTTCTTAGAGCGCCGCTATCCCAGTTATGGCAATTTGGCGCCGCGTGACATCGCATCACGCGCCGCAAAAGCCGTTTGCGATGAAGGCCGCGGCGTCGGATCTTCTGGCCTGGGGGTCTATCTTGATTTTTCCAAGGCTATCTCGCGCCTTGGGCGGGGCACCATTGCCGAGCGCTACGGCAACTTGTTTGAAATGTATCAAAAGATTACCGATGAAAATCCCTATCAAGTGCCCATGCGCATCTATCCGGCCACCCATTACACCATGGGGGGGCTGTGGGTTGACTACGAATTGATGAGCAATACACTTGGGCTTTTCGTTTTAGGCGAAGCTAATTTTAGCGATCACGGGGCAAATCGTCTCGGCGCGAGCGCCTTGATGCAAGGTTTGGCTGATGGCTATTTTGTTCTTCCCTATACCATAGGTCGCTATCTCAACTCGATCACGCCTGGCCTACTAAGTAAGGACGGCCAAGAAGCGAAAGAAGCCATATCTTCTACCGAAGAACGCATCGGCCAATTGTTCGCCATTAACGGAAAAACCTCTCCCGATCTTTTCCATCGGCGTTTGGGAAAAATTATCTGGGAATATTGTGGCATGTCGCGCACGGAAAAGGGCCTCACCGAGGCACTCAAACTTATCCCAGCTCTTAGGCAAGAATTTTATGAAGACCTGTGCGTAAAAGGCAGCCCTCATGGCCTTAATCAAATGTTGGAAAAGGCTCTACGGGTGGAAGATTTCCTCAACCTTGGGGAAATCATGTGCCGTGACGCGCTGCTGCGCAATGAATCCTGCGGCGCGCATTTTCGCGAGGAATTTCGGACCGAAGAAGGCGAAGCTTTGCGAAACGACAAGGAATTTTGTCATGTGGCCGCCTGGAAATACGAAGGTGACTATAAGCCACCAACCATGATCAAAGAGCAATTGCATTTTGAGGCGGTGGAGCTTCAGCAAAGGAGCTATAAGTGAAAGCTATAACGGTCAACCTAAAAATTTGGCGACAGGCGGCCCAAAATGCTCCCGGTGGTTTTTTCACCTTCGTGGCCAAAGATGTGTCAACCGACATGTCCTTTCTCGAGATGCTCGATGTGGTGAACGAGCAGCTCGTCCGCGATGGCCTCGAACCTATCGCTTTTGAGTCCGATTGTCGTGAAGGAATTTGCGGCGTGTGTTCATTAGTCATCAACGGTCTTCCCCATGGACCACAAAAAGGCACCACCACCTGTCAGCTACATATGCGCACCTTTGACGATGGCGCTGAAATTATCATCGAGCCCTTTCGCGCATCACGCTTTCCCATCGTGAAGGATCTAATTGTCGACCGCAGCGCCTTTGATCGCATTATTCAAGCAGGTGGCTTCGTTTCGGTGAACACGGGAGGAGCGCCTGATGCCAACACCCTACCTATTGGTAAGGGAGTGGCAGAATCTGCCTTTGATGCAGCTACCTGTATTGGCTGCGGCGCCTGCGTGGCCGCATGCAAAAACGCCTCTGCCATGCTCTTCGTCGGAGCAAAAGTTGCCCATCTTGCCATGCTTCCCCAAGGGGAGCCTGAAAGAAAGCTTAGGGCGTCGCGCATGGTCGTCGCCATGGATGCCGAGCAATTTGGCTCCTGCACCAATACGTTGGAGTGCGAGGCTGTCTGTCCGAAGGAAATCAGCACTTCAGTGATTGGTCGGCTAAATCGGGAATTTGGACGCTGTATAACTCATTAGATGGAGAACATATGTCGGTAAAGTTTTCACAAATTGTCGCGCCAACAACGGGATCATCGGTCACCATGGCTAGTGGCAAACTCGTTGTTCCTGATCATCCCATCCTTCCATTTATCGAAGGCGATGGCACTGGCCCGGATATTTGGCGAGCAAGCAAATTGGTCTTTGATTGCGCCGTGAAGAATGCATACAAAGGCCAGCGCACCATCACCTGGTTTGAGGTGTTTGCCGGGGAAAAGGCTTTTCGGCAATTTAATAATTGGCTTCCCGATGACACGCTAACCGCCTTCAAGCATTATCTGGTAGGCATCAAGGGCCCACTTACCACGCCGGTTGGCGGTGGTATTCGCTCGCTCAACGTCGCGCTCAGGCAAATGCTCGATCTTTATGTCTGCTTACGACCAGTGCGCTGGTATTCCGGCGTGCCATCCCCGGTAAAGTCACCTCAATTGGTGGACATGGTTATCTTTCGGGAGAATAGCGAGGATATCTATGCTGGCATTGAGTTTAAGGCCGAAAGCGCCGATGCACAGAAAATCATCGCATTTTTGAGTGACACGCTCAAGGTGAATAAGATTCGCTTTCCCAAGACAAGTGGCATCGGTATCAAACCGATTTCCAAGGAGGGCACCGAGCGCCTCGTACGTGCAGCCATTGAGTACGCCCTCCACCACAAAAGGCGAAGCCTAACCCTCGTCCACAAAGGCAACATTATGAAATTTACCGAGGGCGCCTTTCGTGACTGGGGTTACGACTTAGCAAAACGAGAATTTCGTGACCAAATAGTTACCGAAAGAGAGTCGTGGATTATTGGCAATCTTGATCAAAATCCGTCGCTGAGCGCGAAAGACAATGCTAAAGCCATTGAGCCAGGATTTGACCTCATGGCCGAGGAAGGCCAGCAAAAGGTCATCGACGAGGTTATGCGGACAATCAAAGAAATTTATCCTACTCACGGCGATGGTCGCTATCGCTCAAAGCTTCTTGTTAAGGACGCCATAGCTGATATTGCTCTCCAGCAGGTGTTGACCAGGCCGAAGGATTTCGATGTGATTGCCACAATGAATCTGAATGGAGATTACCTGAGCGATGCCTTAGCGGCTCAAGTTGGCGGCATTGGCATTGCGCCGGGAGGCAATATCAATTACCAAACCGGCCATGCCATCTTTGAAGCAACCCATGGCACGGCGCCAAAATACGCCAACCTTGATATGGTAAATCCCGGGTCGGTCATCTTATCGGGAGAAATGATGTTTCGCTACATGGGATGGCATGAAGCCGCCGATCTCATTATTAAGGCTATGAACACAACCATTGGCCAGAAGCGAGTAACCTATGACTTTCATCGGATGATGGAGGGGGCGACTTTGCTCAAGTGTTCGGAATTTGGCCAAGCGATTTGCGCGAACATGGCATAACGCAACTCGTCATGGCCACGGAGGCTTCGCCTTTTCGCCAGGCATTGTTGCGTAGACCACCGCCCATCGTCATGGCGAGCCGCGTAGCGGCGCGGCTATCCAGCGAATTGGCAATACGTTCTGGATGGCCGCGCTTCGCTCGCCAAGGCGATTCTAAAACGTGTCCACACAACAATGGCTCCTCGCCATGACGAAGAAATTAGAAGTTTGGAATACGGATATGCACGATATTTTATACCTAGGTTCAGAATCACCGGCTCGGCAACAACTTTTGCGATTTGCGCGAATTCCCTTTCGCGCTATTTCACATAGTAGTGATGAACAATTAGATGAAAAGCCGGAGGATTTCGCCGAATACGTGCAAAAAATCGCGCAGCACAAGATGAGTTCTTTGAACCTTCCTACACGGCAAGAAGTAGGGAAAGATTATCTTTTTGCGGTGACTGCCGATTCACTCATACGAAATCCGAAGAGCAATAGAATTTTTGGCAAACCGGCAAATCGAGATGACGCCAAACTGATGCTATGTCTCGAACGAGAGGGCTCGATTCAAGTGATGACTGGCGTCTGTCTTGAAAAATTCGTTTATGAGAACAACGCATGGCACAGTGATGTTAAACGTCACTGGACTTCATCGGCCATGATCGAGTTCTATGTCGATCCTGAATCGCTTGAGCAATATTTGACGTTATTGCCCCTGGCTTTGCGGTGCGCCGGCGCAGGTGTTATTGAAGATCACGGGTTATCTTATCTCAAAAGTGTAAGCGGATCATATACGGCGGCTATCGGCTTGCCGCTATACGAACTAAGAACCAACCTCAGGGATCTCGGGTTTGTCGGCCTTGTGAGTTATCGATAAAACAACCCGATGATTTTTTCGAGTCGATGCACAAACTCTGACATATTCGGACGGTCTTTGGGTAAATGCGCCCAACCATCGCTTAACAGCTCGGTTAATGCTGGATGGAGATCTTGGTTAGATGTGGCAAGCGGCCTAAGCCCGTTTTTTACTGCCTCATAAAAAACGAAGGGGTTATTGGCCTCTCGAAACTCAATGCAATGTTCGTCACTTAAAAGCGCCATGCCCATCAAGATACTGAACGCGTAAACATCGGTTTTCTCTGAGCTATGTGAACGGTTATAGGAGATGAAACATTCAGGCGCACGACAATGCTCGACGGATCCTCTAGGTCCCAAATTGATTCCGAAGTTCCATTTAAAACGAGCATTAACTGGATCGTCGCCCAATATTACAATGCTCGACCAGTCCATATCGCCAAATAAGATAGGAGGATTTTGCTCATGACAAAATTTTAGCGCCTTCGCTAAGCCCAAAAAATTGCTCAAAACTTTCTTTTGGCCGATGTCGATGAGTATATGGCGATATTCGCTGTTAATTGTCGATAAGCTATCATACGTCGTCAAATCAAAAATAAGACCGAGCACTCTTTGAGACTCTCTCGGTTTAGACAGACATATTATTTTAAAACCGAGAAAATTGACAATCGGCAAATTGAGTTCTTTATGCGCATCAATGAGCGTTTCAATCAACGCGAGTTTCTTAGTTATCGCGTGGGCAAACTCACCGTTATCGCGTATTTCCTTCTCAAAGATCACCACGGGAATTGTGCGATTTCCTTCGCGCATTTTGCCCCGCCACACCGCTCCTTCCTGAGAAAAATCAACGATCTTTTCAAGATCGATCGCTACGCTCTCGTCTTTGCACCACGAATTTACATCGGAAGCCCCGCTAGGACCTGCTAATATAACTAGACCAAACAACCACATATATGGGGCTATTGTTGCTCGCATCACTTCTTCCTAAATTTTTCTGCCGCGATTTTAGGCTCTTAAAAAATATCTGCAAACTCGGATACACACGATTAGTGCTTAAACCAATTCAGGACTTTCGATGGCGACTTACTTGTAAATGGATGTATCTCGCCGCGGTAATCGCAGATTCAACCGCGCCGTTCATGAACCCAGCATGCTCCTTGCTCCACTGATCACCGGCAAAAACAAGGTTGCCCATGGCATGATGCAGGAAGACAAATCGGTCTCGCCACTGGCCGGGCCGAATAGGCCCAAAAAAGCCTGATTTACTGAAGGGGTGACGTGACCAATTAATCGATGGAACCGTACCGATGTAGTAGTTCTTCAGATGAGGTATTACGGGTTCCAAGATGTGAAGAATCTCTGAAGCAAAATTTTCGGGATCTCGTTGTTTTAGCGCTTCAGGACCACCCATGTAGACCGTCAGGTGATATAAGGAATTCCCGTCTTCCAAGAAACTACTATCCCAAATGGAAAATCGGTCGGTAACTACTTCCATCATGTTGCTCGTCTTCTCCCGCCATACCGGAGCAGAAAATACCATGATAAATTTAGCAACGTCGCCGTAATCAAAATCGTTGATGGTGACGCGAAGATCTGGTGATAGAAGACGAGCCTGATCCATTTTAATATCACGCAATATTGGACTGGGCAGGGCCAAAATTACATAGTCAGCGTTGACGCGTAAATCTTCGGCCAAATGGCGGAAAGTCAGTGCGAAACTGCCATCTTCTTCTCTTAGTTCCGCGAGCTCATGCTCAAAGTTAATTGGAAAAGCCAGTTTTTTCGCTAAGGCTTGCGGTAGTAGTGAATTTCCCCCCGTGATTTTGCTTCCTTCGTCGCCCTTTTTGCCGTCGATCAAAAAATGCCCGCGTTCCAGATCAATGGTCATATAATCCAATAGCATCAATGCATTGAGCTGTTTGGTGGACGCCCCGAATTCACAGGCATGAATTACCTCAGCCAGCGTCTTGAATAAGGGCGGAGCGTTTCGACTGGATAAGTACTCATCAATGCTCAGTTTATCGATTATTTCTTCCGTAGGTGTAAGATGCTCTATGCCACCATAGTTATCCGCCTTTCTATGTGCGCGTTCGTGCTTTATGCAGCCTATGTCTTGCTCAATACGCAAGAGAGTTGGCAAAAACTCCTGATACAGTCCGGAAAGGTCCCTAATCTTGCCGTCAAAAACATATGTCTTCTCTGAGCCTGGCATTTTTAGAGTGGTTAAGGAGAGGCCAAGTTCTGCGACAAGGGCCCTAATCGCCGTATGATCTTGGTCGATAAATGAGGCACCGAGCTCTACACGAACCCCCTGTTTTGGATAGTTTTCTGTACGAATTTTACCGCCAACACGATCGCTTGCTTCATAAACCACAGCGTCGAGGCCATAATCCTTTTTCAATCGGTAGGCTGCTGTTAATCCAGCAATACCTGCGCCCACAACAACTATTTTTGGCGGTGGTAAGATTTTTTCAGTCTCTGATGCCAAAAGCGAGATGGATAAGAGCATCATACAACTATAGGTGGTAATTATTCGCGTTTTCATACACAAAACTGTGCCTAGATCGAGCATGCCATCTCCAGCTATATGGACTTTAGCGAACGATCGATTTCGAAACTTTATTCTATGGACATACGAGGAAGGCCTGCGGAATTACTTCGAGTAACGCTTCCCTACACTGCACAATTTCTCCATCACATTCCAAGGCGAAGTCACGATCCGCGTATAAGCGAAGGCGAGTTGCGGTAAAGCTCTTAGTTTTCGAAAGACCAGAGAACTTGCCGTTCCAGAGCGCCAGCATGAGCTTAATGGCCGCCCATCGCCCTATTTTTGACACTAGGTGCACGTAAAATTTGCCGTTGCTCGGCTCGAAGGGCGAGTCATACCTCATTTGTCCAGCAAAATGGGGAATTTTTACCACTCCACAGTTATATATTTCGAGCGCCCCTAAACTCGTCCCGTCTAACTCAACCACCAAGTTTAGCGGAGCAAATCGCATGATGGTTTGAAGCCCCGCGGCGACAGCTGCCAAATCCATGTTATGGCGTTTGAGAAACCCCAGTTTTTTATCTTGATTGAGCGAATTTGCCGCTTCGGCCATAGCGCCAATGCTAGCATTGATAAGAAAATACCGATTTGTTCTCCCGGCCGAGACCATGCCGACATCTAGAGCTTTTGCTTCATTAAAGTTGAGCCGAGCTCGACAACCAGAAATATCCTGCCGATGAGCCAGGTCCTGTGGCTTGTGAAAATCGTTAGATGAGCCTAGTGCTACGCCGCCGAGCTTCACATCGGATGCGAAAGGCGCCTGATTTTTTATCCGCATCAACGCGTTAAGCACCAGGTTCACGGTGCCATCGCCTCCCGCCGCCACGAAATTTCTAGCGCCAGCGTCAAGCTTCGATCGTGTCCACTCAGTCACTTGGTCCAAGGGCCCATTCTCGCTAGCGTTTTCGTTGACTAGAAAGACGGGCGCGTTCAGCAAGCCTAGTTTTTTTGCCTGAGGATCCTTAAGTAGTCGTTGCCATTTCTCTTGAGCAAGACCTGCATTAGCCAACGGGTTAAGAATGATGCCATGTGGTATATCCGGATTTTCCTGCATACCGGTGCTAGCACCGAATGATCGATTTTGTTCATGGGATCGTTTATTTTATTTCAACAACGCAACAACTTTCAGATGCTTAAATTCTTTGGCATAATCCAGCGCGGTTTTTCCGTCGCTGTTTTTATGGGCCTTGTCTGCTCCGGCCTTAAGCAGAAGCTCTACTATCGGCACGAGCCCTGCGGCAGCCGCAATAATCAAGGGAGTGGTCTTGTTTTCGCTGTACGCATATGCCCCCATGACGTTCACATCCGCCCCAGCTCGGATTAGCATCTTGATAATGTTGATGTCCATGTTGCGACTGATGGCGTATATGAGCACGGGGTTTATACGGCCTCCGTCATAGGCGCCAGCAAAGTCCTTGGTGACCACTTTGCCTATCGCAACACCCTCATTAATAAATCCGTTAGGATTGGCACAGGCATCGAGCAGCTCCTTAATTACTGGTGCCGAGCCGCCTAAGAGGGCGTAAGCGATGACAGATTTGCCACCATGAGGCTGGTCCCAATAACTTATCGCATTTACGTCAGCACCCTTTGCTATCAATTGCTTGACCTTTACTAGGTCGCCATCTCTTGCGGCCTCCATCAATGGAGTTTCTTGATTAGCAACCTTAGAAAAAATATATTTGTCATCAACACGCTTATTGTTACATGTTGTTGTTGTGCTATTCCCTTCTGACTGAGTGGTTTTATTATTATCAACCGGCCTAGAGCCATCGCAGCCAGCAAAAACAATACTGATTCCCATAACTGCTAGAGACAAAAAAGAATATCGCATTTCTCACCTCCGAACGAGGTGCATCGTATAGCGAAGTAGATAAAATTACAAAAAACTTAACGGATTGCGATTTTTTTCATCTGCTATATTGTTCCCTTGAATAATAATAGGAGAAATTGAGGATATATCGTATATGCGTTTTGCAATATTATTTTTAGTTTTTTCTGGCGCAGCAGTTTGTATGGATAATATGGACAATAGTGACCCCTATGAAACAGGATACTTATTGAGTGAAGATGCATTTTCTGAATATCTTGTTGAGTATCCTGAAGATACGACAGTAATGTCTGATACTCAAGATACACCCCACGCAAGTGTTGAGGATGCTGACCACGAAATAAATCAATATCTTGTACCAGACCACAAAAAATTACCAGCAGCCGACCTTATACCAGAGCACGATAAACGCGGCGTCCCAGAAGGCCGTAAGCGTCTTCGAAGTGAACGCCATAATTTAACGACAAAGAAGAGAATCAAAGTTCAATATGATCAACATATTGAAGCGCAAAGTACTACTGCTATCATTAGTGAAAAATCTGCGGCAAATACACAAATAGATTATATCAGCAAAGACCGCTCGCACATTTGTTCGTGGTCGGGGTGTAATCTAAACTTTGATAATGACCAATCCTACTACGACCATGGACGGAATGAACATTGTACAAAAAATGAAGATGGCAAATTTGTTTGCAAGTATGCAACTATAGATGGATCAATATGCGATAAAAAATTTAAACGCAAGGATCATTTCATATCGCATGCGAGAACACATACCGGAGAAAGATCCTATAAATGCAAAACTGATGGGTGCGAGAAAGCTTTTCCTAACTCTACGGCACTCGCCCAACATGAGAAAACACACTCCAAAGAAGGTGAATACGTCTGCAAATATTGTAAAAAAACGTTTGATAACAGCAGCAATTACCAGCGACATGTTAACAGCCATACCAAGGAAAAAGTCTTTACCTGCGTAATTTGCGGAGACGAATTTCCCGATCAAAGCAATTATAAAAGACACCTTTCTAAGCATTCACAAGAAGAAGATTTCCTATGCACTATTAATGGTTGTGGTAAGGGATTTCCCAACGCCGATAGGCTCGCGAATCATGAGAAGACGCACAAAACTGATCGCCCCTTCAAATGCACAGCCGAGAACTGTGAGAAAACATTTAAAACAAAGGGCCATCTTAAGGATCATATTGCTTCGGCACATGAAACCGAGCGTCGGTTTAAGTGCGAACATCCCGAATGCCCTAAAGCTTTTGCCTCAAAACAGCAGTTGAATCGACACAAAAAAACTCATCGCTCTAATATTGATAGTTAAGTTGATACCTTGCTGAACAGGCAGCTATGGCGTTCATGTAGCAGCGCGAAATAGGCATTTCGCATTTTCGCCGACAAGAAGCTCTCGTTAAGAATTGCTTCGAAGCGCGGCAAAATGTGTTGGAAGCGTGCGTCCTCCTTGGCGACGGCAGACTGCGGTAGCTTTAGGCGCTGGGCGCCATAATAATCGAAGAGAATAGAGCGCGACAGGTTGGCTTTCTTGCCCATTATGGGTAGGGCCATCTGCTCTTTTGCTTGGAACACGATGGAGGAGTTGACCAAGTCGTAGGCGGGCGACAGCCCCACTTTATTGTCTTTTACGAGAAGTGAAAAATTCTTTAGATGCAGATCTTCGTTGCCGACAAGAAAGCTAAAGATGGTGAGGCGAAAGAGTTTGAGCTTTTCTAGCTGGGGAAACGTACAAAAACGGTCTATCACCGCCGCCACCTGCTCCATGCTGCTGTTATATTTGGTGTCTCGCGAATGACCGGACAACTGGGCAAAATCCTCGACCGCCAGCTTTTGTCCGTGGCCAAAACGATCGAATCGGCGAATGATATAAGAAAGACTGCCATCCCGCGCATAAATCATGCCGTGAACCGGCACATCTATGTCCGCGGCCGCAGCAAGGCGCATGGATACATCTTCATTCTCCACCATTTCGGGATAAATCAAATGTGGCGGCTTGACGATAAATGTGCCGCGTCGATCCACGATATCAAAGCGCCTTTTGGCGATATCGAGGCGCACGCTGAGCTTTGGTTGAATGCCCTGGATGGAGATCTTGGAGGCATGCATAGCCGCCTGCTCGATCTGTTCATCCTTGGTGTACTGAAAATCCTCAAGATCGGTCAATTTAGGAGAAAGTAATTTCAGTCCACGAATGGAGTATTTGCGCTCGCCACATAGCTCATAGGTTAGGGGACAGCGATTCATGTAAGTTCCGTGACGCTCACGTTGCCGATCATGTCCCCACCCACCGCAATCAATTGCGCGAACAGGTCACGTCGATCGATTTTTTTGATCCTCAAGAGCGCATCCAACATGACGCCCTCGGGTAACAGGCCTTCAAAAAATGGCGGAAACTGCGCAAATTCATAGGAGCGCGTGGATATGGGCATGGTCAGCGATACCGGTGGTCCAAGATAATCCGCGTCATAGGTAAATCGATAGTCTTTGCCCGGCTCCGATTCTAGAAGGACGCCCGCACGCTGCTTACCGACAAAAACGCTAGCCTTGCGCATGGCTTGTTTTCTCCCATTCTGCCATTAACGGACTTGTAAGTTCGACGCGGATATTAAGGGCGGTCAATATCTTTACCATGGTG
>Ga0187783_10002049_pt1 | contig 14987 bp, 11 predicted proteins | sample 1015_SJ02_MP02_2_FD_132471 | JGI IMG/M metagenome (GOLD analysis project Ga0187783, IMG submission 132471) | Tropical peat soil microbial communities from peatlands in Department of Meta, Colombia - 1015_SJ02_MP02_20_MG | ecosystem: Environmental > Terrestrial > Soil > Wetlands > Peat | place... | reverse complement strand
TTTGACGGTGTCGCTCGATTGCGCCCAGGCGGCGCGGCCCGCTACCGCGAGCGCGCTCGCTCCTGTCACCGCAGCTTTCACGAATTTGCGCCGCGATACTGCGCCGCGCGATACCGACCGGTTCGCACATTGTGCGCCGCTGTTCGGATTATTGTTCGTGCCCGTCATGTGATCCTCCCGTTTCATTGCCGCCGGCGCATTATTGAGATTGCACGCCGTGCGGCGGTTGCCACTCTGCCCGCGCTTTCACGGGCGTTTTTCATCCAGCCCGATGTACCATCACCAATCCTTTGTCGCCGTCGACCGTGACCTCATCGCCGTCCTTGATGGTCTGCGTCGCAAGCCCGGTGCCAACGACGCAGGGGACGCGATATTCGCGGCTGACGACCGACGCATGGGTCAGCGTACCGCCACCGTCGCAGACGCAGGCCGCGATCTTGGTGAAGGCGGGTGTCCAGGTCGGCGTCGTACCGACGCAGACCAGTATGTCGCCCCGCTGCAGGCGGTGCAGTTCGTCCGGCGAGCGCAGCACCCGCGCCGTGCCGCGTGCGACGCCGGACGACGCCGGCACGCCGGACAATTGCTTTGCGTCGTTCGCACCGGACTTCATCCGCGCGAGGAATTCGTCGGTGATGCCAAAAATCTCGATCACTACCGGATCGGCAATCGTCTCCGGCGGCGTGCCGAGCACGATCGGCATTTCCTCGACCCGTTTGTCCCACTGATTGAAATAGGCCTTGCGCTCGGCGATCAGCGGCTCGAAGGATTTGCGGCTTTGCTTGCCGTTGGCGAGCGCATCGAGTTCCGAATAGAACAGGAAATTCACGTCATCGGGATCGCTGAAGTCGACGGCTCTCGCGATCGCCTGCGCCGCTTTGCGAATCGGCAACGTACAGCGCATGTCGACGTACCAGTTGTGATCGTCGTTCCACCAGGCGAAGTTGGCGTGCTGGCAAGACGCAAGAGCCTGATCGAACGCCTCGCGCTCCTTCGACGTCATTTTGGCGCGCGAGCGCCCAATCAGCTCCTCGCGCTCAGCGACCGCAGAGCTCAGGCTGTTTTCGAATGCGTAGGGATCGTTGCTTTGCAGCAGCGACCGGATGATGCCGAGGCAGCGGTCCGGGTCCTCCACCCATGCGGGCGAACTGACATCGACGACGCGGTCGCTGCGCCAGCCATATTCCTGCAGAAAGGCGTCGAACGCCTTCACCCAGGGCGCGGTCGCCGGCGCACTATTAAGCGCCTTGTAGATGCCGCCGGGCGCGCTGTCGGCAATGAGTTTTTGCACCTGCGTCCCGCGCGCGCTGTTGGCAAGCTGCCACATCGCGCGGTCCGACTTCATCGGCTGCGTCTCGTAGCCTTGCAGAAATTTCGGAATGTCCGGCGCAGCAATGCCGAGCTCCTTACACAGGCCGTAGAAACCGAGATAGTTCGCCGTCAGCGGATACATCAGGTCGAAATGGATCTCCCACGCACGCACATGGAAGGCGCGGGCGTCGACCATGTATTGCCAAATCTCTGCCGGTGATTTCCCGGACAGCTCGAAAGTCTCAAGATAACGCAGGCCCTTCACGATCTCATTGCGGCGTTCGTCCCAGATCGCCGGGAAGTTCTGCAGAAACGGCGGCAGCACCGCGCCTACGCGCTCGGCGCGGCAGCCTGCGACCCAAGGCGTAACCGGAATGTCGGAGCCATACACGAAGATGCCGGCAACGCGCGGCGCCAAGCCGTCGCTCGGCGGCAGCGGCATGTTGCGCGCAGCCGCTTGCGTGCCCCAGGCGAATCCGTCCTCCAGCCAAACGAAGTTCAACGGATAGGCGCGCGGCCATTGAAACCCTTTGAACCAGAACCGCGCCTCGTCCTGGGGCTTGAACAAGGAGAGCTGATCGCTCACCCATGGGGCGTTGATGTGCTTGACCGGATCAAATCCCGGGTAGCCTTTGTCCTTGAGGATTTCAGCAAAGGTAATCACGCCCCGTGTCCTCCCCTGGCGGACGCTGCGGGAAGGACGCAGCGGCCGGTCCTTCATGCAGCGGCCCCGCGCCTTCGCACACGCTCATCAGATCGTCGAGCGAAATAAACGCCGCGCCGTCTTGACGTTAGCTGGTAATGCTACGTTGTGGCGCAGAACCTTAAAAGGCACAGAATCCCAGTGTTTCAATCAGCACAGTTCCGCATCCCTTCAAGCCATACGCAGCATCCCAGCTGCCGTTTTACCATGCGACATGCCCTCGGTCTTAGCGCTAGCGCCACGCGGGCCGCGAGTTATAATTCTCGTCACCCGCCTTCGGCAATGCACCGAAGCATGCCGCGCCTGGTCAAATTCGGGCGCTCAAAGCAAACGACGCGGGCTGAGGGAGTGCCGCATGAAGCGATCCGAGGGGGTCGTCAATCTGGTTCGGCAATGGATCGATAACGGTGCGCTTGCGCCGGGCGCCAAAGCACCCTCGGTCCGGCAGATGAGCCGAATCGCCGGATGCAGCATGTCGACAGTGCACCAAGCTTACGGCCTTCTGGAGAATGCCGGAGTCTTTGTCGCGCTACCCCGTTCCGGCTTTTACATCGACGAAAATGTCGGCCGCGCTGGCAAGTCCGCTTCGGCGCGTGACATCGCCGCCTCCGATGTCGCGCGAGAGATTTCCATCAGTGAATTGACGTTGCGCCTGTTCGCCTCTTGGAGCAGCAGCGAAATCCAGCAATTCGGCGCCATCTATGCCAGCACCGATCTTTTTCCGGTCGAAGACATCAACCGGCATTTCCGCCGCGTGTTGCGCACCTCCGCCGGCTCCAAGGGTGCCGACACGGTGAGCTCCACCCAAGGCGATCCGGCGCTGCGCGAAACGCTGGCGCACCGCTACGTCGAACACGGCATTGCGTTGTCCGCCAATGATATCGTGCTGACCGCCGGCGGCATGCATGCGCTCAATCTCTGCCTCAACATCCTCACCAAGCCCGGCGACATTGTGTTGATCGAATCGCCGACGATGTTTCCGGTCTTCACGGCGCTCGAGCATCGCGGGTTGCGGGCCGTCGAAATTCCCTATTCGCCGACTCACGGGCTTGATCCCGATCAGTTCCAATACCTCATCGAGCGCCACGACGTGCGCGCCTGTGTACTGATGCCGGCGCATCACTATCCGACCGGAGTCTCCACCCCGCAGATTGCGGTGCGCAAGATCGTGGAGATCGCGCACCGCAAGAACCTGCCGATCATCGAGAATGGCGGCTACATGGATTTGCAGTACGGCAAAGCATGCGTGCCGACCTTGAAACGGTTCGACGATTCCGGGCTGGTGCTGCAAGTCGGCAGTTTTTCCAACACACTGGCGCCCGGCTACGGCATGGGCTGGCTGGTGCCGGGTCGCTTCCGGGACAAGATCATCCAGATGAAATTTGCGGGCAATCTGCTCAGCGGCGGCATCTTTCAGCGCGCCGTGGCCGACTACATGCAGAGCGGCAACTTCAATCGGCATTTGCGCAATCTGCGCGGCAAGTTGCTCGCTCGCATGGAACGCGGGCTTGCGCTCATCGAGCGGCATTTCCCGGCCGGTTGCAAGGTGACCAAGCCCTCAGGCGGTTTCATGTGCTGGGTCGAGGGGCCGCCAGAATTTGATTCGGTTGCCGCCTGTCGCGACGCGCTCGCGCGCGGTGTGGGGCTGCCGCCCGGCCCGCTGTTCTCCGTGCGCGAGGCATTCCGCAATTGTATCGGGCTGAACCTGTCATTTCCCTGGGCGCCCGACGCCGAGGCACGCTTGAAGGCGATCGGCGACCTCGTCCGCGAGCACTCGTAACTGGGCGCGTCACGCTGCTGCGGCGCGTCCCCAGAGCTCCGCGGTCGCGAACTTGGCGCCCTCAGCAAGCGTTTCGAGCTTCGCCCACATGATCGAGGGATGGACTCGGCGGTAGAACACGCCCTGGGCGAACCCGCAATCGGTCGAGCCGATCACCCGCTCGCGGCCGACGAGCTTGGCGAGCCGCACAAGCCGTTCAGCGACAAGTTTCGGGTGCTCGACCACATTGGTGGTGTGCGCGATGACGCCGGGTAGCAGCACGCGATCGGGCGGCAACTTGGTTTTTTTCCAAATCTGCCATTCGTGTTCATGGCGCGGATTGGCCATCTCCAGCGAGTAGCCCCCGACTTTCACATGCAGAATGAGGTCGATGACGTCTTCGGCCGCGACGTCGTTGGTGTGCGGCCCATTCCAGCTGCCCCAGCAGACGTGATAGCGGCTCTGCGCTGCGGGAACGCCATCGAGCGCGCGATTGAGCGCGTCGACTTTCTGCTCTGCCCAGGCGTAGTAGTCCGAGAATTTGGCAGGCGGTACCATCACGTCGTACTTGGCGGCGAGCCAAGCGTCGTCGATTTGCACGATCAGTCCGGCATCGGTGATCGCCTTGTACTCGGTGCGCAAGGCTTCGCCGAGCGCGGAGCTGAGTTTCTCTTCAGTGCCGTAATACTCATCGCGCAAGCCTTGCAGCACACTCGCAGGAGCCACAACCGGCAGGAATCCCTTGACGTGCGGGTGCTTGCGCAACGCTTCCCGCAGATTGACGATATCGCGCTGTACTTGCTCCTGGCCGCGGTATTTGATCGGCCCGGTTACCACCCAATAGCCGCCGCCGGCGTTGGCCTGCTGCCCGCTTTGGTATTCGGCATAGAAATCGCGGAAGCGCTCGAAATCCAAGCCGGCCGAGGGCGTAGGCTTGGGCCGCTCGCTCGGCGCAGCGCGGAATTCGAGGCCGTCGAGCCGCTCGGTGATGTAGCGATACCACGAGCTTTTCGGATATTCCCCGTCATTGACGACCGTGAGGCCGGCGGCAACCTGCTGCCCGATCACGTCGGCGATCGCACCCGTGAGATAGCGCGCGTAAGCCGCATCGTCGATTGCCTCGCGCTCGAGCCGCTTGCGCATAAAGTCGACGAGTTCCGCCGGCCGCACCAGGCTTCCGACGTGCGTCGTTTGGATCCGGTCCGTGTTGGCTTGCATTGGCTTGACCCCGCGGAACCGCGTCAGGCGTGTCCCCATATTTCCTTGGCGACCTCAACGACGAAGGCAAGCTTCGCCCACTGCTCGTCCTCGGAAAGCAAATTACCTTCCTCCGTGCTGGCGAAACCGCATTGCGGGCTCAGGCAGAGCTGATCGAGTTCGATGAATTTTGTCGCCGCCTCAACCCGGCGCTTGACCTCGTCCTTGGATTCGAGCTTGCCCGTTTTGGACGTCACCAGGCCGAGCACGACCTTCTTGCCTTTGGGAACGAGCCGCAAAGGCTCGAAGCCCCCGGCGCGTTCAGTATCATATTCCATGAAGTAAGCATCGATATTCGTCTCGTTGAACAGAATATCGGCGATCGCGTCGTAGCTGCCCGCCCCTTGGAAGGTGGAGCGAAAGTTGCCGCGGCACAAATGCATGGCGGTGACCATGTCGGCCGGCTTGTCCCTGAGCGCCGTGTTGGTGGCGCTCGAATACAGTTTCGGCAGCTTGTCAGGATCGTTGCCGTGCTCGATGAAGAACTGCCGCTGCTTCGGATCGACGAGAACGATCATGTAGACTTCGTCGAGCTGAAGATAGCGACAACCGGCTTCGCCGAAAGCCCGCACGACTTTGCGGTAGGTTTCGCCCAGGTCGGCATAAAACTCCTCGAACGAACCGTAGACCGATCCGTCGAGGATGGTTTTGCCGCGGTGGGCGAGGAACGCGCTCGGTGCCGGAATTGTCATCTTCGGCACCGAGCCTGCCGGCGCTACCGACTTGAGATAGCGGAAGTGATCGATCATTGGATGGCCGGAAAATGAGCCGAGCTTCGCCGTCGGTCGATGCGCCAGCGTCTTCGGCTGGCTCCCTTGAAAGCGTTTGACGTTCGGCGTCGAAAATGTCTCCACATTGTCGAGGTGACGAAAAAAATCGCGGCTCCAGAAGCTTCGTCGATATTCACCATCCGTCACCGCTCGCAGCCCGAGCGCCGCCTCTTTGGCCACTGCACGGCTGATCGCCTTGTCCTCGATCGCTATCAGATCTGCGGCGCTGATCTCGCCCTGCTCACGTTTGGCACGCGCTTCCTTGATTTCTTGAGGTCGCAGCAAACTGCCGACATGATCGGCTCGGAACGGCGGTTCGGTTGCCATCGGCTTGCTTCCGTCTTTCTGGTTCGACATTTCGTATGCGACCGTCGGTCGCTCCGATACACAAGCTGGTGCTGGTGCTAACATCGCTATTTGGCGCTCACAAGAACAAACGCGTTTGCCGCATCGCAATTCTTAGAAAGAATGCTCGCTTTATCACTCTGTGCCACATGAACCGATCAACAACTGTTCCGAACCACAAACTGTGCTGGGCGAAAATAAAACGAACTGTTCCTGTCGTGCAGTGGCGCGGTCGCTCATGATGCGCTAGCGTGGATACACAAAAACACAGCGGACTAAACGGCCGCATCGAAAGTGGAAACGCCAGTCAAGGAAATCCTGATGCTCCGGTGGCTAAGCGAGCTGACCGACCAGAATGGCGCCGAGGTGGGCCCGAAGATCGCGCGCCTTGGGTCGCTGCGAGCAAGCGGTATCGAAGTCCCCGACGGCTTTGCAATCACGACTGCCGCCTTCGAGAAGTTTCTCGCAGGTAACGGTCTTGAACGTCGCATTGAGCGTGAACTCAACGCGGCATCCGATATCGACAACCTCACCGAGATCGAGGCCGCATCCCTGCGCGTGCGCACGCTCATCGAACAGGCGCCGATGGAAAGCAGCCTCGAGGCCGCATTACGCGAAACCTATGAGGAGCTTTGCTTTCGCCATGGCGATGTCGGCTTACCGGTCGCAGTGCGGAGCTCGGCGGCCGGCGAAGATGCCGCCACCACGAGCTTTGCCGGACAATACGAGAGCTATCTTGGTGTCATCGGAGCCGACGCGGTCGTTGCTGCCGTCCGCCGGGCCTGGAGTAGTCTGTTTGTGACGCGCGCCCTGGCCTATCGGTTGCGCAACAAGCAGCATTATCGCGAAACGCCAATGGGTGTCGGCGTGCTGCGTCTGGTCCATGCCCGGTGCGCCGGCGTTGCCTTCTCTGCGCATCCGGTCAGCAAAAAGCGGGATCGTTTCGTGATCGAGGGGTCGTGGGGTTGGGGCGAGTCGGTGGTTCAAGGCACGGTCGAGCCGGATTGCGTGGAAGTCGATCGCATCGACGGTCGCATCCTCTCCTACCGCATCGGCGACAAGCGAATAGCCTCGCTGTTCGATCCCGTGCTGGGTGGCGTCGCTGAACGAGCCTTACCGGCGCGCTTTCAACGATCGCAGTGTCTGACGCCGGAAATGATTCGCGCGTTGTGGCGGACGATTTCCGAGATCGAACGGCAGTTCGGCAAGCCGGTGGACGTCGAATGGGTCATCGAGCCAGGCTGGCGGCCCGGGATGCCGGTTTCAATCGTCCAGGTGCGCCCGATTACGACGCTCGACGAGCGCGTGGATGCGCCAACCGCGAAATGGGATGCCCTCCACTACGCCGCAAAATACGGTCTCGGTATCAAACCGAAGCCGACCGCAGCGCCGTGAGAGGCTTGCTTCGCGCGCGCGCTCGGTGCCGTTTCATCCTTAAGCTTACAGCAATCAGCGGGCGGGTATTCCATGAGACGCGTTGACGTTGCGATCGAAGCTGCCGCCGCAGCCGGAGCCGTCATCCGCGGCAGCGACAGCGATCTAAACATTCAGGAAAAAGATTCGTCGCGCACCAGTATTGTCACCGCCGCGGACCTCCGCTCGCAGCAGGCGATTGTCGGCGTCATCCGGCGAGCATGCCCCCACGAGCTCATCGTCGGCGAAGAAGGCATCGACGGCGAAAGTGCTTCGCCCGCGCGGTGGTATGTCGATCCGCTCGACGGAACGACCAACTACGCGCATCGGCTGCCATTCTACTGCGTCTCCATCGCCTATTGCGACGCGGACGGCGTTGCGATCGGCGTTGTGTATGATCCGGTGCGCGACGACATGTTCACGGCCATCCGCGGCGGCGGCGCGACACGCAACAGCCAGCCGATTGCGGTTTCGACCACTCGCCAACTGCGCTCAAGCCTGCTGTCAACCCAGGTGCAGTCGGACGACGCAACGGTACTGGACCGGCACACCGGCCGGCTGCGTACGTTCCTCGGCGTCGCCCGGGCCGTGCGAACGCTTGGCGCCCCGGCCTTGGCGCTCGCTTACGTCGCTTGCGGGCGATTGGACGCATTTTTCGAAGGCAATGTGAGTCCATGGGACACGCTTGCCGGCTCGCTCCTCATCGAGGAGGCCGGCGGGCGCGTCACGACCTTTGCCGGAGCGCGCCGTCCGACGGACAAAAAAGCTGACATCCTTGCCAGCAACGCGCTGCTCCACGATGATCTCCTCGTGCGATTGAACAGTTGAGACACGGCAAGGCAGGTGCTGTTGCCGTCGCCTCCCGGCCTTCACGGCACATCGTCAATTCAATCATAACTTGTAGATTCCAAACCGACGTCGTACCCAGCGTCGGCTTCGAGACATGGGAACAGACTGTTTGATCGTCACAATGTCATTGCGAATTAGTAGAAACTTGTCCGAATGATGGTTGCCATCGGATTCTATTGATGCCTTGCTCACACTACCACAGGTATAGTATCTTAGTGCTGATGCCTTAAAGCTCCGCCGCCACACGTTGTGGCGACATTCGCTTCCGTTGCTCGGCGCGGGGACCTTTATGGGGGCTAGTTTTTTCGAAGCGACCATCGCCGGTATTTATCGCGTCATCAATCGCTGGCGGGTCTGGTATCAGCTGCCGTTCCCTCTCGCAGTCATCAATCTGCTTGCGCTGCGCATCGATTTGCGCTGGCGCAATCTGTTCGACACCGAAACCGCTCCGCCCAGTCTGCCGATTCCGGCTGATTTCGATATCCGCCGATGCCGGACGCCCGACGGGACATTCAACGACCTGTCGAAGACTTGGATGGGCATGGCAAATGCCCGGTTTGGCCGCAACGCGCCGCTGGCGCAGACATTCGGCGAACAACCGCCAGGGCTGTACGAGCCAAATCCGCGTGTAATCAGCCGCGAATTGCTGGCGCGGCGAGAGTTCGTGCCGGTAAAGACTGTCAATCTGTTTTTGGCGGCGTGGCTGCAATTCATGGTTCACGACTGGCTCAGCCACGGGGTGAACGACGCACAAAGCCCGCCACTGCGCTTTCCCGTTCCCGAGGGCGACGATTGGCCCACGCGAGAAATGACGATCTTGCGTACCTGTCCGGATCACCAGCGGGGACCTGCAGATGCCGGACGTCCGGCGACTTACCGCAACACCGCCACGCATTGGTGGGACGGGTCGCAAATGTACGGCTCGGATCTCAAGACACAGCGTTGCGTGCGCAGCACGCCGCCAAAGATCTCGTCGAGCGACGGAAGCTTACCGCCGGCCGAGGACAGCAGCCGGCTACTGCCCGATGGCAAATTGTATCTAGACGCGACCGGCCATCTGCCGATCGACCCGAATGCCTCCAACCACGACCCCATGCAAGAGCTCGCGGCCGTAAACGGCAATTGGTGGATCGGACTTTCGGCCATGCACACGCTATTCACGCGCGAGCATAACGCAATCGTCGATCGTCTGCATGTCGAATATCCGGACAAGGACGGCGAGTGGTTGTTCCAGAAGGCGCGGCTGATCAACGCAGCAATGATCGCGAAGATCCATGCCACCGAATGGACGCCAGCCCTGTTGCAGACGCCGACGCTGCAATACGCCATGCGCGGCAGCTGGTGGGGCGCACTCGGCGATGCCTACTTCAAGGCTTTCGGACGTCCGGCCCACGACGAGATCCTTTCCGGCATCCCGTCGTCCGCCGCGGAACAATATGCCGCGCCTTACGCGATCACCGAGGAGTTCACCGCGGTCTACCGGCTACACTCGCTCATACCGGATGATTTCTCGTTCCGCCGACACTCCGACGACCAAGGACTTCTCGCTTGCACTTTTCAGGACGTGCTGGCCGGTGGCGCGACCAGGATTCAGCATCGGATTCCCTTTGAGGACATCCTCTATTCCTTTGGTACCAGCTATCCCGGCGCGCCGGTGTTGCACAATTATCCTAATCATCTCCGACGACTGCCGGAAAACATCGACTTGATCAAGACCGATCTTGCAGCAACCGATATCATACGCGACCGCGAGCGCGGCGTGCCGCGTTATTGTGCGTTCCGGCGCCTCCTGCGCATGCCTGCGCCGAAGACCTTCCAGGAGCTCACTGACAACAATGACTGGCAGCGAGAGCTGCAAGCGATCTATGGCGACGTCGAAAGTGTGGATTTGCTCACGGGTACGCTGGCGGAAACAAAGCCGTCGGGTTTTGCCATCTCCGACACTGCGTTCCGAATTTTCATTGTGATGGCCGGCAGGCGGATCAAAAGCGACCGCTTCCTGACCGACGACTATACGCCACAGGTCTATACGCCGATCGGAATCGATTGGGTCGAGCAAAACGGATTCCGCGAGGTATTGCTTCGCCACGCGCCCATGCTCGGCCCGATTCTGGCGGACTTGCGCAACACATTCTTTCCTTGGCCAAAACTGGTGCATTGAACCATGGCGTGGCACATTCGCGTGCCTGGACTTGTTGACGTCGTGTTGGTCTCCGACCCCGCCGAAATCCGTGCGCTTAACGACCATCCCAAGATCGACCGCAACTTCATCCCGCGTGGGCCGCTGATCAATCGTTTGATCGTGGGCCGCATCCGGCGGTGGTTCGAAATCATGGGCCAGCTCTTGCCATCGTTGCAGCCGCACGGCGATCACGTGCGCGCCGAACGCCAGCAGCAGCTTGCCGCCTCTCTCAGTCCGACCAATGCCGCGAAGCTGTGGAGCGACGCCGAGCTCGACGTACTCGCCGCTTACGTGCGCGGCGGCGGCGATGACGATGCAGCCGGCATTTTGATACAGCAGATCGTTGGCCGCTTGTTTGATCCGCTTTACCGCGCCGATACGGCAACGTGGAAAGCCGCAAAAATGATCGACCAGTTTCGCGATGGATTCTCACCAGTCCAAATCGTCTGGCAGCTTACCGGAACGCTTCGGCGGGCGCGCAACTTGCTGGTCGAGCGCGCCAAGGACGATCGCTGGGCGATGCACGGTACCGCGATCGGCGTGCACGGGATTGTCCAAGCGTTGATACGGATGCGGCAATTACGTGCGTCGGCGCCTGCGAAATCTCTAGGCGATGACGCTGTGTTGTGGCGGTGCTTGGCGCCGCCAAAACAGGTGCCGCGCACCGTCGAAGCCGCGCTCGAGACACCGCTGGTGAGCGAACAACTGTCCGCCGGAACGGTGGTCATGTTGCAGCTCGCGGCCGCCGGACTGCAGGCGCCGGACGCCGAAATGGTGTTCATGCGCGGCCATTGGAACGCTTGCCCGGCACGCGCCTTCGCGACCGAGCTTCTCTTGGAGGTTTGGCGCCACAGCCTACAGGAGCCTGTCGTTGCATGACCGAAAACGCTCCCCAAGACCCCGCCAACCCCGCCGGGCCGGCCAGCTGCGACGACATTATTTTCACGCCGCTACAATTCAACAATCTCAACGTCAAGAACCGCATTTTCCGTTCGAGCGTTTCGGGCCGGTTCGACAATGAGGACGGCTCACTGACTCAGACGCGGATCAATTGGGAGTGCAAATTCGCCAAGGGCGGTATCGGCGCCATTGTCTCGTCTTACGTGCCGGTGTTGATGGAGGGCCGTATCATCGCCGGCTACGCGACGGTGCATCGTGATGACTTCATCCCTTACTGGCAGACGCTCGGCCAAGCCGTACACAGCTTCGACTGTAAATTCATCATGCAGCTGTCGCACTCGGGCCGGCAAATGGACGTGCCCGGCGTCCACAATTACGCCCGGCCGACCTTGTCCGCGACCAGCAAAAAGGAATCGCTGCACGGCTTTTTGTGTCGCGCAATGTCGCTTGAGGAAATTCAGTACACCATCGATGCTTTCGCCAAAGGTGCCTGGCGCGCACGCGAGGCCGGCCTCGACGGCGTCGAACTCCACGCCGCCAATGGCTATCTATTTACGCAATTCCTGAGCTCGGGAATTAATGACCGGACCGACGAATACGGTGGCTCGCTGACCAATCGGGCGCGCTTCCTGCTGGACGTCATCTCGGCAATCCGCGCCAAGGTCGGTCGTGAATTCCATTTGCAGGTGAAGATCAGCGCCGTCGATCACAACAACGTCGTGCCCTGGGAGAAAAAGGGCAACACCCTGAGCGAAAGCGTGCAGGTTGCGCAGTGGTGCGAAGCTTCGGGTGCTGACGCCATACATGTCTCTACCGGCAGCCTGTTCCCGCATCCGTTGAATCCGCCGGGAGGCTTTTCATTCGAAACCATCACCGCGACCTATGACGCGATGATCTCCTCGGGGGTGAGTACGTTGCGCAACTACTTTCTGTTCCGCTACCCGGCGCTGCGCCCGATCTTTTATTGGGCTTGGTTTCGCATGAAGCGCGGCCGGCCGGTCGAAGGTGTCGGCGAAGATGAGGCACGCGCGATCAAAGCCGCGGTCAAGATACCGGTGATCTCCACCGGCGGGTGGCAGACGGCCTCGAAAATCCGCACTGCAATAAATTCCAAAGCCTGCGACGGCGTTTCGATCGCACGCTCGCTGATTGCCAATCCCAATCTGCCGAAATTCTGGGCGGGCGGGCACGATCTTCCGCCGTCGCCATGCACGTATTGCAATCGCTGCCTGCTCAACGCGCCGAAGAATCCCATAGGCTGCTATGAGCCGCTCCGGTTTGCCAACCATGACGCCATGGTCGAGCAGCTGATGACAATCTACAACACACATCCGACCTTGCAGGTGCCGAAGCCGGACGAGGTGGCGCCATGATCCGCGAGCTGCCGGTCACGGCGGTACAGGAAGCCCTGCATCGGCGTTGGCGTCTACTGATCCCAATCTACATTTTACTCGCGATCATTGCCGTGCTCGGCGTTGTCTGCTTCATCTTGGCCGTGATCTTGCTGTGGCAGTTCGCGCAAAACCGTACGCCGCACTATGCCGACATCGTTGAGGAGTTCAAATACGGCTCGATTGGCACTGAACCGCACAGCGGAATTCCATACCGCATCTGGCGCGTCCTACCGGCACTATTTCCCGAAGATTTTGGCGGCCGCCAGGACTATTCGGCATTCGGTTTTATCTACGAGAAAGACGCCGACGGCCGTCAACGCGATCTGCCGATCGGCATCTCGCGCCGTACCTATCGCAACGTCGACATAGTCTGGTTCAACTGCGCCACCTGCCACACCGGCACCGTGAGCGCGACCACGTCCAGTCCAGATGGACAGCAACGACCCGCCAGGCACATTATTCCTGGTATGCCGTCGAACAATCTCTATCTCGAGCGATTTATCTACTTCCTGCTCAACGCCGGAGCCGACGAACGGCTGTCTCCGGACAGCCTGATACCGGAAATCAACAAGACCGGGCCCACGCTCGGTCCCCCCGATGAATTCATCTATCGCTGGTACGTCATTCCGATGTTGCGGGATGGGCTGTTGGAGCGGCGCACGCGGCTGTTCCCGCTCTTTGCCCAACAGCCGCCTTGGGGTCCCGGCCGGGTCGACACCTTCAATCCCTACAAACTCATTCAAGCCAACATGCCGCTCGCATCGCTGCGGCAGGACGAGTTGATCGGCATTGCCGACTTTCCGTCGATCTTCAACCAAGGTCCACGCGAGGGCATGCATCTGCATTGGGACGGCGACAACACTTCGCTCGCCGAACGCAATCTATCGGCCGCTATCGGGGCTGGCGTAACGCCGGATTCAGTCGACTTTGACGCCATCGATCGCGTGGCGGATTGGCTCAAGACCTTGCGACCTCCGGCAAGCCCGCATCATCCCGATGCGGCGGCCGTGGCGCGTGGTCGCGACATTTTCATGAGCCAGTGCCGCGCCTGCCATGGACTTGCCGATTCCGAAGGCTACACGTTCACCGGCAACGCAATCGGCCAAGTCGAACCCAACGACACACTCGGTACTGACCCTCATCGGCTCGATTCCTACACCGAGAAATTCCGCGAATTCCAGTTGGCGAATTTCTTCGTCGGTACACCCCATCAGTTCAAGTATTTCACCAAGACGAACGGCTACGCCAATCTACCGCTCGACGGCTTGTGGATGCGGGCGCCCTATCTGCATAACGGTTCGGTCCCGACACTTGCGGCTTTGCTTCAAGCGCCAAGCCAGCGCCCCGTGGCCTTCATCCGCGGAATTGACCGCCCCGATACCAAGAACGGCGGCTTTGAAGCGCCGCCTTGCGATCCTTCGGCGCCGCCGGCAAACAGCTTCTGCTTCGATACCCGCCTGCCTGGGAACCACAATGCCGGCCATTTATACGGCACCGACCTGCCGGAGGCGGCGAAGACCGACCTTCTTGCCTATCTGCTGACATTCTAAGCGCCGAGGGATCGCATGAGTGAAGCGCAGACCCTGTCCTACTCCAAAGCGATGACGGCAAGCCGCCTTCGTACCTACCAGGTCCTCTTCGTTATCAGCATTCTCGGCAATTTGGTCGTTGGCTTATGGTGTATCTTCGACCCGGTCGGTTTCGCGCGGCTGCTGCTTCAGCCCGATCCGTTTCCGGAGGCGTGGCCGCGCGTCTGGGGTGCAACACTGCTCGGACTGCACCTTGTCTATGTGCCGGGCCTGCGCAACCCGCTATTCTATCGCTGGCCGAATTGGTCGAGCATCGCCATCAAGTTTTTCATGACAATCATATTTCTATCTTCGGGTCGTTACTTCTATCCATTCGCACTGTGGGACTTCAGCTTCGGTATTATTTTGCTGATCGCCTACTATCGGCTTATGCTCGCGGACGTGCTCGACAAGCCGTGACGTCGGCACGCGACAGCTGATTTTTGGAACTCAAGCGAGCTATCGGTCAAAAGAGGATGGGGCTTCCCATGCGGTCTGGATCTGCGTTTGCCCTGGCGAGCTTATTGCCCTGGTCGATC
>Ga0187783_10002048_pt1 | contig 14994 bp, 12 predicted proteins | sample 1015_SJ02_MP02_2_FD_132471 | JGI IMG/M metagenome (GOLD analysis project Ga0187783, IMG submission 132471) | Tropical peat soil microbial communities from peatlands in Department of Meta, Colombia - 1015_SJ02_MP02_20_MG | ecosystem: Environmental > Terrestrial > Soil > Wetlands > Peat | place... | reverse complement strand
GTGCCGCGGAAACGCTCGATGAGCTCGAGCACGGTGTGGTCGTTCACTCCCCGTTGCACCACGGCGTTGATCTTGACGGGCGTGAGCTCGGCCCGGCGCGCGTGCTCGATGCCCTGCAGGACCTCATCGACCCCGCCAAACCCGCCGCTCATGCGCGTGAATACCTCCGCATCGAGGCTGTCGAGGCTGACGGTGACACGCTGAAGTCCCGCCGCCTTGAGCTCGCTTGCGTAGCGCGCCAAGAGCATCCCATTGGTAGTGAGCGCGACGTCTTCGACGCCCGGTATGTCCGAGAGATCGCCGATGAGATCGGGCAGGTTGGCCCGCAGCAGCGGCTCACCGCCCGTCAGGCGCAACTTCCGTACTCCAAGCTGCACGAACAGCCGCGTGAGGTGCACGATCTCATCGAACGACAGCCGCTCGTGGGAGCCGAGGAAACGGTAGCGATCGTGGTAGGTCTCGCGCGGCATGCAGTATGGGCAGCGGAAGTTGCAGCGGTCCATGACCGAGATGCGCAGGTCGCGCATCGGACGCGCGAGCGTATCCCGCGGGACAGGCAAGGGATGCAGTGGCACGATGACGTCGCGGGCAGGCATATCTCTCGCAGTATGAGCATCGGCTGGGGCAAAGGCCATCGGCTGCAGGTTCGCAGGCCCCGGCGCAGCGTTCATGGGGGCCCCGGGGGTGCTGCAAGCGTTATGACCAGCGATAAAGCCGCGTCACGAACCCCTTGGCGTAGGTATTGGGCCCCGGCGGCAGCTCGACGAAGCCATCGGTTCCTGCGAGTGCGGTGAAGTCACCGGATCCGTTGGTGGGCGCCGGATGAGCCCATTCCCGTCCCCACTCATCCTGCTCGAGCCGCGCCGGCAGGAAATACGTGAGCGGCGGCGTCACCGTGAAGGGCGCCGCGAGCGCGATGCGCTGCGCGGCTGCGGGGCCTTGGCCCTGGCTACTGCGCAGCGCCGGCAGCACATAACGCGTGAGGCAGACCAGGGTCGACACCGGATTGCCGGGCAGGCCAAACACCGCCGCCCCGGAGGAGGCCACTCCGAACCACAACGGCTTGCCCGGGCGCTGCGCCACTTTGTGAAACACCGTCCGCACGCCAAGCTCGGCGAGCGCGGCGGGTACCAGATCGTAGCGGCCCATCGACACTCCCCCCGAGAGCACCAGCACATCGTGGGTCTCGAGGTGAAAGCGCAGCCGCTCGCGCAGCTCGTGCGCGTCGTCGCGAATGTGATCGTCCGCGACGCGTTGAAAGCCGTGCTCGCGCAGCGCGCCGAGGATCGCGTAGGCGTTGGAGCGGCGCACCTGGTGTTCGAGCAGCGGCTCGCCAGGCTCGATGAGCTCATTCCCGGTCGAGATGATGACCAGCATCGGCTGGCTGCTGACGCGGACACGCGCCATGCCGGCCGAGGCGGCAATCGCGATCTCGGGGGCGTGCAGCCGCTGGCCGCTGCACAGCAACAGCGTCCCCTGGCGCGTGTCGCTGCCACGACGATGCACGTTCTGCCACGGCGCGACGCTCACATGGGCCGCAAGGTCGGCGCGGCCCTGCGCAATGGCGAGCTCTTCGACCGGCACCACGCTGTCGCAGCCACCCGGCAGCACCGCGCCGGTCATCACCTCGATGCAGTCGGTCGCCGCCCCGAGCTGCAGCGGCGCATCCCCGGCCGCTTGCGTCGCCTGGATGCGGAACGAGCGCGTACCGGAGCTCACCGCGCGACTGTGGAGCGCAACGCCATCCATGGCCACGCGGTCGAACGGCGGTTGGTCGCGCTCGGCGTAGATATTCTCGCGCAGCACTGCGCCGGCGCACTGCGCCAGCGGCAGCGACTCGATCGGCAGGCATTGCAGATGCTCGCCGATCAGCCGGTCCGCATCGGCGGGGGTCAGCACTAGCCCTTCTTGTCGGTCCTCGCCTTGAAGACCTTCACCTGCTCGTTGAAACGATCGGCCACGCTCTGCAGCTGATCGATGGCAGCGTTGTGCTTCTGCGCCTCGACCTTCTGCAGGTCGGCCTTCTGCTCGGGCTTGAGCTGGTCGCCCTGCTTGGCGATCTTCTGGTCGAGCTCCTTGTCGATGCACTCGACGTAGGCTTTGATCGCCGTGTCGTAGTCCTTGACCATCTTCTGTCCTGCCAGCATTTCGTCGAGGGTAGCCGAAGCGCCGTCCGGGAGTTTCGCGGGAGCGGTGGGATAGGTGCAATCAGCGTGCACCGGCCCCGCCGCGAGAACGCCGATGAATGCCATCGCGCCAAAAAACTTCATAGTCTAAGTCCTGCAAACCGATGAGTCGGACGGCTATCTTAAGAGGCGCTCACGGCCGGACGCTACTTTGATCGCGCAGCCGGCCGACTGCGGCGCTGCGTGCGGCGCGGCCGCGGGCACAGGAAGCAGCCCCGTGCGTGATCGTTGACGACGCCGACCGCCTGCAGGAAGGCGTACACGATGGTGGAACCCACGAAGCGGAAGCCGCGCTTCGTGAGGTCACGCGAGATCGCATCGCTCAGGGGCGTACGCGCGGGAATGGCACCGTCGCGCGGGCGGTTGACGATGGGGCGGCGGGCGACGAATGCCCACAGGTAGCGATCGAACGAGCCGAACTCACGCTGCAGGACGAGGAAGGCACCGGCGTTACTGACGGTCGCGTCGATCTTCAAGCGGTTGCGCACGATGCCGGCATCGCGCCGCAGCGCCGCGCGCGCGCGGGCATCGAGACGCGCCACGCGCCGCGGATCGAAGTTGGCGAAGGCGCGGCGGTAGCCCGCGCGCTTGCGCAGGATCGTCAACCAGGAGAGGCCCGCCTGCGCGCCCTCGAGCGCGAGCATTTCGAACAACCGCCGGTCATTGTGCACCGGCCTGCCCCACTCCTCATCGTGATAGCGCACTAGAGCAGGGTCGCCGGACTCCGCCCAGCGGCAGCGGCGCCTGCGGGTCGCCGAGCGCCCGCCGCTCATGCCGCCTCAGTGCTCGAGCAGCTCACACGAGTTGAAGGGCAGCTGGACGAAGTTCGGTGTGCCCCAGCCACTCGCCGGATCCCATCCGGGCGCGGCCGAGTAGCCCGGCGCAACCGCCCCAGGCACATCGAGCAGAGCGTTGTTGCCGACCGTGATGTCGCGGCCGAACTTATAGAACTGACCCAAACCGCCGGCCGCGTAGAGCGCCGGATTGAGGAACCCGAGCGGTCGGCCGGCGTACTGGTTGAGATCGGCGACGATCCCGGCCCACTGCGGTGAGCCCTCGCTCGTGCCGCAGATGGTGTACCAGCCGGCGCTGTCGGCTCCGAGGAAGCTCAGGTACACGAGAATCGCATTGTTGCAGTCGGCGTTGTAGGAGATGTCGGGCACCCCGCGCATGCCGCCAAGCTCCTGGCGAACGTTTCGCGGCAGGGAGTGCCGCTGATAGTCGGGAGCTTTGAACAGCTGGCTGATGCCACCGCCACCGGCACAACAGCCCGGGTTGTTCCAGACGGTCTCTGACTGGTAATTCCCGGAGGTGTCGGCATAGAGCGTTGTGCCGCCGACTCCGGTGACGAACGATGATGAGGCCGGATAGCCCACCGTGGGGAACGGATAGAATGTCACGCCGTTGGTCTCGACGTTGCTGCTGCCACTGTCGCCCGCCGCGGCGAGCACCGTGACCCGCTCCGCCGCCGCGCGCCGGTAGAACGCCTCGAAATCCGCGATCACCTGCGGACCCTGCGGTCCGGCGGCATCGAGAAACAACGTATTCTCCGTCGCGCCCCAGCTCTGGGAGATGATCCTGCCGAGATGATGATCGAGCGCGTACTTCTCCAGTGCCAGAAACTCAGGCATTCCCTGCACACCTTCGGTTTCATCGACCGGGCTCGTCATGAGCACAATGGCGGCGCCCGGGGCCATGGCGTGCGCCCACTCGACATCGAGCGTGGTTTCACCCGCCCAACCAGGCTGATCGGGATAGAGCGTTGGATTCCAGGGTAGCGTTCCGAGGGGCGCCAACACGGTGAACGACGGCGGGTCGGGAATCCCGAATCCGGCGTCGAAAACGGCGAGGTCGGCGGCGATCGTCGGACTGCCGTAAGAGTCGATGATGATGATCGTCTCACCCGCACCGACCATGCCGGAATTGATGAGTCCGTTCATACCGTACGCGGTGCGCATCTCCTGCGGTGAGTAGCACGGGGCGCCGGTGGTCTGCCGGCAGAACTCGTCCGTCGGTGGTTGGTGGGCGTCCTTGCTGATGAGCTGCCGGAGAATCGCATGCGGCGCGGCCAGCACCGCCGTGCAGGCGAGGACGGACGAGACCAGGGCGAGCATCGCGACTCGCACGAGCCGCGCGTGTGGGGCGCTGTGCATGACATTCCTCCGCTGTCGGGTGCCGTTGCGAGGTTATTGTTCGCCCGTCCGAACCGGCGCTTGACGTCGCACCCGCAGCTCCTTTTGTTGTTGGCGCGGTTCGGCTGCGGGTCGAATTACGCCTCGGTCACGGGGATGTCAAGCGCGTTCCATCCCGCACGTTCCGCGAGACGGGCAGGTCATTGCTGGCCAGGTGAACGGACGGGGTCAGCCCTTTTCGGGTCTGATCGTCAGCCGCACGCAACCTGCGACGGCCTTCCCGTTCACCGTGGGTGGCGGGTAATACCCGGAGCCAGAGCGAGCAATCCTGACGGCCGCCTGGTCGAAAGCGGCATCTCCCGATGAGCGCGTGACCGTCGGTTCGTGTGCGAGCTTGCCGCTGCCATCGACGCAGACACGTACATCGGCACCGTCCGCAGCGGGCACGGCGGTGCTGGCAGCGCTGCGCGCCACCGTGCTGCCGCCCGGTGCTGCACTTGCGGCAGCCGCGGTCAATGCTGCCGCGCTCGCCGCCGCTGCGGTCGCTGTGCCTGCGGGAGCCGCGGCACCCGCCGCCCCGGCAGCCGCCGCCGGAGCCGCCGCCTGGCTTGCGTCGGCTGCGGCATCATCGTGATGCGCCTGCGGATTCGCCCACTTCCAGGCGATCTGCTGCCAGGACGCCACGGCGTTGCCCTCACCCCAGCTGGTCGCCGGCTGAAATCGCAGCTGCTGCACGCACTTCACCGCCGCGGCGTCGAGTGCTGCGGAACCAGAGGACGATTTGACCGACGGCTCCGACGGAACCCCGGACGGCCCGACCCGGAAGAGCACCACCGCCACCCCCGGGTCACGCCAGTCCGCGGAGCGTACCTCGGGGCAGCGCTTATCAGCACTGAATCCGAGTGCGACGCGTGCCTGCCTCACATCCTCCGAGGCGGGGGACGGCGCCGCGCTCGCGGCGCTCGCTGCGCCCACAGCCACCAGGGTGGCACACGCCAGGGTTGCACATCGCCATTCACACATTGCTCAGCTCCGTACCGGCCCGCGGCAAGCATGCGCTCGTGCCGCAGACGCCGGCAAATCACCTCGGGGCCGCGGCTCGATGAGAAAGACGCCGGTCGATCCACTTGCGTCCGTGAAACTCACCACTTCCTAAGAGCTCGCTAAGGATCTCGCCATCGGCGACAGCTAACTTAGCCCTCAACGCTTACAGACCGAGGACGCGACCGTCCCGCGGCCGTGAGTGAAGCGCTTAACTACCCCCTGAGGAGACTGCAATGAGCTCGAATCTCAAGACCAAAGACAGGACCGTCCCTGTTTGGGCGACTGCCATGTGGCTCGCGTGCGTGTGGGCGGCCTCCAGCGCGCTCGCCAATGATCAGGTGCGCACCGAGACAGTCAGGTTCGCGGATCTGAACGTAACCTCGCCCGCCGGCGTGGAGACGCTCCAAGGCCGCATTCACGCGGCAGCCGAGCGCGTCTGCTACCAGCCCGACGACCGGCAGCGCGAGGCCGCGAAGCTGTGTGCCACCAAGGCGGAACGCGAGGCGATCGCGCACCTGAAGCTATAAGGCTCGCGACCGCTCGTGTACTCTTTCGTGTGGAGACCTGGGCCAGGGGTGATGAGCAGCAGGTGCTGTGACCGATAGCCATGAGGCTGAAGTTCGGCGACTGCGTATTCGACTTGCGCGCTCGGCAACTGCTGCGCGGGGAAAAGGTCGTACCGCTCGAACCCAAGATGTACGAACTGCTGGAAGTGCTGATCAGGCGCAGACCCGCGGTCGTCACGAACAATGAGCTCGACGAACTGCTCTGGCCGCAGGTTTATGTGGCACGTACCAGCCTGACGCGTCTGGTCTCGGAGCTGCGCGCCGTGCTCGGCGATACTCCGCAGGAGTCGCGCATCATCCGCACGGTGTACAAGACGGGATACGCCTTCTGCGCCGATGTGAGTTCGTTGCCCTCGCCGGGCGCCGCGCCGGCGACGATGGAGCTCTTGTGGAGGAAGCAGTGTCTGCCACTTGCGGACGGCGAGCACATTGCCGGTCGGGACGCGGAATGCTCGCTGGTCATCGACGGCACTACCGTTTCGCGGCGCCACGCACGCATCACGGTTGCCGCGGGGGCCGCGACGATCGAGGATCTCGACAGCACCAACGGCATACACGTGAATGGAGTGCGTATCGCTGCAGCGACGCGCCTCGTCCCCGGCGATGAGGTCGCACTTGGCAGCGAGGTGCTGCGGCTGAGGACTCGCAACGCGTCGCTGCTGACCGTCAAGATCGACGCCGCGACCGCGGCCGGCGACCGCCCCACCTCGGGCACCAAGAGCCAAGCCAACAAATGAGCTAAACCAGCGCGGGCGGCGACTCCCAGGCCCTAAGCCCTGGGGAAGGGCCGAATGCCCGCCGCAGACATCCTGCATGTGGCCATGGGGCGCGCGATATCGAGCGCGACCCTAAGTCGTGCCCGAAAGGAGCTTGGTGTGACAGTGCGCACACGCCGCGTTCGCGCAGGCAACGCCTCGGGTCCGCTAACCGCGTCGCGCAGGCTGGCGCGCGTCTTTACTCGTGAAGTGTCTCGCCAGTTATGTGACCCACCTCACTCGCCTCACTGCATTCGAGCCACCTGGTTCTCACCATGAGAAGACAGCTGCTCGTATCCTACAGTTAGTTACAAGCACAGTTAGTTACAAGCAGCCATCTCTGGATAAAACTGATGAACATGCCAAAAAGACAGCATCGTGCCAGGCGGAAAGCCAAGGCGAACCGGCTCTGGCGTTGGCAGCGTGTTCCACTGAACAAATGACGTCGAACCCAGACGGCTCAGTGTTGCGATGGGCACCGGTCTAACGGAGGCTGGCTTCGCTCATCGCGACGCTGCGCTACCTGCAGGGTGAGCGCATGGTGACCTGGCAGCTGATTCGGTAAGCCGACGCGGCGGCACCGACCCGCGAGCCACTCAGCGACCGCCTCACGGACGCGGTCCTGGATCGAGTAGTAGGGCCGACCGAACATATTCCCCGAACACTGTCGGCCGGCAACCGTCAATCAGCCGCTGGTCGCAGTTCTCTTCAGAGTTCGAAGCCTAACTATTTCCGCTTCTTTCAATCATTTGCCGTGACTCCCCACGGTCGCGACCCGACTGGCATGGGACCTGCAGCATAGGTCCTCCAGCAGATGCTCGATCGTCCGAACCCAATCTCGCTTTACCTTAGGAGTAGTGAAATGCTGATACGCGACCTGAGCCACAAACTCGACACCGAGACCATGGCCGCTGTCCGTGGCGGCGACAACGAAGATATCTACGTCTTTCCTCCGTTTTTGCCGCCAGGTGTCGAACCCGTGCACCTCGGGTCGATCTGGAATCCAGTCGCACTGTTCCCGCCAATAAGTTCCTTCTTGCACCCCATCGCGGAAATAGTCGACCCCAACAACCCCCTGCTCCAGTAACCGCTGGCCTCATCGGCGGGCGGATGACGCTGGACCTTCGTGCCTTGCGCGCCATGAACGTCCTTCCGGCATCGCGCGTGGCGTTCACTGCTCAGAGCACTACATCGAGCGACTTATTTCTGGTACGTAGGTGTTGACAAGCACAGTTGGCGCTCTATCTGTGCTGAAACGACCCTGAAAAGCACCGCTAGTCGAACTGCAGGCGTACACCCGCCCAGATCCCGAACGGCTCCGAAGGTGACACTGCGTTCTCGTTGGTCCAGTTGTTGGGGTTCGCTATGAAGGTGCCACTCGGAGTAAACGAGCTGCTGGTGAGGAAACCGGCCGTTTCATACTTCTTGTCGAACAGGTTCGCCACGCGTGCGAACCGCTGCCTTCCACGTACGCGCCGGCGGCGTTGGTCTCACCCGCCACGTTGGCGTTGTTTTCGTTGCCGTGCAGGTAGGAGCCAGATGCCGCCACCACCGTGCCACCGATGCCCCAGCGCTCGTTGAACTCGTAATCGAGCGCGAGCCGCCCGGTGTTGCGCGGAATCAGCGGTATGCGATCGCCCGGATTCACGAGGATATTGCCATTAGACTCGGCAGTGCTGTTCGATGCGGCATTGACCACGAAGCTCGACTGATAAGTGGCGTCGACGAAGCTGTAGGCCAGGTGCCAGTGGAACCCGCCCTGTTTGCCGCCGATGGCCAGGTCCAGTCCCTGGCGACGCGTGTCGCCGACATTGTCGAAGTAGCCGGCGTTGGTGGCCGTGGCGACGAACTGGATGTCATCGCGATTGACCGTGCGGAACACGTCAGCGCTCCATACCAGGCGCTGATCCGGCAGATTACCCCGCAGGCCCAGTTCCACGGTGCGCGCCACCACCTGGTCCAGATTTGGATCGCTGGCAAAGTCATTTGGTAGTCCGCACGGGGTCGCGGGGTTGGCGCACCCGAGCTCGATTACCGTGGGCGCGCGGCTCGCCTGGTTATAGTCGGCGTACAGCGTCAGCCTGTCGCTCGGGGTGACGGTGAATCCGATGGCGGGGTTGACGCGCTCGAAGGTGTGAGTGCCCGTCAGCGGACTCGGTTCGTTGAAGCCCGGTCCGAGCGTGGTGTCGAGGCTGTAGCCGTTGAGTGTCTCCGTGTTGCGGTTGTAGCGCAGCGAGAGCGTGAAATGCAGGTATTTGCTCGGCGATAAAGTGTCCGTCAGATACGCGCCGTAGATATTGTTACTCCCACTCAGGGAGATCACGGTTTCATCGTTATAAGGGCTCACCGTATATATCAGGAGGCGATCCGGTGTCAGTCCCCCGTACTGGAAGGTCTGAGAGAAAGTGTCCTGGGAGTTGGTGTAGTCGGCACCGATGGTGGCCTGGTTCTGCGCGCCGAAAAGGTCGCGCGAATCGGTCAGCTGTAGCCCGACACCCCAAGTGTTTTGCGTCAGGCGTCCGTCGGCATTCTGGCCTGGGCTGCAGTAAGCGAGCGCTGTTTCATCGCGCGGCGGCACGGTGCAGTCAATCGGCGGGCCGACATAGTCCTGGTTGTCCAGGTAACTGTCGTTCACGTTGCCGTTTACGGAATTCGTTAGCAGGTGACGGTAATAGACGTTTCCGGAGAGCAGTAGCTTATCGGCGAGGAATTGGGTTCCGGTGAGGTTGACGAAATTCAACAGATTGGCAGTGTAATCCGGCGTGTAGCTGCTCTCGTAGTTGTAATCCAACATGCTCATGGGCGTTGCGCCGTTGCCCCAGAGGCTCGTATCCGCGTAGGTGTAGCTCAGATCCAGGTCGGTCTTCTCAGTCTCCCAGCCCACCTTGCCGAACGCCTGGATTACCCGGGTCGGTGAGTTCTGCCGCCACCCGGTCTCGTCGAAGTAGTTGCCCGTCAGGAAGTAGTCGAAGCTGCCTGACGCACCGCCAGTAGTCGCGGTGAAGGCATAGCGGCCGAATGAGCCCCCATAGGCCTCAAGCTCCGTACCTGGGTCATCGTGGCCGCTCTTGGTGCGGATCGAGAGCGCACCGCCGAGCGTATTCAGGCCGAACACGGGATTTGACCCGGATAGGAGCGTGACGGTCGAGATCGCCGATTGCGGAATCAGGTCCCAGTTGACGGTATCGCCGAAAGACTCGTTGACACGCACACCGTCCACGTAGACCGATAACCCCTCGGGTGTACCGAGCAGCGGCGAGGCGGTGAATCCGTGGTAGTAGACATCCATCTGGTAAGGATTAGCCGCGCTCTCACTGGCGTTGATGCCGCTGAAGTTGTTGTTGAGATAGTCCGCAACGGTCAGCACTTGCTGGCGTTGCATCTCCTGCGCGTCCGCGGTCTGGACGTTGGAGGGCACCTCGTTCAGCGGCAGGCCGAGCCCCGGCAGCGGCGTATTGGCGATGACGATGACCTGCGGCAGTTCCTGTACGGCCGCCGCGTTGGTAGACGCAGACACTTCGCTGTCTGCAGCCGCTAGCAGTTGGGGAAGGACCCCCAAGGCGCAGGCGGCCGCCACTGACAAACGTCGCTCCAAGCTCTCGTTCCCCTGTATCGCCCGTCCGCTCGTGGCGCTCCTTCGCCGGCGTGATGTAGAACGACCCTCAAATTCGCCACGGGAGACTAGCCGAACCGATCGGGAAGAATTCCCGTGTTCTCAGGGAATGGCGGCCCTGACCCATTTTTCAGGAAAACCTCCAGCATGGCTCGGGAGAACGTCCCGATATACTTCGGGAAAAATTCCCGACAAAGTCGGGAAGAGTTCAGACCAACCGGCTCGACATTGCCCGCTTCCCCATCTCACGGTTTTCTTCTCGCTCTATGAAAGCTGACCTCTGGGATCGAGGAACGGAGCTGACGGGTCACACGAGATTCACCGTCGCAACCGACGTCAAGGTCTACTTCCGTGATCCCTACAGTCCATGGCAACGTGGAAGCAACGAAAACACCAAGACGCGCCGCGAGCGGTGGCGGCACGATTCGCGCCGTGCGGACGTTGCCTCACATCAATTCGCCCCTCGGCTGCCTCTTTGCGAAGTTCGCGCTGTGACAAAATCAAGCTGCTGTTCGCGTCAGGTTGCTGCGCCTGACCGACGCGACTGACTTCTCAATCCAGCACGATGGCGTCTGTCGAATGGATGCAGAGCTTGCGCGAAGGCTGGCGCAGCTCGCCCTGGAGCATTACGAAAATCGTAGTGGACTGATCGCAGGTGTTCGCTTCAGCCGTCTGCGCCCTCGGGTGCACGTTCAGTGAGCGCGAAATTGTGGCGGCCAAGGTTGTGAGCCATGGCAATAGCAAGGAGGTCGAGGGCGAGAATCGGCCGCACTGGCACGTTCTGGGCTGTAGGGTGTCCAATCGGGAATGTGACCGAGTACCTTGAGCGGACAGCCCAGGGAGAGGATGAACCTGGGGAGCATGGTACTACTTGATCTTGTGGGCGGCGTCGCGCTGCTGCTGTGGGGCCTACATATGGTCCAGAGCGGTGTCGTGCGCGCCTTCGGATCGGACCTGCGCCGCTTCCTCGGTACCGCGCTGAGTAATCGATTCCTGGCATTTTTCGCGGGACTGGTCATCACCGCACTCCTGCAGAGCAGTACGGCGACGGGGCTTATGACGGCCTCATTCGTAACGGGCGGGTCGGTCGATTTGGTCCCCGCCCTCGCGATCATGCTTGGAGCGAACGTTGGCACCACGCTCATCGTGCAGATCCTGTCGTTCAACGTGTCCGCAGTGGCGCCGGTCCTATTTGTGATCGGCGTAACGGCCTTCAAAAGGGGTGGGCAGACCCGTACACGCGATCTCGGCCGAGTGGCTATAGGCGTGGGGCTGATGCTGCTCTCCCTTCACATTCTCCTCGATACACTAGCGCCTGCGGAGAACGCGCCTGCGGTGCGAACCTTACTCGGTGCCGCCACAGCCGAGCCGCTTCTGTGTCTGCTGATCGCGGCTGCCCTCACTTGGGCTGCTCATTCCAGCGTCACCGTGGTGGTGCTGGTCATGTCCCTGGCGTACTCGCACTTCGTCACCGCGGACGCAACACTGGCACTCATTCTCGGCGCTAACCTAGGCAGCGCCATCAACCCGCTCGTGGAAGGCAGTCGCAGTGACAATCCCGCCAGTCGTCGTTTGCCGTTAGGCAACTTGTTGAATCGGCTGGTCGGCTGCGCGCTCGTGCTCCCCTTCCTGCATCCCATAGCCGGCGCACTCGCTTACTTCGAGCCTAATCCCTCGCGCATGGCTGCCGATTTTCACACCGCATTCAACGTCGCGATGGCGGTCCTCTTCATTGTGCCGTTGCATGGCGTTGCACAGGTACTGAGGCAATTCCTCCCGGAGCGAGAGAAGGCGAACGACCTGTCGACGCCACTGTACTTAGATGAGACGGCCCTCGCGACGCCCTCCGTGGCTCTGGCGTGCGCGGCCCGCGAGACTCTTCATATCGGCGACATCGTTGAGACGATGTTGCGCAAAACCATGCCAGCGCTCACGACAGACGACCGCAAGCTGGTTGCGGACATCTCCCGCATGGATGACGCAGTTGACCGGCTCGACGAGGCAGTCAAGCTATACATTACCAAGCTCACGCGAGAAAGCCTGAGCGACCAAGACGGGCGGCGTGCGATGGAGATTATCTCGTTCTCCATCAATCTGGAACATGTCGGCGACATCATCGACAAGAATCTGATGGAAGCAGCCTCCAAGAAGATCAAGCGCAAGATAGTCTTCTCGAAGGAAGGCGCCGCAGAGCTGGCGGCCTTCCATCAGGAGGTCTGCGACAACCTCAAGTTGGCTTTTGGTGTATTGATGTCTGGAGATCTCACCACTGCGCGCCAGCTTATAACCGAGAAAGCCACCCTGCGTGCCAACGAGTTTGCGGCGGCCGAGAACCACTTGACCCGCTTGCGCGAAGGACGTCCGGAAAGCATCGAATCCAGTTCGCTACATCTCGACATTTTGCGCGACCTCAAACGCATTCATTCCCACATCTGCTCTGTGGCGTATCCCGTGCTCGAGCGCGCGGGTGAGTTACAGCCGAGCCGATTGAAGGAAGTCGACCCGGACGCAGGCGGCGTCGCTTCAGAGAACCGCATGGACGCGGCGCTTCCACCTAAGGGGTAACCAGAAAGCAAGGGCAGCACAGCGCGCGTGCAGCGAGGCCATTGACCGATGTCGACGGTACAGTTGCGGAAAGCGACTGAGGTAGACGCGGAGAGTATTCGAGCGTTGCTCGAACAGTGTGGCTTGCCGAACAGCGACCTGGCTGGCCGCGCGACCCGAGATTGTGTCCTCGCCTGCCAGGGAGCGCAGCTAGTGGCCACCGGTGCTCTGCGGCACCTAGGCGGCGTGGCACTTGTACGATCTGTCGCGGTCGCCCCTACCTACCGCAACTCGAGACTTGGCCGCATATTGGTTACGGAACTGGAGCGTCGGGCACCTGCCGCCGGGGTGAAGCAGATCCTTCTGCTCACACAAACCGCCGCACGCTTCTTCCAACAGCAGGTTATAGGTCGCGGCCTGCTGACCGGCGTCGGCTTACCGGATCGGCTGCCAAGTCACCATGCGCTCACCCTGCAGGTAGCGCAGCGTCGCGATGAGCGATGCCAGATTGGTCAGAAGGAAGTAGTAGGGCTTGCCAAAGACACCAAGCCGCCGCTGTTGGTTCTGCAGGACAAACCCGACAATGCCCGCAAGGAAGAGCAAACTCTGCCCGGCCAGGAGCGCCGGATAGAGCCGCACACCGGCGACGCTCGCAGGATCGCCTGCGAGCACCAGCACCAGGTTGGCTATGAAAGCACCGAACCAGAGCATCGGCGAGGCATAGCGCAGTACCTTGTGCGACCAAAGCTGGCACGCGAACCAGCCATACTTGAAGGGGTTGAGGAAGCGGCGCTCCCGAATCAGAGCGTTGAGGGTCCGGATCGCCACGCGCACGCGCATCGACAGCTCATGCCTGCCGTGATCGAGCGTCGCCTCGAAGCACAAGGCATTCGGGGCCAGCACCGTGCGCAGGCCCTGTTCCCGCATTCGCATTGCGATGACGAAGTCGCTGATGAGCGCAGGGTCAATTGGGCGATAAGCGTCGCGGCGCACGGCGTACAAGCAACCGCTGACACCGATCAGCGAACCGAGCGCGCTCTCGGCGGCACGTAGGCGCAGCTCGTAACTCCAGTACGTCTCACCCTCGCGGCCGATCACGTTGTCGACGTCGCTCACGTAGCGAAGCAGGCCGCCAACGCAGCCAGCGTCGGGGTCGGCGAATCCCTCCACCAGGTAATGCAGCGCGTCAGCTTGTAGCCGCGTCGTCGCGTCCGTAAAGACCAGTATCTCGCCGGTAGCCGCTGCCGCTGCGGCGTTCTGGCACGCTGTCTTGCCACGTCGGCCGTCCAGGCGCAGCACGCGTACCCGGCGTTGCTCGTAAGTCGAGGCAATCGCCTCTGTCGAATCTGACGAGCCGTCGGAGGCCACTAAGATGTCCACCAGCTCCGGTGGGTAGTGGAGCGCAAGCAGATTGTCGAGCTTGGCCCGTATACATCGCTCCTCGTTGTACACGGTCACGACAATAGTCACTGTTGGCAGTGCGCCCGCGTGGCGCGCACGTCTGGCGATCAAGCGATTCATTGCGGCAGCCTCAAGCCGGATGCGCGCTCACGGGCCAGCAGCTGGCCAAGCTTCACTCGCGCCAGGAGTTGCATGCTCAACGGGTACAGCACGTACACGTACAGCAGCAAGCCGGTGCATGTCGCGAAGACGACCTTAGTCAGGAAGAAAGCCACTGTGCTTTTTCTTTTTGTTCTTAGCGCCAGCCTCGGTCAGGTGTCGCAGCCTACCGCCGGACAACTGACCGATGGGTTATTAATGGGTTGTTTACCATAACCTCTTGGCAGAAGTGTGAACTACTTCTCAAAGCGAACCGCTCGAGGGCAGAAGCGGTGCTGCCGTGCAGCGCGACCGGCGCTCGGACGGGCCGCCCCGGATGAGTAAGATCGGCCGCATGGCGCGAGGATGGCTATGGGTGGCGATGGCCACTGTTGCCGTTGTAGCGGCGATTAGCGCGCCGTCAAGCCGGGCGCAGCCGACTCCGGCGTCGACGGCGTCGCTCATCCCGCCCTTGGCGGCCGACCGCCCCCCCGCACCGCCCACCGTACAAAGTCGTGGCGGAGTGCAGCCGGCGACGAAAGGATTGGTCGACCAGAGTGCCTGGTGGATCCTTCCGGGCTTCCCCTTGGCGCTGCTGATGGTGCTCGCGATGAT